>Ga0182021_10005251_pt1 | contig 15301 bp, 10 predicted proteins | sample 612E3MmetaG_FD_120493 | JGI IMG/M metagenome (GOLD analysis project Ga0182021, IMG submission 120493) | Permafrost microbial communities from Stordalen Mire, Sweden - 612E3M metaG (Illumina Assembly) | ecosystem: Environmental > Terrestrial > Soil > Wetlands > Permafrost | place: Sweden... | reverse complement strand
GGGGGCTGACGACGTAGTCCTTGAAGTAGCTCGTGCTGTCGGTCTTCGACCAGAGGCCGACTTTGCCGGACACCGGCTCGGTCAGCGTGTACTCGAGAGCAAGCTGATCGTCGATCCAGGCTTTGAAATCCGTGCCCTGCACCGTCATCTTCAACAAGTGCCACTGGCTCCTGTCGAGCGGATACTTGCCTTCCGGGCCGCGCTTCACGGACCGGCGGACACCGTCGTGAAATCTCCAGAGCACGATGTTGGTCTCGGTGTCGTTGTAACGCACGCTGAGCCAGTCGCCGTTTTCCTTGACATTGAAAAGGATTCCCGAGCAGCGGTCGAGCTTGCCGTCGACGGTCTTGAACTTCAAGCTGATGGAACCATCGGTGAAGTTGTCGAGTCCATTCAGAATCGCAATTGGGTAATAGGCAAACTGCTTGACGTTATCGATAAACTCTTCGTGCGAGGCGCCATAAAACACGCGCGCCTTTTCTGCCAGCAGAGCCGTGGGGTTACTCTGGTTGGCCATCCAGGGCCGGCCATCGACCATGATGACTTTGTCGGTGCCGTCCTGTGCCACCGTCCATGTGCCCACGATCGGCCGGAAAGTCTTCGGCTCATCGCCGACCTTCTCTTTGCTGAGATCCACCTTGATATCCGCTGCGAACAGCGGCGCGATCACGAGAAACATAGCCATGAGAATTCGTGTGCGGCTTGCGGATGTTTTCATCTCTTCCTCCTCTTGACATAAAATCCAAGGCCTACGATGGCCATGGGCCAAATCGCATAGAACAGCGGCGCCGCGCCGACGGGGCGCGCGGCGAGCGGATGTCCATGGAGTTCCGGTTCGTCTTCCTTAGGCGGTAGGACGCCGGCCAATCCATAAATCGTTTCGAGAACCCCTTCGCTTGAAGTGATGCGACTCATCGTGCGGCGCCCGGCGAGGTCGTACCAGATCTCGCCATAGTGCGCGTTCGCCTGCTCGAACAGTCCGATCGACGTCGACGATACATACCGCACTGTCAGGTCCGGAAGGATCCTTCGAAGTTTGGAAAGCGTCTGATGCTCGAGATCGAAACGCCTCGGATCTTCCGGCGCCAGGTGCGCTTCAATCGTCAGGGGCGTCTTTATTGTTGCGAGGGTTTCTTCATCTGCCTCGGAGAATGAATTGCGGCGATTTTCGGATGAATCCCAATCCGCACGCACAAACGAGCAGGCAAAAACTATGGCGGCCGCGACGACAACGACGGCGGCTGATTCCACTACGCGCCGCGCAACGGCCACGCCCAGCCGCATCCAGATCGCTGCAATAACAAGGCCGGCAGCGATAAATGCGAGCGCCGCAAGCACGACATTGAGTCGTAGCAGCGCATGCTGGAATGTGGCCAGCATTTCAGAGGGTGTGTAGCGTGCCAGCCGCTCCCATAGCCCGCCTTGAACCGCTGCCACAAAGTTCAGCACCCACGTGCCGACGGTGAATGCGAGCGTCAGGATTGCTGCTGTAGATGGATGCTCGGTCATCGAGGCAGCGGCGGCGGCCAGGGCAATGATCAGCCCGGCGTGGAGAAGATGTCCGAGAATGACGGTGCCAGCTTCGGGTGCGTAGATGCTGCCGTGATAAATCTTCCACAGCACGCAGGCCATCACGGCCGGGATGCCCGCAAGGCACCATCCTCCAAATAGCACGAGCACTTTCGCGCCCATGCGTCCGAGCGAAGACATCGGATGCTGCAACTCGAGTTTTGCGGCGCCACTCTGGCGATCCCCTGCCACCACGCGAATCGCAACGAAGGGCAGCAGGAACAGAGCGATGATCTCGTAGGCGCTGAGCGTGGGGACGAGCACGCCATCCAGAGGCCAGAGGGCGTCCGCGAGACCGCCCGCAACGCCGCCAACGCCGCTCGCTTCGCCATAGGCGCGCACCGCGCTGATGAAAGACAGGCCAACGAGAGGGCCGGCGAGCGTGAACATCACCCACCACGATGGCGAAGTCATCAGTTCGCGCCACTCCTTGCGCAGCAGCCATCTCCACGCGCCGTCAGGTGAGCGCAAGGAACACCTCCTCAAAGTCGGATGGCGGTGCCTGACCCAGCCTCTCGCCTGCGAGCGCTGCCAGCTCTTCGAGCTTTCCTTCGCCGGCAACCTGGCCGTCGCTCAGGAGCACGAACCGGTCACAAATCTTCGCGGCATCTCCGATTTGATGAATCGAAACAAACAGGGTCCGGCCCTGCGATACATGGTTGCGCAAAGCTGCCGCCGCCTCGCGGCTTTGCCGCAAATCAAGGCCGTCGAACGGCTCATCGATGGCAAGGATCGGCTGGGGCGAGAGTAAACCAAGCGCGAGAAGGACCCGCTTGCGCTGCCCTTTAGAGAGAGTGCCTATCGGCATGCGCAGAAACGGCTCCAGCCCCAACTCGTTCACGACATCACGATACAGATGGCGTCGGCCACCCCAAAAGCCGAGGCTGAACTGGAGCGCCCATTGCGCCGGCTGGTTGGGCCAGGGTGCGATACCATCCGGAACAAAGAAAAGCACGGACGATCTTTGGCTGGCATCCACCTCGCGGTTATTGGAAAACACGCAGCCCTGATCGGCAGGCAGTACGCCGGCCAGACACTCGAAAAGCGTGGTCTTGCCGGCGCCGTTGGGACCGATGAGCCCCAGGATTTCCGCATCGTTGATTGAAAAACTGACATCCCGAAGCACCCGGTTGACGCCAAAACGTTTCGAGATGCCCTTAACTTCTAAGCGCACGACAGCCGCCCAAATACAAAAACTCCGCATGTAAGCCGATGCAACTGTTGCCTCGGCGCACACCGCACGTTACAGACTGCCACAATTCCTCCGGATAGGGTCACAAGGTGACCCGATTTTAGGGTTTCCCCTAAACTACTACCAGCCTCCGTATTTCCGCCGCGAAACAAATTGACAGGAACCCTTTACGATACATAGAGTGAGGACACACGCCAGAGGCCGCGGGGCCGCAGATTCGTCCCTTCTGGAGTGAGGCGGCTTCCTTTCTGACGTCTTTGTGGAGGATATGAGAATGGGCAGAAAGTTAAAGCGCCGCGAATTCGTTTTTGGCACCGCCGCGGCAGGACTCGTGGCAGCAGCGCCGCGCATGGTTTTTGGGCAACCCACTGCCGTGCAAACCTCGAAGGTCAAACCGTTCGTCATTTCGTCCGCCAATGGACATCAGTTCAAGAACGGAGGCACGCAGACCTGCATTGAGAAAGCGTTTTCGATGATTGTCCAAGGTTCTGACGTACTCGATGCCCTCATCGCCGGGGTCAACATCGTGGAACTCGATCCACTGGACAATACGGTCGGGTACGGCGGCCTGCCCAATGCCGACGGTGTAGTGCAGCTGGACGCGAGCTGCATGCACGGCCCCCTCAAGCGCGCGGGCGCTGTTGCGGCCCTCGAAGGAGTACGCACACCATCGAGGGTGGCGAAAGCCGTTATGGACAACACCGACCACATCCTTCTTGTGGGACAGGGAGCGCAGAGTTTTGCCCGCAATATGGGTTTCAAGATCGAGGATGATTTGAACACGGAAGGATCGCGAAAGCTCTGGCTCGAATGGAAACGCCGGACTGACCCTGAGCATTATCCGGATCCCAAAAAGCGCGTCGAAGCCGGCTATCAAGCGAGCCTGAAGATGGCTTTGGAGGGCTTGATTGACCTCGATCACTTTTGGGGCACGATCAACTGCGACGGCATGAACTCGAAAGGTGATATTTGCGGAGTCACCACAACCGCCGGCATGGCATTCAAGATTCCCGGACGCGCCGGCGATTCCCCAATCCTGGGAGCGGGCGTGTACGTGGATAATGCAATCGGCGCCGCCGGATCAACGGGGCGGGGAGAAGCAAACCTCTACAACCTGACATCCTTTTTCATCGTGGAGGCGATGCGCCGAGGTTTGAGTCCCAAGGACGCGGGCATGGAAGGGCTGAAGCGAATCAAGGCAAACACCGTCGAAAAGCACCTGCTCAAGGCCAACGGTGATCCGAACTTCAATATCAGTTTTTATGTTTTAAGCGCCAGTGGACAATATGCGGGCGTCAGCATGTATGGTCAGAACGGCAAATATGCGATTTGCACCGAAAACGGTGCACAACTCGTGCCGTTCGACGTCCTGCTCGCCGGGTCGCCGATGAGTGAAGAATAGGCCGCCGCGGTTTTTTGCCTGTTGATGTCTTTGGTGCACGTGTATCAGAGCAAGCACACCATGTGCGGAATATCCGGTGGTACCTGCACTGAGGATATTTATCGTTTTATGTAATCCGGACATTGTGATATTGAATGCCTCTGGGGACAACCCCGAAATGGAGGTTGCACGACCGGTCCTGTCCGCAGGCGCCAGCGGGGTAAAGTGGTGAGGGGGCCTCTAAGCGCTTGCGGACAGGCGCCTCCAGCATTTCGTTTCCGCACCGGCTGGCTCAATCGTCCGTGATTTCACTGCCGGGAAGGTTCTCTCTCAACTGCTGCCTGTAAACGCGGCGCAACCTCGCAAAAAACTCATCATAGCGGCCGCTGCGAAAATCCGGAAAAGACCATGGGAAGGCCTGCCATGCGTGTTTCGAGTAATGCAGAGTCACTTCCCCATAGATCCCGTCCGCGAGCAGGATCCTGTGATAGAAGTTTTTCGTGGATGCCAGTACGATTTTTGATTCCGCGAGATAACCGGGATCGAGATTCACAGGCCGGCGGACCGCGAACTGTCGGGCAGCAAACGCAGCCTCGATATCGTTGGTTGCGGTCTTGACAAGGGCGAGATTCGACGGCGAGAACAAGGATTCAAATGCCACGAAGAGTCGGATGATGGAACACCCCATCTCGTCCTCGTAGTAACGCGTCGAATCAAAAGGGAATTCATTGCTGCGCATGTCTATTGCGCCGAACTTCGCCTTGAGACAGCTTTCGACCTCCGGAATGATTGCGGGCAATGAAGTGAGGATGCCGGTAAAAAGCTTCACCGGTGCCGGCTGAGATATTTGACCCATGATCTGACCAAACGGGTAAGAGTTCAGGATAATCGGAACAAAAGCGAAACTAACCTCCAAATCTCAAAGGGCTCGAAGAGCCTCGAAGAAAGCACGTCGGGTCACAGGGGCCGAGGCCTCTTGGAGGCTCTTTGAGTCCGTTGAGTCTTTGCGGTTCGCTCTGCCATTCGGTCATGCAATCCGCCTTTTTAATAAATGCCAATCAGTTACGATAAATGACATTTTCCACACGTTCACGCTCCATTGTTAAGGTCCTGGTACCTTGTCGGATCTGGAATTCCCGCTTCGAGGAAACCCCGTCGTCGCAGCTCGCACGAATCGCAAGCGCCGCAGGCCAGTCCTTCGGGTGAAGGATCATAACAACTGTGTGTAAGGGCGAAATCGACGCCTGCCTCATGCCCCGTGCGGATAATGTCGGCCTTGCTCAGAGACAGCAGGGGCGCATGAATGCGGTAATGGCTCCTTCCCTCCACGCCGGCCTTGGTAGCCACTTGTGCGAGCCGCTCGAACTGTTCGAGGAATTCATGCCTGCAGTCAGGATATCCGGAATAGTCGATGGCATTGGCGCCAATGAAAATATCGTATGCTTGCAGCACCTCGCACCAGCCCAATGCGAAGCTCAAAAAGATCGTGTTGCGCGCGGGCACGTAGGTAATCGGAATCTCCGCTTGCGAAGCCGCCGCAAACCTACGTTTGGGGACTTCCAAATCATCCGTGAGCGCCGAGCCTCCGAAAACGCGCAGATCGATCTTCGCGATGACATGCTGCTTGACCCCGATGGCCGAAACGATGCGCTGCGCCGCTGCCAATTCATGGTGATGGCGCTGGCCGTAATCGAAGGTCAGGGCGTACACCTCAAATCCGTCCTTTTTTGCGAGCGCGAGCACCGTACTCGAATCGACACCGCCGCTGACGAGGACTACCGCTTTTGCTCCCGGTGAAGTTGTCATAACCCACCCTGCAGGATTTCAAGCCTGCGAAATTGTGATTGTCCCGAATGGCGCTTGGATAAGGCAAGGTTCATCTGGCGCCCTTCCAGGGCTGTTGACTTTCTTCCCATAAACCCCGGGGGGCGCTTCGCTTGCCCGGGGCTATTGTCTTCAGCGCCTCCGGCGCTGTTTCCTTCGCAAGGTGCCAAGCTCCGATTCATCTTTTGTCGCAGACGGCCAGCGGTGCCAAGCTCCGATGCAACTACTGCCCCAGACCGCCGGCGATGCCATGCTGTGATTCAGCACATGCCCTTGCGCTGAGTTTCGATACCTGACCCGGAGGGTCAGCAGAGAGTAGCTGGGGGCAAGCGAAGCGCCCCTGGTCAACCAATGACACGCAAAAAGCCCTGGCGGGGCGATAGAAAATCATCCTGATTTCTTCCCGATGCGTGGCTTTAACAAGCGCCTATCAATTTGTTGATTAGGCAGCATTCGGGGCGGTCCCCAATTTCGCAATCGATTTCTATCATGCGCCCGACTTTGCCGTGGCGTACATCCATGGGTTTGCATCTGCCCTCATGAGGGCTGGCGTATGCTAAACTAAACGATTTTCGAGGGAATCATGCTTCAAATCAAGGGCCTCGGCAAGGCGTTCCGCGGCGACTGGCTTTTCCGGGGGCTCAGTTTTCAAATCAATGAGCGGGATCGGATCGGTCTCGTGGGAGATAACGGCACCGGGAAATCCACCCTCATGAAAATGCTGGCGGGCTTGCTGCCGCCGGATGAGGGAGAGACCATCGGCGCTCGGGAACTGAGCTTCGGCTATCTTCCGCAGGACGGACTTTTCGTGCGTGGCCGGACTGTGTTCGAGGAGGCGCTCACGGTGTTTGAGGAGCTGCGTGGCCTGGAGCAGGAATGCCGCCGGCTGGAGCATGATCTCGCCGACATGCAGCATTCGGGCCCCGATTATGAAAGAGCGGCCGCGCGATACGCCAGTCTTACCCAGCTTTTCCACTTGCGGGGAGGTTACGCGCTGGAAGCCAAGGTCGGCGCAGTTCTTCACGGTCTCGGTTTTTCGAGGAACGACTGGGCCCGCCCCTGTGAGGAATTCAGCGGCGGCTGGCAGATGCGCGTTGCGCTCGCGAAGCTGCTTTTGCAGCAACCGAGCCTGCTTCTCCTGGACGAGCCCACGAATCACCTCGACCTGGAGTCCCGCAACTGGCTCGAAGACTACCTGCAGGGCTACCCGCATGCGCTTCTTCTTGTTTCCCACGATCGCTATTTCCTGGACGCTACCATTCGGAGGGTCCTCGAGATACGCACACGGACCGTACATTTTTACAAAGGCAACTATCAGGAATTCGTACGGCAAAGGGAAGAGCGATTGGCGCAGCTGGTGGCGGCGCGCGAAGGGCAACAGCAGGAGATCGCGCGCATCAAGGCGTTTGCGGACAAGTTTCGTTATAAGGCCACAAAGGCAGCGCAGGTGCAGAGCCGACTCAAGGATCTGGAGCGCATGGAGGTGATCGAGCTGCCGCCCGAAGCCAAGCCGATCCATTTCCGTTTTCCCGAAGGACCCCGCACAGGGCGAGTGGTCCTCGAGTTGGCGGAAGCAACCGCCGGATATGGTGGCACGCCCGTCTTCACGAACTTGAATTGTATCCTCGAAAAGGGAGATCGCATCGCACTGGTGGGACCCAACGGAGCAGGCAAGTCCACTTTGATGAAGCTCCTCGCAGGCAGGCTGGCCCTGGCGGCTGGGACGCGCAGGGAAGGACACAACGTTCTTGTTTCTTATTTCTCTCAGGACCAGGATGAGCTTCTGACGTCCCCAAGAACGGTTTGGCAGGAAGTCTATGAGGTTGCGCCATCGTATATCGTGTCCCAGTTGCGAACCTTGCTGGGCTGTTTTCTGTTTTCCGGCGACTCGATCGAAAAACAGGTGTCGGTACTCAGTGGCGGCGAGCGCAGCCGCCTGGTGCTCTGCAAGCTGCTGCTATCGCCTGCGAACTGTTTGTTGCTGGATGAGCCCACAAATCACCTGGACATACGATCGAAGGACATGCTGATGGATTCGCTGCGGGAATACGGCGGTACGATCGTTTTCGTGAGCCACGACCGTTACTTCCTCGATGGTTTGGCGACAAAAGTGTTGGAAATAGGAAACGGCGCTGCCATTCCGTATCTCGGAAATTACGAGGACTACCTGTTCAAGAAGAAAGCGGAACAGGACGCAAAAGTGGAGGAGCAGCCCGAACCCAACATCACGGCCGATTCTCAACGTCAGGATAATGGAGCGGCTCGCGAGCGCACCAAACGGAAAGTCAATCCGTACAAGATTCAACAACTGACTACGAAAATCGAGAACATCGAAGCGTTGATCCACACCCATGAAACGCGCATTGCCGTACTGGCACAGAGGCTGGCTTCGGAAGATCTTTATAGGGATTACACCTTGTTCCGCGCCACCATGGATGAGCATGAACAACTTCAGGTAGAACTTGTGCGTTTCTTGGAAGACTGGGAGCGCCTGCAGACGGAGTTTTCCGCGTTGCAGGCTTGACTGGTTTCTGTAGCGAAACATGTTTTGCTACGCCCTCCTAAGGGGCAACGAGAGAGTAGCCCCGGGCAAGCGCAGCGCCGCCCGGGGTCAAGGGATGCGGCCAGTACGCGCCCTGAAGGGGCGACAGACAAAGCTTATGAATAAGGGCCTTTCGCCCCGGCCGGGGCTTTTACAAAACTCGTCATAACCGGGGGCCGCGCGCTTCGCGCTAGCCTGTGATTACAACTCAGAACTGCTTCGGGTCCGTTAGGCACTATGGGCTAATTCATAGTGCAGTCACAGGTTATTCAATCCGGCGTCGTCGGAGGCTGCGCTTGCCCCCGGCTACTCTCTTTCCGCCCCTTCGGGGTTCGGGCAGCCGATCTCGCTGCCGAGTTTCGCGACAGAAACTAACTAGGCTCGTGCAAGGTGCCCGCTGTCCTGATACGCACCGGGGCTGAAAAGGGCGCGGGATTCTCCGCTCGTCCCATGATGAACTCAAGAGCCTGGATGATGCGGCCGGACGCGTGCCCGTCGCCGTAGGGGTTGATCGCCTCCGTCATGTTTCCATAAGCGATGCTGTCCGTGAGAAGCCGCGCTGCGGCGTCGAATATTGCATCGGAGTCGGTTCCTACCAGTCGTACCGCGCCGACCTCTACTCCCTCCGGACGTTCCGTTGTTTCCCTGAGCACCAGCACGGGCTTTCCGAGCGAAGGAGCCTCTTCCTGGATGCCGCCGGAGTCAGTCAGGATGAAATATGCGGCTTTCATGAAATGAATCGTTTCGAAATAGTCGATCGGGTCAAGCAAAATGATTTGTTCCTGTGCTCTCAGTTGCGGAAGAACCGTATCGCGGACTGCAGGGCTGAGATGCACTGGAAAAACGATGGTGACATCCGGAAACTCCCGCGCCAGTCGGAGAAGCGAGGAGCAGATCTGTTCCTGCGGCTTGCCATGGTTTTCCCTGCGATGCGATGTGACCAATATCATACGGCGTTTTTCGGCCGCGATCCGGCGCAGCACCGGGTGAGCGGACTCTTGCTTCCACTCCAGCACGTCTTCCAGCGCGTCGATTCCCGTGTTTCCGGTCACCCAGATCCGATCCGCCGGCACTCCTTCGGAGATGAGATTGTCGCGCGCCAGGGCAGTGGGAGCAAAATGTGCGTCTGCCAGCACGCCCGTCAGGCAACGATTGATCTCCTCCGGATACGGGTAGTATTTCTGGTGGGTCCGCAGCCCGGCTTCCACGTGAGCCACGCGCACTTTGTGATAGAAGGCCGCGAGGGCGCCGATAAATGTAGTGGACGTGTCACCCTGAACTAGGACAAAATCTGGTTGCGCGCCGGCAAGCACCGCGTCGAGGCCGGTAATCGCCGCGGCGGTTATTTGTGCGAGGCTCTGGCGCGGGCGCAGAATGTCCAGGTCGTAGTCCGGGTGGATCGAAAACAGATCCAAAACCTGATCGAGCATCTCGCGATGTTGGGCGGTAACGATCGTGATGCAGGCGAAGCGATCCGGCTTTGCCTTGAGGCGCTTGACGAGCGGCGCCAGTTTGATGGCCTCCGGGCGCGTTCCAAATACGAGAGCGATTCTGAGTGGATTTGCGCCTGAAAGGTCCATGGAAACAGGATGAGTGCGGCGCGCCAACGCCTGCAAATCGTCCTCCTCGAAGAATGCCGGCGGCAATCATAGCATTTTCCCGCAAGGGAATCGCACCGATTTCATCGAGGAGTGTCTGGACCGCATCGGTTGAGGCGTGTATTATAACTTTGAATCCCGTCTCTGCTGGTCTTCTCCAACACAACGTTCTCTAAGGAGGAAAATGAGCAGAAAGTATCGTCAGTCCGGGTATCAGGACGATGACCGTGAAAAGCGGCCGAAACCGCCGCCACGCCAGAAGGGAGTAGGATCTCGAGTCGAGACGCGCTTCCACCTGATCACCCGATGCAACAACTGCGCAGCGGAAATCCAGGTGATGGATCAGATCCAGGTTACGGACAAGTGCAAGAACTGCGGAACAGATCTGCACACTTGCCGGAACTGCCTCAACTTCGATCCTTCAGCGCGCAACGAATGTGTAAAACCTGTCGAAGTGCGTGTTCCCAATAAGAGTGCCAATAACGTCTGCCCTTTTTTCCAAGCCAAGGTCTTGGTCGAAAAACAGGGGAGCGGCGCAGCTCCGCCCAAGCCTGAAAACAGCCACCGTCAGGCGTTTCTGGACCTTTTCAAGAGATAACACGAGACCCCGCGTCTTCCGCGCTTGAGTTAGGAGCGCGGATCTGTTAGACAAGTGGCCCGGCGAAACATCCACGGTCGAGCGATGACAGATACCACAAAGCGGCCCACCAGACGCGATCTCTTGCGTGCGGGATTAGGCACCCTCCTGGTTTTCCCCGCCATTCTGCGATGTCGTTGGTCTGTGTCCGCGGACGCGCAGCGAGAGCTCAAGATCGCCGACTATCTCAGTCCAAGAAACGCCCACAGGCCGCTGAGACCTCACACTCTATACATCGTTCTCCATACAACAGAGGGAGCGGAGTCGGGATCCCTGGATAAAGTTTGGCGTCAAGGGGAGACTCACTATTTCGTAAAGAGCGATGGCAGCGTCCTGCGCATCATCGATCGTGACAAGATCGCGACCCACGCGGGACGAAGCATGTGGGAGGGACACCGGAATATCGATGATTATTCGATCGGCATCGAGGTGGTCGGCTATCACGATCGGAATATCACCGATGCGCAAACATCGGCGCTGCGTCAGTTGGTGCGCCAACTGAAAGACATTTGCGGAATAGCCGACAAGCGCGTGCTTACTCATTCGATGGTCGCCTACGGATGCCCAAACCGCTTTTTTCGGCGCGACCATAGGGGGCGGAAGAGATGCGGCATGATCTTCGCGCGTCCCGATGTCCGATCACGATTGGGGTTGGATCCAGGCCCCGAGCATGACGTGGATGTGGAGGCCGGCCGATTGATCGTGGGCGACACTGAGCTCTATGCCTTTCTGTTCGGGCACAAATCGGTCGCCGCCGCAGGAGCAGGCGCACATGCGCCGATCCCCAATGTTCGAACCGATCAGACTCCGCCTGAATCCAATACAGTCTCCCGAGACTGGACGCCCTGGCACATCGCTCGTGAGCGGTACGACCGCCCCGAGACTATCTACACTTTTCCCGACGGCAAGCAGCTGCGTGGCGACCAGATCCAGAATTGGAACAAGATCCCGGAAGGCACGCGGGTTCAAGTGACCGAAGGAGGAGAAGAGTTGTCGAAGCCGGGTTTTCGCGAGATCGGAAAGAACGGCGACAGCGCGCGGGCGCTGGCCGGCGACACCTTCGATCAGGCGACCACCATTTATTTCCTGCCTAACGGCATCGTTGGCACTGGGCAGGATTTCAAGAGCACCGCCGCCAGTCGATCGCTTTTGGATCACCTTCCGACGGGAACGCGAGTATTGGTCGGCTACGTAAGCGGCGGTTACGTGCTAAGCCGCAGGCCGCCCTCCCGCATAGCGGGCATCAGATGGAATTATCCGTCGACCTACTATCGCTTCCCAGATGGGCGCATCGTCAGCGGCGATGAGATTGATGACACCGCAATTCCCGCACGAACCCGCATCTTTTATCGAAACTGACCATTTCAAAGTGGAAAAACCCGCAGGGATCAGGCAGACTCCAATGTCTACAATGCGGTAGGATCTATGCCTGTCACGACCTCACACTCGGCGATATTGCCATGACATTCAGGGGGATCGCGCGATGGACAAAATGGATAGCATGTCGATTGAAGATCTGACGATTGCCACTATCCGGACGCTGGCGATCGATGCCGTGCAGAAGGCGAATTCAGGTCATCCCGGCGCTCCGATGGGACTCGCACCACTGGCTTATCTCATGTGGCGCCGCATTCTTCGCTTCAACCCGAGGAATCCCGCATGGTTTGATCGGGATCGCTTCATCCTTTCCTGCGGACACGCCTCGATGTTGCTCTACGCTATGCTTTATTTGACGGGCTATGATCTCTCACTCGAGGATATTCAGCAGTTTCGCCAGTGGGGAAGCAAGACTCCGGGCCATCCGGAGCACGGCCTGACGCCTGGCGTGGAATCCACCACTGGACCGCTCGGACAGGGACTCATGAATTCCGTCGGCATGGCGATGGCCGAAGCGCACCTCGCCGCCAATTACAACCGTGACGGCCATCGTATCGTCGATCACTTTACTTATGCTTTTTGCAGTGACGGTGATCTGATGGAAGGCGCTTCACACGAAGCCGCCTCCCTGGCGGGGCATCTCGGGCTAGGCAAGCTGATATGGCTGTATGACAACAACCACGTCAGCCTGGAAGGGCCTACTGCTCTCTCATATTCAGACGATGTCGCGCGCCGTTTCGAGGGTTATCGATGGCATGTGCAGGACGTCGGTGACAACGCGAACGATCTGACGGCGCTGGCACGTGCGATTGCGCAGGCGCGCGCCGAACAGAACAGGCCTTCCATGGTCATCGTGCAGTCTCACATCGGATTCGGCTCGCCGCACAAGCAGGATACATTTGAAGCGCACGGTTCTCCTCTGGGCGCGGCAGAGGTGCGTCTAGCAAAGAAGTTCTATGGCTGGCCTGAGGATGAGTCGTTCTTGATTCCCGAGCGCGTGCTGAATCACATGCGTGAGGCGGTGGATCGAGGCAAGAAATGGGAAGAGGAATGGCAGGTGAAGTTCGATGCCTACAGGAAAGCCTTCCCGGACCTGGCAAAGCGACTCGAGGAAGGTCTGCGGGGAGATCTCCCCGGCGGGTGGGACAAAGATATTCCCATCTTCAAGCCGTCGGATGGTCCCATGGCGACGCGCAACGCTTCGAATAAAATCCTGAACGCGTTTTCACCTCAGGTGCCTTGGCTCATTGGCGGCAGCGGCGACCTGGCGCCCTCTACCAAGACCTTGATGAAGGGCACCGGCTATTTCGCAAAAGGCAGCCTCTCGAACCGTAACATCGCCTGGGGTGTGCGCGAACACGCCATGTGCGCGGCCAGTTCCGGGATCGTTCTGCACGGTGGACTTCGCGCTTATGCCGCCTCATTCTTCGTTTTTACGGATTATGCACGGCCTGCGATCCGCTTGGCCGCCATGATGGGGTTGCCTGTTATTTATGTGATGACGCACGACTCGATTGCCGTGGGCGAAGACGGGCCGACGCACGAGCCGATCGAACAACTCGCGTCTCTGCGCGCGATGCCGCACTTGTGCGTGATCCGGCCCGGTGATGCCAATGAGACCGCCTTTGCATGGCGTCTCGCGCTGGAGCGCAAAAAGGGGCCGACCATGTTGGTCCTGAGCCGCCAGGATTTGTCCATCGCCGATCGAAGCCGGCTGGCAGGCGCGGAAGGAGTTTTGCGGGGCGCCTATGTTCTTGCCCACGAACAGGGCGTCACGCCTCAGGCCGTGCTGATTGCCAGCGGTTCCGAGGTGTCGCTCGTTCTTGCAGCACGCGAGAGATTGGCGGAGGAAGGAATCGACACTCGTGTCGTCAGCATGCCCAGCTGGGAGCTTTTCCGGGAGCAAACCCAAAGTTATCGAGATGAAGTTCTGCCGCCGCACCTAAAGGCTCGTCTCGCGGTTGAAGCGGGCGTGCCCTTCGGCTGGAGAGAATGGGTCGGACCAGACGGAGATGTGATCGGCATGACCGATTTTGGCGCCAGCGCTCCTTATCAAATCAGCTTCCAACACTTCGGTTTCACGATAGAAAATGTGGTCGCTCGAACCAAGCAACTTCTATAGTGCTGAGCGGAAGCCTTTTGACTCAGCACTCGACACTCATCCATTTTGCTGTCGATTTGGCAGGAGATACCAATGAACAATCTGCGTCGGTTGATTGAGCAGGGTCAGAGCTTTTGGATAGACAATCTGACTCGTGGCATGATCGCCCACGGCGAGTTGCGAAAATGCGTGAAGGACCAGGGCTTGCGTGGCATCACTTCCAACCCCGCGATCTTCAGTAAGTCGATCTCCAACAGCAGCGAATACGATGAACAGATTCGACACCTGGTTGAAGAGAAGCAAGGGGTCCGAGAAATCTACGAAGCCCTTGTCGTCAAAGACATCCAGGATGCCTGCGATATTCTGCGCCCGGTCTACGAAGAATCGGACGGCGTTGACGGATTCGTCAGCCTCGAAGTCTCTCCGTATCTTGCACACAATGCAGAAGGCACGATTGACGAGGCCAAGCGGCTTTTTCAAAAGGTCGGACGGCCCAACTGCTTTATCAAGATTCCCGGCACGAATGCCTGCGTGCCGGCGATCGAAGAATGCCTCTATCTGGGTTTGAATGTGAACATCACCCTCCTGTTTTCCATTCAGAGCTATGAGGAGGTAGCCTATGCCTACCTGCGCGCGTTGGAACGGCGTGTGGCTGAAGGCAAGCCGGTCAGACAGGTGGCCTCGGTCGCCAGCTTTTTCCTTAGCAGGATCGATACGACGGTGGATCAGCTCTTAGGGCATCGCATCGTTCCCGGCGGAGGCCGGAGCGGAACGAAGGCGGAGTCTCTGTTTGGAAAAGCGGCGATCGCCAGCGCCAAGCTGGCATATTTGAGCTTTCAACGGATCTTCAGCGGAGCGCGTTGGCAAAAACTGTCGGACCTGGGAGCCAGGGTCCAGCGCCCGCTTTGGGCCAGTACGAGCACCAAGGATCCTCTGTACTGTGACGTCAAATATGTGGAGCCGCTCATCGGTCGCGATACCGTCAACACCATGCCCGAGCAGACCATCGCGGCGTTCGCTGGTCACGGTGTGATCGAAGCGGATGCTATCGAAAAAGACGTCGACGATGCGCGCCGGGTC
>Ga0182021_10005248_pt1 | contig 15307 bp, 9 predicted proteins | sample 612E3MmetaG_FD_120493 | JGI IMG/M metagenome (GOLD analysis project Ga0182021, IMG submission 120493) | Permafrost microbial communities from Stordalen Mire, Sweden - 612E3M metaG (Illumina Assembly) | ecosystem: Environmental > Terrestrial > Soil > Wetlands > Permafrost | place: Sweden... | reverse complement strand
GCGTATTCGGCCGGGATCTTCCACTTGACGACCCACGCCTTCTTCAAGAGCCTTCTCTTCCTGGCCGCCGGCAGCGTCATCCACGCCCTCTCCGGCGAACAGGACATGCGCCGGATGGGCGGCCTGCGTCGCCTGCTGCCGCGCACGTACCCGACTTTCCTCATCGGCGCCCTGGCCATCGCCGGAGTGCCCTTCTTATCGGGTTTCTTCTCCAAGGACGCCATCCTGACCGCAGCCTATGCCGGCGGCCACCGCATCCTTTGGGCGCTGGGCCTGACCGGCGCCGTGATGACGGCCTTCTACATGTTCCGGCTCATCTTCCTGACATTCCATGGCCCCGAGCGCCTCTCCCCCGAAGCCAAGGCCCGCCTCCATGAGTCGCCCGTCTCAATGACCGGGCCGCTCATGATCCTGGCCGGCTTGGCGGTCATCGCCGGGTACGTCGGCCTGCCGGCCGTCTTCGGCGAGCGGGCCGACCTCTTCCGCCGCTTCCTCGAACCGGTCATCCCCGCGCTCGGCAAGGGGCACGCCCAGGCGCCGGAATTGATCCTGATCCTGGCCTCCACCGCCGCCGCCGCGCTGGGCATCGGCCTGGCTTATTTATTCTACTTGCGGCGGACGGCCCTTCCGGCCCGCCTGGCCGCCGCCATGCCCTGGCTGTATAAACTTCTTCTGCACAAATATTACATCGACGAGATCTACGATGCCGTCATCGTGAATCCGCTGGTCCGAGGATCGGACCTGATCTACCGGAATTTCGACCTAAAGGTCGTCGACGGAGCCCTGAACGGAACGGCCGCCGCGACGCGGGCGGCGGGCCGCCTGGCCGGCGCCTTTCAGACCGGCCTGATCAAGGACTACGCCCTGGTCTTCCTGGCCGGCGTGGCCGCATTCCTGGCCGTGATCCTGTGGGCCCTATGAACATGCCGCTTCTGAGCGTCCTCATCTTCGCCCCCCTGGCCGGCGCCGTCCTGCTCATCTTCCTGCCCAAGGACCGCAAGGACATCCTGTACGGCGCGGCCGGCGCGGCCTCCCTGGCGGCCTTGGGCGCCGCGGTGCTTCTGTATGCCCGTTTCAATGGAGCCTCGGCCGAGATGCAGTTCACGGAGCGCGTCTCCTGGCTAGGCGGAGGCATCCAGTATCATGTCGGCGTCGACGGCATCAGCCTGATGCTCGTCGTTCTGACGGCCTTCCTTCTGCCCATCGCCATCTTTTCCAGCTGGTCCTCGGTCAAGGACCGCATCAAAGAATACCTCTTCTTCATGCTCCTCCTGGAAACGGGGATCCTGGGCGTTTTCTGCGCCGTCAACGTCTTCCTCTTCTACGTCTTCTGGGAGGCGATGCTCATCCCCATGTATTTCCTGATCGGGATCTGGGGCGGCCGCCGACGCGTCTACGCCACGACCAAATTCGTTCTGGTGACCATGTTCGGAAGCCTCCTGATGCTGGCCGCCATCTTCGTCCTGGCGGCCCAGTATCAGAAAGCCTCCGGCACGGCCTCCTTCAACCTCTTCGATTTCTACGGCATGTCTCTGCCGCCGCAGCTCCAATTGTGGCTCTTCCTGGCCTTCGCCCTGGCCTTTGCCATCAAGGTTCCCATGGTCCCGCTTCACACCTGGCTGCCGGACGCCCATGTGGAGGCCCCCACCGCGGGATCGGTCATCCTGGCCGCCATCCTTTTGAAGATGGGGGCTTACGGCTTTCTCCGCTTCGCCCTGCCGCTCTTTCCCGACGCCGTCCAGAAGCTCCTGCCGGCCCTGGCCGCGCTCAGCATCGCCGGGATCCTCTATGGAGGGCTGATGGCCCTGGTCCAGAAGGACATCAAATCCCTGGTGGCCTACTCATCGATCAGCCACATGGGGCTGATCATGCTGGCCATTTTCGCGCTCAACGTCGAGTCGGTCGAAGGCGCCGTCTTCCAGATGCTCAACCACGGGCTGAGCACCGGTATGCTCTTCCTCATGGTCGGCGTCCTCTATGAGCGCGCCCACACCCGGACGATCGCCGATTTCGGGGGCGTCAGCAAGGTCATGCCGGTCTTCGCCGCCTTCTTCCTCGTGGCCATCCTGTCCTCGCTCGGCCTGCCCGGCCTCAACGGGTTCGTCGGGGAGTTCCTCTGCTTCTACGGCATCTTCGGCGCCAACCACCTCTGGGCCATCCTGGCCGTATCCACGGTCATCCTGGCCGCCGCCTACCTGCTTTGGATGTACCAGCGAGTCATGCACGGCCCCATCATCCAGGACAAGGTCCGATTCTACCGCGATATGAACGTCCGCGAGATCGTTCTGGTCGTCCCGATCGTCATCCTCATGGTATGGATGGGTCTTTTTCCCGGGGCCTTCCTGAAAAAGATGGACGCCACCGTCACCCGATACATCCGGTCCTTGAAGGGCCAGGAAAAGATGTTCATCATGAACAGGCAAGATAGGGCCGCCGCACTCGCCCATGGTTCTTATCCATGGTCGAGTACCGCGGAAACTGTTCCCCAATCAAGGATTGAGGACCCCTCCGCGGCCGCGGCCGCCAAGGACATACGTTGAATACCTTGGCGACTCTTTTGCCGCTCTTGGCCGTGGCCGGCGGGGCCATCATCGTTCTCCTCGTCGACGCCTTCTGGAGGCGTCCCTCCAAGAATCCCCTGGCCTATTTGACGCTGGCCTTTCTGGCGGCCGCGGCCGCCGCTTCAGTTCGGCTGTGGGACGCCGGGGCCGAGGCCTTCGAGGGCGCCCTGCGCTTCGACCGCCCGGCCCTCTTGTTCAGCCTGTTCCTCATCCTGGCCGCCTCCTTCACCGTCCTCCTGGCCATGCGCTGGATGGCCCAGCAGAACGCGGCATTCGGCGAATTTTACGGGCTTCTGCTCCTCTCGCTCGCGGGCTTGATGATCATGGTCTCGACCCGGGACCTCCTGATCGTCTTCCTGGGCCTGGAGGTCTTCTCGGTCTCCGCCTATGCCCTGACCGGGCTGAAGCGGAACGATGAGCGCTCCGAAGAGGCGGCGGCCAAATATTTACTGATGGGCAGCTTCGCCGCGGCCTTCATGGTCTTCGGCTTGGCCCTGCTCTTCGGCGCCGGCGGAAGCTTCGACATCGGCCTGATCTTCGGGGCCGCGAACGCCGCGGGCTGGCCGGCCTCCGCCCTGGCCGGTCTCGGCCTCGTCATCACCGGGCTGGCCTTCAAGATCGCCCTCGTTCCCTTCCACATGTGGCAGCCCGACGTCTACCAGGGCGCGCCGACGCCGGTCTCCGGATATTTCGTGGTGGCCCCCAAGACGGCCGGATTTCTCGTGCTTTTGCGCCTGATGCTTCCGCTCGGACAGGGCGGGGCGGCGATCCGCTATTTCCTTTACGCCGTGGCCGCCCTGACCATGCTGATCGGCAACATCGGCGCGCTGCGCCAGAAGAACCTCAAGCGGCTGTTCGCCTATTCGAGCATTTCGCACGCCGGATATATCCTCGTCGCCGTGCTGGCCCTGGATGCCCGAGGGATGGCGTTCTACCTGGTTAGCTACCTTTTCCTGGGATTGGGCGCCTTCGCCGCCCTGACGGCCATGAGCCGCCCCGGACGGGAATTCGGCGAGCTCGACGATTTCGCCGGCGTCGGTTTCCGCTATCCGTGGATCGGCGCGATCTTCACGGTCATTCTTCTGGCCATGGCCGGTTTCCCCCCGCTTTCCGGATTCCTAGCCAAGTTCTATGTCTTCAGCGCGGCCGTCCGGGCCGGACTCGTCCCCCTGGTCCTCATCGGTGTTCTAACCAGCCTGATCTCGGTCGCCTACTACCTGCGGGTGATCGCGGCAATGTATATGCGGGAGCCGGATCATCCGGTCGACATAGACGTGGAAAATCCGGCCGTGCTTTTGGTTCTCTTCCTCTGCCTTTACGGCGTCCTGCAGATGGGGATCTTCCCGGGCAATATCCTGCTGGTGATCCGCCAGGCTATGTCCGGCCTGTTCTAATCCGTTTATGGACCGCCGGCGGGCCGCTTGGTCCGGCGCCGCCGCGCCGGCCGCCAGCGTTTTTTCTGCGCTTGGGCCCCGCCCGGGAAACGGCGTTCGAGGGCGGTCTCGAAGGTTTCGCCCGTCTCGGGCACGCGTCCCTCTTCAACCAGAAAAAGCAGCCGTTCGGCCTGCGGCCAATGGGCCCTCTGGCGCAGCGACCACCGCATATGACCCGTCCGGTAAGCCCGCAGCATCATCCCCGCCAGATAGACGATCTGGATGACATTGGCCCGGACGGTCTTGGGGATCGTCGCTCCCGTCTGAAGGGATTGGAATTCATCGTGGAGGGCCTTGTGCAGCTCGATCGGCTCATCGGTCCGCAGAAGATCCTCGAGCCAGGGCCACAGGACGAGGGCGTACATCTCTTCCAGGGACAAAACGATTCCCGCCGAACGGATGCGGTCCTCGATCGTCAGCAGGCCGCACAACCGGCGGAAGAGCCCGCCGTCGACCTCATAGGCTTCGCCGGCCCGGCCCAAGATGTATTGGAGGAGCTTGTGGTTGCGCAGGGCCTCGATCACCGGCTGCGTTTCATAGGCCAGGTCTTTGTTGAACTCTTCATAGAGCCGCGCCCCGGCCGCCGTTCCCAGAAGGTGGCCATGGGAACGGATCGCCGCCGCCGCGCCGGACTCGATCTCAAAGCCCAGCCGGGCGGCGTGCCGCAGGACACGCCAGATCCGGACGGGGTCCTCGACGAAGCGCTCCACCGGATCGCCGATGACACGGATGCGCCGGCAAGCCAGGTCTTCCAGCCCCCCCACGTAGTCGATGACCGCGTTGAGGATGCCGTCATAGAGCAGGGCGTTGATCGTCAGATCCCGCCGGAAGGCGTCCTCGCGGGGCGTGCCGAAGATATCCACCGGCGCGTCGTCCGCGCCGCCTTCCGGTGGAGCGGGGATGTTCGCGGGATTCTTGCGGAACGTGGCCACTTCGATGATCTTTCCGCCCGGGCAATGGACATGGACGAGCCGGAAACGCCGGCCGATGACATAGGCGTTGGGAAACCTCTTTTTGATCTGGCCCGGCCGGGCGTCGGTGGCGATGTCGAAGTCCTTGGGCGCCTTGCCCAGCATTAAATCGCGGACGGCGCCGCCGACCAGGCAGGCCAGGAAACCCTGCCGGTCCAGGCGGTCCATGATCTTCAGGGCGTCGGGGTCGATTTGGGCCCGCGTGATGGGGTGACCGGGGGATTCCAGGATGACCGGCTCTGCAGCGGGCGGTTCGTTCTTTGTCATTCCTTGTTCGTTGAAGGGCGAAAATAAGAGCGTATATTGCGATATCCCCGCGTCCATGTCAATCGCGCCGGCGACGGCGCCCGCGTTGACTTCCGTTCCGGGCGGCATTATCATCGTCCTCCCCGATCGAGGAGGAATATCCATGGATGCGCTCATTCTCAAGCTCCGCCGCCGGCACCATGAGCACTTCGGCGTGGAACCCGCCGTCGTCTCTTATGCGCCGGGCCGGGTGGAGATCCTGGGCAACCATACCGACTATAATGAAGGCTTCGTCCTTTCGGCGGCTATCGACGCCGGCATCGCCTTCGGTCTCAATGCCTCGGAGACGCCCGCCTCCACCCTCTTTGCCGCCGATTTCAATGAGAGCGTCCAGTTCCCCGCCGACCACCCGGGCCGCACGGACAAAGAGCGCTGGTCCAACTATGTCCGCGGCGTCTATGCCCTGATGCAGGCGAAGTACGGCTTCCCGCCGCGGAATTTCCAGGCCACTCTGACCGGCGACATCCCCATCGGCTCTGGGCTGTCCAGCTCGGCCGCCCTGGAGATCGCCGCGGGCCTGGCTTTCGCGGCCTTCCACGGCTTGACGCCGGACAAGCTCGACCTGGCCCGCATCGGCCAAAGGGCCGAGCACGAATACGCGGGCGTCAATTGCGGCCTGCTCGACCAGATCTCCAGCCTCTATGGGCGCGCCCACGGGCTGGTTTTCACGGATTTCCGCTCCCTTCAGGTGGAAACCGTACCCCTGCCCCCGGGACACGTCTTCATGATCGCCAACACCGCGGTCAAGCACGCCCTGGTCGACTCCGAATACAACGAGCGGCGCCAGCGCTGCGAGCAGGCGGCGGCCTATTTCACCCGCGTCCTCGGACCGCACATTAAAACGCTGCGGGACGTCACGTGGGCCGATCTGGGGCGCCACCGGGGGGCCCTCGATCCGGCCATCTGGAACCGCGCCGCCCACCCCATCGGAGAGGATGAACGCGTCCTGAAGGGCGTCGATCTGCTCAAGCAGGGCGACGCGGCCGCCTTCGGCCGCCTGATGTTCGAATCGCACAAGAGCTCGCAGATCTATTTCCAGAATTCCTGCCCCGAGCTGGACACCCTGGTCGAGACCGCCCGCATGACGCCCGGGGTCCTGGGCGCGCGGCTGAGCGGGGGCGGGTTCGGGGGAAGCATCGTGGCCCTGATCGAGGAAGCCCAGGCGGAGCCTGTCGCCCGGGCCTTGGCCAAGGCCTACGAAAAGGAATACGGCCACATCATCGAGCCGCGCGTGGTCGTTCCCTCCGAAGGCGCGCGGCTCCTCTGAGCCCGTTCCCTTCAGACGTGCCGGCCGGCCGTCCAGCCCGATGACCAAGCCCATTGCAGATTGTAGCCCCCCAGCCACCCCGTGACGTCCACGCACTCGCCGACGAAATAAAGCCCGGGGATTTTGCGCGATTCCATGGTTTGCGAGGACAGCTCCCGGGTGTCGATCCCGCCGACCGTCACTTCGGCCTTTTCGTAGCCCTCTGTTCCATCGGGCCGCAGACGCCAAACATGGAGGCCCTCGGCCAGACGCTCCAGCGTCCCGGGCGAAAAGGACGCGGCGGGCTGCGATCCTCCGCGATCGGCCAGCCAGACCTCCGCGAACCGGCGCGGCAAGAGGTCGGCGAGCACGGCGACGAGCGTCCGGCGGGTCCGCCTTCCGGCCAGAAGGATTTCCCGAGCGTCGACTCCCGGAAGAACGTCGAGGACCAGATCCTCTCCCTCTTTCCAATAAGAGGACGCCTGCAGGATGGCCGGCCCGCTCAATCCCCGATGGGTGAAAAGAACTTTTTCGGCGAATTCGATCCGGCCGCACCGCACGACGGCGTCGAGGGATATTCCGCTCAGCGGCCGGAAAACCCGCGTTTCCGGAGAGTCCAGGTTCAGGGGGACGAGCCCGGGCCGCATGTCTGTGACGCCGATCCCGAAGCGCGCGGCCAGGGCCCGGGCGAAGTCCGTCGCCCCCAGCTTGGCATAGGACAATCCCCCACTGGCCACGATGAGGGACGAAGCCGACAGGGTTTCGCCCGGAATCCGGACGCGGAAGGCGTTATCCCGCCGGACGTCGGCGACGGGACTGGAAGTGCGGATGCGGACGCCGGACGCAAGCGCCTCCCGTTCCAGCATATCGACGACGGCGCGGGCGCTTCCGGCGCAGAAAACCTGGCCGTGGTCCCGCTCCTGGACCGGGATTCCCTGTCCGGCCAGCCGGCCGAGGAAATCGGCCGGAGTGAAACGGGCCAGAGCCGATTTGCAGAAATGGGGGTTTTGGGAGAGATAATGACCGGAGGATGTTTCGCGGTTGGTGACGTTGCAGCGGCCGCCGCCGGAGACGCGGATTTTTTCTCCGATCCGCGCATTGTGGTCGAGGACGAGGGCCGAGCGGCCGCGGCGGCCGGCTTCGATCGCGGCCATAAGGCCGGAGGCGCCGGCCCCGATGACAATGACGTCGAAATCATTCATAGCGGCGGCCGGGCGGCCGCGACAGCCGGTCCTCTTCCCGCCGGGCCGCGGTCCGGTCCCTCTTGGAGACGAACCAGGCGACCGAACCGACCATGATCGCCCAGCCCAGAAGCCGGACGACGTCGCCGATCGTCGTGTCCTGCTGGAGGAGGTGCAGGTCGCCGAGGATGGCGTTCCAGTCGTGCTCGCCGCCGCCCACGAGCGGAAGCGCCATGGCCCGGGCGTCGGAGATATAGACGGAAATATAAAGAAAATTCTCGCCGAACCAGAAGGCGCTGAAGGCCGTTCCGGACGTCTCCCCGCGGAGAAGGAAATAGACCGTGAAAATCAGGGGCACGAGAAGCTCCATGAGCGTCCCGCCCCAAATCCCGAGCGTCGGGCCGAGGAGCCCGAATATCGGGTGGCCGGCCTCATGAATGGGAAGATTGACGTGGTCCAGGATGAGGAATCCGCTTTTGTTGGTCGCGGCGTGAACGAAAAAGAGGGCCGCCGCGGAGACTCCGATGATCAGGGCCGTTTTGGAGACCGGTTTCCAATCGATGGTCATTGTGCTCACCATCATAAAAGGACGGGGGAATCGGGTCAAGCCGGCCGCCGCTTGACCGGCCCGGGGGGCTGGGCTATGATGGCGATCTTTCCACCGCGACTTTCGGGAGGCCCCATGAGCGAAACGATAAAGACGATCCTCGGCCGGCGCAGCGTGCGCAAATTCCTGCCAGAACAGATCGCCGAGACTGAGCTCGAAACCATCCTCCAGGCCGGACGGTACGCCCCTTCCGGAATGAACGGCCAGCCCTGGCATTTCAGCGTGGTCCAAAACGGCGCTCTCCTGTCCCGGATCAACGAAGCCACCCGGACCATGATGATGAAGTCCGGCATCCCGGCCATGAAGGAGCGGGCCCAGGCGCCGGGCTTCTGCGTCTATTATCAGGCGCCCACTCTCATCGTCCTATCGGGCGATCCGCGTTCGATCACCTACCAATTCGACTGCACCCTGGCCCTGGGGACGATGTTCCTGGCGGCCGAATCCCTGGAAATCGGCTCCTGCTGGATCTACGGCGCCGCGGCCGCGCTGGCGGCCGAGGAAAATCGCGGCTTGGCCCGCGAATTGGCCGTTCCGGAGGGTTTTGTCGTCCAGGTTTGCGGCGCGTTCGGTTATCCCGACGGGCGGTCGCAGCCCGCCGCCCCGCGCCGGGAGGGGACGGTCTCTTATCTCCGTTGATCGCGGGTTCGATGAGCCTCTTCACAAGCAAGAATCCGTTCCAGAGAGCGATTCGCCAGGCGCTGATCGGCGCACTGGCGGCAAGCGCCCCCTTCCTCGTGGGCAAACTTCTAGGCGTCGCCGTCAGCTGACGATCGATTTTAATCTTGATTCTCAATAATATTGATTTCTTTCTCGTTTAATCCGTAGAGCTTGTACACCAACGCATCAATCTCTCGGTCTGTTGCGTCGATCTGTCGTTGAATTAATTCCCGTTCGTGATCGGTTTTGGCAGAAGCCAAGCGCGGGTGGAGTTGAAGCATGTTATCGACCAAGTCGACCATTCGTTTATACGAAGATTTTTCGTCGAAATTTGCGAAATCAATTGGACGAAACGGAAGTCGTTCGAGCGCTTGTTTGTTTACCGCAAAGTAACCGCCGCGAAACTGATTCGTCATTTGTTGAATGCAATGATCCAGCAGTTTAGAATTGAGTAAGCCGACGATATAATTCTCGCTATATATATCATCGCCAAGCCTCAGGCCATAGCCACCTGTCGTTATATTCACAAAGAATAATCGCCCCTCGTTATCCGGGGCTACTCTGAGTCTTTTAGTCATATAGGGTACCAATATTTTTCGGCCTAGAAATGTCCCGATATTTTGGCCTCTTGCATAGGCGTACCAATCTGGACGCTTAGCCCATTTGCCACCGTCTCTTTCCCCTAATTCCTTGCGATGTCGATTCAAATAATCCCAAGTTTTCGGAAATTTCTTTGCCATTTCGGATTGATCTATTAGAACCGACTTCCCATCTTCATCTATTTGATATGGATAAAGAATATAAAGATTTTCCGATTGATCGAGGTAATATCTTGATACACGCTCTCCCTTGAGCACGGGCATGAGAATGCCATGCTCAATATTGAATTGTTCATCTAAGTCGTTTCTCACCCTACAAGAGCCTTGATCGCCCTTTTCTATCTTTAGAAGAAATATTTTATCGGCGCTGGTCTTTAAACCTTGAAATATATGAGGTTTTATGGTTAAAAACGAAGGAAATTTTTTCTGAATTCGCAATAAAACCTTGCCGCTCTTGCCAGCAGCTAAAGTCCAGCGTGACCCGTCTTCAGTTAACGCTATCGGAGCAAAAGGAATCTCCGAGGAGAGAGCCCGTATCAAGCCTACGCTTCCTGCACTTCGATATACCTCACCCAATCGGGCATATTCAGGGCTTATATTTTCGACATGCGATAAGAATACCAATGTAGTGTATGTGCCTGCGCCTTTGAACACTTGGGCATCTTCAAAATCAACTATTCGTTCAACCAATTTTTTGCTACCGAGAATTTTCCGCAGTCCTTCTCCATAGTCAGTTGTGAAAAATTTATTTGGTAAAATAAATCCTGTTTTCCCATTCGCGTCTATTAACTCCAGTGCGCGTTCGACGAATAGAACATATATGTCATATGTACCTGTCGCTGTCAGATATTTATGTCCGAAGTATGCACGTTGCTCGGATTCGAGTGTTTGACTTCGAATATAGGGCGGGTTGCCGATAACGATATCAAAACCACCGCTTTTCATCGCTTCTGGAAACTCCTGTTTCCAATCAAAAGGATTGATTCGGCGCAAATCGTCCTCATTGGGAACAAGTTGGCCGGCGAAGTAATCCGGGCCGATCAGACTATTTCCGCATTTGATATTCGCGTCCAAGTTCGGCAAGGCGCGTTCGCTGGTGAATAATCGCATTTGGAGGGATTCTTCGTTTTCGCCTTCCAATACTTTCAATAATAGTGAAAGTTTGGTCACCTCCACGGCTTGCCGATCAATATCAACGCCGAAAATATGCTCGGTAAGAATTCGCTTCTTTTCATCGATCGTCAAACGCCATTCGCCCCGAATCCGGCCGACAGATTTGGGCTGTTTCTCCGGGCTATGATCAACGTACCATTTCAGATAATGATCCAATAAAAATTGGTAAGCTCCCAAAAGAAATGAACCCGAACCGCAGGCCATGTCCAAAACCCGAAAACCGGTCAATTGCTTCGGGCTTTTTTCTTCTATTGCACGGCCGACGGTTTGCCGAACAATATAATCTACGATGTATGAAGGCGTGTAATAGACTCCCCCGGCCTTTTTGACCTCGGGCTTTTCTTCGACCTTCGCTTGATGCGCCGGAGTAAGTCTGATGACTTTGCCCAGGAACTGTTCGTAAACGCTGCCCAATATTTCGGCCGGCATGACACTGAATTCATAAGGGTTGGGAAAATAGAGGCTCGATAAAAGCGTCTGGAGAGTCTTATCGTCAACGGCAAGCTTGGTCGTAAGCCTATCGCCTTTAGCGGATAAATCAAAAAGACCAGAATTATATTTGGCATCGGCTTTGCGGCAGAGATCGATCAAGCCGGCGTATACATTTTCGCCCGCGGCCAATTGCTGCAACCGACCATAAGGCTCGATGCCGCGATCCTCGGCCATACGCAGGAAAATCAGACGATCTATCGTCCGTTGGACCGCATCGTTCAACTCTTCGATTGAGAGATTATTATTCCGCAGGGCCAGATTGCGAGCTAAAACATCGCGCCAGCCCTCGATCTCTTTGAGAAATTCAGCGTCGACCGGCGTCGTGCCGCGCTTGCCTTTAGCTGTTTGAGCATACTGATCGAAGGACCCCGCATAAACGGCCTCACGCGAAAAAACATCCCAGATTTGCCGCCACGTATCGGGATATTGATCGTAAGTGTAATAATTGATGCGCGCAATACTAGCTTTATCTTTTTCCGATGGACGTAAAAAACAGTCATAAACGGCGAATTCCTCAAAATCCGTAAGTATCGAGAGCGGCAATTTTGCGCTCCAAGCATAACGACGCAACTGGAAAGCCGCTGCTTCAGCTGTTTTGATCGTAACGCCGGGCTTCTTCGCTTCCACATAAAAGACAGTATCGGCGCCAAAACGGAAAGCATAATCAGGCGCTTTGCGAGCGCCTTCTACATCAAGCGAAGCTTCGGGGATGACTTCACGCCGATTTGGAGCCGCGTGCGCGCTATTGCGCACGTCCCACCCTAGCGCCATTAACATCGGATCAATTAAATCTTGCCGAGCGTGAGCTTCTTTATAGCCGGCGGCCCGATATGCGGCTTCGTTGGTGCGATATTGTTTGACTAATGCGGCAACGGCGTCTTGCGCTTCCGTAAAAGTGCAGGGCATTGTAGCGGCTCCCAATAAAATAATGAGCCAAGTATAGGATGAAAATCGGCACGGATCAAAGACTTCAGATCAATTTTCGCTTATTAATGGGCGTTGGAGAAAGCCGAATTCAGCCGCGCCGCCCGGCCGTTTCGGCGGAACGGTCCGGTTCATGGATCCGGATACCGATCTCGTATAGAAAATCCGGCGAAAAATCGGCGTCATTCGGCCACGTGATCGTATCGATATCCGGATTGACCTTGAACATTTTAAAGTATGCGATATCTCTCAAGGGTTCGAAAACAGCCCCATCCAAGTGGGGCAAAAGATCGACGATACGAATCTCATTATTGTCAAAATGGAGCTTCAGCTGATAGCCATCTACATAGGATGCATCGATAATATAGCGCACCGCGTACCTCTCAGACTAACGGATCGATTTTTCGAAGATCCTCTTTTCGCTCGGCCCGATTCCAATTCTCCATCAATTCCTCGCGATGTTGAAAAGCCCATTCGAGAACAAATGAAACGACGCGCTGGGGCAGATCTCCTTCAATAAGCCGCAAATCCTGAATCGAAAAAGCTGCGCGGAAATTTCCGTATTTAGCATGAAAATGCGGAGGAGCGTGTTCCTTGAAGAACATCGCTATCACGACGCCTAAGAATCTACTAATTTCGGGCACTTGGAATCCCTGTCGTTCAAATTTCCTTGCTATCAGTATAAATCAACGCCCCATTAAGCTCAACGAACCCGGGTTCCAGAGAAAATTCAGTTTACCGCCGACGTCAGGATGGCATTGAAGAGCAGCTTGAACGTGCCGTGCGTTTGGGCCCGATTCTGGACGCGCAGGGGCAGCAGGACGATCCGGCCTTTACCGAGGCGCGTCTCAGCCACGGCGATTTTATTGGCCAGATAGGACTCCCCCTGCAGCCAGCCGCTGCGGAGAATTCCGCTCTTCGGGTACATCACGATGACCGAAGCCGGCTTCGATGTGAACGACGGGGCCGCGTCCAGGGCCATCGAATTGACGAAATAGGCATCGGTCTCGGCCGGCATACCGAAGGCCAGCGGTTGGGTATTGTCGACCAGGACCCGCAGCACCGAGCCCGGACAGAAGAAATTGTCCCGGTTCACGCCCTGCAAGGCGTCGCGGAACGGGGCCTGGAACTTGTCGATGGCGAATTGAGAGCTCCGGCCAAGGGTTATCAACGAACCGCCGCCGGCCATGAATTCCCGAAGGACCTTCAGTCCGCTCTCCTCGATCCCGCCCTTGTATTCGGGAGGGATGTTCTTTCCGGTCTGGCCGGTCATGATCGCGAACGTCCCCATGTCGGGAAAGATGATGACGTCGAACCGGCCCGCCGCGCCGCCTGTCCGCAGGTCTTCCGGATGGATGGTCGTGAACGGGAACTCCCATTGCTCCAGCAGCCAGCGCGTCCAGCCCTCGTCGGCGTTTCCGCCCCATTGCTGATAAAGCGCCGTCCGCGGCGCCCGCAGGCGCACCTTTTTCCCGGCCGGCGCGCTCGACACGGCCAGGATATCGATTCCCAATGATCTGGAAAGCTCGGTCATTCGGGCGTCGAGACCGGCCCCGCCCTGGACGACAATGGCGCCCGGCGCGAACGACCGGCCGCCGGTCTCGATTTTCTCGGTCATCCAGAACACGGAGGCTCCGGCCTTCATCAAACGGTTGACCGCCAAGAAGCTGTTGTTGGCTTCATGGCCCAGGATATAGACGGGTCCCCGGCCCTCGACGCGCCCCGGCGGAAGCCCGATCGTCTCCAATTTGCGGAGCTCGGCTTCGAACGGCTTGGCCGCGAAGACGGTCGCGACCCCCATCTGCATCCCCAGCGACCAGCCCGCGGCGTCATAAGGAGGGCGCGGGGCGACTCCGGCGGCCGGGGCGATCTTGGGATATTCCTGGGCCTCGAGCATGTCCTTGGCATAGGCCCGGAACGGCTGGGCCATCAAAATGACATAATCGCCGGCCTGATAATTTTTCCCGTCCGCCGTGAAGGGCTTTTCCGCCCGATGGACCTCCACTCCGCCCAGCGCCAGCGTCTGAAGCATCTTGACGGCTGTGGGAGCATCATGCTGCGCCGCCGGGACGATCACGGCGTAGGGGTCGCCTTTGCGGCCCATCTCGATCTGGCGCCGGCCGGCGATCAGGACCGATTCGAGGATCTGGGCCCGCAGATCGGCCGCCGTATCCAGCAGGCCGAAGGCGGCGATGAAGTCGTATTCGACGATGTCGCGCAGGGTCCAGCGTCCGCCCAGCCAGGGTCGGGGATAATTCGAGCGGAACTGGACGTCGCGGGGCGCGGGAAGCGGCTTGCCAAGGTCGGCCTGTTCGCGTCCGCCTCCGCCGGCGGTCCGATCGGACCCCGAAGCGGCCGATCCGGGAGCTCCTGAAGGATCGGCCATCATCTGGTCGATAGCCGTGGCGGTCCGGACGGAGGCCACCTCGGTCAGCATCCCGACCATGTTGTGCCACCAGCCGGCCCAGCCCATGGCCCCTTCCCACCAATAGGTGTACATGTCGTTGGTGATGATCCCGCTCTTTCCGGCCCGCTCCAGCGCGGCGGCCTGGGCGTTGCCAAGGATCCCGGCGTAGCGATAAATGAGAGGATCAACGTTGGGATTAATGGGATCCATCGCCGGCATGACGAAGATCCGCGCGCCGCCGCTGCCCATCTGGTGCATGTCCAGCCAGACCTCGGGGAACCACTCCTTGTAGAGGACTTGCCCGATGAGGCGCGTTTCGATCTGGGTGAACATGTAAGCGTCGCGGTTGTTGTCGTGGCCGGTGTAGGGATGATACAGCCAGGGCAAAGGGGCATCCTCATAAGGCGTTCCCAGGGTCTTGTTGTACCAATCGGTGACCATGATTTCGCCGTCGGGATTCAGGCAGGGCACGAGCAGGAAGACGACGTTGTCCAGGATCTTGTGGATCTCCGGCGATTCGTCCATCGCCAGCTTGTAAACGGCCTCCGGGGACATCTGGGTGGCCCCCACTTCCGAGGCGTGCATGCTGCAGGATACCAGGACGAAGAGCTTGCCTTCGCGGACCAGCGATCGGCCCTCCTCCTCGGTCGAAACAAGGCGCGGATCGAAGATGCGCCGGTTGATCTTCTTGAGCGCTTCGATATCCCGCAAATTGGCCGGCGAGGAGATGACCAGGAGAAGGAACGGATT
>Ga0182021_10005247_pt1 | contig 15308 bp, 14 predicted proteins | sample 612E3MmetaG_FD_120493 | JGI IMG/M metagenome (GOLD analysis project Ga0182021, IMG submission 120493) | Permafrost microbial communities from Stordalen Mire, Sweden - 612E3M metaG (Illumina Assembly) | ecosystem: Environmental > Terrestrial > Soil > Wetlands > Permafrost | place: Sweden... | reverse complement strand
GGTCTAATTGTTTCAGGCCTGGGAAGAGATCCCGAGACTGCAAAAATTGACTTGGAGCTGTTTAGCAAGGATTTGCTTAGAATTGAAGCGGCGTTGTTTAATGACTAAAACGGAATTCACGCTGATATGCTTCATAGATGTAAATAAAAATATTCTATTGGCGGTCTAACACCATCTCCAGCGCACAGAGGCTCCTCAGCCTCTTTATTCCCATCCTGTCCACTAAAGAAACCGTGATGGTGGGGAGGCTGGTCACGGTTTCTAGATATATACATCAGAAATGCAATGCCGAGTGTGGCATTTATAATTTGACACCCGGAGGACTCTATCAAAATCCATATTATTCTATCGCCGAGTACCCACCATATATAGGAACTAATGGCATAGTCCGCCTAAAATCAGCACATATTGGGTAGCGAAAAAATGGGGAAGATCGATGGACTTAAAATCCGCCGATGGAGACACCGTGTAGGTTAGACCCCCAATGCCCTACAGATCACGCCAATCAGCGTGATTTTCTGTTTATAATGGGACCATGCAACCCGACCTCTCCTTTCTTGACCTTCTTTCAGCCAGCGAGGCGCTCCAGCGACATGACTTTTCAGCACTTGAATTGGCTGAGGCCTGTCTCCGTCAGATCGAGCGCCTTAACCCTGATCTAAACGCCTTCATTACACCGACCCCTGAAATGGCCTGTCAGCAGGCCATTTCTGCAGATGCGTTGCTGGCCCTCAGGCCATCCAATATAACCGACCTGGCGCTTCTCGGGTTACCGATCTCCCTGAAGGACCTTTTTGACACGGCAGACATCCTTACTTCGGCCGGGTCGAACTTTTTTGCCGGGAATATCCCATCAGAAGATGCGCAAGCGGTGCTGAAGATCAGGCTGGCAGGGGCAGTCATAGTGGGCAAGGCCAACCTCCATGAAATTGCCCTGGGTGTTACAAACATAAATCCTCATTTCGGTACCTGTCACAATCCCTGGGACACTGCCTGTATATCCGGAGGCTCCTCGGGTGGGTCAGCTGTTGCGGTGGCGACAGGAATGAGCCTGGCGGCATTGGGAACCGATACCGGCGGCTCGATCCGCATTCCAGCTGCTCTGTGCGGAGTGGTGGGATTAAAGCCGACCTTTGGGCGGGTGAGTACACGCGGGGTTGTTCCCCTTTCCTGGAACCTCGACCATGTCGGGCCGATCACGCGTACAGCCAGGGATGCCGCCCGGATGCTTTCTGTACTGGCCGGGTTTGATCCACACGACCCCGCCTCGGTGGACATACCGGCAGAGGATTATTCCGCCCACCTTGGAGATGGAATCCACGGCTGGCGCGTGGCAATGGCCAGTGGGGATTATGTGGAAAACGTTGACCCAGAAATCCACGCGGCCGTGGAGGCTGCCGGGTCCGTTTTCAAAGAATTGGGAGCACGGCTCGAGAAAGTGGAAGCCTCCTGGTTGGCGGATATGGCCCTGGCCAATAGCCGGATGACCCAGGCCGACGGGGCCGCCTTCCATCGCAAGAGGCTGGAGATGCATCCCGAGCTATTCGGAGTGGATGTCCGCCAGAGGTTGGAGGATGGCCGGGCTCTAACTTCCAGCGAATATTCTCTGGCTCGGAGGGTGCAGGTTGAGAGCCGCCGGTATTTTGAACAGTTCTTCGAGAAGTATGATCTTCTGATTCTTCCGACAACGCCCATTCCGGCACCTTTAATCGAAGGGACTCAGGCGATCCAGGCCGCCCGGCAACTAACCCGCTTTACTGCGCCATTCAACCTTGCCGGTTTGCCAGCGCTCTCCGTCCCTTGCGGATTTACAGGGAACAATCTTCCAATCGGCCTACAGATCATCTCGAAGCACTGGGGGGAGGCAAAGGTATTACAGGCAGGTCATTCCTACCAAAAATTAACCAACTGGCATATAAGACATCCGGGTCTTTGACCCGGATGTCTTTGTACAGATACTTCGATCAGCGCATAGCCTAAAAAAATGAAGGGAATGAACCGTTTTGTCGGTTTCATGTACCCGGAATATATCTGCCCAAACTTCACCAGGCACTCGCCCTCATCTGCCCGGGCAGTGGCATACAGGAAGGCAGTAGCGATCATGGCAATACAGTCCTCGAGGAGAGACGGGGATTTGAAGAAGATCCCCCAGGTCAGATAATGCAACGAGGCATACAGCGGATGGCGGATATAGCGGTAGATGCCCAGGGTGACCAGCTGGGTCGTTGCCTCGAAATTTCCCACCGGTTTTCCAACTGACCGCAACAGGCTGGTCCCGGCAACCAAGGGAATAATGGAGGCCGCCAGCAGAAACCACGAAATGAACTGGTACCAGGCGAACAGCCGGACGAACCAGGTGCGCACGTTGAGCACGAACTGGCCCAGGATGATCTCCGAGTAGAAGAACCGGTAGGGGCCGGGGGACCCTGGGTGGCGCAGGGATGGAAGGAAATCCAGAGGATGAAAAGGGAACCTATGATCAAAAAGATTGCTTCGATCATTGGATTTCACTTTTGCAGGCAGGCGAGAATTCCTTGGACCGCCTCCCGAGGTTCTTTCGCGCTGAGCGCCAGCACCGGGACCGTGGCGACCGTGAAAACATCTACCACATTGCCCGTTTTCCAGTGCCTGGTCAGGAGTCCGACCGCGTTCACGTCGTTGCCGATCGCCTGCAACATCTCCCCCGGACCCGTTGCCAGCCTCGCCATGGACGTGACCGGGCTGCCGCCCAGCGCTTTCTGCACGAACAACTGCTCTACATCCTCGCCCGAGCCAAACGCCCAAACTTGGACCGCTGCGTTGGATCCATTGATTTCCTTCCAGGTTGGGATCTGCCCGCCGAACAATCCCCGCACCTGGTCAGGAGTCAGGGTATTGATCGGGTTCTGGCGGTTGATGATCACCAGGATGTCCTCGCTGCCTATCTTATAGGCAGTGGAGGCCAGGCTTCCAGGCTGTCCAAGACGGATCACCAGATCAGTGGCTTGCGGGTCCAGAAAGTCGGCCGCCCGGGGATCCGCGGTAACGACCGTACTGCCCGCACAGTCGTACAAGGCTGCCAGCCAGGGTTCAGCCGCGGGAGTGTATTGTATGGTGATGGTTTCCGCAACCGGAGAGGGCGTAGACGTTGAACAGGAAGCAAAAAGGAGACTGGAAAGAAGAATAAAGGGAAGGCTGGCTTTCATTTACCACTCACGCAAAATGGCAGCCAGCAATCTGGCACGTTCGGGCAGACTATCTGCGAAGATAAATTCCCGGTCGGAATGTTCCCCCTCACCAACCGCTCCCAACCCATCCAGCACCGGGATCCCCAGCGGGGCGACAAAGTTAGCATCTGAAGCGCCACCCGTTCCACTCGCTTTGAGATCGAGACCAATCTTGGTAGCGATCCTCCGGGCTTTTTCGAAGGTGTCTCTACTTGAATCGGTATAAGGCATCGGCGGGCGGTTAAGTCCACCTGCCACTTCGATGGTGGTGCCTTCCAGTTCTGGTCGAAGGGCATGCAACGCTGAAATGATGCGTTCGGCCTCCCCGGGCTTTAAAACCCGGAAATCCACCTCCACCACGGCTTGCTCCGGAACGACGTTCGTAGCGGTCCCTCCGCGGATCAACCCGACATTGAGGGTGGTTCCTCGATCATAGTCGGTCAGTTTCTGGATGGCCAAAACCTGGTGAGCCATCTCCTCGATGGCATTGCGGCCCTTTTCATGGTCTCCTCCAGCATGAGCTGCCCGCCCATGGACAGTGATGACCAGATCACCGACACCTTTGCGCCAGGTCTTGATCGAGCCATCCGGCATGGCTGGCTCAAGGACCAGGACCAGCGTGGATCGACAGGCCAGCGTCTCGATCAATGTCCGGGAGGTTGAGCTGCCGATCTCCTCATCGGGAGTGAATAGAGCTGTTATGGGTCGACCTGGTATCTGACCGGAAGCCGCCATCTCAGCGAGAGCCGTCAGGGCGATGACGATCCCGCCTTTCATATCCTCGGTCCCGGGACCCATGAGCCTACCGTCGATTTCACGGTAAGGCATCCGGGATAGGGTACCGATCGGGAAGACGGTATCCATGTGATTAAGCAGAAGGAACCCGCCAGCACCCTGTCCCCAACGGGCTTCGACCAGGTTCCCGGCAATGGGATTGGGGTGGATCTCCACCTGTGCCCCCAGATGGCGGCATTCATCTGCGACAATGGCACCCACGCGGTCGACGGCAGCCTTATCGATGGAAGGGGATTCAGTCTCGACCAGTCGTTTAAGCAGAGCAAACATGGCGGGCTTATCAGGATTGAAATCAGACATCGGCTGATCCTTTAGACAAGTGCAAAGGCGACACAGGCCGCACCCAGCAGGGCGCAATAAATGAAGAAGACGTAAAATGTGTGCTTGTTCAAATATCCAAGCAGCCATTTTATGGACAGCCAACCGACGAAGGCTGCCACAACGAATCCAACGGCTAGCAATGGCAGGAAGGTTCCGAGGTCTGGAATTTTCAATAAATCCAGCGACTCGTAAGCCCCGGCTGCCAGCATTACCGGTGCTGACATCAGGAAGGCAAACCGGGCGGCAGAGGGCCGGTCAAAACCGCGCGCCATGCCACCGGACATGGTCGTACCGGAGCGGGAGGCACCGGGGAATACCGACAACACTTGGGCCAGACCAAAGACAAGAGCATCGACCCAGTTGATCGAATCCAATTTTCGGTTGCGTTTCCCGAGCCATTCCGCCAGGCCCAGCACAAGGGCGGTGATGAACAAACGGATGGCAGATTCGATCAACGGGTTAATGAACAATTGCTCCACCGCTTTTTTAAGCAAAAACCCGGCTAAAACTGCAGGGATGGTGGCGAGAAGGATCAACCAGCCGAGACGCGCATTGGGATCCTCAAAGGGCTTGTGCTGGATCAGGCCACGCACCACCGCTTTGATGATGGTCCACAGGTCTTTCCAGAAAAAAACGATCAGGGCGATGGTAGTGCCCAGCTCGATCAACACATTGTAGGCAAACAAGGCGGGGTCGGAAGGCAGGATTTTCATGATGTGCTCTGCTATCAGCAGGTGAGCCGTGGATGAGATGGGGATGAATTCTGTCAAGCCTTGCAGGATGCCGAGCAAGAAAGATTGGAATATGTTCATGGATCGCTCCTTGGGTCGTCGAGGTGCCGCCCCTCGCCTCTTTCAGCGTTTCCCTGCCAGGCTCGTAGCCAGCCCGGGACTTTTGCTTCGAGGGTACCTTCCAGGATAGAGGCGCGGATATCATTGACAAGCTGGATGAGGGCGTGCAGGTTATGGATGGAAAGCAGCGTTCCAGCCAGCAATTCCTTAGAGACAATGAGATGCCGCAGATAGGCCCGTGAGAATGTCAAGCAAGTATAACATCGGCAGGTACCATCGATCGGACGAGGGTCGCGGGCGTAGCTTGCATTCATCAGGTTAAGGCGCCCTTCGGAGGTGAAGGCGGCGTTATGACGCGCCAGGCGGGTTGGCAATACACAGTCGAAAATGTCAACACCCCGGGTAATGCCATCGATCAGGTCCTCAGGCGTGCCGACACCCATCAGGTAGCGGGGTTTATCTGCCGGCAGGGATTGGATGACCACATCGAGCATGTTGTGCATCTCATCTTTTGTTTCGCCGACCGAAAGGCCGCCGATGGCGATTCCGGGAAAGGGCAGTGAGGCGATGAATCTAGCAGAGGCAGTCCTCAGTTCCGGGAGGACGCCACCCTGGATGATACCAAAGAGAGCCTGGTCCTGGCGCGTATGCACTGAAAGGGATCTCTCCGCCCAACGGTGGGTGCGTTCCATAGCAATTCGGCTGTAAGCGTGGTCGTTGGGATTTGAACATTCATCAAAAGCCATGATGATATCGGCGCCCAGGTTCTCCTGGATTGCGATGGATCTTTCGGGGGTGAAGCGGTGGGTAGAGCCATCAACATGGGATTTGAATGTGACCCCATCATCGTCGATCTTGCGGGTCTGGGCCAGCGAGAAAACCTGATAGCCACCAGAGTCGGTCAGCATCGGGTGGGGCCACTGCATGAACTCATGCAGACCGCCCATCTGCCGTACCAATTCGTCGCCGGGTCGCAGGTATAGGTGGTATGTATTGGATAGAACGAGGGTTGCACCCAGTTCATCCAGCTGGGCCGGGGTGAGAGTCTTGACGGTAGCCTGAGTTCCTACTGGAGCAAAAACAGGCGTGAGCAGGTCACCGTGAGGCGTGTGGAAGAGGCCAGCGCGAGCATTACCCTGGGTGGCGAGCAGGTCATATTCGAACATTGGAACGATTATACCCGACCGTGGATTGTGTTATGATTATTGTCTGAAAAGGACCTTGGGCGTGAACAAAATAAGGGATATATAAAAAAACCATGTCAGCCTCAATTGCCCTCATCACCGATAGCACCTGTGACATTCCACAAACCCTGATCAACCAATACGGCATTACCGTCATCCCCCAGATTGTTGTCTGGGGAGATACCTTGCTACGTGACCGGGTGGATATGAGCCCCGAGGAGTTTTACCGCCGGCTGGAGAAAGAATCGCTAAAACCCACTTCCACCCAACCAGGTCCGGAAGATTTTGAGAAAACCTACCGGGAAGCCATTGCCCGGGGTGCCAGGGAGATCGTCATCCTGACCATGAGCAGCAGGATGAGCGGGACCTATGACCTGGCGGAGCAGGTAGGCGGACAGATGGAGGTTCCTGTCTATGTGGTCGACTCAAAAGGGCCGACCATGAGCCTGGGCTGGCAAGTGCTGGCTGCAGCACGCTGTCGGGAAGCAGGTGGGTCAGCCCTGGATATGGTGGCAGCAGCAGCCAAAGTACGGGGAAAATTGGTTCAAATCGTCTGCCTGGACACGCTTGAATATTTGCAACGTGGCGGCCGAATCGGTATGGCAACCCGCCTGATCGGTACACTGCTGAACCTGAAACCATTGGTGCAGATCAACCATGAGTCCGGGTTGGTGGAAGCCAGCGGGCAGGCCCGGACCCGCAGGAAGTCCATTGAAATCCTTGAGGAGCGCTTCTTCGACAGGATCGATATGGATAAACCGTTGCACATAGCGGTGTTGCATGGGAATGCATTGACCGAGGCCAAGGAACTTGCCGAGCACATTCAGCAGGAGTACGCCCCGAAGGAATTGATGATCAATATCACCGGCCCAGTGTTGGGTATTCACACGGGGCCGCGAGCGCTAGCACTTTGTGGGTATACGGATGGCTAGCTCAAGCTGATCCATTATTACGGTGGATAGCTCACAAGGACAGAATTAAACTGACCGGACAATGATCGGAGCCAAATATGTCATCGTGGATATCCGCGGTGACGATAAGGTCTTTTAAATCGGGTGAGACCAGGAAATAGTCCAGCCGCCAGCCTACATTACGCTCCCGTGCGCGTGTCACCACATCCCACCAGGAATATTTTACCGTATCAGGATGGAGGTAACGAAAAGTGTCGACAAGACCCGCCTCAAAAAACTCACCCAGTCCGGCCCGCTCCTCCGGCATGAAACCGCTATGGTTGACATTCTCTCTGGGTCGGGCCAGGTCAATTTCAGCGTAGGCGGTGTTTAGATCGCCCGTAATGACGACAGACCGCCCGGCTTTCATATAACCCCGGGCAACATCGAGAAAATACCTATAAAAAGCCAGCTTGTATTCAACCCTTTCAGCACCACGACCACCGTTGGGGAAGTAGGTATTAAAAAAGACGAACGGCTCGAATTCCAGGATCAGGGTACGTCCTTCCATGTCGAAGAGCGGGTGCCCCAGACCATTAATCCTCTTGTGTGGTAGGAGACGGGTGTACGTACCGGTTCCACTGTAGCCTTTTTTCTCTGCCGAGTTCCAGGCGGACTGGTAGCCAGGCGGGTTCAAAAGAGCCGGGGAGAGCTGCCCGGGATGGGCCTTCGTTTCCTGGATGGCCACGAGATCGGCTCCGCTTGAAATCAGCCAGTCCAAAAAACCTTTCTTCTCTGCGGACCGGATACCGTTGACATTCCATGAGAGCAGTTTCCAATTCATTGTGGTTTTTCCTAAGGGTTGTCAGGAGTTAACAACGATTTGCTCCCAGAAGCCAGTCTGCTTGCTCCACTGGACCACCAGGGAAACCCCGGCAGGGGTATTCCAATCACGCTCAATATCGGCATGGCACAACGGACCTTGCCCAACCCTGTCGTGATGGCAGAAACGGCACTCGAGCGGTTGGAGGCCTGTCCCGTGGAGTTCGCACAGGCCAGCTTTTAGGAAGGTGCAGCCCTGGTCGGCAAAGGGCTGTTTGGCAAAGGCCAGCTCGTTACCTTTGAAGGCTGGGGAAAGCACTCCGAAGGAGCGGTCTGGAGCCATTTCGAGCATCATCCGCAGACCATAGCCAGCCTCAACAGCACGCTTCGCCTCAGCGACGGTCCACCAACCAGGACGAACACAATAGCTCAGACAGACCGCACAGGTGCAGGGTGCGGAGGCAGGATATTTATCATCGAGGGTTTGGGATCGGCGTGATCTTGTGCGAGACATAAAAACCTAAACCCTTTCCATAAGCCAATACCCGGAAAGAGCAGCGGGAGCTTCGGTGGGAGAGAAGAGGATCAACCAGATATCAATCCTGGGAAAGGGGGGGTATGGTTACCGGCTCAGCCTGGGAAAGTTGTTTGATAAAAACTCGTCTGCGCTTATGCTGGCGCTTCTGGTAATATTTCCACTGACCCTGGACATCGGTGTTAGTTTCCAACTCGGGGTTGGTTTCGACGGTGTTGATCCCCATGCGGGAGAAAACACCGTGGATGCGGTTCATCAAGATGGCATTGACCCCCTTGCCCTGATATTCCGAGCGAACGGCGATCAGGTACAGGTCCCCACGGTCGTTCTTTTTAAGCGCCTTGAGAAGGTGGATAAAGCCAAAGGGGAAAAGTTCCCCCTTTGATTTTTGCAGGGCGCGGGATAGGGAAGGCATGACGACCCCGAAGCCTACCATGCGATCGTTCTCGTCCATGATCATGGGAATGAACTCGGGAGTAACAAAACCGAAGTACTGGTCGATGTAAGCGTCCACCTGCTTTTCGGTAAGGGGAACTGTGCCGTAGAGGTGCTTATATTCATCATCCAGCAATTGAAAGATCTGTTTCCCATACTTCAAAAGTTCTTTCTTGTTACGCAGCTCGAGTATCTTGAGCTTGTTCCGGCGGAGGGAAAGATTGGCAATGCGGGCGATGGTCTCATTGGGACCCTGGGGAGCGGAAATCTCGTATTCCACCCAATCAGTGTCCTTGGTATACCCCAATTTTCCCAGATGCTGGGCGTAATACGGGTAATTATAGATGGTGGCCAGAGTACCCAACTCGTCGAATCCTTCGACAAGCATTCCCTCCCGGTCAAGGTCGGTGAAACCGAGCGGACCATGGACAGCGGTCATCCCGCTCTGGACTGCCCATGCCTCTACCATACGGAGGAGAGCGGAGGAAACAGCCGGGTCGTTGATAAAATCGATCCAGCCGAAACGCATGAAGCGCTGGCCCCACTTCTCTATGTGGCGGCGGTTCAGGATGGCGGCCACGCGCCCAACGATATGCTCATCCTTGTAGGCCAGCCAGAAACGGGCATCGCAATACTCGAAGGCGGGGTTCTTATCGCGGCGCAAAGTGTTGAGCTCGTCGAACATGAGTGTGGGTACCCAGAAGGGGTTGTCCCGGTAGAGCTTGAAGGGAAAACGGATGAAGGTTTTCAGTTCCTTGAGGCTGGTAACTTCCTTGATCTGGATGGTCATGATAAGTACCCTTTTCTGATGAATTTCAAACGAGTATATCATTTTCGTGGAGAGTAATGAGGAGGTCATTCATTCTCCTCGGCGAAGATAAACTTCAATAGCTGTGGGGAAGGGAAGGCCCGGGGAGCTCGTGCTCAGAAGCGTGTATGCTGAACTGGTCATAAAGCCTGACGCTGCTGGACTTCCCCGAAGGGCGCAGGGAATCGGCAGATACCCCTCTGAGCAGCCAAAGGCGAGAATAGTGATCGCAGGGCTGGTGGGAGCCAAAACAGACCGGGTGGGACGTCGCCTCGGAGGCAACCTTCTCAGCGGATCGAGGAGCCATTGTTCGTCAGTAGCAGCTAAGATAATTAATCGAGTTCATATTCCGGATACAACCAAGGACGACCAGACCTAAAGAGGGTGAAAATTGCTTGGCATCAATACAAGGACCCACCAGGGATGTGGGATGATGTTCCGTTGGTAATTGGTAAAGCTTTTTCCCATGAGGAATTTTCGTTCGAGTATACTCCCAGGGGGTTATTGTGAGGGCGAAGTGGGTGCAAGATAGGTCCGAGTAACGAGCCTACTGGGTGCAGAGTGAGTATATGAGAGGGTGCAAGCTGGGAGCGAGATGGGTGCAGGGCAGTGGGCTGAATGAGGGAAAGCTGGAGGAATTTGGGGCAATAAAACTCCGACGGCTCATGCCACGGGGATCCCCCATGGGGCGATGTGCGCATTGGTGAAAATATGGCGGGTGACAAAACCAAATTCGCTGTATACTTTTGGTAAGCAAACACACTTCGGGAAACCTGGGGCATACTCCAGCTGGATCATTGAGAGACATCTTGGGACGGAACTCATCGCCCTGCAGTTCAAGGAGGGGGGAGATTCAGTCATTATGTAAAGGATGTTTCTATTGTCTCGGAGCATGCCAGAAAGATATTGAATGGAAGAATCTGCAACATGTTTGCTCGGGGCGATCGCAGGTGACATCATTGGGTCGGTATACGAGTTCCCTGCGCCAAAAAGCAATGATTTTGTACTCTTCACTCCATCCAGCCAGATGACAGATGACAGCATACTCCCTCTTGTTGTTGCAGATGCCATTTTTAACAAAGGCAGCTACAAGGACCGAATACAGGAATTTGCGCGTTCGTACCATGGAAGAGGATACGGTGGTTTATTCAGCCGTTGGACATACACCGACGATCCACAGCCGTATCACAGCACAGCTTCGGCAGCGGGTCAGCGATGCGGGTCAGTGCGGTGGGGTGGGCATTCAATACCGACAAAGATGCATTATCGGAAGCTGAAGCGAGTGCGGCATTCACCAACAATCATCCTGAAGGGATCAAGGGCGCTCAAGCCGTGGCGCTATCTGTTTTTCGAGCCCGAAGCCGGGTGGGCAAGGATGCCATCCGCACGGAAATCATTGGACGGCTCGTATACGATCTTTCGGCTACATGGGATGAAATACGACCCAGTTACTTCTTTGATGAAACTTGTCCGGGAACTGTCCCGCAGGCGATCACTGCTTTCTTGGAGTCAGATGATTATGAAGATGCCATTCGAAAAACTATATCACTCGTTTGTGATGCGGATACCCTCGCTGCCATCACCGGATCGATCACCGAGGTATTTCATGGGGGAGTACCCCAAAATATCGTAGAGCAGGTCCGGAAGCGAGTCCCGGTGGAATTATGGAATCTAATCGAAGAATTCAGACAGAAGTATTTATTACTGGGTATTCATCCTCCTGAATGATTGCTAGGCAGTATGGTTCGATCTGGAGAAATTAAATGAATGCATATAACAGGACCTATGAGATCCGCTGGTCGGATCTGGATGCCAACGGGCATGTCAATTACGCCGCGTATATAGACGCGGCAGGAGACCTGCGCTACCGGTTCTTCATCGAACATGGTTTTCCACCCGAGAAATTCGAGAAAATCGGGATCGGGCCGGTGTATACCTCCATCCAGGCACAATTCCTGCGGGAAGTTCGCATGGGGGAGACGGTGACCATCACCTACACCCTATCAGGCCTTTCTCCGCTGGGTGGTCACTGGAAGGTCCATCACGAGGTGCTAAAAACAAATGGCAAGAAAGCGGTGATCATCGAAATTGAGGGGGCGATCCTCGACCTGACCACCCGCAAACCGGTCCTCCCTGAGACAGAGTTATTCAAGACATTCAACCTGATCCCGCGGACAACCGACTTTGAACTGCTGGGGGAATCTCGGTGGCATAGCTAGATATTATTTTCGTTCACCTCGCAACATTTGCACGTCACACACATGCAGGTGTGACCCGACGAATTAATTCAACACCGGCACCTTGATAGTGGGGGAGTGCTTTCCTTAATTACAAAAATCAATTCCTGAATATGGGTAATTAAAAAGCTGTATGCCCAACGAGAAGTTTTCCCCAGGTGCACAGGCTGACGGATAGGGGGGAACCCCGTATTATTTTCTGTTTAAGTTAGGATGGTGTGAAATAATCTAACCCCCCAAAGAAGTGACTTCTTTTGTTTCTTATTCTAGCGAGATAAGGCCGTTCCTGAAGGCCATTCTAATAATTTCAATCTGCGAGTTAATTCCGAGCTTACGCATGATATTTGTACGATGGGTTTCCGCTGTGCGCTTGCTGATCTCCAGCTTTACGGCTATCTCTGCACTGGTTAATCCTTCCGCAATCAGCTGAAGGATTTCCAATTCCCTGTCTGAGAGCTGTTCGTCCAGATTCTCGTCCATGGACTTTCCAGCGACAACCGCGTCAATTATGTGATCTGAAACCTGGCTGCTTAAAAACCGTCGCCCCGAACTCACCGCTTTCACCGCTTCGAGGACTTGTTTAAAATCTTCGGTCCTCACCAGGAACCCTAAAGCACCTTTGCGCAATGCCCGGATGATCAACTGGGCTGAGCATCCGTCAGCAAGGAGGATCACGCCCATGTCTGAATAATCCTTATGGATTTGGCTGGTCGCTTCAATGCCATCCAGTTTTGGAAGATTGATATCAGACAAGACCACCCCCGGTCGAAGAGTGCCAGCCAATGCAACCAATTCCTGACCATCGGAAGCCTCCCCCACGACTTCGATTTCTGGTTGGGTGCTGAGCATAGCCACCAGACCCTGCCTGACCATCAGATGATCATCAGCGATTAAAACTCTGATCGTGGATATGGCCCGCGCCTCCTCCCAGTTCTAAGAATAATTGCATGGCTAGTAAAAAACCATTTTTTGCTCACCCTCAAATGTCGTACCTTCAATCCTAATGAACGAAGGTTATTTACCTATAATAATATAAAACTGATGTCAGGCTTTCCTGTTATTTTTTCTTGCATCCACCGGAGCGTAATCATCTTTTATTCTCAATTTTACCTTAGAACCACCCATCTCTCTACGTATCTTTACGTATCAAGGCATTTGTAATTTGGCATAGGTTATCGAGAAAAACCACCCGATGTGATGTCTTGCCGGGCATATAATCTATTATAGCAATCAATCTCGATAAGTCCATACGTAAAATATGCAGAAAATAAATGTATTAATACGTAGTAATAGTTCTTATGGAGCAGTATAAAAATACGTTATTGGTACTTGAAAAACCATACAATATGGTATACAATATAAACATAACAGAAGAAAAATACGAGTAAATACTACGTAAATATACGTACCGTAATATAAATCTTTGAAATAGGCTAAGGAGGATACCAGGATGGTAAAGAATAATGTTTTGATCATCACACCATACGCCGATTTTGGGGCGATCATCGACCAGAGTCTGTCGAACGACACCTCCCTGAGCGTGAATGTTGCCTCAACAAAAAATGAGATCCAGGCGTCCATAAAAAATAAACTTGCCTATGATTATGCACTACTTGATTTGGATCTTGGGGAAAACAAAGTCCTGGAACTTGGTTTTTCCCTGAGAGGGAATTTTCCCAATATCGAAATTATCCTGGTATCAAAAAAGGATCCATCCATGGGCATGGATGAGTTAAGACCATGGAAATTACTTCGGAAGCCATTTGTTCAAGTCGATCTGGATAGCATCTTCCATGGCGGGAATAAAAAAAGCACAAGCGAGGCTGAAGTCGTAGATCTACACTTCAATGAATGGGTGGATATTACCCCTCATCCCTGGTGGGATGATGAAATTCGCGTGACAAAAACATTGGTCACTGCGATATCCGACCTGGATGTTCAGGAGGCGATCCTCTTTTCGAGTAATGACATCCTCGCCCAGGCTGGGAAAATGGATGGCGCTGCTATAGAGGAGTGTTCCAAATTAGTGGGAAATATCAGTCTGGAAAAAGATACCTCGGAGATACTAAAACCGATTCACCTGAAAACAACCAAAACAAATCACTTCATTCATGCCACGATACTGGCCGTGGGTATCCTACTTGCGCTCTTATATGACGCCGACACGCCATTAAAAGAAATCCGTGTTCAGAGCAGACATTTGACCCAGATCTTAAAAAATCCGCAGCTATCGAATCCGGAAGAGACAGCCGTTCCGCAACCGACGAAGGTTCAGTTGGAAGCAAAGCAGAACGGGTCTGCTGTTGATCAAACAATGACAGGTATCCAGGACCAGGCAGCGTCAAGAACGCACCATCCACGCTTGATCATGTATTCAAACCGATTCAGGAAACAACCGAAGGAACCTGGTCTTCTGCATAATGTCGAAGGACCACTTTCGTTTCAGGATTCCAAAATTCCACAGGATGTAGATTCATCGATGCTTAATATTCACGGTTCCGGCAAAGTCAAGGGACCAAACCCCAACACAGGGAGAATTGAAATTCATCTACCCCGGGTTGGGGAGGAGCAACAAAAAGCGGATTGGCTCCAGGATACCCTGCAATGGGTGAGCCCTTCTCTACAGTACCCCAAACTGGAGAGGCACTTTTCCCTTTGTTCACCCGAGCTCAGCCTGTTTGATCTTTATTACACGTGCCTGCTCATACCAAGACTGAAGTCACAATCGCTGGATGGCGATATCGCTGATTTCTTAAAGGAAGCATTACCCGAACTTTTCCTGGCAAATGGCTGGCGTTTGGAGGCCATGGATATAGGTCCTTCCTTCCTGCAGTGGCTGGTAAGAATCCCACCCACAATCGCCCCCGCCGATCATATCAATAGTATCCGGATGCAAAGTTCACGCAAGATCCTGGGGAATTTTGCTAGGCTGAATCGCGATGAGTTATTGAAGGATTTCTGGGCTCCTGGCTATCTTCTCGGATCGAGCCAGAGTCTTTTTCAAGCGGAGGATATCATTGAGTTTATCCGGTTGAACCGCAAGCATTATTACCCGGATGAAGGTATCTACAGCATTCCTGGAAGCAAGTACCAGGTCAACCATAGCAAGTATTAGAATATCAGATGCTGGATTATAATTGTTGTCAGAGCGTCCCTCTACTATTCCGTCCATTGAGAAGCGGGTGAGTCATGGATGAAATCACCTTCCAAAGAATAAACGAGATCCTGCGGATCATGTTTGAACTATTATGGTTTGAACCACAGGGCCTCTATGCCTCGGAGAT
>Ga0182021_10005246_pt1 | contig 15313 bp, 10 predicted proteins | sample 612E3MmetaG_FD_120493 | JGI IMG/M metagenome (GOLD analysis project Ga0182021, IMG submission 120493) | Permafrost microbial communities from Stordalen Mire, Sweden - 612E3M metaG (Illumina Assembly) | ecosystem: Environmental > Terrestrial > Soil > Wetlands > Permafrost | place: Sweden... | reverse complement strand
TCACGAAGTTTTGTTAAGCTATACAAGGGGTCAATAACACCTTCTTCAGTAGAGCCAATAATCGGTATAACAGCTAAAACAGGAATTTCTTTTTCAATTATCTGTTGTTTTAGGGAACTAAGATTAAGTTGGTAGTTAGTGTCAGCGGCAATCTTTATAAGATTTTCTATTCCGAGACCTAAAACTTCCATACACTTCTCCCACGAATAATGTTTGGTCTCAGAAGTGAACACAACTGGGAGAGGAAATGCTTTACCTGTTATTTTTTCAATTCTTGAATGAATACCGTAGATACCCTGATTCTGTAAGCTAAATTCCTTTATAGATTTCGAAAGGCTAACTTCTTTTGGATAAGTTGACTTAAATATTCCAGTTAATTCCTTACTAATTTGATAAACTAAGTCAGGTGAAAGATTGAAGAGTTGATAATAGGATAATGAACCGAACTTTACTTTTCCATTACCAAAATAATCGAACTCATATTCATTAAAGAATCCGTATTTGGATTTATTATTATCAATGGCAAGTTTTATACATAATGGCCAATACTTCAAGTTACGGGCAACCCATAAACCTTCAATATTTGCAACTGTTCCACCAGATGTAATATGCCCCCATGAATTAACATTATCGGAAAGCGTTTTTGGTTCCGCTGCTGAGAATGGAGGATAACCTATCATATTACATAAACCTCTGATAAAATCCATTTCCCATTGGGTAGTAACTGGTGATGACTCTCCGGTGACATTATTCGGATTATACATGATTGTTGAAATATACCCTGCGATAGCAGGATAAAGTAGGTCTCCATGCATGTGTGCTATATATGAAGTATCCCAGGTTGGAATAGAATGTGCTCTAAGCTTTGATAACACATTTTTCAACTCTTGCATGAAATCAGCACGAGTGCTAACAAAACTTTCATCCAACTTGTGCCGTTCAGAAATTATCGGCAATTCATCAGGATGATAATTATTCCTGAAATTCAGGACGTCTTCAATTATTACATCAAAGAACTTTCTGAATGTTTCATTATTCTCTGATTTAGGTCCTAGTAATAAAGATGTAATATCCATGCTATTAATTATTAATTACCGACATCAATTTTTTTGAAGATATTGGCAGATCAATTATTTTCAAATCAGTAAGATTCTTCTTTTCATAATCATAAAGGAAGAACCATTCAAGATGGTTTTTTAAAAAGTCTCTCTGTTTGAAATCTTTATCCCAATAAAACCAAGATAATAAAATGATAGGATTAAAGAAGCTATGCTTCAGTCGGAGGGTATTTATCCAATCAAATCCCTCGCATGAACTCATATTACCGGTAATATGGGCATCAAGTATCAACCTCGTTGATGGATCAATGAGGTTCTTAAACCTTACAAAGCCATTTGAGAGGTCTTCTAAACTGGCAATTTCAACCGGGAATAATCCATCGTTTATCAAAGATTCTTTCAAAAAGCTGGCAAATAATTTGTTGCGATGAAGAATTATAACTCCCATTCTTTATTGAATAAGTCTAACAATAAAAATCTTCCCAGCTTTGATAATCATTCCTTCTTTTAATTTGACTTTTGTTTCGCTATTGGTAATTTTTACATCATCAATTTTTACTGCTCCGGGTTCAATTAGTCTCCTGCATTCTGCTTTGCTCTTAAAACTGAATAGTTGAATTAGCAAATCAACTATACCGATTTCTGAATTACCATCCTTCACCAGTTTTGATAAAGGAAACGCTGGAATCCCTGACTTATCTGATTTGCCGTAATCAGAGATGGCTTGTTCGGCAAATCTCTCTCCATGGTATTGACTTACAATGATTTTGGCAAGTCGTTTCTTTATTTCAATTATTGTTGCTGTTGAAGAATCATGTGTTAATGACTTTTCGATAGCATTGACTTCTTCAATCGGAACATCAGTCAAAAGCGTAAAGTAGGGTGTAATATTGGCATCGTTCATTCGCATTATCTTTTCAAACATTACAAAAGGTGGTTCATCTATACCAATGTAGTTACCAAGTGATTTTGACATTTTTTGAAGACCATCCGTTCCGACCAGAATCGGCATAGTAAGACATACCTGAGGTTCCTGTCCATAGCTTTTTTGTAATTCCCTGCCAAAAGTAAGGTTAAAAGTCTGATCAGTACCTCCAAGTTCAACATCGGCTTCCAATGCAACAGAATCGTAACCCTGCATAAAAGGATATAGGAACTCATCCATCCGTATTGATTCAGATGAATCGAAGCGTTTGCGGAAAGTATTATGCTCGAGGAGCTTTGACATAGTGGTTTGTGCAACAAGCCTGACTACATCCTCAAAGGTCATGTCTTTTAACCAATGACTGTTGTAAACTACTTCCAGCTTTTCTTTGTCAAGAATTTTAGTGACTTGTTCTAGGTATGTTTTTGCATTGAAAAGAATTTCTTCTTCTGTAAGCGGTGGACGCGTGCCATCTCTTCCACTTGGGTCGCCAATCCTGCCGGTGAAATCACCAATCAGGAATTTAATGGAGTGGCCCAATTGCTGGAAATGATGTAACTTTCTGAAAACTACAGTATGTCCCAAATGAATATCTGGAGCCGTAGGATCAACACCGAGTTTGACAATAAGAGGTCTGCGATTTTTAATAGATCCCTCTAATTTAGACTTTAGTTCACTTTCACAGATAAGTTCGGCAACACCTCTTTGTATTAATTCTATTTGTTCCTCAACAGGAATAAATACTTTTAAATCTTTATTTACAGATGAATTTTTCATAGATTTTTTATTGAATCAATATACAAAAGAGCACATTTGGTTATGTACAGTTATCTGAAGTAAAGAATAATTTAGCGTAAATCTGAACAATTGACTTTTAGATGAAACCATATACCAATTTTTAGTTTGAAACTACAGTCAAATCATGCATAATTCAAGTTAAAATCAGAGTTTTAAATGTGAAATCTACTAAGGTCCTGACTTTTTCATCATTTATTTGGTTCTTCCAATTTCCCTGATGAGCACTATCATTTCTTATTTCATGAAGTATTATTTCATCTTTAGCTACTCTATTTCGAGTTAAATTTGAATGATGCCAAAACGAATTGACTCCATAACTGGATTTTGGATATCTTAGTCTTATCTCCTGGATCTTACCCAGTTCTATTGCAACTGTTTCAATTTGTTGACTTTTCTCAGGCGGTAGAGTTAAATGTGTTATAGTCTCGTAACACTTCTTAATTTTACTAAAACAACTAAGAATTATGTTTTTATCATTTTGGCTTATTTGAAAAGATAGATATTCAGCCTCATCCAAGTTTGTATATTTAATACCGTATAGATTCCCATAGTCATTTAGAAAAGTTATAATGTTTTGTATATAAAATGCCTCTCTATGAGAAAGCATAAGTTTAGTAAAATCAACCAGGACTTTAAGAGGGGATAATCCCTTTATAAAATGCCCCTTAATAAATGAAAAATCTTTGTATAAAAAATTAATTGATTGACTTGTAGCACTAAAAATTAAAACAGGGGGAACTGAAGTAAGCTTTTTAATCTCTTTTAATAAGGAGATACCAGATACCTCCGATATTGCACGCCCTTTATCCAAATTGGGATCAATTCTTAAATCAAGAGCAATAAAGTCAAAACTGTTTTGTGAAATTTTATCAATTTTATTTTTTATTTCTTGCCTGATGGTTTCTCTCTTTTTAGACAGAACCTCAAATTGAGAAGAAAGCCCAGCGCTTTGAGCAACCATGTAGGCTTTTTTAGTTTCCAGATCGTCAAGCATCTTTTGACAATCTAATAACTCTTTTCTTGTATTGAATACATTTTGAATTGATTCGGATAAATCTCTTGAATCTTTTTTAAGTTTTTCATCAATGTGAATTTCTTGCGAAAGCAGAACATCAAATATGCTACCAGTCTCCTGTAACCTTTGAATCAGAGCATTAAATGAGTCATTTTGTTTAGAAAATTTTTCTTTTAATTCATCTAGTTTTTTTGAGACACTTGTTATAGCTAAATTATTACTTATTATTGAACTAGAATTTTGCTCCCGACTAGTGATGACAGCAAAATAATGCTCACAATTTGCAATCCATAACTTTTTTAAAGAAAACAATTCCTTCCCCAACTCATTACTCAATTTGTTCTGAATTTCGATAAGATTTAGTGCTTCTTTCCGGGTTGTTGAAATGTTTATTTCAGAATTATAGAAAATGCTGCTAAATATTGGTTTCCATTCATTTCCATTATCATCCACTAATAATATTCTGAGCTTTTGATTTACAAAATCTCTTTTTGATATTACTTCTGGAATAGTGTTACCATATAGTCTGTAATATAACTTTTTATACCATATGTTTTTACTTAGAATGTTTAAGGGTTCCTGATTTATCTGAGCCGACATTTGTTCAATAGCTATGTCATTTCTAAATTGATGCTCACTATGAGCTATGTCATTTTCAGTAGAAATTACGAAATTCTTAAGCTCACTTCTCGTACTCTCATGCACTTTAATAATTTGCTCCATCTTAATATTCTGAGCCAATGGAAGACGAAAAAGAGTAATCCCAGGAGAAAAGCAAATAAAACTATCAGGAGCCTTTGAAAGATAATATTCAAAAGAATTCCAATACAAAAGAATTATTGCGACATTTCTTTTTTCCTTTAATTCAGGGGTTAATCTAATGTGCTTAATTAATTCGATACCAAAAGTGTCTGATCTATAATAATCCTTTGCCTTGGCTTCCGCATATATGACAAGATAATCGAAATCGCTACTAATGAGCTGGTTGAGAATGTCTTCAAATATTTGATTCGACGTATCAATATAATTCAAATCGGGAAGCCCCGGAATGTCTGATTGGTCGCTTATTATTAATCCAGCCATTTTTGATTTTCAATTTGAATCTTGAAACATAATATCTCGCAATTCTCGAAGACAAGTGACATATTCAAGCATTAAGGGATCATTTTCAAGATTCTGAATCTTGTCGGATTTCTCTATTATTTTTTTGGATTTCTCTACGACTTTATTATAAGCTTCCCCATATTCCTTTAACGCATTGGGTAAAAGCAATAAAGAGGCAGATTCCGGCACAAGGCAATTGTGAAGCAACTCAAGTTTTTCATCAATAATATTGTTTTTAATAACATTTTTAAAAATAATTTCAACTATTTCCTCGGCCGAATGAATATCATTTTTTTCGAACTGAGTTCCAGTTTCCTTCTTACGAATACCATCTTTCGTAAAATATAGTCCAAATAAAGCATTATATACATTATAAAAGAGGTATTCTTCTCCAATAGGATTATCAGACTTGGTTGGCATTTTATGACTTGGTTGCTTTGAAGGCTTTGAATATTTTTTATTAAAAAGTTCCAATATCTCATCTTTAAGATCTTCGGTCGGAAATTGATGAAACACAATATGCGTCATTTCGGAACCACATGAAATTAACTTAAAGATCTCTTTCTTTTGCTCTGATAAGTACATTCTAACATCTATTTTAGCTCTTATTTCGTTACAATAATCATAACTAATAAAAATATTATTCGACGATAAAACAGGAAAATTATTTATATCGGCTACTAATTCAAACTTACCGGAGATCATATTAAAATACATCAGCCAATTTACATCTGATAATATCGTATTACGGAACAAACATTCAAAAACATTACAATCAGATGGTTTTAATACCTGACGAATTTCCGTTGCGTTGGTAAAAAGTAATATTGATTTCATCTCAAATACATTTTATTTTAATCTTCTCGCTGAATTACATAAATCGTAAAGAAGTAATTTACTACAATTATCGCTTACATATGAAGAAACTTGAGAATAATTGAGAAACCTTATCTCTGCTGGAATATTATGCGGTTTCCCTCTTCCTGATATCAAAATAATTTTAGAGCTTTTACAAGCTGGAACAATAGTACTATAAAAATAATTTTCTATTTCACGAGAGTCAGTATTACCACAAAGCTTTTCAATGATTCCCAAATGAATAATTATAAATTCCAGGTTATAAGAATTATCGCTAATCCAATCAATAATTCTATTTTTTAGTGACTCATCAAAACATGCACTACTCAAATTAATATCTATTTCCTTAACTCCATTTAGTTTTTCAAGGATTCCAGATGTTTTATTTGGGATTAGGATACCCATTTTCGTGAAATATTTATAAAATGGAACTTTATATTTGGCCCCATTTTCTTTAACTTGACAGGTATATTCGGAATTAAATGCGAAGTCTTGAATGCGTTCATCCAAAATCCCAATAGAATAGATAAAAGATTCAAATAACGAAACCATTTCAATGGAGAATCTATTGGAAAGTTCAAATATAACTTTTAGTATTCCTCCAACTCCATTAAAGGGTAATTTTGATAGTGAAAAACTTGAATCTATGTCAAAATAATCAAAATCAATGCTCTTCTTGTTAAAATCCAATGAATGACTTTCTGGGGGAATGTAAGCAGAGAAATTATTACTTGCAGAATACTTTGGAAAACCGACGGCATCATTCAACACAATATTTTCTTTCTTTAATTTATTGAGTTGCTTTATCAACCCATTCATAGACCATATTTCCCAAACTTTATTTTTAAAAGACTCTCGATCTCCTTTTTCTATTAATTCTACAATCAAATTAGAATCTTTTAGACTATTTTCTTGATCCATTTCTGTGTCTAACCATAAAATTCTGTTTGGCAATGAGGAAGAATGCTCTTTGATGAACTTCACATTATTACTATCTTTCTCGACGAAGTTATTTTTTAACGATTTTGAAATGCACAATAAGATCCGGTGATTATATGTTTTGGAATGACGGCACTCATCACCTCTAACGATTTTTATGCCCGAATTTAAGAATGAATGTTCAATTTCTACTGGAATTTTCAATTGTTCGTCAATATCGAAAACAAGAATCTCTTTGGGTTTCATAAGAAAGAAGGAATACCCAAATCCTTCCTTTTTCGGACAACATGCCTTTAAGATATAAGGAACATCAGGAACATTAGGATTTAAAGGATTACAATCCCTTTCTACATTTTTCCATTTACCTTCTTCATCAATATCTAGTTTATACTTAGTTTCATCAATCTCTTCTGAGGGAATTTTTCGCAAATACGCAGCAGCAATTTTCATTTCTAAAACTCCCCATGCATTCATTCGTAAAGTATTCGTTTTTTCTCCTAAGATTTCTTTGTTAATATTTAAATTTTGTCGCTCCACAATAGTACAATTATCACATCCATTCTTACAGTTTTCATGAACAGTCACTTTTATAAACTCTGGAAATTTTGATGATTCAAGGTTGGCTGCATCTTTAATAGATACATTATAGATTATATCTTTCTTTGCACTATGTTTAGCGGTGTTTCTAATAATATTTTCAATTATAACTGAATATGCGTCCATTCCAAGAATATCATTGGGAATAGAAACTCTTTCATCTTCAACTTTATGTTCAAAATTGTACTCAAAATTGTACTCAAAATTGTCAGCTCCACTTATAGTATTTGTAAATAAAAAATTATCAATAAATTTTTTATGAATATCGCGTATAAAATATCTGGTATTTTCCGAAGTCGGAACCGTCGTAACAATATCAGCAATAAGATCCATTCTTGTCCTTAAATTGTTATTGTAAATTTGAAGAAATTCTTTTGACTTAATTTTCATATTTTCTTGTTCTACATCGTCTTTCGGAACAGTGTAAGTTGCAACTCTTTTCCCATTCTCATCTCTTTCATTTTTGTCATAGCATTGTTGATTTAGCAGATTTAGTTCGCCATTAATAATATGGGTTAAGAAATCTAGTTTTCCAAAATTTACTAGACTATGACTCCCGATGTTATGACTCATGTTACGTGACATGACTGATGCTATGGCAGATTTTTTTGCTTGTATAATTAAATCATTGTGCTGCTTTTCCTTTAACCATCCATAATAGTATTCTTTAATTATATTAATATAAATACCACGGATTATATGCTTGATTTCAATTAAATAATTTATATCTATATTTTTTTTACTATTGGTATAATCAACCTTTAATGTGATTAAAGCAATTACTGGGAATTTCCTGTAGCTTATTTGCTCTTTAGATTCTTTCCAGAGAGGAATCCATACTAAATGAAATGGTTTATTTTCTGAATATAAATATTGTAAATATAACACAGGTATAGAAAATTTTGCCATGTTTTTAATGGTGATCAGACTTTCAAGATCAGACATATTTTTCGTAATGCTGTCGAAATGAAGGAATGTTCTTCTTGCTAAGGATTTCTCAACTAATTCATCCTGCTCATTGGAGGAAACAACTCTCTCAATTAAATTTTTACAATTTTCCGGAACAATTTCATCGAAAACCTTACAGAATAATTCAATTTCAGTCAAATTATTATAATTATCATTTGATAGCTTGAAGAGAACTTCGATTTCCTGATTTGCAAGAATAAAACTAGTTATTCTATCTATAACTCTATCAAAATCATCACTAATCCAATTAAAAAATGCGCAATCTCCATCAATCTTTTTACAAAGACCATTTTTGGATTTGCATTCATCGATTTTATTATAGCATGAAAATTCTTTAATGAAGTACTTTTCAACCTTTTCTCTTGTTCGATCAGGAGTAAAGTTTGACTCTTTTGAGGACAAAAATACTTTAAATGAGTTAAGTATTGCATTTTCATCTTTGAGAGGTTCACTATTTGGATCTACTATTTTATTTTTGATTTGGGTATTTATTCGAATTAATAAAAATTTCCAGCAAACAAAATTAAATAAGATTTCTCCTGCTTCGAATGTCGCTATCTCCTTTCCTTTATTTTTGGGGTCATCAAACCACGAATAATATTCAGGTAATTTTTCTGAGAAGTTTTGTGATTGTCTTAACAAAATAAAAATAAAATCAATAAATTCATTATTTATATTATTTAGTTTTGCAAACGGAAAATCGAAAAATCTAATCCCTTGATGAAGATAATGATTTTGAATTTTACTATTTCGAAATAGATCGATCGTATCCTTATATGTATTAGATACACTTAATGTAATTGTATCAATAAACCTATCGTTAAGTGCATGATTTTCTGTTTTATGAAGCAAGGCTAAATTCGTTGATGAATCAGACAAATCCTTGCAGTTTTCATTTTCAAGTTTTCTTAATATTTCGAGATAGTCAGAGTCCATAATTTATTGTCTTAATTTTGTTTCCAAAACACAATAGTTCTTTCCATATAATTTATGAAATAGAAAAACAAAATCCCTCCAAGAGAGATAAGAAAAATTGCCGCAAACATCAAATCGGTGTTCAGGTAGTATGAAGCAGTATTTATTACATATCCAATTCCTTTTGAAGCTCCGGTAAACTCACCTATGACAGCTCCAACAACTGATAGTGTACTTGATATTTTCAATGCCGTAAAAAGATTAGGAAGCGAATTTGGAATGCGGATTTTATAGAGTATTTGTCGTCTTGTTGCAGCGAGGGATTTCATAAGATCAATTAATTCCGTTTCGATTGAAGTTAATCCATCAACAGAATTAACCAGTACCGGGAAAAACGCCACAAGAGCTGACATTACAATTTTTGATTCGAGACCATTTCCAAACCACAGGATAAGGAGTGGCGCAATGGCGATAATGGGTGTGGATTTAAGGGCAACAGCATAAGGATAGATGGCCAACCTTATGTTGGGGGAATAGACAAACCCAATTGCAAGACAATACGCAACAAGAGATCCTAATAGAAAGCCCAGAACAGATTCCAACATAGTAATCCCGGTATTGAGGATAAGAGTTTGCCAGTTGTTAATGAGCGCCAATACAATGACATGAGGAGCAGGGAGAGTGATTGTCGAAATGTTAAAAACCTTAACAACTATCTCCCCGATCAAAATGAATAAGATAAAGGTTGTAACCGGTATTATAATTCTTATTATTCGAGTTTTTTTCTTATCCATTTTACAATTTCATTGAATTCGGGGGTATCTTTGATCTTTTGTTTACGGGGCCGGTCAAAAGGGACTTTTATAATTTCATCAATAGTGGCAGGTCGATTGGTTAATACAATAATTCTGTCGGATAAGAAAACAGCTTCACTGATACTGTGGGTCACAAAAATCAAACTTACATTAATTTGATTCCAAATCCCTAGCAATTGGGAATTTAATTCATTCCTGGTGAATTCGTCAAGGGCACCAAAGGGCTCATCCATCAATAAAATCTTTGGATCAAAGGTCAATGCCCTGGCAATAGCCACCCGTTGTTTCATACCTCCCGAAAGTTCATTAGGATACTTATGCCCAATCCCTTCTAACCCGACCATTTTCAATAATTCTTCAGGCTGCCTGGTTTGCTTCTTAAGTATCTCATTTGGTAGTCGAATATTTTCTGTCACTGTTCTCCAATCCAACAGGACCGGATTTTGAAAAACAAAACTAAAAAAACCAAGCGATCTTGATTGAATAGGAGTCAGCCCGTCGATGTGGATTTCTCCTCCTGACGGGCTGATTAAACTTCCTATAATACGTAAGAGAGTACTTTTACCACAACCACTGGGGCCAATAATAGAAATAAACTCTCCATCAGATACTCCAAAGGAAATATCTCTTAAAGCTTCGGTTTTATCAGTTAACGTCTTGTATGTTTTTGTTACATTTTTAAGTACAATCATGACGTCAGGTTGAAAACCGTAAGTTAAAGAAAATTATCATTGGAACTTTCTGCCATATATTTTTTCTAAGAATTCTGTTGTATATGCATCTGACAGGTTAAATTGAGTTTCAATTACCTTTTCTTTCACCAATCTGTCATAAGTTTCTTTAAACATTTGCTGGTCCATATAACCTGCAGGGTACTCTTTGCTGTTGCTGGTCACTTCATTGTATGCTTTCAATCTTCTAAGGTTTAAGGCAGGATCTAGTTTTGGATCACGTTTTAATAAACTCTTTAATGCTTCATCTGCATTTTCAACAGTGAATGAAACTCCTTTCAAAGATGCCCGTAAAAACTTCAAAACAACATCAGGATGTTCTTTTATCATTTTTTCTGTTGTAAAAATAGTATATCCATGAGTTACAATACCATATTTTGATGGATTAATAATGTTGATTTCAATGCCTTTTGCAGGTAATTCTAATCCTCCAGTAACCGTGAAACCCCATTCAGCAGTGATTTTACTATTTATTAATTGGTTATAATCCATGCCAACATCAACTTCTTCAACTTTGATCATCTCTTTGTTAAAAAGGCTTCTCAAAACATCTGTTGAAATATGGCCATAATTGAACCCAACTTTTTTGCCATCTAACTGTTTCACTTCAGTGACACCTGATGATTTAAGTGTGATTAAACAAGGGAAATCCGAATTTCTGTGGATAACAGCAATTGCTTTCAAGGGTTGTCCTTTTGATCTTGCCACCAACATGGGGTCTGGTCCACCTAGGATAGCAAAATCATTAGTTCCCGAAACGACCATTTTTACAGGGTTTAATTCCTTTGATCCCATTTCGAACGTAACATCTAACCCCTCATTTGAATAAAATCCTTTGTCCTGAGCAACATAATATGGGATTTGACCAGCCTCGATGATAGGAATTGGAAACCGAACAGAGATTTTAAGAAGTTCCTTACTCTTTTCATTCTTACCAGCTTTAGGACCACATCCCACCACAAGAACATGGATAATGAGAAGATAGACCAGAAATTTAAAAACGATAATTGATTTTTTCATAGAATTGATTTTATAGTTAATATCAGTTAGAATGCGATAAGGTTATCTTGATATAAATAGACTCTTCATTCTAACCAGTTTCTATTCATCGAAGGAATTGGGTTATCTATAGTTATCTATGTCATAAAATGAATCTAGTTTTGATATTTCCCACTGGTGTTAAATGACTCAATAATCTTTGACCACTCATCAATCTTTCTATTTGTTAAACCATCCAGGTCATAAGATGGTCTAAAACCTATGAAAACATGTGTATTGAATTTTTTACCCTTGTTATAGAAAGATAATAGTTGTTCTATATCAGGTAAATAAGATATTAACTGGTCAATATCTGCATTCTCAAATGGTAATTGCTCGACCTTATAGTATGGGTGCACATTTATTTCGATAGGTGTAATATCATCTGCAAGTTCAAGAATTCTCTTTATATCGGCTAAGAATCCTATTTTTATGTCTGAGTATGCTTCTCTTCGATTAAGTGTCCCGCCAAAATATAATTCAGGTAAAAATAACAATCCAACATCAATCCCAAATTGATAGTCGAGATGATCTGGATTTAAGATGTTAAAATCTTTCAGTCTTTCAATAAGACGATCTAATTCACCGGTTGTTGATTTCCCAATTACTTTTTTCAAATTATCACAAAAACTTTCAATACCTAAAACAAAATGAAGAGGAAACTTGAGGTGTTTAGTGACGATATATTTCAGGAATTCAATTGTAACTTCTTTTTCTCTTGAATTGATTGATAAAAAACGGATAAAATCGTATGAATTAAAAGTATTCAGGATATGATCTAATGTATTTCTTGAGAAGGCAAATGGTTCTGTTATATTGCCCCTATTATAGATTAATGGATGATTGGGCCCACTAACATTTTCTTCATATCTCAGATACAAGCTATTAAAGAGTTCTATATTATATTCAGAAGAGACAGGAGAAGATTTTCCAATATCGCAAAAAGTACATTTATATCGGCAGTTCCCTCCTTCATTTCCGAGAAAAAAAACAGGTCTTAAACCATTGCTGTCCTTTCTAATTGGAAATGGAGTATTAAACATAAGTAAAAAATTAATTGTGAGGATAATAGATATTCCTTTGACTGCTTAAATGATTAATATAGTAAGTATTCAATGAATTTAGGGCGACAACATCAAGAAATGCCTGAGTTTTAATGGAAAAATCAAATGCTTCCTCTACTAAGCGTATGTTCCATCCTTTTTCCCGAACTTGGTTATCAAACATTCTCTTGTAAGTTTTCCATAACGTACTCTTTGCAAAATAAATATTTGATAGCTTTGTAGCAATCTCTTCTTTGGATAAATTTTCCGAAGTATCTATGAACTCAAATATTGATAGGCTTCCTTTTGAAACTTCAATAAGACATAGTAAAACAAAAGATTTTAAAAAGTCAAGATTTGTAACAGACGGTATATCAATGTACTTAAAAGTGTCAAAATCACATAAAAATAAGGATCTTTTTGTGCCATCGATAAAAACAATATCATTACCGATGTTGCTATTGAGAATCCCCCTGAAACCACCGTTAAATTGAAATCTAACCAGCAACTTGGCCTTTTCTTCAGCATACCACCAATTATTGATACCTTTTAATCCAAGCTCTTTTCCATAAACATATTTAAGATCATCGGTTCGGTTAGCATCAAATTTCTCAATAACGCTCCCTATAGAAATTTCCGGATAATCAATAAATTCTTCAATCCTTTTCTCACAAGACGATTTCAGAACCAGGCAATACCCTAGTTTATGATTTGTTTCATCTTCATATTCATAAACACATAGGGGAACTGAATTTGTATTTATTTTATATTCAATTTGAAAAGCAAATGCGAGAATTTCTCTCAAGACCGCTTCTTTAGTTAAAACCCCAAAAGGTACATTTGTATATGTAATGTTTTCATTCCCTGTCATTAAAGTCTCCATAGGGAAGAATGCCTGACCCCGAACTGGTCTACAACCTTTAAATTTATATCCTTTTTCTTCCCAATAAGCAGAACGGGCACCACTTCGTTTGACAATTGCTATAGGCTCATAAGAAGTACAAAATTCGACTGACCTAGTGATGCAATGATTTATTTCAGCAGGAATATGGTCATTTAAAAAACTTATAGCCTTGATAATGAGATTATATTCTCTATTCTCAAGACATTTATTGTTTTTAGTTACAAATTCCTTAATAGAATGAACAACACCGAAGCTTTTGTAAATGTATAACTCTGGATTTCCTATTTCTTGATTGGAATCATAAACTTTTGAAGAAATTGTCATAAAAGAGATTATCTGCTTCGGAAAACAAGCTTAACTGGTTTATTCAGTAAATCGGCATTCATTTTAGACTCAAAGAAATTTTTTTCTATAAGAAAATTTCTAGACGGTTCTTGAATTATATCGGTCAACTGTTTACTAATAAGACATGTATCTATTATATAATCTCCAAGCACTAACCACCTAATGTCTGATTCTATGCAAGTCATCAGGGCATCTTTTGGTGAGCATATAATGGGTTCCTGGTCGTTAAAGGAAGTATTCAACAAAAGAGGTATATCTGTTAATTTAAAAAATGCTTCTATTAACTCGTAATACTTTTGATTATCTATTTTTGAAAGTTTCTGAATTCTGGAGGTATTGTCGATATGTGTAACAGCAGGTATTAAGCCTAACTTATCCTGTTTGACATTTCTGGAGAATAGCATAAATTTATCACTGAGTGAAGGATGTGGTATCTCAAACCATTTTTCTGTCTCTTCTTCTAAAATACTGCAAGCAAAAGGCCGGAAGAATTCACGATGCTTGACTTTATCATTAATCAAATGAACCATGTCAGCCCTTCTTGGGTCAGCCAGAATACTCCTGTTTCCTAATGCACGAGGACCAAACTCCATTTTGTTCTGAAACCAAGCAACGATCTCGCCCCTGGCAATTAAGGTCGCTATATCCTTAGATAGAGAAACTGAATTTGAAAAAATTGCATGTTCAATACCCAACCCCTTTATTTGATCAAGTATTTCATCATTTGAATAAGCCGGACCGAAATAAATATTTTCCAAAACATATTCTTTGGGGTTTAATAAAACATGATTCCAAAGGTAAAAACATGCACCGAGGGCAGTGCCTGCATCATTTGCAGCTGGTTGAATAAATATTTCATCAAACAAGTTTTGTTCGTCAAGGAAATTATTACTTACACAGTTTAGCCCGACACCACCAGCTATACATAAATTTTTCGAGTTTGTCTGATCTTTAGCGAATTTAGCTAAAGCGAGCAATATCTCATTGGTGATTTTTTGTAATCCAGCTGCAATGTCCTTATGCCTTTCTTCAATTTCCTCATCAGGATTTCTATACTTTCCCAAAAGCTTTATCAGCTGTTCAAATTCGGTGTCGTTGTTCTGACCCGCAGTCCTAAACTGTAAGATCTCATTATCAACAAACAGATCACCGCTATTTTCGAAATTTATTATTTTTTTAAAGAAAGGATAGTAGATTTCTTCATTACCATATCCTGCCAAACCCATAACCTTCCACTGTCCATACTCGCCAAAACCGAG
>Ga0182021_10005244_pt1 | contig 15313 bp, 9 predicted proteins | sample 612E3MmetaG_FD_120493 | JGI IMG/M metagenome (GOLD analysis project Ga0182021, IMG submission 120493) | Permafrost microbial communities from Stordalen Mire, Sweden - 612E3M metaG (Illumina Assembly) | ecosystem: Environmental > Terrestrial > Soil > Wetlands > Permafrost | place: Sweden... | reverse complement strand
GGCTAAAGCCATCCCCAGGTCATTATGGCAGTGAATATCGATCTTGCAGGGAGCCAGTCGGCTGCGAAATTGGGAGATGCGTTCGAACATGATATGCGGCTGCAAAACGCCGGTTGTGTCCGCATAGCTGATGCGATCTGCCCCGGCCTCGATGGCGCGATTGCATACCTCTACCAGAAAGTCCATGTCGGTACGTGAGGCATCTTCAGGCGTGTAGCGCACTTTCAACCCTAGGCTGCGGGCATAACGGACATGTTCACAGATGAGTTCGATGGCCTCTGCCTGGGTTTTATGCACTTTCGTGTCCAAATGGATCTTTGAGGTTGGGTAAAAAATTGCCACGCGGTCAACCCCACACTCTTTGGCCAGATCGATGCCAACTTTGGTTGCCATTGAATGGGCAATGATCTCGGCATTCAGATGCTGGGCGGCAATCTGTTTTACGGCAGCATAGATATTGACAGACACGCTGGGGTCACCCGCTTCGATCATATCGACGCCTACATAATCCAGCAAACGGGCAATCTCGACCTTTTCATCAATTTTGAAATTGATATAAGGTGTCTGTTCTCCTTCTCTAAGGGTACTATCTAGTAACTCGATCACGATAAATAAACTCCTGGTAAAAAATATTCTGCTGGGTTTAGAACAGCAGATCGAATATCCGCAAATTTAGATGCGTTGTATACATAAGAGTGTAAAATACGCCAAAACATGTCGGCTTGTATCACCGGTAAACACTGGAGGAAGATTATCTGCAATGAATATCGAAGCTACAGACGAAATTGAGCGGATCAGTGTGCGACCAGATGAATACTACCAAAGTTATTCATTTCTGTTTATTCTCCCCAATCTTCTGCTTCCATAGGAGCCAGTTCAAGCGTTGGTGGGTCCAGTTCAACCACCTCAAGGTCAACACCACAATCGGGGCAGACCATAATTTCATTTAGGACTGCACCGCTTAAATCAATTTCCGCATCACATTCCGGGCAAGTTGCTTTGTTATTTTGGCTCATCTATTCTTCTCCTTAGGTTTAGATATAAAACAAGCTCCCCGTTGTCGGGGAGCTTGTGGTTACTTCTGGTTTTTTTTAGATATTACTTAACCTTTACAAGACCGCCTTACATGGGGGTAGGGGAGTTGTATTGGCCTTGCTTAGTCCAAAAAGATACGACAAATAATTTATTCATAATGGATGCATTTATATCGAACTTTTGGTGATTTGTCAATAGAAAAATAATTTCTGTTAGCCCAAAGTACAAATGTCCCCTTCTACCAAAGTAGAAATGTCCTATTTCTGCTAAGTTAAAATGTCAAACATAAGTGCATCGAAGAAATTTGTAAGGCGAATAACAATAACTTTATCAATAGTAGAGAATGGATGGAAAAGTTAGAATGAAATGAATAACTTGTTAATTCAGTCGGGTTTATAAAGGATCATTCTGGATGTTGTTTTTTAGCAGTTTTAATCGCTTCTGCGATCGAATATGCAATATCGTTGTTTCCAGCAATTGAAAAAGAAGAAAATGTCATTTTTAATTGAACAGGGTTGATTATTGTGAGAGTGTTTTCTTCAGAAACCTCTTCCTGCAAGATCAAATCCTTCAAAGCAAAAGCGATTGATTTTCCATGGCCCACCGGACCAAGAAATGTATCGGCAACGATCTTTTCTCCAACAATTTCTCCCATGTCGATAATCCAGAATTTGGATTCGGATAATACGAGGAATCCAAGCCGGTGTGTTTTCCCTGTCATTTGAGATCCTAACCCGCCAAGGAACATTGAACCGACCATCTTACCGAACATAGCACTAACCGCAGCTTCCTTTGTGTCCCAAAAAGCGATTCCATATCCTTGTATTTTCTCGTTTTTGAGATGATATTCAATTTCTGATTCTATTATTGCTTTTGCTTCAGTTAATTTCCTTTTTGCCAGAAAATCAGGCCACAAAGGTTCACATTCTTCGCAGGTAATTGAATGAAGGCCTCTTACAAAAGGTAATGGACGACCACAAATCAGGCATTTTGCCATGTCATGTCTCGCATTTCATTTTTTAGGTTTTTGCTTCGTATCCAGCACATCGATATCTGGGTTTCGGATTCGGCAGAATTAATTTTTACTATCTGTGTTTCACATTGAAATATTTTTACCTTCATTTTTACCCAAAAAGGATGAAAATGATGACCAAACCTTCTCAAGTGTAACATTATTCTTATCTTGCCGTAGTGATACCGAGTTGTGTTTTTTGGATTGATCAGATTAGTTTTTTCCCTTTGCTTTGTCACCATTCCGTGATTGAATACCTCGCCATCTTTCACTAGAAAAAAAAGGATAAGGTAAACAATATTACTGAAGCGTAGGATGGAAACAACAAATGCTGCAAGAGGGACTTATATGCAATTTCTATTGTTATTCTTTCTCAGTTAACTTCTCGTAGTCTGCTGGGGTATCGATATCGAACAAGATCCGTTCATCTGACCAGGGCATAGCCTCTGGAGGATATTTTTTGAAGATACTGCGCGCACCGACATCTCCTTCGAGTTGGCAAAGTTCATCGAAAATCAAGCGGTCGAATATCACCGGGTTGGCGCGCTGTTCACCAATAAAAGGTGCCAGGATGACGGAATGGTTCTGTAAATAGGTTTTAACCAATTCCTTAATGAGATCAGCTGTCACAAAGGGTTGATCGCCAAGCAAAAATATCACTGCCTGGGTGGAAGCAGGCAGTGCCTGGATACCCGCGCGCACGGAAGTACTTTGTCCGGTCTGCCAATCTGGATTATGGGCTATTGAGACGGGCAGTTCTTTTACTATGTTGGTGATTTCTTGCGCTCCGGCCCCGGTGACAATGACTACCGGATCCAATAGAGCATCCAAAGCAGTTCGGACTGTCTTGTGAATGAGGGTTTCACCTTTCCAGGGGAGCAGCAGCTTGGGTTGACCCATGCGTGAGGCAGCTCCTGCGGCCAGGATAATACCGGCAATTTTTGGAAAGTTTTGTTCAGATTGAGTCATTTTGAATAATCCCCAAAAAAAGTATTTATATAAATCATAATTTATACCCTTAATCAAATAATTGAGGTGATACTCAGCTTGCCCAATAAAGTTGAGGTGAAGAGTGAATTCCGAATTTTTTGACCTTTGTTGGAAATCAGATAACGAGACCATTTTAAACCAGAATCTGCATAGGAAGGATAAATACCTAATAAGCAAAGGATTTTGATGCTTCGAGTAGGGGGGGGGCGGTTAGTCGCCGCTCCCTACTCGATTGTGTGAATTTGATGACAGCTATTTTGTTTTACTTTTGTAATGATCTTGCAGGCTTTGATAGTGCAGCTCTTTTTGCTGCAGAGCTTTAATGGCTGCCACCGCGGCAGCCGCGGCTGAAAGCGTGGTCAATAAGGGGATGTTCATGGCCACAGCAGCCGCGCGAATCTGCGCGCCGTCTGTATGCGTATGCGGTCCAAGAGGAGTATTAATGATCAGTTGTACTTCTCCATTTTGGATCAGATCAAGGGCATGGGGGGAACCATCGGAAATCTTGTTAATTTTCTTCACCGGCAATCCCACTTTTTCAAAAAAGGCAGCAGTGCCTGGTGTGGCAATCAAATCAAAACCTAGACGGTGGAGGTCGCGGGCCAATTTTAACCCGGAGCTTTTATCAAAATCATTGACGCTGATGAAGACTGTTCCACTTTCGGGCAGAGCAGTACCGGCGGCGATCTGCGATTTAGCGAAAGCATGGCCAAAATGCGCCGCATGCCCCATCACTTCACCGGTTGAATGCATTTCGGGTCCCAGCAGAATACTGGAACCGGGTAATTTTTTAAAGGGTAGCACAGCTTCTTTAATGAAGAACCCATCCACTCGCGGTTCTTGCGTTACCCCAACGTCCTCCAGCGTACGGCCTGCCATCAACTGGGCGGCTACATAAGCCAGGTTTAATCCGGTGGCTTTGCTGGCAAAGGGCACCGTGCGGGAAGCGCGTGGATTTACCTCAAGTACACATACTTCGTCGCCTTTGAGGGCAAATTGAACGTTAAGCAGTCCGCGCACACCCAGGGCAAGGCCCAGTTTCTCAGTATATTCGCGCATGATGCCCTGGTGATAGGTGCTGACCTTATAGGGCGGCAGCACGCAGGCAGCATCACCGGAATGGACACCGGCTTCTTCGATATGCTGCATGATGGCGCCAATGACCACCCGTTTTCCATCAGCCAGTGCGTCCACATCGATCTCGAATGCATCTTCCATGAATTTGTCGATCAGAATGGGTTGGCCGGGGGCAGCCTCGATGGCTTTGAGCATAAAACCTTCCAGGTCCGCCTCGTTTTCCACGATGGCCATAGCCCGTCCACCCAGTACAAAAGACGGCCTTACTAACACGGGATAACCGAGTTTGGCTGCCACCGTATAGGCTTCGGCAAGGGAACGGGTGATGCCGTTTTCGGGTTGGGGAATTTCCAATTGCAAGAGCAGTTTGGCAAATTCCTCCCGGTCTTCCGAAAGTTTGATGGACTGGGGGGAAGTGCCCAGGATCTTGACACCGGCAGCTTCCAATCCCGCGGCCAGGTTAAGGGGAGTTTGTCCGCCAAACTGAACAATGACGCCGACAGGTTTTTCGCAGTCCACCACGTTCAATACGTGTTCCAGGGTCAGCGGTTCAAAATAGAGGCGATCCGCGGTGTCGTAATCGGTAGACACTGTTTCGGGATTGCAATTCAACATGATGGTTTCGAAACCCATTTTATGGAGTGCTGATGCAGCCTGACAGCAGCAATAATCGAACTCAATGCCCTGACCAATACGGTTGGGACCGCTGCCGAGAATGATGATCTTTTGGCGCTGGTTTGGCCGGGATTCATCGGCGGTTTCATAGGCGCTGTAAAGGTAGGGCGTCTGCGCTTCAAACTCCGCGGCGCAGGTATCCACCCGCAAAAATGTGGGGAGAATGCCGCTGGCTTTTCTTTTTTCACGGATCTGGCTTGCCGGGATTTTTACCAGACGGCCAATATGGGCGTCAGAGAAGCCCTTGCGTTTGGCAGAACGCAGCAGTGATGGAAAGGCATCACTCTGTGGTTCACTTTCTGCGATCTCCTTTTCCATCCTGACAATTTGCTGCATTTCCGCCAGAAACCAACGATCATAACCGCTTGTCTGGATGATTTCCTCAAGCGCTGTTCCCTGGCGAATGGAGCGGTACACCCGAAAGAGCCTGTCGGCGGTGGGGTTCTTGAGGTATGCTGTGTTTTCCAACCCTGAAGGGGACTGTTTTGTTGGACCGCTGCCGTCTAGGGCATCGGCACCGATTTCGAGGGATTGCACGGCTTTGTTGAGGGCTTCGGGGAAGGTTCTGCCCAGGGCCATCACTTCACCGACGGATTTCATCTGCGGGCCAAGGGTTGGATCAACGCCCGGGAACTTCTCAAAAGCCCAGCGCGGGATCTTGACCACAACATAATCCAGCGATGGTTCAAAGGAAGCCTTGGTCTGTTTGGTGATGTCGTTGGTGATTTCATCCAGCGTGTAGCCAACAGCTACCAAGGCTGCCAACTTGGCGATCGGAAACCCGGTTGCCTTGGAGGCCAATGCTGAGGAGCGGCTGACCCGGGGATTCATTTCAATGACTACAACCCTTCCTGTTTGTGGATGAACGGCGAACTGAACATTCGATCCGCCCGTTTCAACGCCTACCGCGCTCAATACTTTGTGGGCCAGGTCGCGTAGAACCTGATATTCACGATCGGTGAGGGTTTGGGCAGGAGCCACGGTGATGCTGTCGCCTGTATGGACGCCCATCGGGTCGATATTTTCGATGGTGCAAATGACCACAAAATTATCGGCTTTATCGCGCATTACTTCCAATTCGAATTCTTTCCAACCAGCCAGGCTTTCTTCCAACCAGGCTTGCCCGATAGGGGATTCTGAGATGGCATTGCGCACAGCTTCCGGCAGGTCAGCAGAGCTGTTGACCCATGAAGCGCCTGTTCCGCCTAAAGCGAATGAAGCGCGCACCAACAGGGGATAACCGATCTCGTCGACTAATGACCTGGCATCAGCTAAGGAATAAGCAGCTCCACCGCGCGGGATCGGAATACCGGCTTTTTGCATGGTCTCACGAAACGCTTGTCTGTCTTCAGCGGCCTTAATGGCAGGCAGGTTGGCCCCGATGAGCCGGACGCCGTATTTTTCAAGGACTCCGTTTTCGCTCAACGCCAACGCCATGTTTAACCCGGTTTGCCCGCCGATGACCGGCAGCATCGCGTCCGGTTTTTCCTGGATGATGATGGCTTCTAAAGTTTCGGGAGTGAGAGGTTCGATGTATGTGGCATCTGCGAGGTCAGGGTCGGTCATGATGGTAGCCGGGTTCGAGTTGACCAATACAATACGGTAACCTTCTTTGCGCAAAGCCTTGATGGCCTGAGTACCGGAATAGTCAAATTCGGCTGCCTGGCCAATGACGATGGCTCCCGACCCTGGGATGAGAATGGTGTGAATATCAGTTTGTTTGGGCATTGTTCCTCGAGTTATCGATCAGGGTAAAGAATTCGGCAAAAATATCGGCTCCGTCGTGCGGACCAGGCGCTGCCTCAGGGTGAAATTGAACGCTGAAAACAGGTTTGTTTTTCAAACGCATTCCTTCCAATGAGCCGTCGTTGAGGCTGCGGTAGGTGATCTCTACCTCGGCGGGGTTGAGATCTTCCGGGATCACGCAGTAGTTATGGTTCTGGGCAGTGATCAAAATTTTCCCGGTCGGCAGATATTGAACAGGATGGTTGCCGCCGTGGTGACCAAATTTCAGACGACAGGTGTCTGCATTCAGAGCGCGGCCGATCAACTGGTGACCAAGGCAAATTCCAAAGAGCGGCACACTGCTAGCCAGCAGTTCGCGTACGGTTTGCACCAAACCGGGTAACCCCGCAGGATCTCCGGGACCATTGGAGAGGAAGACGCCATCCGGATGTAGTGAAAGCACATCCTTCGCGGGAGTGTAGGCCGGGAAGACCTTGACCTGAGCGCCATAGCCCGCCAGGCGGCGGAGAATATTCCGTTTGACCCCGAAATCATAAACCGCGATGGCACAGTTTTTTGCATCTTCAATGGGTGGAACCCACGAACTGCCGGCGTCCCCTTGCCAGAGCCAGGGTTCCGCGCAGGTGACCTCCTCCACCATATCCATGCCGTCCAGGCCGGGCCAGTCTTGAACGCGCTGCAGCAATTCTTTGGCTGGGGTGCCCTTTGTGGAAAGGGCGGCTTTTTGGGTACCCCCATCGCGCAGCTTGCGGGTCAGCCAGCGCGTATCGACGCCGCTGATGCCGGGGACTCCGTGCATGGTCAGCCAATCCGAAAGGGTCATTGCCGCCCGCCAGTTGGAAACCTCCGGGCTAAGGCTGCTAATGACCACAGCCGATACTTGCGGCCGGCCTGATTCGTTATCCTCCAAATTGATGCCCACGTTGCCAATATGAGGGGTGGTGAAGAGGATGCCCTGTCCGCGGTATGATGGGTCAGTGATGATCTCTTGATAACCGGTCATGCTGGTGTTAAAAACCAGCTCGAAGACAGCGTCTGTTTCGGCTCCGAAGCCTTGACCTTCGATGATTGTTCCGTCCTGTAATACAAGAGTTGCTGCTTTCATAATAATGATTGCTCCTTTAGTAGGTAGATAAAAAGACAGTCCTTCGAGGAGAAGGACTGTCTTTAATTCATTGGATTTGCCAAATGGTTTCTGACAATTATACTATGCTCCAAAACCAAAAGCACCAGCCTTCTCGCGGAAAAAGGGGTCGGACGCTTCGGACTCGGAGGAGATCGTATTGTCTAGACATGTTGGCAATTATTTTATCATAAACAGTGCAAAAGTCAAATGAAAAAACCAAACATATCAATTCAAGGAACAATTATTTAATATCGTTAATATTTCTGAGTTAATTAAGTTGAAATAATTCATTCAAAGAGAAAACGAATTTTTTAAACACTGCATCAGTTCACTTTATAAATTGGGATCGTAAAGCCAATGAACTTTATTTCGAAACCGTTTCGGCAACCACATTATGGAATCGCAGTTCACAAACCCGATCGCCTTTAGCTATTGTTTTTTGTAGATCTATCCTGGCACCAAAAGTTTCAGCAATTCCCCTGTCACCGCACATGGCAATGTCGCAAAGCTTATCGAGGTCAGCATCGCTGCAATTTTGTTTCTGCCAGGCATTTACAAGCGGGCAATAATGAAAATCAATATTTAAAGCCTTGTTAGTGCTTTCGATGATTTCCATTTCGAAAACTTTTTGACCAACGGAACTAAAGAGTTGTTTTTTAAGGGTGGTTAAGCTCTTTGATTTTCCCTTGGCGAACAAATTATTACCCTGATAAATTCCACAGCGATTTATGGCTTTTCTGGCGATCGGTTCAAGGTTAATCCCTTCTTTGGCATCTTCTTCATATAAGAAATACAGCCATAAAGCTCTATGTTCAAATAGATCGCGAATCGCTTTAATTAAAGGGGATTTATTATTTGGAAGGTTAATTACATTTGAAATATGAATTCCTCGAAATTTAGGATAAAACAATAAGGTCATTCTAATACTGTTTTATCTTTCATACTTCAGGTTAAGATCTTTTTATTCACTTGTTAAGGTAGGAAAATCTTTAACCTTTGGGGTGATTTTGTGCCGCAGCCAATCACTATCGTACTCCTTGTGTGATTGGCTGCGTTTTTGTCTACAAATACAGATCCATGCATTTACCCGGACAAGGGAACGCATTGATCCATTTCATTTGGCTGTTAACTGAATTGGATCAAGCACGAAAGCCGGGTCCAAGATCGCTGTTCGCTGGGTCGTCTAAAGCATTTACAGAAGAAATCTCTTCGGCAATACCCAGATCCACCGGATCAATTGAATAAGATTTCGTTCAAGACTGATTCAAGATACTCCTGCCGCCCGCTGGCAACCTGGATATTTTCGTGTGCGAGCGCATAAGTGGATAGCTCGTCAAAATTGGTTGCACCGTCCACGATCTTTTTGCCAATGCCACTTTCATAACTCGCGTAGCGTTCATGCATGAATTTATCGATGCGTCCATCGCGGATCAGTTTGTCTGCCATTCGCAGGCCGAGCGCGAAGCTATCCATCCCTGCAATATACGCAAGCAGGATATCTTCAAATGTATTGCTCTGCCGTCGTGTCTTAGCGTCGAAATTCAGACCACCAGAGGTGAATCCACCCGCTTTGAGAACTTCGTACATACAAAGGGTTGTATCGTAAACATTTGTTGGAAATTGATCAGTGTCCCAACCGAGAAGCAAGTCTCCCTGATTCGCATCGATCGATCCAAAGGCATTATTCACTGCGGCAGTACGCAGCTCATGCTGGAATGTATGAGTGGCAAGTGTTGCGTGGTTTGCTTCGATGTTCAACTTGAATTCATTCTCAAGATCATACTTGCGAAGGAAATTCATGCAGGTGGCTGCATCGAAATCATACTGGTGTTTGGTAGGTTCCTTTGGTTTGGGCTCGATGTAGAATGCACCTTTGAACCCGATCTTGTGCTTATAATCCACCGCCAGGTGCATGAAACGTGCAAGGTTGTCAAGTTCGAGGCCCATATCGGTGTTTAGCAAGGTATCATAACCTTCTCTGCCGCCCCAGAAAACATAGCCTGACGCGCCGAGACGCTTTGCGGTATCGAGTCCCCATTTGACCTTGGCTGCTGCCAATGCAAATACGTCGGCGTTAGGGCTTGTGGCTGCACCGGCCATAAACTTTTTATCGCCGAAATTGTTTGCAGTATTCCAAAGCAATTTCTTGCCATGTTTCGTTTGAAGAGTTTCAAGGTATTCAACAATTTTATTTTGATTCTTAATGTTTTCTGCCAATGACTCACCCTGTGGGGCGATATCGGCATCATGAAAACAGTAATACTCGATTTGCAGTTTATTCATTAGTTCAAAGGCAAAATCTGCTTTGGCTATGTATCTTTCAACCCCGGCTTTGCCGAAGTTTTTATCCATTGTGTCTCCGCCAAACATATCTGTACCTGCAGCATCGATCGTATGCCAGTAGCTCATTGCAAACTTTAGCTGGTCGCTCATGGACTTACCTGCTATGATCTCGTCGGGGTTATAGAAGCGGAATGCAAAAGCGGAAGTCGATTTGGGATTGTATACAACCTTTGTAATATCCTTATAATTTTCCATTAGAATCATCCTTAATTTAAATTATTGATCATTATATATTTTATACTCAAATTACATTGGCGGGATTTCGGATTTGGTATCCGGGGCTAGATCGCAGCTGCGACAGATCTCTTCCGTGCATTTGAGATGGGTCGGTAAGGAAAAAAATCAGGTCTTTACCATAAAGGCCAGCGTCAAGAGTAGAATCCAGTACTAGGATACCATTTTGGTAGATTTTTATTCGATAATTGAAACTGATAAAACAATTTCTTGTATACCATCGATTGCCTCTCCGTCAATATATTCGAGCAGCCTCTAGGTCGCACGTTGACCTATTTCGTAGGCTGGTTGATCTGCCACAGTAAGAAAAGGATCTACCACGAATCGCAGAGGAAGATCGTCAAACCCAACTACCGACATTTCATCAGGTACACTCACTTGAGCATCACGGAGTGCTTTTAATGCCCCGATCGCGATGAAGTTGTTACTCGCAAACATTGCGGTAGGTCTCGGGGTCATTGAAAGTAATCTTTTAATCATCCGGTATCCGCTATCGACTGAATAATCCCCAGAGAATACCAATTGATCTTTTATTCCCAGGTCTGTTTCTTGTAAGGCAAGTCTATAACCTACCATAGGGTCTTCGGCAGAAGATATTCAAAATGGGCCTCGTAAAATTGCAATCCTGCTTTGACCTAATTCAAGTATAGTCTTACCAACTGATATGCCCCGTCTTTGGAATCGTAATGAACAACATCTACATCCGTATTAGGTAAACTACACTTCTAAAGCATAACATGAACATTTTGTTGGCGCAAGAACTCAATTAGATTCCCTTTGCTAGAAGCTGGAACTAACAAAATACAGTCAACTTGTTTCTGGATTAAGGTTTGTTAATAGATAGCTAATTTTGCTACTTCGCGAATCGTTGGCGTTTTTACGGTTATTCTTTCAAATCATTTATATAAAAAGTATACACTATTACACTATCTACTGCTTAAACTTTATTCCCATCCAATTTAACTCATTTATCACGCAAGGGTAAACTAAAATTTATTGATCCTTTACGGTAATATTTCAAAAACATAATTAAAAGGAAATTACTCATGTAGATGAAAAAGAACCTTTTAGTCTGTCATCGCGGAACAAAGTGACAAAGCGATCCCCAACACACTTCAATTGATTCACCGAGGAGCGTTTTTACGGCACGAGCCTATTGGTATCTATAAAACGGGGATTGTTACGGCTTGATTAAGGCTTACCCTGGAAATTTTTAGAGTCAGTACCAATGTTTAGTCTTTTACTACACCTCCTCGTGAGTAGATACTTTAAATTTGTATAGTTTTGAAATAATACATAACGAAATCGGTATATATGTGGTTGGCCTGCTGGTATAAATATCTTGGTCTATCTCTGGAGGAGATTATAAAGCCGTATGCTTGATTAATCCTTTCTTAAAAAATAGTTTTGGCTTTGTTTAGAACTACTCAAGATCTTTTCGGGTGTGTTATTCGCAAATCTATATAAACAAATAAACGCTGATTTTCTCAGCGTTATTTGTTTATATAAACGGTTATTTTGTAAAAAAGGATTTCCAGGCTCAAGGGCAATTAATAATTTACTTTTTAATGGATTCCCACTTTGCCGTTGAATTCGGTGATCAAGTCGTCGATCTCTTCCACCTGATCCTGAACATCAGTCCAGTAATTGGGGTCATACCACTGATCTTGAATCTCTTTGTAGGTCTTGCCTTGCTGTTCTACCCAGGTGTAATACTTCAGGTTATGGATGCGCTTACGTGATTCATAGGTTGTCTCAAGCAGATTGTCGCTGGTCACACCTTGCAGGTAACGAGCGAAGGTTTCTGCTGCGTCGGTTTCGGTGTACTCACCCAACACTTTGTTCATATCCTCAATACGGCTGCCGTAGAGCTGCATGGAGTCCGTCAGAACGGTCAAAACAATGTCATTTTCGCAAAGCTCGGAATACTTGGCAAATTTCACCGCTGAAAGTACATTCGCGATCCCGGAGAAGCCCAGTAGATCGAGCTGCTTCACCAGCGCTTCGGGAACACCCTTCTTGACCAGGTATTTCCGGCCGACCGGTTCATTGAAGAGACGCATAATATTGACCACAGCGTTATCATCAATCGCGACCACAAAGTCGGAATTCTTGATGTTGTGGATCCAGGGTACGTGTTTGTCGCCAATGCCCTCGATGCGGTGTGAGCCAAAACCGTTCTCAAGCAAAGTAGGACATTGCAGTGCTTCACTGGCAATGATCTTACTGGTGGGGAACACCTGTTTCAAGTAATCACCGGATGCGATCGTGCCGGCTGAACCGGTGGTCAAGGCAACGCCGCGATAGGCATCTTTTGGACCCATGACCTTTTTCAAGACATCTTCCATGGCATGACCGGTGACTTCGTAATGCCACATGTAGTTGCCAAATTCTTCGAACTGGTTGAAGATCATCAGATCCTGGCCGGATTTGCGCAGTTCCCAGCATTTGTCAAAGATTTCTTTCACGTTGGATTCGCTGCCCGGTGTAGCAATGACTTCACTGGCAATTTTCTTCAACCAATCAAAACGTTCGCGAGACATGCCCTCAGGTAAGATGGCAATGGATTCGCAGCCCATCAAAGCTGAGTCGTAGGCGCCGCCGCGGCAATAATTGCCAGTAGAAGGCCAAACGGCTTTTTGGGTAGTGGGGTCGAATTGCCCGGTGACCAGGCGCGGAACGAGGCAGCCAAAAGCAGCACCAACTTTGTGTGCACCAGTGGGGAACCATTTGCCTTCCATGGCAATGACACGAGCTTTGGTTCCAGTCAGGCTGCTGGGGAATTCAATATAATTGACATCACCAAATTGACCGCCGGAAGTGACCGGCTGGTTTTTCCAGCTAATGCGGAACAGGTTACGCGGGGAAACATCCCAAAGACCAATGGAACGCAGTTCTTCTTTTACTTTTGCTGGGATCAAATCCGGGTTTTTCATTTGAGCAAATGTCGGCAGTATAATGTTGCGCTCGCGCATACGCTTGATTGCTCTTTCCTGTCGATCTTTGATGACGGTTAAATCAATTTTTGCCATTTTAAATCTACTCCATTATTATTTGGTTTCGTCAGAGGGTGTTTCCCGCGTTGTATACAACGGGCGCCCTTTCACTTCGTCATAAATTCGGCCAATGTACTCGCCGAGAATACCCATAAAAATTAACTGGATGCCACCCAAAAAAACCTTCAGTAATAGAATTGGCTGCTTGACTGGCTCAAACGTAAGGTGGTCATAACCAGATTAATCATCATCTTGCCCAGATATACGGTGCTGCTAACAAAACTTTACCATGTTTGTTAACTTGACCAACCACAATAAAAACGCTGTAATCACAAAATAGGTTCATTTGGTCTATTAAGGGCAATCTCTTCAATTATGCTGTCAGCTTTTGACCAAAGAGAGTTGTATGTTTATGAAATTGCCAGACATATCGATAAAACAAAACATACATAAATGCGAGTCATAATATTTGTCTGACCACCTGGCAGACGAGTTGCCGATATGGTATTTTATAAAGAGCCGGTCTTGCCTTGATTTGCCATTTATAGTATCGACAACTATTACAAAATGGAATTTTGGCAGGAGTATTCAACCCAATCTTTACATCTACACGTGTAGATCGGAATTAATATAACACTTTGTCGTTACTATTTTCAATTATGACATTTGTCACTGAATTAATATTACAAAAATAGCCATTTCCTCGATAATATGGGTTGGAAACCCTTTAGTTGGTTGAATTAATCAAATAGACACACTTTATTATCAATCGACTGAAGGAAGAGTTTGGTTATCTATAAAAAAGTGATCCGATTAATAAAGATGGAAACTCGGGTTTACCTTTTTGCAGCAGCCGATTGGATAATGAAAAAAGATTACAGCATATTCCACCTTAAAAATGGTGTGGCGGTAAACCAATGGCTGGTTTTCATATTTCTGGATTGATTTCATAAGGATCCCAATAAATCGCAACGCAAAGGAATGGCAGAAATATGTTCATTGGAATACAACAAACGCTATATTCTCTTCTTGATTCCACCATTGCAATGTACGTAAGCCCAATATTGGCAACGCCGAATTCTCTGTGATGACCTTTTTGTTTGCTATAACCTGATTATTTGCGATAAACTTACAAAATGTAATAATTAAACAGTGACAAATGTCATAATTGAAAATATTGAAAAAAGGTCTATATTATTTGTTATCTACACGTGTAGACGACAGGTGTAGATTGGAGATTTCATTTGACAGCTACCCGTGATGATGTCGCTCGATTGGCTAAAGTCTCTTCCGCAACGGTCTCTTATGTGATCAACGATGGACCGCGACCTGTTTCTGATGAAACAAAGACAAAAGTCTTGGAGGCGATTCATCAATTAGGTTATCAACCGAATGCAGTTGCGCGCAATTTGCGAATGCAGAGGACTTTTACAATTGGTTTGGTTATTCCTGATACCCATAACCCTTATTTTGCTGAAGTGGTGAGCGGAATCGAAGAGACTGCTTTCAATAATGGCTATAAGGTTATTTTATTACATTCAAGTTACAATACTGAAAAAGAGTTTCAATTTGTTGAATTACTACGCACGGAACGAGTTGATGGAGTCATCTGGATTCCGGCTTCTTCTAATGTGGAACCCCTGAAAGAATTAGCGCTTTCTGAGCTGCCCACAGTCGTTTTTGACCGGGTTGGAGCACAGGCTGATCTGCAGGCTTTAGTAACCGATAACTATCACGGTGGTTATCTTGCCACCCGACACCTGATTGAACTGGGGCATAAAAGGATTGGCTATATTTCAAGGCCAGTTGAATTAAGTCACAGTCAGGGGCGGTTGAGAGGGTACATGGATGCACTCGCTGAAGCGCAAATCCCCTTTGACCCAGAGTTGATTATCAAAGGTGGTTTTCTTTTGGACGACGGAAGAAGAGCTTTGTTTTCATTGCTTGATCTTCCTTGTGCTCCGACGGGTGTATTTACGTATAACGATATGATGGCAATTGGCGTCTTGAGAGGCGCTTTTGAACGCGGCTTAAATGTTCCTAAAGATTTGTCAGTGGTTGGTTTTGATGATATTTCGC
>Ga0182021_10005242_pt1 | contig 15315 bp, 12 predicted proteins | sample 612E3MmetaG_FD_120493 | JGI IMG/M metagenome (GOLD analysis project Ga0182021, IMG submission 120493) | Permafrost microbial communities from Stordalen Mire, Sweden - 612E3M metaG (Illumina Assembly) | ecosystem: Environmental > Terrestrial > Soil > Wetlands > Permafrost | place: Sweden... | reverse complement strand
TGGGTCCACGGGAGCACGTGCAGGCGGGGCGTTGGCATCGCGGGTGAGACTACGGCTGGCCCTTGATCAACACGGCGGAACCGCCGGGAGTTCAACCCCCGAATCGGGGAGAAATCCAAAATCCGGATCTCGAAATTCGAAACAAGCCCGAAGGCTCAAAAAGGGGAAACAGGGAAAGGACGGGAGATGATGGCCGGAGATTTTCCGTGATTCGAATTTCGAATTTGTTTCGGATTGTCAGACTGTCGGCCTACGGCCTCGGTACGAGCTTCGGATTTCGAATTTCCATCCCGGGCCGCGGAGAAACTCCAACGGCCGCGGCCGGACCGGTCTCCGCAGAAAAAGCAAAAAGCCCCGCGGCCGGGATGGGCGCACGGGGCGAAAAACTGAAACCGGGAAACGTCAGCCGTGAGGCGCAGTGTGCGCTCAGGCCTTGGCCAGCGCGTACTTGGCGACGTGGCTCTTGACGTGGTTGGCGGCGTTCTGGTGGATGATCTTCTTCTTGGCCGCCTTGTCCACCGCCGAGGCATATTCGATACCAGTGGCACGGGCCGCGGCGGTGTCGTTCTGCGTGACGGCCTGCTCGAACTTCTTGTGCAGGGTCTTCAGGCGGGAAAATACGGCCTTGTTGCGCAGCGCATTGCGCGCGGACTTGCGGGTGGCTTTCTCGGCGGATTTGGTATTGGCCATGGTGGGAGCTTACTTGGTAAGCCGGGCAAAAACTCAGTCCCGCGCGCCAGAGTCAAGGGCGAATTCCACGGCGGGGCCGGGTGGGTGGCGCAAATCACCTCTGGCATGGACGCTCCAACCCACGTGGCATGGGCGTCTCGCCCATGTCCCCAGGCATGCAGTCACTCAAATGCCTGTTTACTTTCCCCGTAGCTGTAGCGGCGGTCTATGACCGTCGACCGAACGTCGCGGTTTCACCGTGTGGTTTCGACGGTCATAGACCGTCGCTGCAGGAAATAACGCGAGCGTACGAAAATCGGGAAATATGCCGCCGGCCGGCATACGCTTCCGGTTGCACTTGCCGGGCCGCACGCGCACTCTGCCAGCGCTCCCGGCACCGCCGCGGCGCCGGGCCTCCATGTTCCATCACCGTCTTCAGCGTCTCAGTGTAAAAGGTTTCTCGGCTTGCCGGCGTCTGCTGGCGCGGAGCCGGGCCTGGGTGCAAAGCCGGCCGCGCCTCGCCGCCTGGCTTTTTCCGGCGGACGAGGGCACGCCGGAGGGGCGTTATCGCGAATACAACGGCTGGTATTTCGCCAACTTCTTCGAGCAGGAGCGCATGCTGGCCGACCAGCCGCGCATGGATTTCTACCACGCCGCGATCGCGCGCCACCTCCGACCCGGCGCCCGTGTGATCGACCTGGGGACAGGCACCGGGATTTTGGCTGCGTTTGCCGCCCGCCAGGGCGCCGGCCGGGTCTACGCCATCGATCACTCCGAAATCCTCAAGCACGCGAAAACGTTGGCGGCGCACAACCGGATCGAGCGCGTCGATTTCATCTCCACGCACAGCCGGGATTTCACGCTGGCCGAGCCGGTCGATGTGATCCTGCACGAGCAGATGGGCGATTGCCTGTTCGACGAGGCGATGGTGGCCAACGTCGCCGACCTGCGCGACCGGTTGCTCAAGCCCGGCGGCCTGATCCTGCCGAGCCGGTTCGAGCTTTATTGCGAGCCGGTCATGGTGCGCGCCGAACGCCGCGTCCCGTTCCTTTGGGAGCTCAACGTGCACGGCTACGATTACTCGTGCCTGGAGCGGAACCGGCCGGAGGAGCCGGAGTATTATCGCCTGCGCGGCAGCGATACCGGTTTCGTCGACCATTTCCTCGGCGAACCGGAGCCGGTGCTGGCGGTCGATCTGCACACGTTGCACGAAGCGGACCTGCCCCGCGAACTGCGCTTCGCGCGCACCGTGGTGCGGGCGGGCCGGCTGGATGGCTTCGCGGTTTATTTCCGGGCCCGGGTCGATGACGACCTCAGCCTGGGCACCAGCCCGCTGGACCCGGGCCGCGCACCGCACTGGGGCTTCCGCATCCTCCGCACCGCGCAGGAAGATTTCGCGGCAGGCGACGCGATCGACGCCAGGCTCACGGTCGGCCGCTGGCCGGACCCAAACACCTGGAGCTGGAGTCACACGAAGCGCTCCGGCACGAGCGGTCGCACGAGCGCCCGTTCGTAGCGGCAACGCTTCCCTGCCGCCCGGCCTCGGTCTTGAGCTTTCCGTAGCCGCGAGCGTGAGCGAGTGGACTTCTGGACTGTAGGAGCGGGTTTATCCCACGATTTCCGGCAAACCATCGCGGCGTAAAACCGCTCCTACAGCGCAATCCCCCAGAGTGTGAATTTCCGGGTTAAACCGCGCCACTACGGATGCTTCGAGGTAAAGTGTCCAAAGCCAGTCTGGACGCTCCTTTAATCTTTGGCTTGCGCCTTGCGCCTGCGCCACGCGGCGAATCCCAGGGCACCCAGTCCCAATAGCGCGGCGTAGGTCGAGGGCTCGGGGACGGCGCTCAGGCTGCCGTTGTAGGTGAGCGCGAGCGACGTGGAGGTGAGACTGTAGGAATAATCCGATCCGCTGGTGGTACCGATGAGGGTGCCGAACGTGAAATCCGTCACGTCGAAACTGTTCGTCTGGCCGCTGACGAAATTGAAGAGCGTGTAAGGGGTCCCTGGGACAAAGCCGCCGGAATTGGAGAGATTGAGCGTGATGCCACCGGTGCCGGACGGACCGGCCAGCGTGCCACCGGTCACGGCGATCAGGTCGGAGACGGTGCCGAGCTGGAAATCGAGGACCGCGCCGGATGCGAGCGTCAGCCCGTTGGTGAAGGTGAGCGTGCCGGGCGAGTTGCCGGGCGCGAGGTGCCCCCCGCCCGCGACTGTCGCGAGCCCGCCGATGAAACCACTGCCGCCGAGCGTGGCGCCGCTGGCGACCGTCACCGGCCCCGTGCCAAACACAGACCCGCTGGCGTTGTTCGCGAAGATCGTGCCCGCAGAGATCGTCGTGCCACCGGTGTAGGTATTCGCGCCGGAGAGCGTGAGCGTGCCGGAGCCGGTCTTGGTGAGCGAGCCGCCTGTCCCGGCACCCGATCCGCCATCCTGCATCACTCCGGAGAAGGTCGTGCTGAGGTTGTTGCTTCCCACTGTCAGGTTCCAGGCACCCAGGAATACTTTCCCGGTGCCTTCGACTGAGCCAATGGTCACGCCTGAAGCGTAGCGGCCGCTGATATCCAAATTGCCGTTGCCATAAACCCTGACGATCGCCGTGCCGCCTGTGGAATCGTTATAAATTTGGATCGAACCGCCATCGCCTCCACCCGTGCCGCCATTGGCAATCAGGGTGGAGCTGCCGGCGGTTGAATTGCCCCCAATTTGCGTGATGCCGCCGCCTGCGCCATTGACCGTGCCGCCGTTGGCGATGAAGGTGCCATTGTCCGCAGTCGAGGTTCCTATGAAAATAGTGCAGCCACCGGTTGCATTGCTAGCGGTGCCACCGTTGTTGATGAATGTGCCGCTGCCCGCCCTTGAAGTATCGAAGAATTCTATGTAAGCGCCGTATGAGTCACTGCCGGCGCCTCCGTTGTTGGTGAAGGTACCGCTGGCGGCCGTCGAAGAGTTCCGGAATTCCATGCGGCCGCTGTATGCGTCGCTGACGGTCGCGCCGTTGTTGGTGAACGTGCCGCTGCCCGCAGTCGAGTTGTCACGGAAAATCGTACGGCCGCCGTCACCTTCAAAGACCGTGCCACCGTTGTTGGTAAAGAGGGTCTGGCTTCCCGCCGTCGCGCTGTTGGTGAATACTACTGTTCCAGCACTGCCGACACCATTAGTAGCCGTTACGAAGTTTTGCGTAATACCTAAATTGTTGGTGATGCCGGTGCCGCTGAGGGTCAGGGTGAAAGTGGGGGCTGAGGTGATGGTGAAGGCGCTGGCCCCTGAATTGAAGGTGATGCTACTCACCTCCGTGCTGGCAGAAAGTGAAATGGCTGTGATGCTCGAACTTCCGAAGGTTGCCACATCCGCGGTGCCGTTTGGCACGTTGGCCGGGGTCCAGTTGCCTGCCGTGTTCCAATCCCCGGTGCCTGGCGATGCCGCCCAGCTCGCGCTTTGGGCTACGACCGGGCTCGTGGCCAGCGACAGGAGCAACAGTGCACCGCAGAGGAGCGTCAGCAAGGAGCGGAACTGGCCAAGTCCCGATGGATACTTAATGGACGGATTCAGGAACAGCACGAGCCAAGTGCATCTGTATGTTTTTGTCTGGGGCATGATGGTGGAGTTCGGAGGGGCGCGTCGAACGTGGGGCATACTGAAACTGGGGGGGCGAGCCGGAAAGACGTGTAACGTTTCTCTGAAGACTGGCGTGCGACCATGCTGCACGCCAGCCGCCGGACAAGCCTGGATTGCACCGTGCGGTGCTGGGGATTATTGAAAGGCGGCAGAGTTCGGTGCCGACTCCCTGCCAAACCGGCTGAGACTAATAGTCCGTATTCTCTGAGCTTTTTTTGGGGCGCGCGCCTGTTGGCAGGCCGCGCATTCATCCCAGCCCGGTCAAAACTTGTCTTCAGCGCGCGCTTCCGCGTCGGCGGGGGCGAGCGGCAGGGTCAGTGTTGCCTGGGCGTTGCGCTGGGTCGAAGTCGCCGCGAATTCGCCGCGGTGCAGTTGCACCACCCACGCCAGCGCCTCGGCGCTGTCGGCGTTTTCCGCCGCCGCCTTGTCGCCTTTCTTCGCGCAGGGATGCGCCATCTCGAGCCGGACTTGTTGACTGTCCGTCCACAATTTCACCCCGATCTCGGCATTCGAAGCGACCGCCCGCGCCTGCTTCTCGGCGCTGGCGCAAAGCGTGTGCAGCACCCACCCGGCCACTTCCGCCGGCACGCGGACTGCGCACCCCGGCTCGAGCTCCAGCCGATACCGGAGCTGTCCGGCCTGCGCCCGTCGCTGCCCGATCGTCTCGCGCACCACCGCAGCCAAATCCAGCGGGCCGACCGGACCGGGCCGATGGCGGAGGAATCGTTGCAGCAACAACGGGTATGCACTGATATCGCCCTCGATCTCGCGCGCCGCCAGGAAGCGGCGCAACACGAGGCGGGGGTGCAGCCAGAGTTCGGGCGTGCGCTCCTCCACCAGCCAGAGCCGCACGCGCATTGTCGCGTAGTCGTGCGCCCATCGCAGCAGCCGCTGCGCCTGCGCGCCTTGTTCCGGCCGGGGCGTCTCGCGGAGCCACGCCGCCGCCGGAGCCAGCAACGCCTCGCCGTCGAATGGCCCGCCGGCCAGCATCCGGTCGAGCTGCCGCTCCGCCTCACGCAACAACGGCGTGGCCTCACGGCTGGCGCTGCCCGCGATCTTGAGCGTGAGTTTCCACTCGGAAAATTTCGCGTCCCAGCCGGCCTCAGGGCACCGCGCCTCCGGCACGCTGCGCATCCAGGCCGCGAGCGCTTCAGCCACCTGCGGGCGTCGCTCCGACGGCAGCGGCGTGTTCAACCTAAGCTGCAGCGCGAACTCGCGCTCCTGCACGCGACAGGCGAGCGTTCCCCCGGCTTCCGCCGGGTCGAACAGCGCGTCCAGCGCCGCCGCGCCGGGCCAGAGCAGCCGGTGCAGTTCAGGACGCAGGTCCAGCCAGGCGGCGCCCCGAATCCAGCAGGCGGCACCTTCGACGTCGGCGAGCGTCCAGCGCGGATTGCGCTCGTGCAATTCGGTTTTCAAGTCCCACCACCACCGGCGCAGACGAACCGCCAGATCGAAGCTGTCGAGATGCCTGTAGCCGACGGGCGTTGGCCGCTGCCACACGCCGCTGCGGAGAATGTGGCGAAGCGCCTCGGCGTCGCGCGCGGCGAGGGCGGCCAGCGCACGGGTGGCGAAATCGCCCAGTGTCGCCTGGGCCGCGGCCTCGAGGGCCGCCTGCAAATGCGCGGCGAGTTCCCGCTCGGAGCCACCCGCCGGCGCAAATCGCGCCAGCGCCGCGCCGAAGTCGGCCGCCGGATCGCCCGCGCCGCCGCGATTAAGATACCTCCATGAGACCAGTTGTTGGGCCAGCAGCCGCGTGGCAAGCGACACGCTCCGCGGGTATTCATACAACGCCGGCCGCAACTCGGCGACCAACGGATGCTCCGGCGTCAGGGCGCGCCGCAATACGCCCGCCAGGAAATGCCGGTGAAACCACTCGCCGGCGCGCGCTAGCAACGCGGCGCGCAATTCCGGGCTCTGCTGCAACGCCTCGGCCACGTGCCCCAGCAACGGCGGGGAATCCTCGCCGGCGCCCCCACCCCGTGGTGGTTCCGCGGCGAGCGTCTCCGCCCAAGCGTCGGAAGCGCCGTTGGCCCGCAGGATGCGCAGCCGTTCCGTCAGGCCTTCCGCCGTCCAATACTCGTCGAGCGCCGCCCGGCTGGCGGCATCGGCCTTGGCCTTGGCATCGGCAGCGCCATCGGCACCGGCATCGGCGTCGGCATCGGTCTCAGCCTCGGGCCCGCGCTCCTGCGCCACGAACGCCCGGGCCAGCCACGTCTGGGCTTCCGCCCGTGCGCGACGCCGCGGCCAGCTGCCGGGCAGCGCCGGCTGCGCTTGCAGAAAAAACCCCGCCTGCCGCCCGACTTCGGGCCACTCGCCCAGCATCGCGTGCAGCCGCGCGAGGCGGAGGTGAATGGCCGCGTCCTCCGCGCGGCTGAGCGGCGCGACCAACGGGTCGGCCGCGGGCGCGAGTTGCGCCGCCGCTTTGCGCAGGAGCGATTTCAGGCCGTTCGTCTCGCTGACCGCGGCGTCACGACCCAGCGCCTCGACTTGTTCGTGCTTCCACTCCGCCAGCGTCAGCAAGTATTGCCGGGCGGTGGCCGGAGCGCAGCCGGGCTGCAGCAGCCAGGCGCGCAGCGCCTTTTCCACGTCGATGCGCCGGCGTGCCGTCTCCAAACATTGTAGACAGGCGCGCTGGAGCGGCAACTCGCCCGGCGGCAGGTCGCCCCAACCGCCCGGACACGCGCGGCGAAACCACTCGCTGCCGGTCTCGGCCGCCACGAGCCGCTCCGGTCCCGCCGCCGTCCGCAACCGGATCGCCGCAATCTCGCCGGCCGCCTTGAGCGTCGCCACAGAAACATCGGGCGCGGCCGCCGCGCGCGTCGCGGCGTCGAACGCCACGCTGGCGATCCGCGCCAGATCCCGCCGGCCCGGTTCCCCGCGCAATCGGCGCGTTGCCCAGGCCAGGACTGCCGCGCGATGCAGCAAAGACAGCGGACATGCCTGCGCCCCGTTGGCCGCGGCTCGGTCCGCCACGGTGACGGCCAGCCGCCCCGCTGCTTCCGCCAGCGGCGCGAGACCGCGCGCCGGATCGGGTGACTCAAAACGCGAGCATAGCCCATCCATCGCCTGCGTCAGTTTTTCCGCCCGCCCAGCGAGAATCCACGGCTGCGCGGCAACGAACGCCTCAAGCTGGTCGATCCGCGCCGCCTGCGCGGCGATCTCGCCGGTGGTGCCTTGAGCCGGCTGGTCCGCGAGCGCGTCGAACTGCCGGGAAAGTTTCTCCTGACGCTGGACGGCCTGCGCCGCCTCCACCCACGGCGTCAGTCGCGCTCTCAGTCGGGCCGCAGTCTCAGCCAGCTCGGGCAGGTGCTGCTCCGCCGCCTCGCCGAGCTCCCGCAGGAGCGAGCACGTCCGCGCCTCGGCGCGCAGCTCGGGATCGGCCATCGTCTCCGCCCGCTCGAACGCCGCGCGCAAGAGCGGCACCAGACGCGGGCGCAGCGTCTCCTTGGCCCCCAGGCGATAAACCTCGGGCACCCGCACCGCCTGCCAGGCGTCGCCCGCCGCCTGCACGACCCACGCCAGAATTTTGGTCGGCGCAACACTCGGCGTAGCCGGGCGGGCCGCCAGTTCCTGCCGGTAGCCCGCGAGCGTCAGCATCGCCGCCGCCAGCGCCACCTGCTGTCGCTCGCCCACCTCGGGCAGCAGCTTGGCCGCGCGCAAACGGTCGCCACAGCCGACAACCGCCGCCGGCGGCGGCTGGCCCGCCAAAAATTCCCGTACCGCCGCCTCGAGTGCATCCGCCGTCCAGCCCGGTTGCTCGAGAAAGCTCCAGGGCTTTCGTCGGGCAGCGTCGGGGGAGAGTTGCGAGGCCGGCGTCATGCGCCGCTTTTGTGAAGGGAGGCCGGGTCCCGTGCAAGCTAATGGCCGGCGCATTTAAAAAAGGTGTGATTCAAACATGCCAGGACCGATGCAGTTTCGCTCTCGTTTTCATTCTCGTTCTCATTCTCGCACATGAGAGCCTTGGTACTTGCATCCATTTTCCCAGAGGAGAATGAGAACGATTAAGAGAACGAGAACGATTTCCGGCGGAGAATTATTCACCTCACACGGCCGGGCACACCGCAGGCGAAGTGTTGCCTCCCCGCGATTCTTCGGGTTGTATCCTGCCGCGTCCGCGTCATACTGCCTCCCCGCCATGTCTCACACCACGCTCAAGTTCCATCAGGCCCTGGCGATTTTCCTCGGTCTCGTCGTCGCCGCATTTGCCGCCGATTCGACCGATCTTGCCGCCCTCCGCGCCAAGGCGGAACAGGGCAACGGCATCGCCCAATACAATCTCGGTCTGGCCTACGCCGACGCCCAGCAGCCCTACGCCGACCGCGTCGAAGCCTTCGTGTGGCTCAGCCTCGCCGCCGAACGCGGCTCCACCGGCAAAGCCCTGCCCTCGCTGACCGACCAGATGACGTCCGAGCAGCTCGCCGAGGGCAACCGCCGGCTCCAGCAACGTCGTGCCCAACTCGCCGGCGCCAAGGACGTCCCGCCGTCCGCGGCCGCCAAGCCGGCCGACTCGGCCTTGGCCAAGCTGACCGCCGAGCGCGACCAGCTCGTGGCCAGCCTCAACGCCACCACCACCGAACTCGCCGCCCTGCGCGCCCGCCAGGCCGCGACCACCGGCCAACCCGCCGGCGACACCGAGAAAACTCGCTCCGACCTGGCCCGCGTTGAAAACGAACTTAACGAAGCGCGGGCCGCCGCGCGCACGCTCGCCGTCAAAAACCAGCAGCTGGAAGATGTCGCCTCGGAACGCGGTCGCGCGCTCGCCGCGGCCCAGGCCGAGCTCGCCACGGCCAAAAACACGCCGCTGCCCGCCGCGGCCTCGCCGGAATTGGCGGCAGTCACCGCCGAGCGCGACAACCTCGCCGGGAAGCTCGCCCGCAGCGACCGTCAGGTCGCGATGCTGGGCAGCCAGGGCATGAGCATCCTCAAGACGGTCGAGGAGCAGAAGCAGCAGCTCGCCGAGTTGCAGGCGAAAGTCGAAAAGCTCACCGGCGAGAAAACTGAGCTCGCGGCCAAGCTCGCCGCCGTCCCCGCGCCCGCCCCCGACCGCGCCGGCGAGGTCGAGAAAGCCACCGCCGCGCAGACCGCCGCCGCGGCGCGCGCACAGGAGCTCGCGGCCCGTCTCGCCGCACTCGAACGCCAAAACGCCGGGTTGACCGCCCGCGCCACTGCCGCGGAAACCAAACTTGCCGCTGCCACGCCCGCCCCGGCCGCCGCCAGCGACGCCAGTGCTGACGACGCGAAGAAACAACTCGCCGAAATCGAGGCCAAGCTGACCACCTCGTTGCGCAGCTACTCGATGCTCCAGCAAGAACTCGACCAGACGCACGAGGCGGCCGCCAAGACGGAAACCAAGCTCGCCGCCGCGCAGGCCGAGGCCGCCGCGTTGCGCACGCAGGTCGACGCCCTCAATCCGAACGGCAAGGAGATGGTCCTCCTCCGCCAGGCCAGCATCAATGTCGCCACCGAGGCGGTGGAGCTGCGCGACCAGTTGCGCCAGGCCCAGGGCTCCGTCGCCCAGCTCGCCCAGGAGAACGCGCAGCTCAAGACGCGCCTCGCCCTCCTCGGGCCGCCGCCCGCTCCAATGCTCGCCTCGCCCGCCCGCTTTGCCCCCCCGGCACCGCCGGCCACCGTCGCAAAATCCGCGCCGACCCAGCCGCCGTCGACCTCCGCCGCGAAACCCGATGTCGCTGCGCCCGCGGCACGACAGCATGTCGTCGTCGAAGGCGACACCCTCTCGAAAATTTCCCGCCGCTACTACGGCACGTCCGATCGCTGGCCCGAGATCCTCGAAGCCAACCGCGCCACCCTGCGCGACGCCCGCAACCTGCCCGTGGGTGCCTCGCTGCGCATCCCGTGATTCATTGCCGCGTCCCCATGGCCGTCATTGAAATTCGCGCTCTCGCCGCCGTTCTCGCCGCGCTGACGCTCAGCGGCTGCGGTTATGTGCATTTCGGCAGCCTGCCGCCCAGCGACCCGCGGGTGGCTCAGGAAAACACCGATCTGCGTCTCGAAAGATCGATCCTCCAGCAGGAGCTGGCCATCGTGCGCAAGGAGGGCGACCGGCTCCGCACCGCCCTCGACGCGCGGGCCGCCGGTGCCCGCGAGAGCGAACTCACCGCCCAGCTCGAGACCACTACCCGCGAACTCGCCGCGTTGCGCGTCCGTTACGCCAATTTGCGGGACGAACAGGGCCGGACGTCGGCCACGCCGGTCGACGCCGAATCAGCGGCCGCCGCCGCCGCGCTCCAGTCCCGGCTGACCGCCACCGAGGATCATCTCGCCGCCGCGCTCCGCGACTACACCCAGTTGCGGGATGAAAATGTCCGCCTGCGGCAGGAGATCGAGCGGGCTCGAGGCGTGAACGCCACGCTCGCCGCCCAAGTGCGCGACCTCGGCGCCCAAAACAAGGAGACGCAGACGGCGCTCACCCAGCTCAACGCCGAGCTGCTGGCCCAAAAGGAGTCGCGGGCCCGCGCCGAGCAGGACGCGGAAGCGTTGCGGGCCCAGCTCCACACCGTGGTCACGCAGAGCCATACGCCGGATCTGGCGCCCACGCTCAACGGCTCGCGCGAAACTACCGCGAGCAGCGCGTCGGCGATCGAGACCGCCGGTTTGCTCACGCCTCGTCCGCCGGCCGGCAACCCGGCGCCGACCGCCATTTTTTCCACGAACCCGGAACGCGGACGGGCCGCCGCCGCACCGGCCCCGGCCGGGAGAATGGTCGCCGAATCTGTGGCCGTCGACGCCAAGGCCTTCGCCACCGCGGCGCCGCGCATCCATCAGGTGGCCGCCGGCGATACGCTCGAAAAAATCGCCGCGAAGTACTACGGCGATCCCCAGCGCTGGCCTCTGATCTACGACGCCAACCAGGCGCGGCTGCGCGAAGGTCAACCGCTCACCCCGGGAATGGAACTTTCGATCCCCGCTGAAAAACCCTAGCCCGGCTCGTTCGGATTCAAGAAACGCGCCGGGAAATCCGAAATTCGAATCTCGAAATCCGAAACAATTCTAAAAAAACGGAAATTCCCAAAATAGGCTCCTCCACGAGCCGGTGACGTTTTGAATTTTTCCGCATTCGGATTTTCGATTTGTTTCGGATTGTCTGATGTCGGCCTGCGGCCTCGGTACGAACTTCGGATTTCGGATTTTCAGCATTCCTGCTCTTGCCTCGGGGCCCCGACTTACCTGCAATGCCCGCCCTATGCCTCTGCCCACTCAATTCAGCGGTGTGACCGTTCACACCAAAGCCAACGTCTATTTCGACGGCCGGGTCGTCAGCCACACCGTCCTGCTCGCCAGCGGCGAAAAGAAAACCCTCGGGCTCATCTATCCGGGCAGCTACCATTTTGGCACCGGTGCGCCCGAGCGCATGGAGATCGTCGCCGGCGCCTGCCGCGTGACGCTCGATGGCCAGACCGCGGTGCGCGATTATGCCGCCGGCACCTCCTTCGACGTGCCCGGCAAGAGTGGCTTCACCATCGAGGTGCCGGCCGGACTCTGCGAATACATCTGCTCCTACCTCCCGGCCTGAGGCCGCGGCGATGCACTGGCTCCCCTTCCTCTCGGCGACGTTGGCCGCCGGCGTCGGCGCCACGGGCATCGACTGGTTTTTCGCACGGGGCGTGTTTCCGAAATATTTCGCCGCCCATCCGGAGATCTGGCGCCAGCCGGCCAACGATCCGCGCCGGGTGCGCCGCGTGGGCGGTTGCTTGGTGCTGAATTGCGTGACGGCGGCGGCGTTTTTCTGGCTCTGCTACCGCCTGCATCTGCTCCACCCCGGGCCAACGCTGCGCCTCGCCGGCGCCGTTTGCCTCGTGGCGCCGCTGCCGATGATCGCCGCCAACGCGCTTTGGCTGAAACTCCATCCGCTCGTGGCCGTAAGCCAGGCGCTCTGCTGGCTCGGCAAGCTCGCCCTCGCCGCCCTCGTCGCCGCGTGGCTGCTGTCGCCCCTGAATTGAGATCCGGCCAATACTTGAACCGCTAATCGGCGCTAATGATCGCTAATGCAATGCAAGGCGTCCGAGTCACTCGCTCCGCGGCTCATTGTCCGAGGGAATACAGTTTTTCAGCAGAAACTTTCTCATCTCCGGATTAGCGAAAATTAGCGCCGATTTGCGGTTCTTCAACGGCCGTTTCCGACTGAACGGTTACGAGCGCTCGTTTCCCATGGACGCCTGCTGCGCCATTGCGTTTTGGGCCCGTTTGGGTTCACCTTGCGACACCATGCCCTCCAACCCGGTGCGCAATTTTTTCTATCTTCTTTTCCTCGGGGTCGTGTTGCTGACGATCGCTCTCGTCGTCCGTTCCGGCATGTTCGCGCGCCAGAATCCGGGCGAACCCATCAACGCCGCCATGCGCGAGGCCCAACAGCCCGGCGCCTACCGGATCTCGAGCGCCGATGAGAAGGTGATCGCGGAAAAATTTCCCGGCGCGCAGGAGACCAAAACGGGCCTGCGCTATATTGTGCGTACTCCGGGCACCGGCACGGCCACGCCGAAAAACGGCGCCGAGGTGGTCGTCAACTACGACCTGCGCCTCCTCGACGACACGCTGCTCGACAGCTCCGTGAAAAGGGGCACGCCCCTCACCGTTCGCGTCGGCGTGGGCCGCGTGATCAAAGGCTGGGACGAAGCGCTGCTCGACATGAAGAAAGGCGAACGCCGCACGCTGATCGTGCCGCACTGGCTCGGCTACGGCGTGGTGGGCCACCCGCCGAAGATCCCCCCATACGCCACGCTGGTCTTCGACATCGAGCTGCTCGACATCCGCTGATTCCAATTCGTGTCCGGCATGGATCGAATCCCGGCCGGCCCGGAGCGCCAAAGGCGCGAATCTATCGAAGCCTGGGGCACCGCCCCAGGAAAGCCGACATTCGGCCAGGGCTGAAGGCCCGATCCATCCTGGGTGAATCGGGCTTTCAGCCCTCGAATTGGCGCCGCCCTCAGAGACCTGGGCCGTTGGCCCAGGCTGGAAATCGGGCGGGCCTTTGGCCCGCAGCACGAGTCCGCCTCAACTTGAAGGCGAACCGGGAAAAGAGCCCAGGCAGAGCGCAAAATGCACACCTACCGTCAGCCGCCGGGCGCTTTCGCCGCCAGCGCCGCCCGCGTCGCCCGCGTCTCGTCAATGATACGTATTACGTATCATTCGTCGGGGTCGTCGTTCACAGCCCCAGCAGGCTGCCGTTGCGCTTGAGCCAGCGCTCGGCTTCGCGCCAGCCGGGGCACACTTCCTCCACCCGCGCCCAGAAACGCGCCGAGTGGTTCATCTCGGCGAGGTGCATCAGCTCGTGGTAAATGATGTAGTCGCGCACCAGGTCCGGCGTCTGCACGAGCCGCCAGTTCAACGACACCGTGCCGCCCGCCGAGCACGAGCCCCAGCGCGAGCGCTGGTTGCGGACCGTCACCTGCTTGATCTCCATGCCCGTCTCGGCCGCCAGCTCCCAGGTGCGCGCCGGCAGTTCGATCTTCGCCCGCCGCGCAAAATGCGCCTCCAGCGTGGGCCGCAGGTCGCCGTCGAGCCGCGCCACGCGAAACACGTCGGCCGCCAGGCACACTGCCGGCCGCGGCGCCTCGCCCCAGCCCGGCGGCGCGGCGTCGATCGCCTTGCGAATCTCCGTCAGCTCGCCGCGCCAGAGCACATGCGTGCCGAGCGTCCACACTTCGGCGCCGCGCGGCCGGTGCCGCTGCCGCTCGCGGGCGCGCTCCAGCCAGTCGCGGTGCTGTTCGACGAAGCGCACCGCCTCGCGCTCGCTGCCGCGCGGCGGGATCGTCGCCACCGCCACGCCGTCGCGCCGGAGCGTGAGCCGGTAGTGCCGCGCGCGCCAGCTGCGTTGAAAAATCACCTCGCCCGGCCCGGCGTCCGGCGCCGGCTCGCCCGTGGGCGTGGCGTGGTGGTGCGGCGCCACCGGCGGCACCCGGTGCACGCCCGGCTGCGGCCGGAAAAGTCCGAACAGGTCCTGTTGCTGCTCCGCACTCACGTTGGGGCGGAGTAAACGGATTCACGCGCCCGATGCCAGCGTCTTGTCACACGTGCACCATAGTGGCAGCGGCGGCCCGACCGTCGCGCGGTCAACCTGACCGCGCTCGCCCGGTTTGCCCGGCCGGAAGACACGGTCAGGTTGACCGCGCTACGAAAGACGGCGGCGTCTGAACCGCCAACCGCCACTCATACCCGCACCAGTTTCCAATGCATCACCTTGCCGCCGGCGACTTCCAGCCAGGCAAAGCTCGGCGGGTGATCGCCCCGCGGACGCGTGATGCAGCCGGGGTTGAGAAAGCGGACTCCGTGCACCACCTCGTCGCGCGGCACGTGCGTATGGCCGTGGAGCACGACTTGAAACCCCGGCGGCACGTGGCGCGGCGGGATGTGCGTCAGATAAAACCGCACGCCTTCGCGCTCCAGGCCCAGCTCGACCGGCCACGGATGGGCGTCGCAGTTGCCCAGCACCACGCGTAACGGCCGGCCGAGCAGCTCGAACTCCGCGAGCGTGTCCGGCTCGCACACGTCGCCGAGGTGCCAGATCTCGTCGGCGCCGCGCAACCGCGCGGGCAACCCCGGCGGATAGCGGTTGTGCGTGTCGGCAAGCACGGCGATGCGCATGGCGGAAACAGACGCATTTCGCCCGAACCGGCAAACCCGGAGTGACTTCCGCCGGCGGGGGGTGCGGAGACTTGCCCGGCAGGCCTATTACTGTTCATTTGAACAGTACCATGCCACCCGAACCTGTCCTCACCGCCCGCCAGCGCGAAGTGCTCGCGTTCGTGCGCGACCACCAGCGGCGGTCCGGGCATCCGCCCACCACCCGCGAGGTGCAGGCGCATTTCGGCTTCGCCAGCCAGACCGCCGCCGTCGACCACCTGCGCGCCCTCACCCGCAAGGGCCTGCTGCAACGCCTCGCCGGCAAAGCCCGCGGCCTCCTCGCCCTCCCCTCGCCACTCACGACCCACGCGGCGCTCGTCGAGATCCCCCTCTACGGCACCATCCCCGCCGGCCGGCCCACCGCCGCCGAGCAGGAGCCCGACAGCTACGTCT
>Ga0182021_10005241_pt1 | contig 15317 bp, 10 predicted proteins | sample 612E3MmetaG_FD_120493 | JGI IMG/M metagenome (GOLD analysis project Ga0182021, IMG submission 120493) | Permafrost microbial communities from Stordalen Mire, Sweden - 612E3M metaG (Illumina Assembly) | ecosystem: Environmental > Terrestrial > Soil > Wetlands > Permafrost | place: Sweden... | reverse complement strand
CCAGGGTTTTGTGGGAATAAAAATCAGGCCGGGGGAGGGATTGCTGGGGAACGTGATGCAAACGCTTCAGCCTGCGATCGTGGAAGATTATCGGGTCTTCGAAAACCGCCTCCCCAAATTTGATGATATTCCGATCACGGCTGCGATGATTGCGCCGATGTTATACAGCGGAGAACTGGTCGGCGTGCTGTCAGTTTATGAAATATACCAGGGGGAAGACCGCCCTGTTCGAAAGTATACCGACTCAGAAATGGAGCAGTTGACCTTTTTTGCCGGAGCCGCCGCCAGCGCAGTCCATAATGCCCGCTTGTTCGATGAAACCAGGCAACGCCTGGTTGAATTGGAACTGCTGTACCAGGCCAGTCTTTCGGCCGCGCAAATCCACAGCCCGCGCGCCGTTGCCCAACGGATCGTGGATACGCTGGAGCACCTGTTAAACTGGACCGGTTCCATCTGGCTGGTTGAAGAACAACGCATGCTCCTGTTGGCCGTCAGTCCGATGGGATTAACCGGCCGGGCGTTTAAAGACATGTTCGATCATCTGGGAGGATTAATAACCAGCCTGGATGATGGGATCATTGGTTGGGTATGCAAGAACGGGCGGGCGCTCCGCACCGGGAATGTGAAGGATAATCCGCTTTACATCCCATCGCGGGATGAAATTAACTCAGAGTTATGTGTTCCGCTAAAAGTGGGGGGTAAAACGATCGGTTGTATCAACGTTGAAAGTTTTTCCCTGGATGCCTTTGGCGAACACGATGAGCGCTTGCTGACCACGCTGGCCAACCAGGCTGCGGTGGCAATTGAGAATGCGCGCTTGTTCGAGGAAACGCGGCGACGCGCCAGTCGGCAGGTGGCATTGAACGCGATCATCCGGGCCTCGGCGCGGACGGGAACGGGGCTGGATGAAATCCTGAACATCGCCCTGGAACAGACTTTGAAGGCGTTGGGCCGGGATATGGGAGCAATCTGGTTCTCCTGGTCCTCCCGCGGCATCCAGAGAGTGGTGGCCAAGGGCATTCCATCCACGATAAATACCTTGATGGCAAGCGCCTCCGGTGGTGAAAATGTTTCGCTTTCCCGAACTCTGGTGATAAATGACTGGCAGAAAGTAAAACACCCCCTGGCTGAATTGTTCTTATCAATGGGTGTACATGCCACCATCATGGTTCCATTGCTCTCAGAAGATAGACGAATTGGGGGGATGACAATTTGTTCGCCGGATTCCCATCCCTGGACAACCGACGAGACCGCCCTGGTGGAAGCAATCGGGCGGGAGGTGGGGCTGGCGGCCGAGCGGGCCAGGCTTTTCGAAGAAACAGCCAACCGTTTGAAAGAAATGGAAGTTGTTAACAAAGTCTCCACGGCTTTGCGCCTGGCGCAGTCTCTACGTGAAATGCTTCCAAAGTTGGTGGATGAGACTCTGCGCGCGCTGGATACTGATACAGGAGGTATCTGGCTCTTCGATCCGGACTCCCGCAAAATACGCCAGGTGATCGGACGCGGTTGGTGCCTGAATGCGGCCCAATTGGAGCTGGCGCGGGGAGAGAGTTTTCTCGGCAACGTTCTGACGACCGAAGATGTTTATTTCTCCAGTGATGTGGTAATGGATCCAAATGCCTCCGAAGTGCTGCGCCAATTAGCCCCGGCAAGATGGAGCGCAGTGTGTGTTCCGATCCGGACCGAATTGGAGGTAATCGGAGTATTCATGGTTTCAACACCCCTGCCGCGCGAGTTTACCGGTGAAGACGCGCGCTTATTGGTAACGCTGACCGAGATCGCAGGGAATGCCATTCATCGCATGCGGCTGAACGAAAAACTCATGCACCATGCCGCCGACCTGGAGACCAGTGTAACCGAACGGACTGCCGAACTTCGCAGTGCGCTGCAAAAAGCACAGGCGGCCGACCGGGTGAAATCGGAATTCATTGCCAATATTAACCACGAATTACGCACCCCATTAACCAACCTGGTACTTTATTATCAAATGCTGCGGGCCCAACCGACGATCAAGACCGAGGAACGCCTGGATGTGATCGGACGGGAACTCCAACGGCTGCGGGGTTTGATCGAGGACCTGCTCAACTTATCAAGGCTTGACCTTGGACATGTGACCTTCCGCCCGGTTTTATCCGATCTGAACAAGTTGATCAATACCCTGGTGAATGACCGGCAGGCTCTTTCCAAAGAGCGCGGCCTGACTCTGCTCACGGAACTCCAGCCGGACCTGGGACTGATCAGCCTGGATGAACCGACCATGGTGCAGGCTGTTTCGAACCTGATAACCAATGCTTTGAACTATACTCCTTCGGGCGGGCAGGTACTGATAAAGACGATTGGCGAGCGGAATGATGGCAATCCCCGGGTGGGTTTCAGTGTGGAAGATACGGGGCTGGGGATCAGCGACGAGGATATGCCGCATCTGTTCGAACGGTTCTACCGCGGCGGCGCAGCGCGTCAGTCCGCCGCACCCGGGACCGGGCTGGGGCTGTCAATTGTAAAACAGGTTGTGGACCATCACGGGGGAAGGATCGATGTTCAACACAGCCCCAACGGGCGTGGGACGATATTCACGGTCTGGCTGCCGGTTAAACAACCACAGGAGACCGATTGATCGATCTCCTGTTTTCTGCGCCCCCGGAGAGGCTCGAACTCTCAACCACTGGATTCGAAGTCCATTACTCTATCCATTGAGCTACGGGGGCAGAGCGAAAATTATACTCGAAATTGGCTACTTGCTCCATTCCAGAACGCATGTTATAATCTCACCCCGCGCCGCAAGGTGAAGAAATTTTGTGAGGATGATGGATCATGATTGACTTGAATAAAAACTTCAATACGACCAAGAATGAGAATATCCCGGAACTGAAACCCGGTGACCAGGTGAGCGTGCACGTTCGCATCAAGGAAGGCGACCGCGAGCGCATCCAGGAGTTCAAAGGCACCGTCATTCGCCTGCGCAAAGGTGGCAATAATGCCAATTTCACCGTGCGCCGGACCGCCTCCAACGGGATTGGTGTGGAGCGTACCTTCCTGCTGCTTTCGCCGCGTATCGATAAAGTGGTGGTGGAGCGCCATACCCACGTCCGCCGGGCGCAGTTGTATTTCCTGCGTGGGCTGACCGGTAAGAAGGCTCACCTCAAACAGAAGTTCGAGTAAGACTGAAATCGCTTACAATCAAAGGGTGCAGAATCCAATCTGCGCCCTTTTGTGTTTTGTGAGGAGTGTTTATGTCCGCCCCGATAATTGGCCTGACAGCATATAACGAAAACAATAAGTATGGTCATCCCATTGTTGCCTTAATGCAAAATTACATCCGTGCCGTGAGCGAGGCGGGGGGTGTTCCGGTATTGATCCCTCCATCCGCGATAAGCGGGGAAGCCGTTACGGCTCTTCTTAAAAAGCTGGATGGCATCCTGTTGACCGGCGGCGGGGATATTGCCATCGACCGGTTTAATGGGGAACCACACCCGCGCGTGGGGGGCGTTGACCCGGATCGGGACACGCTCGAAATTGGCTTAACCCAGGCCGCTGCTGAATCCGGTAAACCCTTCCTGGGCATTTGCCGGGGTTTTCAAGTGGTCAATGTGGCGCTGGGTGGCACGTTGTATACCGATATACAGGACCAACTGCCGGGTGCGATCAAGCACGATTATGATTCCGATTCGCAGCGCCAATTCCTGGCGCACACTGTACAGTTGGAAAAAGGTACTGCCCTGGCAGGGATTATGGGCGAAACCGGATTGACCGTAAACAGCCTGCATCACCAGGGAGCCAAAGACCTGGCTCCGTCTTTAAAGCCGGCTGCCTATGCCCCGGATGGGCTGGTGGAAGGGTTGGAGCTGCCCGGCCATCCTTTTGGCATGGCAGTCCAGTGGCATCCGGAATGGCTGTTGGACCAGCCTGTTACCCGGCGTTTTTTCGGGGCTTTTATAGAGGCGGCCGGGAAGGGCTAAGAATATGGTTCCCAGCCATGCTCCAATAGGTATCTTCGATTCCGGCGTGGGTGGATTATCCGTGCTCAAGCAGATCCGCCTGCAAATGCCGAACGAATCTGTGCTGTATTTTGCCGACCAGGGGCATGTACCGTATGGGCCGCGCGGGCTGGATGAAGTGCGCATGTTTTCGGAGCAGATTACCCGGTTTTTACTGGGAATGGGGGCAAAGCTGGTGGTGGTGGCCTGCAATGCGGCTTCTGCGGCGGCCCTGCAGTATTTACGACAGACTTTTACTGCCACCTCTTTTGTCGGCATGGAACCGGCAGTTAAACCAGCAGCCGAGTCCACCCACAGCCGCGTGGTGGGAGTGTTGGCAACCCCGGCTACCTTCCAGGGAGCCCTGTATGCCTCCGTGGTGGAACGTTTTGCCAGCGGGGTAACCATCCTTCAGGATACCTGTGCGGGCCTGGTGGGGCAGATCGAAAACAGTGAACTGGATTCAGCGGCGACACGGGCGATCCTGGAAAAGGCGCTGCGCCCGATGCTGGAGCAGGGCATTGACACGGTGGTACTGGGCTGTACCCATTACCCCTTTATCATTCCCCTGGTCAAGCAGATCGTCGGCCCGGAAGTGCGCGTGATCGACCCGGCCCCGGCGGTGGCCCGCCAGACCGCCCGGCTGTTGGAGATGGCCGGATTACGCGATACCGGATCCGGTTCCGGCAATTTGCGCTTTTTTACCAGTGGTGAGGCCAGGCGGCTGGTTGAGCAACTGCCACTATTGCTTGGCGAGACAGGCCAGGTGCAACAAATTGTTTGGATGGGGAAAGAAATTCATTATCCGGGCACTGACAATCCTTCAGAATAACGGATTTATTTCATCACTTCCTGGAAGAAACGACTGAAGTCGTTACTACGAATCTTAGCGTAGTGCGGCCCTTCGACATGCTCAGGGAGTTCGGCTCTCCGCTCACGTGTGCCTGCGGCACACCTGTACCTGAGGTACTGGCGCAGGCAGTGCAGGCAGGGCGAAGTTGGGGAGAAATATAGAAGAAACGACTGAAGTCGTTACTACCAATCTTTTCTTTAGGTCGCAGGTAATCGCCTCAATTAATGGTGCCGGGTGGATTGGCCGCCAGGTTGAGCAAAATTTGCTTTTGTTCCACGCTCTCACCCGCTTTGATGCGCAAGCGCGCCACCTTCCCGGCAGTGGGGGCGCGTAATTCATTTTGCATTTTCATTGATTCCAGGATGACTAGAATCTGACCCTTTTCCACCGCCTGCCCTTCACTGACCGGCACGGATACCACCAGACCCGGCATGGGGGCTTTGAGGATGAATTCTGCACCCGAACGGGCGGTACCCTGGAAGGCCGTTTTCAGGCGTTTTTCACGCTCATCTTCCACATGCACCTGATAAAAATTTCCCAATAATAGCACCTGCCAGCCGGCTTCGTCTGGATACACATACCCTTCATAGGACTCGCCATTTACGATGAGCGAGTAAAGCGGTTCGCCGCTGACCGCTGCCAAGTCCACTTCGAGCACATTTTCCCCAAAACGGATGTGGTGTTCGTCGAGGATTTCAACCGGGAATTCCAAGCCATCCACTTCAGCAATGTATTTCATCGGTCAGGTTTATCCCGGCGCCCGGCCCATTTCCAATTGGATTTCTGCTCAGAGTCCGGATAGATCTGGGTGCGCCGTTCTATTTGCCCATGCGCCACCAGGCTGGCCATCAAGGCGGCAATATCCAGGTAGAGATCGCGGTTTTCCGCCGCATCAAGCGTTGAGAATTGATCCTCCACGAAACGCGTATCGTAATTCCCGGTGATAAACGGATACGTGCTCATCATGGTCTGGTGGAAGGGGATATTTGTCCGCACTCCCACGACACGGTATTCTTCCAGCGCCCGTCGCATGCGCACAATCGCCTGGGGGCGGGTTTCTCCCCAGACAACCAGTTTGGAAATAAGCGGGTCGTAAAAGCTCGAAATCTCAAAACCGACATATACTCCGGTGTCGATGCGCACCCCGGGGCCGGTCGGAACCTGCATCAGGGTTATTCGTCCGGTGGAAGGCAGGAAATCGTTATATGGGTCCTCGGCATTGATGCGGCACTCGATGGCGGCTCCGCGGTGCTGAATATCCTCCTGCCGGCGGCTCAAATGCCGGCCATTGGCAACCCGGATCTGTTCAGCCACGATGTCTATTCCTGTGACCGCCTCGGTGACTGCATGTTCCACCTGCAGACGGGTATTCATTTCCAGAAAATAGAAATTCAGCTCTTTATCCACCAGGAATTCAATCGTCCCGGCATTGGCATAATCCACCGCACGCGCCGCCTGGATGGCAACTGCTCCCATGCGCTGGCGCAGTTCTTTATTGCCGGCCAGCAAGGGCGAGGGGGATTCTTCAATAAGTTTTTGATGGCGGCGCTGGATGGAGCACTCCCGCTCTCCCAGATGGATGACTTCCCCATACTGGTCGGCCATGATCTGAAACTCAATATGGCGGGCGGCTTCAATGGTTTTTTCGAGATAGATATTCCCATCTCCAAAGGCAGATTCGGCTTCGCGGCGGGCCGATTGCAGCAGTTCGGGCATCTCCTGCAGATTCCGGACTTCGCGCATGCCTTTCCCACCGCCTCCGGCAGTGGCCTTGATGAGTAATGGGAAGCCAATATTGGGAGCGATTGCCAGCAGCTCATCATCACGCAGCGGCCCGGCGCTTTCGGTACCAGGGACGATCCTGACGCCGGCCCTGGCAACCGTGGCGCGCGCAATGGCTTTATCGCCCATGGCAGCGATGGCCGAGGGACGCGGGCCGATGAAAACCAGCCCGGCATCGGCGCAGGCAGCGGCAAAGTCGGCGCGTTCGGCCAGGAAGCCATAGCCGGGGTGGATGGCATCCACCGCACATTTACGGGCAATATCAATGATCTTGTCGCCGCGCAGATAGGAATCGCGCGCCTGGGATGGCCCGAGCAGATACGCTTCATCCGCATACCGGACGTGCATGGCATGCCGGTCGGCCTCGGAATAAATGGCGACGGTTTTGATGCCAAGTTCCCGGCAGGCGCGCTGGATGCGGACGGCAATCTCGCCGCGGTTGGCAATCAGCAATTTCTTGATCATGCTAGATCTGGGGAATCACGGTCAACTTTTTCTCGCCAACAAATTCAGAAAAGAATCGCAGTTGTAGATTGAGCTGTTCGGCGAAAAGCTGCTGACCGGTGGGCGTATACTGCGGGTTTTCCTCCCGGTAATGTTCCAGGCGCTGCATGCGCTCGTTCAGTTTTGAGGCCAGCTTTTCGTAATCCTTAATATCTGAAAAGCACCACTGCAGGATTCGATACGGTCCATAGCGGTCCACATTATCGGCGTCGCTGACAATTTTCGCTTCGAGGGTTTTCAGGTTATCATCATCCACGTGCGCCGCGATGGAATAACAGATGTTCTTTATTCTTCTGGCACTGTAGCCCAGCTTTTCCAATATGGGCCTGGCTATTTCTGCACCCAGGCGGCCATGGTCCCGGTTGTTTTCGGCGCTGGTATCGAACCAGGCGATATCGTGCAACAGGCAGGCTGCCACGACCGATTCCACATCTGCGCCTTCATTCTCGGCGATCACTTTGCCGAATTGCGCCACACGCAGCGTATGCTGCCAGCGATATTCCATGCCGGCCAGATAGCGTTTGAGGTTGGCTTTATCCTTTGGGGCACGCTTTAGAAAGCTTGCCTGCATATAGGCCTGCGCTGAATCGGCTAGTTGTTGAATACGAACGTTGGTTTTTTTATCCATTTTATATTTTCCTGAAAGCCGGCAGTTTGCCCTTACAAGGGAATGTTCCCGTGTTTCTTTAACGGGTTGGAATCGCGTTTATTCTTGAGCATCTCCAAAGCATTGATCAACCTCGGGCGAGTCTCGCCCGGCTCGATGATGTCATCCAGGTACCCGCGCTCGGCAGCCACATACGGGTTGGCAAATTTCTCGCGATATTCACTGGTCAGTTCCTTTTTTCGCTGTACAGGATCGTCAGCTTTTTCCATTTCCTTGCGCATGACAATGCTGACGGCTGCATCCGGACCCATAACGGCGATCTCGGCGCTCGGCCAGGCCAGGTTCACATCTCCGCGCAGATGTTTACTGGACATAACTATGTATGCCCCGCCGTAGGCTTTCCGCAGCACCACGGTCACTTTGGGGACGGTCGCTTCGCAATAGGCATGCAATAGTTTTGCGCCAGAACGGATGATACCACCATGTTCCTGGAGCGTGCCGGGCATAAAGCCGGGTACATCCACGAAGGTGACCACCGGGAGGTTGAAAGAATCGCAGAAACGGACAAAGCGGGCAGCTTTCTCGCTGGCGTCAATATCGAGTACGCCAGCCAGGACCTGCGGCTGGTTGGCCACCAGCCCGACTGAATGCCCGCCCAGGCGGGCAAACCCAACCACAATATTCTGGGCAAAGGCTTCCTGGATTTCATAAAACTCGCCGCTATCCACCACGCGACGGATGACTTCTTTCACATCGTAAGGTTTCCCGGGATCATCGGGAATAAGGGTATCGAGAGTCTCATCCGTGCGAAGTGGGTCGTCGCCGTTGGGCTGGAAGGGCGGATCTTCCATATTATTCTGCGGCAGGTAGCCGAGCATTTTCCGGATGAGGTACATCGTATCCGCTTCGCTCTCCGCGGTCATATGGCAGACGCCGGATTTTTCGGCATGCACATCCGCCCCACCCAGCTCGTTGGCGGTCACTTGTTCATGTGTGACTGCTTTAACCACATCCGGTCCGGTCACGAACATATTGGAGGTGCCACGCACCATGAAAACAAAATCAGTCAGCGCCGGTGAATAGACTGCACCGCCGGCGCAGGGCCCTAGGATGGCCGAGATCTGGGGGATGACGCCGGATGCCAGCGTATTGCGTAGAAAAATATCTGCATAGCCTGCCAGCGAAACCACACCTTCCTGGATGCGGGCGCCGCCCGAATCGTTCAACCCGACCACGGGTGCGCCGTTCTTGAGCGCTTGATCGAGAATCTTGCAAATCTTTCCAGCATGCACTTCCCCCAGGCTGCCGCCGAAGACCGTGAAATCCTGTGCAAACACATATACCAGCCGCCCGTCAATCGTGCCCCAGCCGGTTACCACGCTGTCTCCCGGATATTTTTGTTTTTCCAATCCGAAATCGTGGGTGCGATGGACAACAAATGGATCGGTTTCGTGGAACGATCCTTTATCCAGCAGCAGGTCGAGGCGTTCGCGGGCGGTTAATTTACCCTTTTGATGCTGGGCCTCGATCCGTTCGGGGCCACCGCCCAGGCGGGTACCGGCTTTACGGTCACGTAGTTGTTGGAGTTTTGGGTTTTCGCTCATACGCATCTCTCTTGAAAAAACTCCTGGTCTGGCGTGAGAACAGAATCGCGAAGATTATAAGCAAGAAAACAAAATTAGCAACCAGGGCAAACGGCCAATTGGCATGCGGTTTTTGCAATACCAACCGGTCGATCCAATACCAGGCAGTGTACCCAGCAGTGCCGCCCAGCATGGCTGCCCAGCCCCAGGCTTTTCCCTGCCAGAGACCCCAAACGAGCAACAGCCCGGCGATTAACCACACCGCTCCGCTGATGGCGATATAGAGTGGATGGGCGCCATAATTTTCCAACGTCTTCCAGAAGAAAACTGTCTCACCAAGCCGCAGTATGTTCCATACTGCCACGGCCAACACCAACATTGCCAGGAGGATAATACCGATGGAACGAACTCTTTTTGTGCTGTCCATAAATATTCCAGATTATACTTCACGCAAGAATGTTTGTTTTTTAGAACCCACGTATATCCATTTATTGTCTATCCGAAAAATAGAGAAGAACCGCATTTTGAGTGCGTGCGGCGAAGCCGCACACACTCAAAATGCGACTTCCTCCTGAATTTTCGGATAGGTAATCAGGTTGTTCCGATTCACAAGCTGTGATAATTTTATCCACCGTACCATTCCAAAAGCCATCAATTATTCATCTACCTTGCACGATTAATTGAAATCACCTACAATCAGAATACATTTTCGAATGATATTCGTTTGGAACCGTTTTCGTATTGTAGAATTACCTGCTTTTCAGGTAAATTCACAAGGATGGCATCGGCAATCGGCACAGAGGGATTAAATGGCAACCTCAAACCATACCATAAATGCATTGACCATCGGAATAATCATCTTCTTTTGCTGCGGCTATGTGATTTTTATTCTCACGAAACTCATCCGTAAATATCAGCAAAACATACAGAATTTTCTCCTAAAAGTTCAAGAAAAAATCCCCTGGATTAAAACTGATCTGCACCCATTTATGGAGAAAATAGGAGAATGGTGGGGAACCCGTTTCATTCCCGCTGCCAGGCGAGGCCTTGAAACCTTATGGGCAAAAGAGACCTGGTTGGGATATCTCCTGGAAATCATCGTTATTGTTATTTGGGGACTTTACGTTGGTCGGGCCTATTTGAACATGGATCCACTGGTCTGGCCGACCGGACGGGAATTTGGTTCCTCCATTCAGACGCATTATATTTGGACGAATCTGTCCAAATGTGGCGCATGTGTTTTTTGGAACGGTTCCACACATGGCGGCGCCCCGGCTTTTGCTGACGTGCAAGGCAGCATGTTGTATCCACTGGTGGTATTATCCACGCTCCTGGTGGGTGTGATCAGCGGGGTTAAGGTCACGCTGATAGCTGCCTTAATCTTGGCGGGAATCGCGCAATGGTGGCTGGCAAAAGTGATGGGATTCGGCCGGTTTCCGCGCCTGTGGAGCGGATTATTGGCGATCGTGGGTGGCCAGTTGGCTGCCCGCATGGAATCGGGAGCCTTCGGAGTCTTATTGGCAACCGCGGCGTGCAGCCTCGTTCTGGCGCCGGGCGTGGCGCTTGGATTGACCGGGAAACGCCGCTATGCGATTTTGCTGGGGATTGCCATTGGCCTGGCTCTCCTGGCCGGGCAAGGCGATATGCAGGTTGGTTTGGTATTGGGGATTATCCCGGCATTCCTGATCTTCTTACCGGGTCGCGAGCAAAGATTCAAGAATCTTTGGAAGGAGTACCTGCTGGCCGTATTACTGGCCGGCCTGATCGCCGGGATTTATCTGATTCCCTTGTTGCATTTCTATCCCAATGTCTTGAAAAATGTAGACCCGAAATTTGCCATAGCCCAGCCGCTCGCATACGTGCCTTTTAATGAGTTGATCAATGATATCGGTTTTTACAATTCCACCGTTCTAAAACCAACCCCCTACCCTGTTCTTTATGCGAATTTTCTAGGTTGGGTGCCTTTCTTATTGGCAATCGTGGCCTGGCGTTTTATTCCCAGGTCCAAAAGGCGCTTATTGTTATTTTTTCTGGTTTCCATTGCATTGGTTTATTTAATCGCAAGCGCCGACTTACTACGCATCTTGGTGATATTTCTTCCGGTGGCTGCGGAAGTCAGTAATCCTCCTCTTATAGCCGGGCTGGCGAACCCTCTCATTCTGGGGCTGTCGGCCTGGGGTTTGGAGGCGCTCCTTCAAATAAAATGGCCCAAACTTGCCTTAAAAAATCCCAACTCTTCCGGTCCCTTTCTTGAAATTAATGCAGCCTTATTGATACTGGCAATTCTGCTGATCTTTTCATTGAAGCAAGCATATGATTTTGGTCAAGGCTGGCTTGGCACCATAAAAAACGATCAAGCTTTATACCAGGAAGCAGCTTATTTAAAAACAAAAACATCAGAGTGGATCAATTTGCCGTTCGGCCTTCAATTCTGGTTAATTCCAGGTAATGAGATGGAGCTGAAAATCAGCGATGGTTCCCAGATATGGAGTTGGAAAAATCGACAGGATCCGCCTGTTTATGAGGAAGCCTCCTCTGATCCCGTTGATCCTTCGGCTCCTAACCTAATACGATCATACAGCGGGTTAAACTATCTGTCCCATTTCGAGAATGAATATGCATATATTCAAATTGGCGACCAGAAAATTACCTGCAAGGCGCACGCCACCGGCGGAAATATTGATGTGGTGTGTCCAAAATCCGCAGCAGGAAAATTGATCGTTGATGAGAATAATTGGTCAGGCTGGTATGCTTGGGTGGACCAGACCAAAACGGCTCTGCTTGATTCAGACTGGTTGAGCACAAATGCACCGGCAGGCAGCCATACCTATCATTTCAGATACAGACCATGGGATGCCTGGGTTGGAATTATTATGACATTTGTGGGTATTGGATTAAGCCTGGCGCTTTGGTTTAGAGCGAAACGAGCCGACCTGTCAGAGGGCTGGATTGGCTGGGGCGCCTAGGGAGAAGTTCTAACGTCATACAGCTTGTACAGGAAATCTCCGTCCGCTGCCCGGATGGAGGTAAGTTTGCCACCCGGATAGTCGGCCAGCGCAGGCTGCATCTGATCGTAGTTGTTGGGGAGAAATACGAAAAGCAAGTGATGGGAAGTTATCCCTGTCTTATCTGCTGCGGACCAGGGTTGATTGATATCCACACCGCTGATTTCCGGTACAAGATACTGGATACTCGGAACAGAATAGAAGCCCATATTGGGTGCACCAAAGAATACAACCTGTAAATCCTTGGGCTGGGTTTTCAAGTATTCTGCTAAATTCTGGGCGATTACTCCGTTGCCATGTGCGTCTGACATGGTGGAATGGGGTATGTAAACCAAGAAATAGAAATTCAGTTCACTCACTGCCAGGATGACCATCAGGAGGATCGATACGGCGGAAATGGCAATGCGCCAAACCTTTCGGTTTTCAAAAGCCTTTCCGAGTAATTCGGTGCTCTCACTCAAACCAAAACCAACCAACAGCGCGCAGACCGGCGCAGCAGCCACATAGCGTTGTGCTGCGGGAGTACTTTCGCTCAGGCCTCCGATAGCCATGAAAGCAACCAACCATAACAGTATGGGTATGATGTGCCATTTCCCCTTGCGAAGGAATAAGAAGAGCAGTCCGATCAAGAATAAGCCAGCCGCAAAAGGCCGCAGGAGGGGTACGCCGGGCGTGTACCAGGCCCGCAGTGGTTCATAGGTGAATGAGCCAATGGCCAGGCCAGCTTGCTGCAGGATAAGTTTCCAGGCGGGCAGACCGGTAACCTGGACTGCGTGACTCAACCATTGGGAGCCCAGGGCGACGCGGTTCATGGGTTCCATGAATGTATTGGGAAATTCCACGTAGAACCAGGCCAGAGGCAGAACTACGATACCCGCCACGAACAGCATTAATATAAGGTTGACCCAGGCACGTTTGAGGCGGGCGCGGTCAAAAATAACCGACAATGCCACCCACCCAAAAATCAATACCAGGATGGTGTGGCTGCTCGAATAGAAATATTGCGATAATCCCAGGGATAGCCCGGCCAGCAGATATGCGTTTCGGCGATCTTTCTCCCATCCATACCAGAGGGCCCCGATGGTGACAACATACCACAACCCGTCCCAGATATTATTAAGCCCGATCCGGCTGAAGTTCATATGGAAATGGAGCACAGCTAGAAATATCGCGGCATACCAGGCTGTCCGTTTCCCGAACATGGCCTGGGCTACGAAAAATGTGGCGGTGACGGTCAGTGCACCTGCCAGAGCGGCCGGGATACGTAAAGCCGCCGCAGTGTGACCCAACAGACCGATAAAGAACCCTGGGATCGTAAACCAGAAAGCCGGGAAGGCATACCAGGCGGTAATGAAGATGTTATTCACTGCACCGGTGGTAAAACCTTCTGCGGCAATGCCGGCCGCGGCTTCATCACCTGTCAGCACATAGGGAATTCGATCGACCAGATAAACGCGTAGGAGGAAGGCGACGGTTGTCAGCCCAAGTGCTATCACTACCAGTTTCGTGCCGGGCCAGCGCAGTGGAGCCGGCTGAATCCATGTTGCAACCAGAACGAGGCCAATCGCCACGAACCAGGCGGAAATTGCCACATAAGGGTGGGTCATTTTGGGTCCCGTGCCGGCGGCAAATGGCACGATAAATGCAATCGGCAGGGATAAAATCAGACAGACCAATTGCCAGTTTTTTATCGAGTGGGTGGAAGACCATGCCAGAAACCGGGTGAACCATTTAGGCAGGCCTTTTTCGAGGGTCCAGGCACCAAAAAGAACCAGGACCAACCCAATCGCCACCAGGATGAGCCGGCTGGCGTGCTGGTCGAAGGGAAACTCGATAGCCAGACTCTGTCCGACCACCATAAAAATCCCGCCTAATATGAAAAGTATGATAGATAATATTGGATTCTTCGGCTGCATACCATCCACCTCTGTCTGTTTCAATGTACTTACCATAAGCAAGGCCGTTTAACCTAATTTTACTAAATAATGGCAGACTTTGTAGATTTTTCCTGCGAAGCAGACCTAAATGCAAGCATTATAGCACGCAAGATTTAATTCCTCCTTTCAGCAATTACCAGAGCGCCGGGGTGATGCCATTCATTGCAGCAATTTTTGGATGTTGATACGGATTTCACAAGGTTAGAATGAGGTTAATCTTTTAAGTGGCTTGAAACAGGTTTCTATTGTAGAATTGTATCGCTATCACAGATTTTGACCATTCTATTATCAGTGCTTCACGAAAGAGCCAGAAGAAGTCCGTCTTGGGGGTGTTGGGCGGGCGTACGCCCGCCCAACACCCCCAAAAATGGGCACTCATTCAATTTTCGTGAACTACTAATTATATTTATTAGTGGGAGGACGATCGTGCTAATCAAACCGAAAAGAAATATGTTCAACCTCTCGAGCGTCTGGGTGGAATTGATTTTGATAGCGTTATTCGGTTTATGGGTGGCAAAGCCATATTTAAATTTTAACCAGCTATTATGGCCTACTGGTAATGAGTTTGCCTCTTCCGTGCAGAACAATTATATCTGGACACTCCTGCCCAAGTGCGGTATTTGTATGTTGTGGAATGGCGGGTTGAATGGCGGCGCCCCCGCTTTTGCCGAATTACAAGGCAGCATCCTGCATCCCGTTACTATCCTTACTACACTGATTTGGGGTGTTGTCAGTGGTGATAAGGTTGCACTGGCCATCGGTATGATCATGGCAGGCTGGGCGCAATGGTGGATCGCAAAAACTCTTAAGTTAGGAAGAACTGCCCGGTTATGGAGTGGAGCAATTGCCATCGTCGGCGGCCAACTCTCCGGCCGGATGGAGTTGGGAACAGGGATATTCTCTGTCGGTGCTTGCGCCCTGGTCATCGCGCCTGGTTTGGCAACGGCTCTTTATGGCAGGCGGCGGGATATTGTTCTTTTTGGTTTGATGGTAGCACTGGCGGTGCTTTCCGGCTCAGGTTACATGCAGGCAGGGATGTTTCTGGCCATGATCCCGCCCTTTTTGATATTTG
>Ga0182021_10005240_pt1 | contig 15317 bp, 6 predicted proteins | sample 612E3MmetaG_FD_120493 | JGI IMG/M metagenome (GOLD analysis project Ga0182021, IMG submission 120493) | Permafrost microbial communities from Stordalen Mire, Sweden - 612E3M metaG (Illumina Assembly) | ecosystem: Environmental > Terrestrial > Soil > Wetlands > Permafrost | place: Sweden... | reverse complement strand
CCTCCGACAATGGTGACATCACGGGAGCCACCAGAACCCTGCTCGACGTCTTCGGCGGCAACTACCGAGACACCGAGGTCACTGATGCCATGGGAAGAGCGCCTGCGCGCGCCGGCGTGCTTACCGAGATGGGCACCGAGACCGCCACCTGGAACACCGTCACGGGCAACCCGGCGCTTACTGGCGAGTTCATGTGGACAGGGGTTGACTATCTGGGCGAGCAGGATGGCGGTTGGCCAAGCATCGGGGGCAATGGGGCACTGCTGGACGAACTGGGGACTCCCAGGAGTCTTGCCTTTACCTGGCAGGGGATCTGGGGAGCGCCCACGACCACGTTCAGCACAGGAGCGACAGCGGGCAAGGTGGCGCTCAGCGCGGATCACACCACGATCACGACCGACGTGAACGACGTCGCCTTTGTCAAGGCCGCTGTGCCCACCGCTACTGCCGCCGTGACTTTCTCCATCACAGGGCCCGGCACCATCATAGCGGTGGACAGCGGGAGCGGTCAGCAGGAGACGTTCCGTGGAAACACGCGCAACGCCTTCGGAAACCTGGCCTTCGCGATCGTCCAGGCAACCGGCGCCGGAACCATCACAGTGACGGCCACGTCGGCGGGGCTGACCAACGGCACCGTGAACATCACGGCCACTGCGGGCGCGTGGGTTCCGTGTTCCGGAACCTGTGACTAGCCACTGGGCGTTGGTCAGCGCATATACTCCACAGCAACAGCAAGCGTCTAACGGGACGCGCCGACAGAAATGGAGCCGTGCGATGACCAACTGGTCCACCCGATGTCTGGCTTTCGCCCTGATGGCAGGGCCGTCTTTGCTTCTTGGCTGTAGCAGCAGCGGAAACGGCAAAACTGGCGGCGCGACCAGCACCGGCGGCGCGACCAGCACCGGCGGCACCACCGGCGCTGGCGGCACAACCAGCGCAGGCGGCACCACCGGCGCAGGCGGCACCACCGGAACTGGCGGAGCGACGAACATTGGCGCTACGACCAGCGCGGGCGGGACGACCGTCAGCGGTGGCACCACCGGCACCGCCGGCGCGTCCAGCATCGGCGGCACGACTAGCACCGGCGGCGCGTCCAGCATTGGCGGCGCGACCAGCGCTGGCGGCGCGACCGGCGCTGGCGGCGCGACTGCCACAGGCGGGACCACCCGTGCAGGCGGCACGACCAGCGGCGGCGGGACGACCGTCAGCGGCGGCGCCACCAGCACCGCCGGCACTGGCGGAACGACCCGAACTGGGGGTGTCACCGGCGCTGGCGGAACGACCACCAGTGGCGGCACGGGCATGGGCGGCGCGACCAGAACTGCTGGAGCGACAGCCACAGGCGGCGCAGGCACGGGCGGCGCGACCAGCACAGGCGGACTGGCCACAGGCGGGACGGCGGGAGGTACGCCCGCGGCCGGCCGGCGTGAGATGGAGAGTCTCGACCGTGGCGTGATCGCCATCAACCAGGGCGGCGGAAAGGTCTACATCGGGTGGCGGATGTTCGGGCTCGACCCCGGCAGCATTGCGTTCAACGTGTACCGTTCGACTGCGGGCGGCGCGGCCGTCAAATTGAACGCCTCGCCGATTGCCGCCACGACCGACTGTGTTGATACCGGTGCCGATGACACCAAGTCCAATGCCTACTCTGTCACGCCCGTAGTAGGTGGCGTAGAGCAAGCCGCCAGCGCTGCCTACACATTGGCTGCCAACGCTCCTGCGCAGCAGTTCCTCTCAATCCCGCTGCGCGATGGTGGTCTCAACTACTCGCAAGCGAACGTGGGCGATATCGACGGGGATGGCCAGTATGAGTTGGTTGTGAAATGGAGCCAATCGGCCAATGTGGATCCTGGGTCTCACACCACCGCGACTGCTGTCGTCTATGTCGACGCCTACAAACTGAACGGCACTTTTCTTTGGCGTGTGGATCTGGGATGGAACCTGGAGTCGGGCAGCGACTTCACGCCCCTGCTGGTCTACGATGTCGATGGTGATGGCAAGGCGGAAGTCATCACCAAGACCGCCGAAGGCACAAAGGATGGCACCGGTGTGACCATCGGCGACACCGATGGCGACGGAAAGACCGACTATCGCAACTCCGACGGTCGCGTGCTCAGCGGACCTGAGTTCATGTCAATCTTCCGAGGCACCGACGGCAAGGAATTGGTCCGGACGAACTGGATTGCCCGCGGCAGTGTCAGTGACTGGGGCGACAGCACGGGCAACCGGAGCTGTCGTCAGCAAATGGGAATTGCGTACCTCGACGGAGCACATCCCAGCATCATCATGGCGCGCGGGGTTTATGCATATCAGGTCGTACAAGCGTGGGACTACCGAAGTGGCGCCCTGTCCAAGCTATGGACCTGGGATAATGGCGGCAAGGGGCAGTCAGGGGAGTGGTATTCCTCGGCCCAGTGCCTGCGCATGGGCGATGCCAACGGCGACGGGTACGACGAGGTTCTGAAAGGTCCGCTGGCGTTGGATCACACGGGCAAGACCTTGTGGGACCAGAGGTTGATCAAGGGACATGGCGACTTTTTTCATATTGGGGTATTGAACCCTGCCCGAAGCGGTCTTCAGATCTTTCGCGTGCTGGAGGCCGCGCAGGCCAACGGCGTGGCGATGCTCGATGCTGCGACCGGAACAGTCCTTTGGGGAAAGACCATTGCCGGCGACGCCAGCCGGGGCTACAGCTCGCACATCGACTCACGACAGAAGGGCGCCCAATGCTGGGCCGGACAGATCAACAACGACCTGTTGAACTACGATGGCAGCGTGCTCTGCAGCGGAACCTCGCCCTCCAACGGCGACCATTGGGCTCCGATCTGGTGGGAAGGCGGCCTCACTCGTTCGATAACCGACGAATTCTCGGGCAACGATGGTGTTCACATCAACCGATGGAATGGCGCGACCTGCAGCCTGACCGAGCTGATGAAGACTGGTTCGGGGACCAGGCTCACGCAGACCATCGCGGACATATTGGGCGATTGGCGCGAAGAACTGGTGATTGGACTCCCGAACGAGATTCGCGTTTACACAACGACGATCCCGGCAGGCAATAGGCTCTACACGCTGATGCACAACCCGATGTATCGGGTCAACGTGGGACAATCGGCCCAGCGCAATTTTGGCACCGGTCTTCCTGACTACTATCTCGGCACCGGCATGACCACGCCCCCGGCGCCCGACATCAAGTACGTCGGCCCGCCCCACTAGATCGGGGTTGCGGCTCGTACCTCAGCGTCTTGCGCTGGTGCGGTTGCTGCGGCGGCTGACCATCGCTGCCGCGGCAAGCGCAGCGAACAGCAACCCCGCTCCTTGATGGTTGCTATTCGTGCTGCCCCTACCGTACGAACAACCAGAGCCAGAAGACGCAGCCTTCGTGGTGCCCGGGCCGGCCTGCCCACCAGATCCGCCGTTGCTGGCCATGCCGGTGGTCCCGCCCGCGCCAGTGGTCCCACCGTTCCCCGATGTGGTCCCGGCCCCGCCGGTGTCCCCACCGCTGCCCGTGCTTCCCGCTGGGCCTGTGGTTCCGCCAGGGATTCCACCGGTTGCGACCGTCCCTCCTGTGGGGCTTCCGCCTGTACCCGTCGGGCTTCCGCTTGTGCCCGTGGGGGTGATGCCGCCTGTCGCGCTACTTCCGCCGGTGGCAGTGGTTCCTGCCGTGCGGGCGGTTCCGCCCGTGGCAGTAATTCCGCCGGTAATCGTGGCTCCCGCTGTGCCCGTGTTGCCACCGGTGCGTGTAGTTCCGCCCGTTCCCGTGCTCCCACCGGTGCCAGAAGCTCCACCCGCTCCTCCCGAACCGGTGGTTCCGCCCGTGCTTCCCCCTGCGCCGCCGTCGGGCGGGCTTTGACCGTCCTGTGCAAAGACGGTCGCAGCTGGCTTGGCCCCATTCACGGTATTGACGATCAGGTTGTCGAACAATGCCGTCGTCTTTGCGGCCGTGCCGAGCCCGACGTTGCCTTTCGAGTACTTGCTATCCGTGGCCGTCAGCACCTGGGTGCCGTCGACCAGACCTTTGATCGAGGTTCCCTGGAAGACCAGCTTCATGTTGTGCCAACTGCCCGCGGCGAGAGTGGCCTGTCCGGTCGCCAGCGTCGTTGCGGTGGAGGACGATGTGGTCGATGCATAGAGGGTGCAGGCTCCGGTCGGACTCATGGTCATGCTGTAGGCGTTTGGACTGGTGCCGTAGCCCGTGCCAGTCGAACTGACTCGCCCCAACAGTGACGCCCAACCCGATGTGGTCTCTATCGAGACGTCTGCGCTGACCTCATAGTCCGTCCAGGCGGTATTGCCCACGATGGTGTACGGATTGGTTTCCGGAGCCCAGCTCTGCGCGGGCTGACTCACCACCTGTCGCAAACACTGCCCAGTTCCGTCGGGACGCTTGAAGAGCTCGAACCCGCCCGCGATGTCTGAGTGGTAGTACGGCCGATAGCCGACTGCCTTGAAGTCAGCGTAATGATCGTACGTTTCGTAGTAGGGCATCGGGAAATTCGCCGCCGCCGGGGGCGTGGCCGCGCCCTTCTGCTGACCAGTCGTCGTGCTGATCGTATAGATGGAATTTGCATCGAGCGCCACGGTGAATGAGCCGTTGACCGGGGTGATGTCCGGCTGCTTCTGGAACTGGGCAGTTGCATTGCTGCGCCAGACGGAAACCGTCCCGGTAGAAAGGCCGCCCGTAACGTTGAACGTGACGTTCTTTGTCGCCGTCGCCCCCGACGTCTGCGCGATGACCGTGTAGTCGCCGCCACTGGGCGCCATCATCGTGACGTAGTTTCCACCGCCAGAGAAGTTCCCGCACGCGGCGTCCAGGTACTTCCAGCCGACCTTGGTGAACTGACCCACGTGGGCATAGCCCCAGAGGGCCGGATTGATCGTGTAGTTGCCGCTCCAAGGAGAGCTCGCAACGCCCACGGTCACGTCGTAGAACGGCTCGTTCGAGTAGAACGCGGTGATGAGATACCAGTATATAGTCTTCGTGATCTTGCTATTGACGTAGTTGAAATTGAACGCGCTGACGATGTCGATTGCGCACTGAAAGCCGTGTTCGTACACGTGCTCTTCGGTGTCCCAGATTGGTTTGCCGATGGCTATGACGTTCGCGGGCGGCGGGGTTCCCGACGTGGAGCCGTACGACGCCGTGGTGTGGCTGCCGATGGCATAGACCGCGGCCTTCAAGGTGGCGTCGGTGTTCATCCCGGTGGCCCAGGTCCAGCTCGTGGCTCCCCAGTTGTCGAAGGCATGGATGCCCACGCTGGTGAGTCCGTTCTTGTCCAGAGTGGGGCGGAATATGGTCTTCAGCCAGCTTGTGTTGTCGCCCTTTTCGTTTCGGCATCCCACGTAGTTGATGTCGAGGCCATGGGCGGACTTCGCGCCCATGATCCACTTGGACAGATAGTCAGCCGTGTCTTGCGACCAGAAGTTGCCATTGCCGACCCACCCCGGGGCCGACCAGGCCGTGGCATCCAGCACGACGGCCGGGTTTCTCTGCCTCGCCTGCCCCATCAGCCACCACTCGTAGCCACGGTCGTAGTTCTCATCCGTCTTGGAGTGCATATGGCTCAGTTCCGAGCCTTGCGTCGAATTCCCATCGCCACCGATCTCGACATACAGCTCTTGCAACGCCGCCCCGTAGTTCGGTTTGAACAGGTAGTCGAGAATCTGCGTGCGCTGGGGTTCGACGTAGTCCATGAGGAGGGGCGAAGTTCCCCCGCCGCCGGTCACAGCTCCGATTCCGTCATAGGTGCGCCCAGTGCCGGCGCCATCGATAGTGATGGTCTGGGCAAAAGCATCGGCAGTGACGCCGAGGAAGCCCGCTAGAACGGCCAGGAGGAGTCGAATACGTGTCGTCGTGCTACTCATGGACAGTATCCTTGCTTGAGGGATGGTCTATATCGCTAGGGCGCACCAGAGCCGATAGCTTCACGGAGAAGTTGGGTCGTCATTTCGACAGCTCGACGGAACGGCGCGAGTCTTCAAGACTTCAGTGACGGCGGGCCGGGAAGAGCGCTCAACCCTCGGTTTTCGCTCGCGTTCTTCACACTGGGACAAGTCTGGAGGTGTTAATCCCGCGGACTTGGTTTCTGGGCAGCGCGGCAGAACAAAAGATTTCTGAACCCATTATTGACGGCCATGCGCCCCCCTTCTTCTCAAGGAAGGTTTTGGCCTGGCGATTTGCGCTATTCTTGGCTCGGCGGCGCACGTACCAATGGGAAAATTGGCCAGATGCAAAGCGGCGGTTTCTGGCACGACCGTCATTCCAAGCTGCAACGAGAAGTCTCCATGCACACACCGATTTCGACCGCACGCAGCGGCGTTCTTGCGGGCGCGCTCGGTGTTGTCGGCGTGGTCGCGTTCGCCGGTTGCAGTCGCAGCTCTGGAGGCTCGTGGGACGCATCGTCGCCAGGGGGGAGTGCGGCGGGTGGCGGACCGACCGGGATTTCCTCTGGCGCGGGCAGCAGCACGACCGGGGTAATCACTGCGGCTGGCGGGGCCAGCGGAGAAATCGGGACTGGCGGAGTCGCCATGGCCACAGGGGGACTCCGGGTCGACGCCGGAATCACCGGCGGCACTGCCACGGCTGGCACGGGCGGGAGCAACACTGGCGGAGTCACGTCAGGTGCTCTAGCCAGCGGGGGAATCAGTACCGGCGTAGTCACCACGGCCACGGGAGGATTCAGGATCGATGCCGGAGCCATCGGCAGCGCTGCCACGGGTGGAACCTCGGACGCCGGTGGCACAGCGGCAGCGGGCGGAGACAAGACCACTGGTGGAACCACGGCAACGGGTGGGAACAAGACCACTGGCGGCACCACGACAGCAGCAGGCGGAACCCAGACTGCTGGTGGAACCACGGCAACGGGTGGGAACAAGACCACTGGCGGCACCACGACAGCAGCAGGCGGAACCCAGACGACGGGAGGCACGACAAGCACGGGGAGCGCAGCAACGGACCGTTGCGACGTGGGCGTGTACGACCCGGCCAACCCGCCCCAGGTGCTGGCACTCAGTGGCAACCTTGCAACCCATGATCCGAGCGCCATCGAAAGCAACGGCGTGTACTACGAGTTTCAGACAGGACTCGGCGCCAAGACGTCCACGAACTCGACGAGTTGGAACGCTGTTGCTACGCCTTTCGGAACACCCGCCTGGATGACCACGGCTGTTCCGGATGTTCAGGGTCTTTGGGCGCCCGACATTTCGTTTTTCGGTGGTCAGTATCACCTGTACTATGCCGGCTCCTACCCGTTTGGGGCCAACACCTCGTGCATCGGTCACGCCACGCGGACTGCGATGAACGCAGGCGCTTGGACCGATCAGGGCAGTTCGATCATCTGCTCGAGCAGCGTCAACAATTGGAACGCGATCGATCCGAACCTCATCGTGGACACCGCGGGAGTGCCATGGTTGGTATTTGGCAGTTGGTGGAGCGGCATCCAGATAGTCGAATTGAATTCACAGGGCACTGCAAGAGCCAACAGTACTATCGCCTTGATCGCGGGTCGCGGCGGCAAGGGTATCGAAGGCCCTTTCATGGTACGTCGCTGCGGCTACTACTATCTCTTCACCTCCTGGGACGCCTGTTGTCAGGGATTCAAGAGCACCTACAACATTCGGGTTGGTCGCTCCACCAGCGTGAATAGTGCCTTCGTAGACAAGGACGGAGTCGCCCTCACTGCCGGAGGCGGAACACACGTTGCTGCAGGGAACGGCACCACGTTTAATGGCCCAGGCGGCCAGTCGGTAATGATTGCAGGGAGCAAGGCCTACCTCGTGTACCACGCGTACGCTCCTGACTCGGTGGCTGGCGGCTCTGCCACCTTACGCATCGCCGATCTGGTGTGGGACTCAAGCGGTTGGCCGGTGCCGGTGGGTCCATGAGCCCTTGGTGGGGCTACTTCCCTGTCGCACCCAGGGCATCCAGCGCGGCCAGCACCTCGCGGCTGTGCACCGTGGGCTTCACGTCGGCAAACACGCGCGCGATCTTGCCCTGCGGATCGATGATGAAGGTGTGGCGCGCGGCCAGCTTGGCCACCACCAGGTTGTTCAGCGATCCGTAGGCCGCCGCCACCTTCTTCTCGCTATCTGCCAGCAGTTTGAAGGTCAGTCCCTCCTGCGCGCAGAAGTCCTTGTGCGAATCCACGCTGTCCGTACTCACCCCGAGCACGATGGCTTTGCGCTTGGTGTACTCGGGCTGATCCTTGGCGAAATTGTGCGCCTCGATGGTGCAGCCAGGGGTCTTGTCCTTGGGATAGAAGTACAGGACCACCCACGCGCCGCGCAGGGCCGAAAGCTGTACCTTGCTGCCGTCGCTTGCTGGCAACGTGAAATCCGGTGCCACGCTGCCCAAGGCCGGCATCTCCGTCGCTCCGGCAATCAGGGGCCAGGAAATCAGTACCATGGTGACAAAGGCCAAGATTCCTGAGGACGTGTTCATGGGGCTCTCCACAATTCTTCTTGGGTTGGATGTCCGCGGCGGGGCATTGGCTTCGCCTCATCGCTGCAAAGACCATCTCGGCCGTTTCTCATGGCACAATGGGCCGCATGCGCACCGCCAGACTTGCTTTAACGATCACACTGGTCCTCGGCTGCGCGGGAATCCCGCGACCTCCCGCGGATCCGCGTGTGGGGCCAGTTCGCCTCGTGCACGGCGGTGGCGGGCCCGAGGTGGATCGGCTGCTGGAGAGGCTGTACGGGCGCGAGTTCGCGCTGCCGGATCTCCGCGCGCTGGCGCAGGCGGCTGTCGCGCGATCCCCGCAGTCAGGGGTGGCGCACGAGGCAGCGGCCTACCTGGCGACTCTGGCCGACGATCCCCACGAGGCGTGGCTCCACTTCTGGCAGGCGGCGCAGGACCTGGACGACCCACTCGCCGAACTCTACCTGTGGGAGATGAACATCGATCCCACACGCGCCGAACTGGAGGCGAGCCTTGCGCTCTACGACGCCATCCGTACCGGGCACCCGCGCCCCACGGCGCGGGCCGCAGCCGCGATCTGCCAGATGCGTGCGCTCAGACGCCTGGGGAGGCTCGACGAGGCCCGGGCCCTACTTCCTGCCATGGGGTTCATAGACCGCTGGGCGATCCTGGGTGCCTTCGACAACGAAGCCGGCAAAGGGTTTCTCACCGTGTTCCCTCCCGAGAAGAAGATCGAGTTCGACCGCCCGGTCGACGGGCCCCTGGTCCCGCTGCGCTGGCGCGAGCTGCCGCGCATGACGGACCTTGGGGGCGTGCCCCTGGGCGGCGCGCTCTGGCCGTCCGAAGCCAGCGTGGCCTACCTGGCGACCTGGGTCCACGCCGACGCCGCCGCCGACGCGCGACTCCGGATCACGACCGGCGATGCGACGCGCGCCTGGCTCAATGGGGGCCTGGTGCTGTCGGAGGAGCGGATCGACGCCGGTGATCTGGATAATCTGGTGGTACCAGTACGGCTGCAGCCGGGCTGGAACCAGCTTCTCATCAAGTCGGCGCAGAAGAGCGGGGGGTGGTGGGTGCAGGCGCGCCTGACCGATCCTGACGGCGTCCCGCTGGCCAGCCTGTCCTATTCGGCGCAACCGCAGCCGTTCCACCAGCAGCCCGATTCACTGCAGGCCCTCGAGACGCCGCCCGAACTGGCGGCCGTGATGCCAGGAAACCGCCGGGCGTTATTGGCCGGCCGCCGGGCAGCCCGCGATGGGCATCTTCGCCGCCAGGAAAGCGAGCTGCAGTCCTTTCTGGATGCGGCGCCCGGGAATTTTTTGGCGATCTACTACATGAGTTTCGCGTACTGGGCGAATGAGGAATCCGGCAAGGTGATCGACCTGCTCAACCGCGGGGTCGAACGCGCCGGCAACCAGGCGCCGGCGTTCCTGCGCCTGCGCGCGCGCTACTACATGCAGCGGCGCCTGTACGACAAGGCGCAGGCGGACTACCTGCAGGAGATGCAGGCCACTCATGCCTCGCGCATGGCCGAGCGCGACCTCGCCGACCTCTACGGTCAGCGCGGCTGGCGCATCGATCGATGCCGCCAGTTGGCGGAGACAGCGCGCAAGTGGCCGGACAGCGCAATCACCGTGCGCGAGCAGGGCAGCTGCGAGATCGGGCTCGGCTATGCGGCGCGCGGAACGGCCACGCTGGAGCGAGCACTCGCTCTCGAGCCGGGCGCGGCGAAGACCCTGGAGCGGCTCTACGATCGCGCTCTCGACGAATCGCGCTTCAAAGACGCGCACCACTGGCTGCGCGCCTTGGTCGCGTTGGAGCCGGCCACGCCGGCGCACCTGGTGAGTGGCGCGGAGCTGTCCCGCCGCGAAGGCCGCCCGGCCGAGGCGGAGGCCTTGCTCGGAGCCGCCGCGAGCTTCAGCCCGGTGTGGCCGCGGCCACACGAGCGGCTGGGCGATCTCTTCTGGGAGCAGGGACGCAGCGCGGAGGCGCTGGTCGAGTGGAAGCTCGCGCACGAGCGCGATCCGAACAACTCGGTGCTGGCGCAGCGGATCGAGTTTCAGGAGCCAACGCGCCTGGGATTCATCGAGCGGTACGTGCCGGGTGCCGACGCGATCGACGCGGCGCTGACCCGCAAGATCAAACCCCACCCGGGCGCGCAGGCGGTTGAACGGCTGGACGACGAGGTCACCGAGGTGAACGCGGACGGCAGCGCCAGGCGCGTGGTCACCCTGGTCGCGGAGGCTCTGACCGAGCAAGGACGCGATGCCCTGATCACGGAAAGAGTGCCGACGCTTGGCACGCTGAAGATCCTGCAAGCCTACTCGTTGTCAAAGAGCGGTGAGCGCCAGGAGGCGTCGTCCATCCGCGGCGGCACCGTGCGGTTCCGTAACCTGGAGGTTGGCTCGCGCGTGGTGCTGCAGTACGTGCACTACGCGCCCTCCGGACACTTCTTGGAAAACCACTTCGTGACCACCTGGTACTTCCGCCTCCCATCCTGGCAGAACGAAAAGCCGCGCTGGGTTCTGGTGCTGGGAAAGGATCGCCCGTTGCGCACGGACGTCGCGGGACCGGTCAAGCTCGCGGAGACGGTGGTGGGCGACCGGCGCGTCCGGATATGGTCGTCGGAGGCTGCGCCGCCCCTGACCCCCGAGATCGCTTCGCCGCCGGTCGCCGATCTGCTGTGGCGGGTGAGCGTGAGCACCGTGCCCGACTGGGACGAGTACGTGCGCTGGGAGCGAGCCCTGCTCGTAGATGCGTTCCAGAACAGCCCCCGGCTGGAAGAGCTGGCCACGCGGCTCACCGCCGGTGCCGCCAGCCCGCGCGAGAAGCTGGACCGCCTCTTCCGCTACGTCACCAAGGAGATCCGGTACCAGCAGGATTACGAGAACACGGTCGCGGGCGTTCGGCCGCACGCCTGCCCGGTCGTGCTCGAGCGTGGATATGGTGATTGCAAGGACAAGGCGGTACTGCTGATCCACTTGGCGAAGCTGGCCGGCATCAAGCTCAAGTTCGCGATCCTCCGCACCGTCACGGCGGGCAAGGTGCTGCGCGACGTCCCCAATCAGCAGTTCAACCACGCCATCGTGTACGCGCCGGTGCAGCCGGGCATTGCCCAGCCATTCTTCCTCGACCCGACCGCGGATGGCCTGGACATGGGCAGCCTGCAGCCCGTGGACCAGGGAGCGCTCAGCCTGGTGCTGGATCCGGACTCGGGCGCCTGGGAGATGATGACCATTCCGTACGACGCTCCTGAGCTGAGCAACACGCGCCTCGTGTTGCGGGCCGACATCAAATCGACCACCGAGGCGCGCCTGACAGGCACGCTCACGGCTCGCGGGGGAGGGGCCATGGCCTGGCGGCACACCCTGCGCAACAAGACTGCGGCCGACAAGGCCATGCAGGCGTTCGCGAGCAGGCTGTTTCCCGGCGCGACCTTGAAACGTTCTGGATGGCCGCCCGAGGAGGACACGACCAAGCCGCTCGCGATCGAGCTGGATATGGACGCTTCCCGCGCTATCCAGGCCGAGGAAGATCACTTCCGTTTCCCGCTACCCCAAATAGTGGATCTCGCCGCCGCCGTCGCGCTGGAGCAGCGCGAAACGCCGCTGCGGCTGGGCGTACCAGACGAGTGGTCCGAGTCGGTCGTGGTCACCCTGCCCGACGGCTTCGTGTTTCTGCACGTGCCCGGGGATTTCACCATCACGCACCCATGCTTCTCGGCGCAGGGCCGCTCGACTGCCGCAGGCGCCACCCGGACGTTCTCGTTCGCGTTCCGGCACACCTGCAGCGAGATCGCAGTCGACGAGTACGGCCCATTTCGCGACCGGGTGCGGGACACGGCGGCCAAGCTGCGTGAGGCGCTCACGTTCATCCAAAGAAGGCCTTCGCGATAGCACGCACGATCGCTGCCACTGACGCGATTCGCACCCTCAACATCTCCCCTTTGACGAGCTGCCTCCGCTGGTTGAGGCTGCGCAGAGTTCGGTTGATGGAGTGGCCCCGCCTTGTGCGATGCAGGGTTGCGAAGATCTGAGCCGAAAACGAGTGAGCAGCCACTGCTTGGTATGATGTCAATCTACCTCCACGACGAGAAGACGATTCACAACCCGAATGCTGGATGCGAAATAGGGCAGTTTCGTCGCCTCTTGTTCGCGGTGACCGCCGTGGTTTCCATCGGACTCGGATGTGCCTCGGGAAAAGAAGGTCCGCAGAACACCGCACCACAAGGGGGCACCAGCCAACCCACCGGTGGCTCCGGTGGGAATGGCCAAAGTAGCAGCAGCGCCGCCTCGGGCGGGTCGGTTGCGCAGGGTGGACAAGGCGGCTCGGTTTCCCCGGGCGGCTCTGTCTCCCCGGGTGGCTCCGTCTCCCCGGGCGGCTCCGTCTCCCCGGGCGGCTCCGTCTCCCTGGGCGGCTCGGTTTCATCGGGTGGTTCAGTCGACACCGGTGGTTCAGTGGTCGTCGGTGGTTCGGTCTCTATGGGTGGATCAGTCTCTCCCGGCGGCTCGACCGCTCGGGGCGGCACCGCTGCGTCGGGTGGATCAGTCTCTCCCGGCGGCTCGACTGCTCGGGGCGGCACTACCGCGTCAGGTGGATCAGTCTCTCCGGGCGGCTCGACTGCTCGGGGCGGCACCACCGCGTCGGGCGGCTCGACACCCACGGGCGGCTCGACACCCACGGGCGGCTCGACGACACCCACGGGTGGGAGCGGGGTCTGCCCCACCCTGGTTGACGGTCCAACGCCAGACGCCACGACACGGGCCAAGTGCACCGGCAGCGGCTCGGCCGGCATCACCTGCCACTTTGGTGGCAACCCAGGGAACTATGATGTCTCGTTCTACCTCGGTGGTACGGCAGCCGGGCAGACCATCGTTCAGGCCGAGCACCTGCGTGAGATGCTGGCTGCCCCGGTCACGGTGGCAGGAACCGCAGTCGCCCCGATAGTTACCACCGCCGGACAGAAGGTTCTCTACTCTATGTCGGTCAACGTCCGCCAGCCAGAGGGACAGCCCGAATGGTCGCAGGCTTCGAACGGAACCCCCGGATTGGATATGTACTTCATAGGAGCGTCGCCGCAGCTGGATTCCATCGCCTACGCACCGGCCGCCGCCAGCACCAAGGTCATGTACATCTTGACTGATTCAACCGGCTGCGACCAAGAGGGCCCGGGCACGGCAGGGTGGGGCCAGTGGCTGCCGCAATTCTTCGGCAATGGCCTTTCCGTGTCGAACTATGGCAATTCCGGCGCACTGACGGAATGCTCGGCGGCAACCACGCCTTGCAGGACGGACGCGCCCTACTACAGCTTCTACGACGACCCCAAGATGTGGCCCACGGTCAAGCCTCTGCTCAAAGCTGGCGACGTGGTCCTGATCGAATTCGCCCACAACGACAAAAACACGCCGCAGGCTCAGTTCGAAGCCAACCTAACCAAGTACGTTACCGAGACAAGGGCAGTGGGCGCGATCCCGGTACTTGCGACCCCCATCCCCCGCAACAACTGGTCTGGCGGCTCAATGAGCGCCACTTTCACCAACAGCACCGGCACGGATCTTCTTGCGGGCATCAGGAACGTCGGCACAGCCAACAATGTTCCGGTCATCGATATCAACGCCAAGGTCGTCGCGGCTTTTAGCGCCAAAGGCCAATCTACCGTAGCGGGATACTACGCAGACCCAACCACTCACCTGAGCACCGTGGGCGCCAACTTCGTCGCCCAACTTATTCGCGACGAGATCAAGAGGCTCAACATCTACCCGCTGGTGTGCTACCTGCGCTAGCCGTCCCAAGCAACGATTTTCCTCTCAGTCTATTGCGCGCCAGCGGGACTTGGCCGGCCGAGTTCCTGGCGGTGATAGCCTTCTAGATGGCGGCTGATGCCCGGATCGCCGGGCTTCAACCTCAAGGCCCGTTCGGCATACGAGATGGCCAGGTCCAGGCGATCTTGTCTGGCATAGACCAACGACAGGTTGTCCATGGCCGTGGCGTAGTCCGTCCGGAGTTCGATCGCCTGCAGGTAGGCGCGCTCGGCTTCCGGATAGCGGCCCAGTTTGTAGTAGCACAGGCCGATGTTGTTCGAGAGCAACGGGTCGGGCGCGACCTGCCTCTTCTGCAGTGACAATGCGACACGAAGGGCTTCGTCGTATTTCTTCTGGCCGAGGAGGGCGAAAAGGGAAGCACCGGTGTCGTGGTCTTCGGGTGTCACGGGCGTTTCGGAAAGTCTTGCCTTCAACCGTTGCAGTTCGCGCATGAGCGGCCCGCTCCCTTGCCGAGACCCGGTCTTTTGGATGGCTTCGTCCAACAGCGCCTTCGCTTTCGCTGGCTCGCCGGTCTGCATGTAGCAATTCGCCAACAATCCAATTACCTCGATGTTGTTTGGCGTCAACGTCAATGCCCTTTCCAAGATACTTACGGCTTCGGGCAAACGACCCAGGCGAAACAGCACGAAGCCCGCGTTCTGGTAGGAGTTGGATAGGATGGGTAGACGCTCGATGCTCTGTTGGTAGCCCGAGAGGGCCTTCTCCAGCGCTGCAACAGATCCCGTCTGATCGCCAGCCTTCTTACGCAGGTCCGCCATCTTGTCGTAGGCGAGGCCCATCTGGAAGTAGTAGTCGGCGGTTCGAGCGCCATCCAGCTTGGTGTTTGATATCTCCGCAATGGCGCTTTCGTGAAGGGCCACCGCCTTTTCGAACTGGCCTGTTTCGCGACTGACAATGCCCAGCGCACTCCGAAGTTCCGCCAGGTTGTATTGCTCGAACTGCACGACGGAAGGATTGGCGACCCTGCCGATTCGCTTTTCGGTAAGCCGCATGGATTCCTCGAGATAGGGCACCGCTTTCTCAGGTGTTGACACAGTCACCGAGTAGTAGCGGGCCAGGGTCCGCGCGGCGAAGAT
>Ga0182021_10005239_pt1 | contig 15318 bp, 14 predicted proteins | sample 612E3MmetaG_FD_120493 | JGI IMG/M metagenome (GOLD analysis project Ga0182021, IMG submission 120493) | Permafrost microbial communities from Stordalen Mire, Sweden - 612E3M metaG (Illumina Assembly) | ecosystem: Environmental > Terrestrial > Soil > Wetlands > Permafrost | place: Sweden... | reverse complement strand
GGTGCAGTACGCGCACATGTGGGGCCGCCAGCAGTGGCTGCCGAACCAGTTCGATCCGGAGCCATCGTGGCAATTGAACTCCAACATCCGCCCCAACCGGCTGGTGTGGAGCAACGTGTTCGAGCTGCCCTTCGGCAAGGGCCATCAATGGCTGCGTCAAGGCCCGCTCGCCTACGTCGCCGGCGGATTCCAGGTGAGCTGGGTCTACACCTACCAGACCGGCGCGCTCATCAGTTGGGGAAACCAGTTCTACTACGGCAGCATCGACCAGGTGGTGCAGGCGTTGAACCACGACAACATCCACAATCAGAACATCCACATGTGGTACGATCCGGCCGCGGTTTGGACCCAAAGCACCGCGCCGCCCGCCAGCTTCGTGGGCATCGAGGGCCGATCCGCCGCGGCGCCCGGCACCTACCAGGCGCGCATTTTCCCGCAGTACATCGACGCCCTGCGGAGCGACGGCCTTCGCAACTGGGACGCCAAGATTCTGCGCAAGTTCACCATTCACGAGGACATCGCCTTCGTCGTCTCGGTGGACCTGCTGAACCTGACCAACCATACGCAGTTCACCGGACCGAACCTCACCGTGACCAGCTCCGCCTTCGGCTCGCTCACCGGGCAGAGCAACGCGGGGCGCATCCTGCAGTTCGCCACGCGCATCCAGTTCTGAGCATCCGCACAACCAGTTGAAAGGCAGACAGGCGGCTCCACCGGGGCCGCCTGTTTTGTTTGCGCGCACTCGACCGCCAGCCGCACCCAAGGCCGGGTGCTTAACGGTTTTTGGGGGGACACGGCCAGGCGTGGCATTTCCCGTGGCGCAAAGCCTGGGACAGACAGCCAGTTTCCGGCAGACTGCGCCGGAAACTTGGTGTCGGTCCCGGGTTTGCGGCGTATAGCGTTCCACCTCCCCCAAAATGGTTAAGCACCCGGCCCCACGCCTCCTTGGAACAGGGTGCCACGCGCTTTGGGTTATACTTATCTGGCTGCTGCGTGGTGGGAGATCGCTAGGGTGATGCTCACTGATCTCAAAATCAAGATCTTTGCGGACGGCGCCGACAGGGCAGCCATGCTGCAGTTGTATGCCCAAGCCCACATCCGGGGATTCACCACGAATCCGACGTTGATGCGCAGGGCCGGCATCACCGACTACGAGGCGTTTGCGCGAGACATCCTGGAAGCGATTCCGGACCGCCCGATCTCATTCGAGGTGTTCGCCGACGATAGCGCGGAGATGGAGCGTCAGGCCAGAAAAATCGCCACCTGGGGTCGCAATGTCTACGTCAAGATCCCGGTGACGAACACAAAAGGAGCGAGCACGACCGGTTTGGCGCGTCAGTTGGCCCAGTCGGGCGTGAAACTCAATGTCACGGCCTTGTTGCCGCTTGAACAAGTCCGCGATGTCGGCGCCGCCCTGGCGGACGGCCCGCCCGCGTGTATCTCGGTGTTTGCCGGCAGAATCGCGGACACGGGCGTCGATCCGCTACCAGTGATGATTGAGGCGCTTGAAATCATCAAGCCGTACCCCAACATCGAGCTGATCTGGGCAAGTCCTCGCGAGTTGCTGAATATCGTTCAGGCCGACGCGATCGGCTGCCACATCATCACCGTCACGAACGATATTCTGCAGAAGGCGCATCTGTTGGGCAAGGACCTGCGCGAGTTCTCACTGGACACCGTGAAGATGTTTTATCGCGATGCGGCGAAGTCGGGCTTTGTCCTGTAGGCGCGCGGACGGCAGTCTACGATGCACCGGGGCTGAGGTCTTACCCTCGGGAGACCGTGCAATGGCGTTTCGGCAAGACGACGCAAAGGCGAAGCATCCACGGACCGATCTACTGCCAGTGGCCTTCCACCAGAACATAGCCGCCATTGCGACGGACGTAGCGATGCGCCACCCATTTGCGATGCCCAGCCGGAGGTGCTTCCCATTTTCCACCTTGCCACTGATAGGCGTTACCGTCCCAACGGTGATAACCGCTGATCCATACGTGGTTGCGGCTCGGCGGAGGCGGACGCTTCTCCACCTGAATGCGCGGCGGAGCGACGCGAATCACTACATCTGCTGCGGGTGCGCTCAGTGTCAGCAATCCCGCGAAGACTAATCCCAACAGCGTCTTTTGTATCATAGACTTCATCCTGGCACCTCCCGGGCATTTTGTCTGTGCCAAATAGCCCTGCGCGCCGGGAGCACCGCTCCTTTCACGGAACGGTCCGGCGGTCGCGGGAGGAAACAGTTCGGCTTATCGTCAACGCCTCGCTCGCCACCGGGACAGCCGGAGCAGGCCCACCTCAATCCGTAATCGTTCACACCCTGCGGGCGATCCAAACAATCAGCACAATCACAATCACGGTTCCGACTAGTCCTAATCCGAGCATTTCATTTCTCCTTCTACCATGACATTGGGTCAATCTCCTTGTTCGTAGCACGCGAAGGACCGAAGGCGTCTGGCAGCCCGAGTGCACTGGTTTTATAGGTGAGGGAGGACCTTATGAAGCGTATTTCTATGTACATTGGCGCTACCGTTGTAGCCCTGGCGTTCGCTGTGGTACCGGGTCATGCCCAAGACAAAGATAAGAACGCCGACCGGACCGCCAATATGGGCGGCAGGGGGCAGGACCGAGTTACTCGTGAAGTTCGTCACGAGCTGGTCATGCTGCCTTACTACGGAGTATTCGACAATCTGGCCTACCGCGTGGACGGCGGCACCGTCAGGCTGTACGGTCAGGTGACGCGGCCGACGCTCAAGAGCGATGCTGAGAACGTGGTGAAGGGCATTGAAGGCGTAACACGCGTCGATAATCAGATCGAGGTCTTGCCCCTCTCTTCGATGGACGATGGAATCCGCATCGCCGCGTATCGCGCGATTTTCGGCAAGCCTGGCCTCGACCGTTATGCCATGCAGGCCGTTCCACCGATTCACATCATCGTAAATAGCGGCAAGGTCACGCTCGAAGGGGTAGTTGCCACTGAGGGCGACAAGAATCAAGCCGGGATCTACGCCAATACGGTGAGCAACGTGTTCTCGGTGACGAATAATCTTCGCGTGGAAGGCGAACGGAAATAGAGTTTCGAGCTATTGAAAAAGTGGCGGAGGAAGAGGGATTCGAACCCCCGAACGAGTTTCCCCGTTAACGGTTTTCAAGATTAGCACCCTGCCTATCAGCATGTGTCGAATGCATCCAATCAATCTGATTTGGCGCCATTTGACCGCTCATCCAAGACGGCCGCGGATGGGTCAGTTTCGGTCAGTTCCCGCCGGTTCATGCACATCCCATGCACATGGCGACATTGACATCCGACTCTGGCGCCATACGAATACGTTTGAGCAGTGACGTATTACACTCGCGACGACCACAATTCGGGACCAGCTATCAGCCCACGCCACACGCGAAGCGGGATCGGCTACGCGCCGTCAAGTCGCCCCGGCATGAAGCGGCCGCCCACAATATTGTCTCCAACCCTAGGGTGTTCTAGGCCGCCTGGGAAAGAGGGCGGTCCAACTCGCGTTTTCGGACGTTGAGCTACTCCACAGTGCAGTCAGCGTTGTGGTCGGAACATTGTAGTGAAAGACTGTTAGTCCTCCAGCATTGCCATACCCCAGTATCCGATCATTAGTCTTTTCAGGCGTCCAAGCCCCCTCGACAGCCTTGTCATGAATTGCGCGTCTTCCCGCTTTAGCAAAAGCCGACTCTGCTCTGCCGGCTTCGGCAGGATCGCTGAAGACGCGTGCCGCGGGCCTGAAACATCCAAGATCGGCGGGGTCAATAATCAACCCATGGACGTCGAGATTACCGGTGAGTTCACGAAGCCGCGTCTGAATCTTCTCCAAGCCCGAGCGGAATCCTGTAGCGAACACAAGGAAGATCGGAATATGCTTTAGTTTCTCGGTTTCATCAGGTGTAAGAAGACTAACATGTTTCTCATCCAGGTTTGTACCCGATTTCAATCCGAACCATTGCGAGAATACGGTACCGGCTTGGCCGCCCGACCCCACATTGTCGTCATAGATAACCATCGGCAAATCCGATTTGATCTCGCCAGCTGACGAAACCACCGTCAAATCGTTGCCGAGCTTCTTCCTGACATCGTCCCACAGGTACGCCAGATGAGGACCACTAGCCGTTGGAGCGCCCAATGCCAGTGCCTGAAATCCATGTGGGAACCGCCCGGCCACGGAAAAAAGGAGAGTATCACTCAGCGCTGATCTTCCCCAGAACTTGATCGCATCGAGTACTCGAACGGCCAGCGGTATCTCATCGGGCGTAAACTGGAGTAGCCATGAACGTGTTTTCGGAACACTAATCCTCACCCCATCGTGGGCCTCAAACGTCTTGCACCGCTCTGCCAACTCACTGAGCACGTCCGCGTACTGGTCTATGATATCTAGCTTCTGCGAGTTCCGTTCCGCAAATGCCCGACGTTCGAGGATGGTGTCGGGCTCCAAAAACGGCAGATGGTCAGAGTCTCTCAGCGCTATCGTCTTGGAATACTCACAGAGCTTTGCACTGTTGAGTTTGGTGCGTGTCCACGAGGCATTGTCAAAGCTGAGTTGATCTTCTGACCAAATCAAATCGCGAACAGCGAAGTACACTACCTCTGCAAATTCAGGCGACGTATAAACGTAGCCTATCGTGTGCTGAGTTTCGTACGCCTCGGCCCAGCGTTCCACGCGGAAGCGAGTGATGAACGGCTCTACTCCAAACTGCTCGTCGCCGACAAAGAACTTCGTTTTCTCCGAGATTCCTTGAACAGGCGGAAGGTCCATGACGATCTGCTCCTCTAAGAGAGCCTCCGCGAGCGGCACTTGCCCGATCCAGCGTAGAAGTAAGCGGGCGCGCTCCGCAACCCGCTTCCTGAATTGTATAAAATCTTTTCCACGCTTCGCGCTTACCTTCGGCTCCAGTTTCTTCCACCGAATTCTGAACGCCTCAGAGTCCGGTTCCAGATCCTTTGCCAGCCCGGGGCCAAATGCATAGCAGCGAACCATGGTATTGCGTTCGACTATCGTCGACACCAGTTCGTTGGCAATATCCACACGTGGCGTGCTCGGCTGACACGGCGAGCGCCGTAAAAGGAATTCGTCATCGCTCAGCTTCAGATACGTGGCGATCATTCGGAATTCCTCTTGCTCCGCCATCAGGATCTCTAACGCGTTCACGACCGCACCCTCCATCGCCCGAATCTTCTGGTGATAGTAGAGTTTTTCGTAGAGAAGAAAGCGGCTTATTACCAGCTCCTCAAATGCTCGCGAACCTGCAGTTTGCACTGCAAGGACATGTACAGTCTCATCCGGCCCAACCGCGGCCTCTTCGCGGTACTCGGAGACGGGGAGACTGCTCGCGGGAACTGCTACTACCTGGATTTTCTCCAGAAGCCGGTCAACATCGACTGGCATAGGCACGCCGGCCATGTAGCAATCCCTCGGAATATAATCCAGCTTGTCTACATCGAGCGGGCCTGAAATGATCTCGGACAGGAATGGTCTCCTAGGGTCTCTGCCGCCGCAGATCAGTTGAGCCATCCTAAAGCTGAGGTGCGTGGGATCAGGCCAACCGGGAATCTGGGCAAGTGACAGCACCTCTTGCCACTCTGGCAAGAGCACACTCAGCGCGGAGAGTATCTCCCCGAATGCTGGCGGTGAGTTGAGAACGGGAACGCGGAAGAAATCCTTCGCCTCCGTCCTAAACTGGCGCACACTGTGAGTTCCGTCGACAGTAGCCAACCGATCAAGAGCCCTCTCAGACACGTGGCTAAGGAATCCGTGGCCGACGTCGTGTGTGAGGGCGGTCACTCGGAGCAACGTCTCTTCACTGCGGGAGACCAGCTCTTGTTGCGGCAGACGCTTACGGATTGCGAGCGACTGACCATTGCGCCTAATTGCCTCAACGACACGTTGTGTTTGGTGGAGCGTGCCTATGCTGTGCTCGAATCGAGAATAGTTTGCACCTGGAAACACGTAGCCCGCCAGACCAAGTTGGCGTACTCTACGAAGGCGCTGAAGGAGAGGCGAATCAATAATGGTGACTTCGTACTGTTCCAGCCTGATAGTACGCCACACTGGATCATGGATAATCTTCGCCCCCGGCCTGCTGGTTCGCCGTCCCAAGCGCGCGGTATACTTCTGGATTTCCTTACCAAATGCTGCCTGAAGTTGTCCGCTCACCGCTGCCAAGGTCTCGGGGAGGCCGGGGTAAAGTGGGAGTGGGGTCACTTTATTTAGAAGCTGCTGCTCCTTCTTGCAGCAGAATCCAGTGACTTCGTGAACACCTCAGCCAGCCGCTGGAACTCGGCTCTGGCACCAAGTTCGTTGAGAATGGCGTTGCCTTCATCCTTGGTGTACTTGATAGTGATCTTCTTGTAGCTGGGATTGGCAAAGCCCAAAACGGCATCACGCTGAGCGGTCGTCAATGCCCGATCGAACCAGCCGCTCTGACCATAAAGGGGATCGTAGTCGACCTCGAAAAGGTCAACATCGAGAAAAACAGACTTGGGGAGTTCCTTCAGCACTCGGTAAAACGCGCGATGGACGTCAGTGGGCTCACCTTCGATGAATTCGTTTTGGAGGCGAATTGCGGCTAGCAATCCGTCGAAGAAGTTTTCAGGCGCGAGTCTCAAGCGTTCCATACGACATCCTCCAAGAAAGTCCTGACGCTTTGGACGCCTCGTCGATCAGAACCTTCGTAGTTTAGCAGCCTGCTGGTGCCCACATGCGGGGCGGCCGAGAATTGCCGTCCGAAGAAGTACCACTCTTCGGAAGAGACGTATCCGGCCGCCCTTATTTTCGCTCTTTATTCGCCTATGGACCAACTTTTCCCGCCACTCATATCATCATCTATTATAATAGACAAATTTTTCTATTACAATAGACAACGATGGCTGTGAGTCAGCGCGGCATTGAGCGTCCACGAAGAACGGAGGCAGATCTGCAACTCCGAGAAGCCATCCTGGACACTCTGACAAGGCTTCAAGGCACAAGATCGCTTTCAGCTCTTGCCGACGATTTACGCATCTCCGTCAAGACACTCAGCCGATATCGCAAGCCTAGCGATGGCAGACCTACAACGCTCGGAGGCGATCTCTTGTTCCGAATCTGCGAACTCTGCGACGAGCACGATATTTCGATTCCTTGCCATGGCCGTATCCTTCGTCTGCCAAAAGGCGGCCTTGCCAAACTTTCGGCAGCATTGCCGTCCGAGCAACTGCGATTCACGTTTGCGGGCACCATTGATATTGACGTTCCAAACCGAAAAGGTGCGATGAGGGTGGACCGTATCGCGACCGATGACCACGCCAAGACCGGCTGAGGGTGGGTTTCTCAAGAGACCAGCGTTGGGGTTTCTTTGGGCTTCCGTCTGTTTTCCGTCTCCCCACATTACATACCCCTGCTGCACCACCCTCGACTCTCCGCGGCGGGCCAAGCGCACCGGGGGCATGAGAACACCACAAGGCGATCAGTGCCGGCGAATCCCGCCTGCTCGTTTCCCGTTTCTGCCGCTTTCTGCATTTCTTCTGCATTTTTCCTGCCGGCACGTAGCGTATAGTACTGTACGCCGGAATCGGGAGAATTGAGTTTCAGAGGTTCCAATGCGAGCACGCCGCACCTCCAAGATCGCGGCTTGATCGCGGAGCGTTGCTTGCCGGCGGGGCCTACACCGGGCACCGGGCAGGTACCGGACGGGTACCGTGCGCATAGCGTGGGCATGCGAAGACCCGAGGGAGGTTGAGCGTTGGAAGATCGGATTGCGCCTAGTAGAATCCCGCAGCATGCTGAACCTCCCCGATTCTTTGCGATCACGCCTTGCCTTGCCGATGCGAACCGCCGCTAGCGTCTTGGCCAAGTGTTGGCGGCGGCGGGGGAGGGAGCCATTTTGGCGGGCCAGCGGAGCCACACCGCGAATGCTCGATGGCGGTGAGTGGAGACATTGGGGCGTGGTGCCGTGAACAAGCATTCCGCCCTTCGGGCGGGGATTTTCAAGGCATAGGAAGCAGCGTCCGGCTAAATGGCGGTTGCACGGATCGCACGTAGCGTATCACGGTGCGACGAGCAGGCGGAGGGGGAACTTTTTTGTGGTAGGGAAAAAGCCGGCCCGGTGGGGGTTGGAGCTTACCGGGCCGGCAGGCGGGCGGGTTGGGGTGAGGCAGCGATGTTTAGAAGCTGCGTTCCAGGTCGATTTCGGCCCAGTCCAGGTCGGCCCATTCGTTGGGTGGACCCGCGGGCGCATTGGCGGCGGAGTTGGTGAAAGAGAACTCGATGTCAATTTCGGAGCACTCTTCGGCGTCCCATGCGATTGTGGATTCTTGGGTCGGGGACGTTGGTGGAGGTGACGCGGGCGCATTGGCGGCGGAGTTGGTGAAAGAGAGCTCGATGTCAATTTCGGAGCACTCTTCGGTGTCCCATGCGATGGTGGATTCTTGGTTTCTCATGGTATTTTTCCTTGCTACGCGCGGTAAGCAAAATCCATGGGGGGCTCGGCTTCGAGGAAGACGATCGACATCCGAAACCCGCAAGCGAGGTCGGGGACGTTGATGGAGGTGACGCGGGCGCGGCGGGCCGCGGCGCGGCGGTAGAGATCCTTGAGGGCGGCGAGGCCCGCGGGGTCGTAACGCAGCAGGCCGGCGAGATCGAGCGTGATGGTTTTGCCGGAGGCGATCTGCTCATCGATAATGGCGGACCGCAACAGCGGGGCGGCGTCGCCGAGGGACAAAAAACCCGCGACGCGGAACGTAACATGCCCGGGTGCCGATGGTCCCAGGCTGAGTGTGAATCCTTGATGCGTCATTGCTCTTTCTCCTTTCAGGCACCTTTACTTTCAAAATTGTACCCTATTCCGGAGCCGTTTTCAACTAAAAAATGCGAGTGAATTGAGAGTAACTGAAGCGCCAGCATCTACTGTAGAAGTAAATTGCGAAAAGTATGAAAACAACAGCTTTAATATGCTTCATGATCCGAGTTGAGCGATTTTCTACACGAGTTTTAAGATGCAACGATTCGCAAAGCGCACTTCGTGAATCTGTGATAGACTTTATAGTGCCATGCCAGGAAAACCAAGAAGTGACAAGGAACCGACCACCGTTCGGATTGCGAAGGCACACAGGGACTTGCTGGTCAGGGAAGCCGGTGACGAAGGCAAGCTTGCGAGTTTCATCTCTAATGAGGTGGTTCCCCAATGGCTGGACCTGAGGCGCAGCCGGGAGGGCAGGTCGCGCCCCGAGATTGCCAACGTACTGCGGGTGACGACCGACCGGATCATGGCGTACCTGAGGAAGAGCCCGGAATGGATTTCGGAAGCTTTGCAGGATGTTCAGTGGTACCAGGATGCGGAGTCGGTATTTGGGGAAAGGGTGCATCACTTCGAAGATGAAAAGGTCTTTTTATCCTCACGATTCGTGCCGCTGCTGGTGCGGCGCATTCTGCGAATTCTGAAGACGCGAAGGAAGGTCTTTCTGGTGATCGATTCCGGGACCACGACGTTCTGGCTGTTCCGGAAACTGGCCGGGGAGTTGCTGATGTTGGGGGCGGACGAGGCGATCCTGAGGGACCTAGTTATTGTGACCAACAATATCGCCGGGGTGGTTTCGTATATGTCGGCGGGGAAGCTGAAGCCGAAGGGCGAGCCCGAGAAGAAGCTATCGGGCTTTGTGGAATGCAAGGTGCTGCCGGGGCGGGTGCTGGCCGACTACGCTGCGCTCACGGGACCGGAGACGGAAGGGGCGTTAAAGGCGTTGAGAGGGGCGAACCCGGATGCGTGCTTTATCGGCCTGGTGGTGGGCAATTGGATCTGGCTGCCGAGGGGCGACGAGATGGGGGGCACCGGGTGGGATCCAGCGCATTACTACCCGGTGCCGCTGGCGCGCGACCATGAGTTGCACCGGCACCTGGAATTTAAGCAGGAACTGATCTCGGGTAGCGACGAGATCTACGTTTGCACGCCGCTGGCGAAGGTGTTCATCAAAAGCTCGCTGTTAGCGATCAACCAGGCGTTCCTGCAAGGCAGCGCCGCGGCGCACGAATACCACCAGGTACCGATCGATGCCGCAAAACGCAATGCCCTGAAACTGGTATCAACGGTGCGGCTAAGCCCGGAGAACGACCTGCTGTACGCGCACTCCTCGAAACTGGTGACTGCCTACAGCCAGGAGAACAGCGAGCTGCTCCGCTATTTCGTGGAAAAGGACATTCCGCAGGTTCCTTCGTTGTTGTTCGGTTTCGACGGCTTGACAGACAAATCCAAGGAAGAGCAGAAGAAGATCGAGTTTCCGCACGACTACACGCAGGCCCCGAAGTTCATGGCGGACTTTTTTGGTGCCGCGGTGTAAGCCCATCCGCTTCAGACACGCAAACAGGTACAAGTCCCAAAAGCTCGAATTGAATGTAGTTTGGAATTCCTTGACGAATTTACCGTCCCGGTCCACGAACCCTTCGGCCCAATTCTGAATCACTCGCCAGTCCCAACTGTTCGGACGGAGCAGCATCGAACGGAAGTTTGGGTGTAGGCGATCCTCCGGAAACAGTGGCGTGAACAGGTCCATTTGGAATGAGCAGCGCTCGACGCGCCGAGTTGCTCCTAAATACAGTATGCCGCTTGAAACGCTCTAGCGACAGTCAGCGCCGTTTGCCGGCTCCACGGGAACACGCCGAATCACGTTTTTTCCCATCCGAGGGGAACGGCAGCGCAGACTGACTCAGGTTCTCCAAGATTAGGGACGTGGGGGGACGACACCGGCCCGCGAGAGTCGGCGGAAGGACTTCATGCACATCTCATGCACAAAGGGCAGCCAATCGAGGGCCTATCCAAAACCCGCGGGACTTCGCAAATTGTTGAAAATATGGCGGAGGAAGAGGGATTCGAACCCCCGAACGAGTTTCCCCGTTAACGGTTTTCAAGACCGCCGGTATCAACCACTCACCCATTCCTCCGGCATCCTTATTATAGAACTTCAGGCGCGGCCGCGCGCCTGCGCCAGGGCATCGAGTTTGGCGCTGAGATCCTTCAGGGCGTGCATGATCTCGTCGTGGGCCAGTTGTTCCAGCGGCGGGTTGATTCCCTTTACGTCGAAGGTGCCCCCCGGTTGGAGAATACAGCGCTCCACCTCTTCCACCGTTTCGAAGCCCTGGCGGTGAAGAACCGTCATCAGCTCCGCCGTGGTCAGCAACTCCTTCGCCAAGGCATCCTGCTTGACGCTGCCGCGCTCCACCAGCACGGTCGGCGCACCTTCCAGGATCTCGTCGAGACGGCGGTGGCGGAACAGGAAGCGTACCACGAGGTAGTTGACCACCAGCAGGGCGAACGCGCCGATGAGGCCACCCGACAACGAGTTGTCGTTGCCGATGATGGCATTCTGCACCGTGTTGGAAAGCGACAGCAGGACCACCAGGTCAAAAGGGTTGAGTTGCGCCAGCTCGCGCTTGCCGAAGACACGCAGCGCGACCACCAGGAAAACGTACACCAGCACCGGGCGCAGCACCTTTTCGGCGACGGGCGCGCCGACCGTGAAAATATCGCCCCACATTTTGGGGGAAGCCAGCCATTCAGGCATTTCCATGCCCTCCTCAAATTAAGCTACCCCATAATTGTCCATTATTTGCTAAAACAGAATAGGGACTTTGCGTTTTTTAGGGACGAGAGGGCTTTGCGTGCGCCGCAAATGCTGTGGAAAAACTGATGACGGCTGTGTAAATGGCGCCCCATCCGCTGATTGCAGGCGCGTTGCCCATCCACAGATATTTTTCGGGGCTCGACGCCTTATGCACCCTCCTCCCAGCTACCCTTGGTGAGCCACAATGTCCGCGCATAACGCCATTGAAAAAGGTCTACCGACGAATGTCGACGCCGAGCGGTTCGTGCTCGGTTCCATTCTGCTGGACGACAGTTTCTACATCCAGGCGGCCGGCACTCTGGAGGGCAGCGATTTCAGCCTGGAAAAGCACCGCCGCATATTCAAGCGCATGGGCGACGTGTACGAGCGCGGCGAGAAGATCGACCGCATCACGGTCGCCAACGAGCTGATGAAGTTCGGCGAGCTGGAATCCTGCGACGGCCTGAGCTACCTGGTTTCCCTGGACGATGGCCTTCCACAGATTCCCAACGTCGATTCCTACATCCGGCTGGTGAAAGACAAGGCCACGCTGCGCAGCATCATCTTCGCTTCGCAGCACATGATGAACCGCTGCATGATGGCCGAGGAATCGCCGGACGAGATTCTGGCCGGGGCGGAGGAGACCCTGCTCAAACTGGGCGAGGCCCAGGTCAAGAGCGGTTTACTGAATCCGGACGAAATCCTGCATGGCTATGAAGGCGGCATCAGCGCCTTCCTGGATCCCAGCAAGCGCGTCAAGGGCGTCAGCACGGGATTTCTAAAACTGGATGAATACACCGGCGGCATGCACGGCGGGGACCTGTTCATCATCGCCGGCCGCCCGTCCATGGGGAAGACCGCGTTGGCCTTGAACATCGCGCAGCACGTGGCGCTCAAGAACAAGCAGACGGTGGCGATATTCTCGCTCGAAATGTCGAAGGAGTCGCTGCTCACCCGCATGTTGTGCGCGGCGGCGCGTGTGGACAGCAACCGGTTCCGCACCGGTTACCTCTCGCAGGAGGAACGCCGCCGGCTGAACCAGAGCCTGCAGGACCTGGTGGAGGCGCCGCTGTACATCGACGATACGGCGGGGCTGCACCTGATGGACATGCATGCCAAACTGCGGCGTTTGAAACAGGAGCGCAAGCAGTTGGGCCTGGTGATTGTGGATTACCTGCAACTGATGAGCGTGCGGGGGCGGAGTGAGAATCGCAATCAGGAAGTAAGCGCGCTGTCGCGCGGTCTGAAACTGCTGGCCAAGGAACTCAACGTGCCGATGATGGTGCTTTCGCAGTTGAGCCGCGCGGTGGAGACGCGGCAGGGGGACCACAGGCCGCAGTTGAGCGACCTCCGCGAATCGGGTTCCATCGAGCAGGACGCCGACGTGGTGGGCTTCGTATTTCGCGAAGAAGTATACAATCGCGATCGCGAAGACCTCAAGGGACTGGCGGAGTTGATCGTCGCCAAACAGCGCAACGGGCCCACCGGCACCGTGAATCTGGTGTTTCTGCACGCGCAGACGAAGTTCGAGAATCGCGCCGAGGATACCGGAGAACTGCCGGAGGAGTAGACAACCGCTTCCTATCCCATCCCTAACCCTAACCCACCCACGAAGGCGGAGCCAAACAGGAATCCGATTCCCCGCAGAGACGCAGAGACGCAGAGACGCTGAGATAAGCGCGGAGAGGAGCAAGACCGGATCAACTGAAGGGGAAGGATCCGGGCCTCTGATGTGGCATGCGGAGCGCGCGGAGAGAACATTCCCCTGGCCTTGTGCTCGGTTTTCTCTGCGCTAGTCTCTGCGTCTCTGCGTCTCTGCGGGGAATCGGATTCCTGTTTGATTCCGGCTTCGCCGGCTCAGGCCGCTACGCCTCTCTTTTCACGTAGAGTTCGGCTTGGGTGAACGCCAGGGTGCGGATCTGGTCGCTCAGCATCGTGTAGCGCACCAGAGAACTGGCGGCGCGGAGTTGCCCCAACTCGGCGTGGGTGAACTCGCGGAGGTAGCGGTCGGCGCGTTCGCGGTACGAGTACCCGGTGTATGCCGGGCTGGCCCCGGCAATCACCTTCATCAGCGCGTCCCAAAAACTTTCCCGCTGCAGCAAACCCTTGCGCGCTCCCGCTTCGCGTGCAATCTCGATGGGCTGGCGGCCGCCGCGCAGGATGGCGCGTGTGCAATTCGAAGCGGCGAACGGGCGCGAGGGGTCGGAATCGGGGAACGTCGCCAGCAGTTCGCGCAGGTTCTGCAGGCCGGCGTCCCACCCGGTCCAACGGAATCGCGAAGCGCCGCTCACCAGGCTGCCCCGCAGCAGAAGTTCGCGAATGCGCGCTTCGTCCTTGCCGGTGACGCCCAGCATGTACTCCACCAACTCGCGAACCGGCATTTCCCGCACCACCACGGGCGTGATGGAAATGGACCCGGCGGCTTCGGAGCTGAGCTTCACGCGGACAGTGGGCGGCAGGGCCATCGTTTTTCACGCTAGCATAAGTCCGTGACCCCTCCGGAAAAGAAGAAAGCAGTTGCGCCCATGACGCCGGCCGGCGAGCTTCTGGCGGCGGAGATCCGGCGCGGCGGTCCGATTCCGTTCCGGCGCTTCATGGAAGTGGCGCTCTACCATCCCGAGCACGGCTACTACCGGCGCGCGCGCGATCCGTTCGGCAAGCATGGCGACTTCTTCACGGCGGAGCAGATCCAGCCGGTCTTCGGCATTCTGATGGCGCAGCGGATTCGGCATCTCTATCGTGAGATGGGCTCTCCGCGCGAGTTCACCGTCGTCGAGATGGGATCGGGACGGCGCGAGATGGCGGAGGCATTCGCCGAGTGGAACTACGTGCCGGTGGATATCGATTCGGGCGCCATGCCCGCACATTTTTCCGGCGTTGTTTTTTGCAACGAGTTCTTCGACGCGCTTCCGGTGGATGCCGCGGTGTACCGGGACGGCGCGTTCCACCAGCAACGCGTCGCGCTGGCGGACGGCGCGTTCCACTGGCACACCGGCGAAGTGGCCGGCGCAACCGCCGACGAATACCTGCGCCGCTACTACCCGCCGCCGGAGGAAGGCCGCTGGTACGAAGTGAACCTGCATGCGCTGGCGTGGCTGCAGCGCATGGCCGCGGCGTTAACCAAAGGATACGTGCTCAGCGTCGATTACGGATTCACGCGCGCCGAGAGCGTGCGTTTTCCGGCGGGCACGCTGATGGGATACCGGCGGCACACCGCGCGCGAAGACGTGCTGGCCGAAGCCGGATTGCGCGACATCACGGCGCACGTCAACTTCGCCGCGCTGATGGAGAGCGGCGCTGCGTGCGGTCTGGCCACCGAAAGCTTCGAGACGCTGGCGCGGACGCTGCTGGCCGCGGGAGAGCCGGACGGGTTCGCGGCGGCGCTGGGCGCGGCCGGCACGGCGGAGGAATTGCGCCGCCGCATGCAGCTCAAGACGCTGCTCTTCGGAATGGGAGAGACGTTCCGAGTTCTGTTGCAGAGGAAAAACGAAGGGGGAGTCGGCGGAGAGAATCGGAAAAAAAAGCCCTGAACAACGAAAAAGGCCCCGGAAGCCGGGGCCTTGTAGTCATAACCTGTTTGCAGCCCTTCTCCAGGGCGACGCCCAGACTACTTCTTTTTCTTCGGAGCAGCCTTTTTCTTCGGGGCGGCTTTCTTGGTTGCGCTCTTCATCGATTGATTCTCCCTAACATCAAATTTTGCGATTCGAAAATCGCAATGTGATTCATATATAAGGTGC
>Ga0182021_10005238_pt1 | contig 15319 bp, 8 predicted proteins | sample 612E3MmetaG_FD_120493 | JGI IMG/M metagenome (GOLD analysis project Ga0182021, IMG submission 120493) | Permafrost microbial communities from Stordalen Mire, Sweden - 612E3M metaG (Illumina Assembly) | ecosystem: Environmental > Terrestrial > Soil > Wetlands > Permafrost | place: Sweden... | reverse complement strand
TTCTTTCACGGCGGTAACACGGGTTCAAATCCCGTTAGCCCTACCAAAAGCGCGCTTGACTACGGTCAAGCGCTTTTTATGTTAATACTAGAGTTATTTCAATGGATGCTTTGATCCAATGATTCCAATCTTTTGGGTCAGCAGACGCGCTCTTCACCAACTCTCAGAATTTCCTAGTGCCATCTGAGAGTTGCGACCTGAACCCAGAATTCTCCGGTTCTCGAACCCCGTTGGGGCGCGCAAAGTGCCTCCGGTGTTACCGATCAGCGTGTCTCCGCCCGGTTTGCTCTCGATTGAAACCGACCTTTTCAACGGCATTTTCATCAGTAACATGCCTGGTAATTAAACGATTTATTTCTCGCCCCAAAATCAACCGAGAAAGAAAGAACGTGGAGACGATTTTCAATGGGATCTCTGAACCATGTCTGGAGGCCCCAATTCCAAGATCGCCCCTACCTCAAATAGTCTGATCTCTCTCAGTTCTTAGGATCACCACGGAATATCTTAGGTGACTGTCCCGAGCCGGGACTTCTCCTGGAGTTGGACCCCTGATGGACCGGATCACTCGCTCAGTGCGCGACTTCGTTCTGCCCCTAGAACCCAGCGGTAGCCTGGACGCCTCCATTTCTTTCCAATTGGAAGAAGATGCCGCCGCTCAGGGGACCCGCCTCCACACCAAGGTTCAGAAGCGCCTGGCGCGGGAGCATCCGGACCTACAGAGCGAACGGACGGTTCTCTGGACCTTCGAACGCGACACCTTCGAATGCATGGTCCGCGGCCGCATCGATGTACTGCTTCCCGGCCCCCCTCCAGTCCTGGAAGAGATCAAGACCACCTTCCAGCCCCAACGGCTGCTACGGGCGCTCGAGGCGGATCCCTGGCATGCCTTCGCACAACAGGTGCGGATGTACGCCTGGATCCACGCACAGTCCAGTGAAACTACGCCCTCCTGCCGCCTGCGGGTGATCTCCCTGCTAGATGAAGCTGAAACGCTCATTGAAGTTCCCTTTGACCTGGCGAGCTTCAGGACTTGGGTAGAAGGCCAAGTCCAGGGCCTGCACGCGCAACACCTGCAGGACCTGGCGCGGGCCGCAGAACGGAAGGCCGCGGGCGATCGGCTTGGCTTCCCCTTCGATACGCCCCGCCCTGGCCAGGTGCGGCTTCTTGAGCTGGTGAAGGAGGCCATGCAGACCAGCGCGCCCCTCCTTGTCCAGGCACCGACAGGACTAGGCAAGACTGCCGCCGTGCTCTACCCCGGGCTCCAGAAGGCCATGGCCGAGAACCTGCGCGTTTTCTACCTGACACCGCGCAACAGCCAGCATGTGGTCGCGGAAGCGTTTGTGCGCCGGTTGGTGGAAGCCGGACATCCGGTTCGTTCAGTTACCTTGCGCGCCAAGGAACGCATCTGGCCCCAGGAAGAAGTCCTTTGCCATCCCGATATCTGCCCTCGGGCAAAGGGCTATTACGACCGCCTGAAGGAATCGAAGGTCCTGGACCAGGTCGCCAGTCTAGGCTGTGCGGACTCCCCCGCTATCCAGGCGCTTGCCGACGAGCACCAGCTCTGTCCTTTTGAACTGTCACTAGATGCGGCCCGAAACGCGGACGTCATCATCGGGGACTACAACTACGCCCTCTCCCCTTCGGCCACTCTGGTGAGATTCTTCGGTGAGAAAGAGGCCCAGGCGCGAAACCTGCTCCTGATCGACGAGGCCCACAACTTGCCGAGTCGCGCCACCGCCTGGTTCTCGCCGGCCTTGGAGGTGGCCCAACTGCAGGCCCTGAAGAAGGCCTGGAAGGGCAAGCGCACTAGCTCGAAGGGCCGTTTCACACGACAACTGGATCGTTGTCTCAAGGCCGTGGCCTCGCACGAGGGGCCGAACCGAAAGCTGGATCTGGATCCTGCGCTCTTCAACACCGAGGAGAAGCGCATCCGGGACCTCATAGCCAAGGCAACGGCCGAAGGGCTGGAGCTCGCGCCGAGTCACCCGTTGGTGCAGCTCTTCCGAATGTGGTCCGAGTTCAGCGCCATCTTGCGTGAGCGCACTGACGCGCACCTGATCACCTGGACGCCGCCGGGACGGCTCCAGATCACCTGCGTGGACGCCTCCTTGCATCTCGCTGAGCGCTTCGAACCCCTTGCGGGAGCCGTGCTCTTCTCGGGCACGCTAAAACCCTTCGACTACTACGCGCGCCTCTCCGGCCTCACGAAGCCAATGTGTGAGGAAATTCCATCCCCCTTTCCACCTGAACATCGTTGCCTGCTGGTGGTGCCTCAGGTCTCGACACTCTACCGGCGTCGTGACCAGGAGACGCCGCGGATTGCCCAGTTCCTGTCCAGAGTGCTGCCTCTGCGCCACGGCAATTACCTGGTCTTCTTCCCCAGTTTCGAGTTCCTGGAAAAGACGCTGCCCTTCCTCGACCTGCCGGGGTTCCGCATTCTTGTCCAGCCTCGTCGGGCCACCGCGGAGGCCCTGGATCAGATCCTGACGTCCCTCGCCGAGGAGCGCGGGGTGGTCGTACTCGCCGTCCAGGGAGGCTCCCTGTCAGAGGGCATTGACCTGCCGGGCGAGGCCCTCATCGGCTCGGTGATCGTGGGCCCGCCCATTCCGCCCTTCGACCTGGAACGAAGGCTTACCAAGGACTACTTCGATGCTTCCTGCGGCGAGGGGGAGGCATTTACCTACATCTACCCTGCCATGGCGAAAGCCATCCAGGCTGCGGGCCGCGTGATCCGCGGGCCAGAAGAACGGGGCTTGCTCGCCTTCCTCGATTCCCGCTTTCTGGGGCCCGCCTTCGCCCAATGCTTCCCGCAGGACTGGTTCCAACATTCGCTCCAGGAGGCCGTGTCCGACAAAATCCTGGCGGATGTAGCCCAGTTCTGGAGCCAGGAATGACAGCTGTCGACTCCCCAGCGAATCCGCTTCAGGAAGCGCGGCTATCCAAGCGTGATTAGAACCGAGCAGAATTGGGTTGTCAGTCGAGAGGCTTCTGACATCAGGCAGATACGTCAGGTGAGCCCAGGCCAGTTGGTCCCAAGTCTTTCCTGGGTCTCATTGAAGGCCCGTCGGATGTACGCCACAGCTTCTTGGGGCAGAGGACCTTTCTCCAATATCCGCAGATTGGCCTCTGCGTTGACAGGATTCGTGGTGCCTATTGACACCACCTGAACCTCCTTGAGGGCGAGGGTGAAGCGCAAGGCAATCTCCATCCAGTCCCTTGGCCCTGAAAAGCCAAGATCTCCTGGCTTCAGACCCATGGCGGCGAATCGCTCCATGTAAGGCTTCACGTAGTCCCGGTAGATGCCCTGCTGAGCGTCAAGAGGCTTCCAAGCCCCGTTGGCCACCGAGCGCTTCGCGATGACGCCCTTCCCAGCCAAGGCCGCTGCTGAGAGCGCACCATCCAGGTTCGCCTGGTCGCACAGGTTGACGGAGCACATAAGCACGTCCACCCCTGGAAGGGAAACCGCGAAAGTGGCGGCCAAGTTGTCACCCGAGTAGCCCGCGAATCGGATCTTTCCGGCCTCCTTTGCCCGGATCAGCGCACCGAGTGCTTCACCTTTTTCCAGCACTTCCTGTGAGCAGGAATGGAGCAGCATCACATCGAGGTGATCTGTGCGCAGGCGTCGCAAGGACCGGTCCACCGTCTCGGTTACCAACCGGGCTGACCAGTCCTCGCCTTCGACGCCATCCACCTTCTTGCCACATTTGGAAACCAGTACAAAGTCATGTCGACGTTCGCCCACAGCCTTGCCAATGAGTTCCTCCGAGCCTAGGTAAGCGGCAGCGGTATCGATGACATTCACGCCTTGGTCAAGAAGCAGGTTGAGGACCTTTCCAGCTTGGTCCTGGTCGGAGTCAAGGTACCCGATCGGGCCTGCCCCGAAAGCAATTCGGGAGACCTTCAATCCCGTCCGACCGAATGTGGTGAATTCCATGGAAGCCTCTCCTTCGTTCACAGGTGAATGTCGGCCGTGATTTCGTATGAGCGCAGGCGCTGCGTGTGGTCAAATATCTGTGAAGTGATCATCAGTTCATCGGCCCCCGTGCGGGCGATGAAAGCCTGCAATTGCTGGGTCACAGCCGCGGGCGAACCGATGGCCGAGCAGGATAGAACGGTGTCGAGCATGGTTTTCTCCTGCGGACCGATCTGGTCGAGATAACCGACCATGGGCGGCGGAAGGCGCGACGGCCGACCACTGCGCAAGTTCACAAAAGCCTGCTGCATGGAGGTAGCGCAGAATCGGGCCTCCTCATCAGTCTCCGCGGCAATCACGCTGAAACCCAGCATCAAATAGGGCCTGGCCAGCTCCGCTGATGGTTTGAAGTTTGTTCGGTAGAGGGCGATGGCTTGCATCAGGTGCGCTGGCGCGAAATGCGCCGCGAAGGCGTACGGCAGTCCCAGATACGCCGCCAGTTGCGCACCGAACAGACTCGAGCCAAGAATCCAGATCGGTACCTTGAGTCCAGTTCCAGGTACGGCGCGAACACGCTGTTTCGGTTCATCTGAAAAATAATCCATCAGTTCCAGCACGTCCTGTGGGAACTCGTCCGCCTCGGAGTCCAGGTTACGGCGAAGGGCGCGCGCCGTGGCCTGATCGGAGCCGGGCGCGCGTCCCAGGCCGAGGTCGATGCGGCCTGGGTACAGCGTCTCGAGCGTACCGAATTGCTCGGCGATCACCAGCGGCGAGTGGTTCGGCAGCATGATACCTCCGGCGCCGACCCGAATTGTGGAAGTGCCCGCAGCCACATGGGAGATGAGCACTGCAGTGGCCGCGCTGGCGATCCCAGGCATGCCGTGATGTTCGGCTAGCCAGTGGCGCTTGTAGCCCCAGCGTTCGGCATGCTGTGCCAGATCGAGCGTGTGGCGAAACGATGCCGCAGCATTGCTGCCTTCGGCGATGGGGGAGAGGTCGAGGATGGAAAATGGGATCATGGTTGGCCTTAGGGCCGCATGGGAAAAGCGATGGCAGGAATGGTGAGCCAATCCAGCGTGGCAGGAAGCGGCTGGACCGGTGGTTCTGAATCCTGGCGCCCCGCGATAGTGTCCTGCGAGCCCTTGACAGGTGCGGTCGATGGCGGGAGAGTCCAGGCACGTTTCCGCCCCTGCCGCCCACACCGCTGGCCCCGGCTGGCCTTCGGGATGAAAGATCAGCAAGGCTGGAAACAGGGGGTGCCCTATGGAGCAGACCATCCTTTTCACCTTGAACGGCAAGGCCATGCACCTGACCGCCGACCCCCAGCGGATGCTGGTGTGGGTACTCCGGGATGACCTGGGCCATACCGGCACCAAGGTCGGCTGCGGCGCCGGGCTGTGTGGCGCCTGCACCGTCCTCGTGGACGATGAACCGACCTTGTCCTGCTCCACGCCCCTGGCGGACGTGGTCGGGAGGTCCGTGGTCACCATCGAGGGCCTGGCCAAGGACGGGATCCTGCACCCGGTTCAGCAGGCTTTCCAGGAGCACAACGCCTTCCAGTGCGGCTACTGCACGCCCGGCATGATCCTGCGTGCCTGCGCCCTCCTGAAGAAAAAACCGCGCGCCACCCGGGCCGAGATCCTGGAGCACATGGAAGGCAACCTGTGCCGCTGTGGCGCCCACGTGCGGATCGTGGCCGCGATCGAGGCGGCCGGCAAGTCGATGGGAGGTGCCCTGTGAGCCCGGAGCAGGAGCGGAGGGCCACGGGCCGAAGGCCCGCCCCGAAGGGGTTGGGCATAGGAGGTGCACAATGAAGCGGCGCGACTTCTTCAAGACCACCGGCGCCACCGGGCTGTTCATCCTGTTTCGGAACTACTTGGAGGCTGCGCCCCAACTGGTCCCGACCCGCCCCGCGGGCTACCCAAAGGACTTCAACGCCTACCTGCGCATCGGCGGCGACGGCCGGGTAGGCTGCTTCGTGGGCAAGGTGGAGATGGGCCAGGGCAACATGACCTCCCTGGCCATGCTGGCGGCGGAGGAGTTGGACGTGCCCCTGGAGCGGGTGGACATGCTCATGGGCGACACGGACCTCTGTCCCTGGGATGGCGGCACGGGTGGTTCGCTCAGCATCTGGCAGTTCGGCCCGGTGCTGTGCGGGGCCGCCGCCGAGGCCCGGGCCGTGCTGCTGCAGATGGCCGGCGAGCACCTGCAGGTCCCGGTGGACCAGCTCGAGGTGAAGGCCGGCGTGGTCTCGGTCAAGGGTGCCCAGGCCAAACAGGTGACCTACGGGCAGCTGGTCCAGGGCAAGCGGATCGAGCGCCACATCGCGGAAGTGAAGCTGAAACCAGTCTCGGCCTACATGTTGGTGGGCACCCCCGCCCCCCGCAAGGACGCCCAGGAGATGGTCCTCGGCGCCGTCCGTTTCACGGCCGACCAGAGAATGCCAGGCACGCTGCACGCCTGCATCGTGCGGCCCCCGGCCCACGGCGCCACCCTCAAGAGCGTCGACACCTCCGCAGCCGAACGCATGCCCGGCGTGCGCGTGCTGCGCGATGGCAACCTGGTGGCGGTCCTGCACGCGTCCCCGGACCAGGCCCGCAAGGCCCTGGGCTTGGTCAAGGCCACCTTCGAAGGCCCGCCCCCAGCCCTGGACGACGTCACCATCCGCCGTCACCTCGCCTCCAAGTTGGCCTCCGGCAAAGTGAGCGTGCAGGAAGGTGACCTCAAGGCCGCCGAAGCCCGCGCCGCCACGCCGGTCGAGGCGGAGTATTTCAACGCCTACGTGGCCCACGCCGCCCTCGAACCGCACGCCGCGCTGGCCGAGTGGAAGGACGGCCGGATGACCGTCTGGGCCGGCGTCCAGGCCCCGTTCCCGGTGAAAGCCCAGGTGGCCGAGGCCCTCAAGCTGCCCGCAAAGCAGGTTCGCATCATCACGCCCCATATCGGCGGCGCCTTCGGCGGCAAGGCCGCGGGCCCCCAGGCGGTTGAAGCCGCGCGGCTGGCCCTGAAGGCCGGAGCGCCGGTGCAAGTGGTCTGGGACCGCCGGGAGGAGTTCTTCCTGGACACCTTCCGCCCGGCGGCGGTGGTGAAGATCCGCTCCGGACTGGACCCGGCTGGGCGCATCGCCTTCTGGGACCACGCCGTGTCCGGCACCAGCGACCGGGAGGCCGAGATCGGCTATGAAATCCCCGCCAAGCGGGTCTCCTCCACGGGCGATGGCGGTGACCTCGGCACCACCGTATCCGGCCTGCACCCCTTCCCAACCGGCGCCTGGCGGGCTCCGGGGGCCAACACCAACGTGTTCGCCCGAGAGTCCCACATGGACCTCCTGGCCGCCCGTGCCCATGTCGATCCCCTGGCCTTCCGCCTGCGCCACCTCACCGACAAGCGCGTGATCCGCGTGCTGGAAGCCGCGGCGGAGCGGTTCGGCTGGGTGGCCGGGGCCACCCCTTCCGGGCGCGGCGTGGGAGTCGCCTGCGGCGCCTGGCGCGGCACCCTGGTCGCCGCCATGGCCGAGGTGGCTGTTGACAAAAAGACTGGCCAAGTACGGGTCAAGCGCGTGGTCCTTGCCCAGGACATGGGCGTGGTCATCAACCCTGACGGCGCCCGCCAGCAGATGGAGGGCGCCATCACCATGGGCATCGGCTACGCCCTCAGCGAAGGCATCCGGTTCAAGGACGGTCGAATCCTGGACGAGAATTTCGATACCTACCAGATCCCCCGGTTCTCCTGGATCCCGGTCATAGACACAGTGCTAGTCCCCAACCCCGACCTTCAGGCCCAGGGCTGCGGTGAACCGCCGATCGTCTGCATGGGCGCGGTCATCGCCAACGCCATCCACGATGCCGTCGGGGTCCGTGTGTTCGAGCTGCCGATGACGCCGGAGCGCGTGCTGGAGGCCATCAAGAAGGGCTAGCCTAAGGGTCATTACGCAATTATTGTTAGCAAATTGAGGCATTTTTCTCTTTCTCCAGGCGTGATGTGGACCGAGCAACGTTGGTTTACCTACCTGTGCCAATGCTCGAATAAGAGCATCCGCTGCGCCTGCGATTTTCATCTGGGTTAGATTGAGAACCAGCAGCCCGCAGGATTGGGCGCCCTACCAGGAAAGCGCCCGACCAACCGTCGGGCGTTTGTGTCACCGAGGACAGAGTTCACTTCGTAACCCCCATCCAGCCTTCATATCAGCAGTTGAACTTCATGCGGGGGATCACTGCTGGGACCACTGATGATTTTTGAATGCCTCCCGCAATTTGAGTTTCTGGATCTTCCCGGTAGCGGTGTGTGGCAGTTCCGTCAAAAAGATCACGTCATTCGGGACCTGCCAATTCGGGATCTTCCCTTTATAGAAACCCAATAGCTCTTCCCGAGAGACAGATGCACCGGGCTTCAGAACAACGGTCAGTAGCGGACGCTCACCCCACTGTGGGTGGGCGACTGAAATCACTGCTGCCTGTTGCACCGCCGGGTGTCCCACGGCGAGGTTCTCCAAGGCAATGGAACTGATCCATTCACCACCGGACTTGATCACATCTTTGCTGCGGTCGGTGATCTGCATGAAGCCATCCGGATCGATGGTTGCCACATCCCCGGTCGGAAACCATCCGTCTTGAAGGGGAGAGGCCGCGATTCTGAAGTAGTTGTTGATCACCCAGTGGCCCCGCACCATGAGCTCGCCCGAGGTGTTGCCATCACAGGGGAGTGGAGCGCCATCCCCATTGACGATCTGCATATCGATGCCGAAGAGCGGCTTGCCCTGCTTGGCCATCAGCCTGCGCTGTTCCTCCTTGGGTAGATCCAAGTGCTTGGTGCGCAGGCGGGATAGGGTGCCCAGCGGGGATAGTTCGGTCATCCCCCAGGCATGCACCACCTCCACACCGAAGTCGTCTTCCAGTGTGTCAATCATCGAAGGCGGACAAGCAGCCCCTCCGATCACAGTGCACCGGAAGGAAGAGAATTTCAGTTTGTGCGTCTGCATATGAGTAAGCAGTCCAAGCCATACGGTGGGAACACCTGCACTGAAGGTGACTTGTTCCGCCTCAAACAACTCGTACAGGGACTTGCCATCGAGATGGGGACCGGGGAAGACCACCTTGCAGCCCACCATGGCCGTGGAATATGGGAGGCCCCAGGCGTTGACATGGAACATGGGCACGACCGGCAGCACGACATCTTTGGAACTGATGTTCATGGCATCGGGCATGGCGGCGGCGTAGCTGTGAAGGACCGTGGACCGATGGCTGTACACAGCCCCCTTCGGATCACCCGTGGTTCCCGAGGTGTAACAAATGCCTGAAGCCGTATTTTCATCGAAGATCGGCCAGACCATGTCTCCGCTCTCGGCCTCCACAAACTCCTCATAGCAAAGAAGGTCAGGAATGACCGTCTGGGCCGGCATCTGCGTGCGCTTACCCATCAGCACGAAGTGCTTGGCCGATCTGCATTCGGCGGCGATCTGCTCGACGAGGGGTAACAGATTCAGGTCGAAGAACAGCACGCGATCCGATGCGTCGTTGATGATCCAAGTAACTTGTTGCGGGAATAATCGCGGATTTACGGTGTGACAGATAAGCCCGTTGCCAGACGTTCCGTAGTAGATCTCCAGATGGCGGTAGCCATTCCAGGCCAAGGTACCAACGCGGTCGCCTGTCTGGCAGCCCAGCCTGACCAGCGCCTGGGCGAGTTTGCGTGAGCGTAATTCGGCATCAGACCAAGTGTAGCGATGGATGTCCCCCTCCACTCGCTTGGAAACGATTTCTGTGTCGCCGCTGTGACGCGCAGCATGGGTGATCAAGCTGGAGATCAGCAACGGCATCTGCATCATCTGGCCCGGAAGTAGACTCATGGTTCCTCCAGAATTTTGTGGACGACTGCCCAGCTAGCGCTACCTGATGGAGATTTGGGGTGGCTGTGGCGAACATCGAGATGAGGAGTTTCCAACAAAGGTAGACCTTGAGTTCGCCTACTACAAGGCGCTTCCCTTCGGTAATCCGGTTGGTACTCCCATAAGGGAGGGAGGGGGGTCTTCGATCGCCTGAGCCTCACCAGAACGCAGGCCAGAGCAACCATGGTGCTGTGACTGCCCATGGCCCTGTCATACCGGGTTGCGAGGCTGTGGCCCAGTACTCTCATAATCCTTGGTCCGGCTTTTCCGGAGGACGTCACTGCAACTCGGCGGTCGGCAAGATCTGAGCGCCTCGAGTAACATCAGATAGGCTTTCTCGAGACTCCTTCACCAATGTAGAAACCGAGCCGGTCATTCCCCGTGAAAATCAACCCGCGTTCTCCCAAGAGCCACTTTGGAGCCATGTTTCTATTGGCTTCCTTCTTGGCGACCGGAATTGTGGTGTTCCTTGGGTTCAGAATTCTGGCGAACCGTCGGACAGAATCCGAGGTCTTGGCCAGGATCCAGGGCAGAAACCTCACTCAGGCGATGGACCAGAACATTTCCGGGACTCTCCAGAGAATCGATCTGGCCTTGGGCAATGTTATCGGCGAACTGGATGCGACTCGCAGGAACGGGAAGCCGAACCGACCCAGGATGGAACAATTTCTAGCCATGGAGGGGAACCTACTGCCGTGGCCAGGGATCATCTGGGTCGCCGACTCCCAGGGACGCGCCATCCTGGGCAACCGCCCGATCAAGGAGGTTCCTCCCTGGGAAAACCGTTGGTGGTTCCTGTATTGCAAAACCCATCCAGATTCGAGATTGGTGATTTCCAAGCCGCTCATTGGATTCTTCACGAAGCAATGGGTAATTCCCTGCGTTAGGCGGTACAACCTCCCGAACGGTGATTTCGGCGGAGTTGTTGTCATTCCCCTTTCGGTGGATCACCTTCAGAGCCTTCTCTCGGGTTATGAACTCGGTGTGGGCGGAGTGCTCACGATAAGAGACAGCGATGGTGGATTCATCGCCAGGTACCCGAAAATCTCAAACGGATACCCGCTTGAAATCGGGAACACGATGGGCTCAGTAGAACTTAAAAAATTCATCCGGTCGGGGGCTGAGGAAGGTATTTATTTTGTAGAATCACCAGTCGACAAGCTTCCTCGGATTTTCGCCAACCGTAGATTAAAGAACGCGCCCCTGATCGTTGGAGCAGGGATTGCCCAGGCTGATTATCTGGCCCATTGGTACAGGGATCGGATCCGGACGCTGGCGGTCATGGGAATTTCCCTCCTAGGCATTTGGACTTTTACATGGTTTCTATGGCACTCATGGGAAAGCCAAGTGCGTAACACCATGGCTTTGTCCATGAGTGAGGAACGGTTCCGATTGGCTATGGATGCCACCAGCGATGGCATTTGGGACTGGAATGTTGAAACGGGAGATGTCTTCTTTAGTCCGGCCTATACCAAGATGCTGGGATATGATCCCGATGAATTTGCGGCGCGATCCACTTCTTGGGTCGAGTTAATTGTCCCTGAAGATCGGGCACGGGTCCTCGCGATCAACGAGGCATGCATTCAGGGTGTCAGCCCGGGCTTTGAAGTTGAATACCGCATGAAAGCTCAGGACGGCACGTTGAGATGGATTCTCGGCCGGGGCAAAGCTATCGTCCGCGATAGCCAGGGACACGCATTGCGCATATTGGGAACTCACGTAGATGTAACAAGGCGCAAGCAAATCGAAGAGGCGCTTCGCGAGGGAGAAGAGCGTTACCGCTCCCTGTTTAACAACGCCGAAGTCGGAATGTTCAGAACCCGACTGGATGGCAGTGAAATCCTGGATTTCAATGACAGGTACCTTCAGCTCCTAGGGAGAACAGCAGACGAAGTGTTGCACAAGCCTTCCACCATTGTGTGGCCCGATCCCCAGAAACGGGTGGAGATGGTCCAGCGACTGATTGCCGATGGCCAAGTGACGGACTTCGAGATGCGCATTCAGACCGCGGACGGGAAGGTCCTTGATTGCCTAACTTCCGTCAAACTTTTCAGGGAGGAGAGCATTCTCGAAGGATCCCTTCTGGATATCACAGAGCGGAAGCAGGCCGAGAGTGCCCTGCGAGATAGCGAGGCTCGCCTTCAGCGCGCTGAGAGCGTATCCCGGTTGGGCAACTGGGAGTTGGATCTGATTGGTCGAAAATTCCAGTGTTCGGCTGGCGCCAGGAAAATCTACGGCCTTCCTGGCAACGTTTGGCCAATGGCAGATGTACAAGCCATACCCCTGCCCGAGTATCGAGGGATGCTTGATCTATGCCTCAAAAACCTGATCGAACACAATCACCCCTACACAGTCGAGTTCAGGATCAAGCGCCCCAATGATGGCCAGATACTCGATATTCAATCGATCGCTGAATACGACCCGGAGAGGCACACCGTCTTTGGCGTCATCCACGACATCACCGATCGCAAGAAGGCAGAAAAGGAAAAGATAGAACTCCAGACCCAGCTTCAGCAGGCCCGGAAGATGGAAAGCCTGGGGACCTTGGCGGGCGGTGTCGCCCATGATATGAACAACGTGCTCGGCGCCATTCTTGGTCTGGCCTCAGCCAACCTGGAGACCCTGCCCGCCGGCAGCCCCGCTTACCGCGCCTTTGATACCATCTCCAGAGCGGCCACCCGGGGCGGGGAGATGGTCAAGAGCCTACTGGGCTTTGCACGCCAGGACCGGGTCGAGGAGCGCGAGTTGGATCTAAACGCCATTCTCCAGTCGCAGGTCAGCCTTCTAGAACGCACCACCCTATCCAAGGTGCACCTTGACCTAGATCTGGAACCTGGATTGCGGCCCATCCGCGGGGATGCCAGCGCCATATCCAACACCTTCATGAATCTCTGTGTCAATGCCGTGGATGCCATGCCCGATAATGGCATCCTCACACTCCGCACCCGCAACCTTGACAGCAACGCGGTCGAGATCGTGGTGGAAGACACTGGAACGGGAATGCCGAAGGAGGTTCTCGATCGAGCCATGGAACCTTTCTTCACCACGAAGGAAGTCGGCAAAGGAACAGGTTTGGGCCTGTCCATGGTCTATCGTGCGGTGAAGGCTCACCAGGGCCAGATTCATATCCGCAGTGCACCCGGTGAGGGCACCCAAGTGAGAATGCGGTTTCCAGCCTGTGAGCCTGCATTTAAGCCTACCGAATCAATCACTGAATCTATATCCGAGCCGTCTCTCAGGAGGCTGAATGTGCTTCTGGTGGATGACGACGAACTTATTCAGAGCTCCATAGGTACCATTCTTCAAACCATGGGACACACCGTCATCACAACCCCGAGCGGTGAAGAAGCTCTGGCCACGATCGAAGCTGGGATTAAGCCAGACGTGGTCATTCTTGATATGAACATGCCGGGGCTCGGTGGGAGCGGAACCCTGCCACGCCTGCGGACCATGCTTCCCGAGGTGCCCGTGCTGCTTTCCACGGGCCGAGCAGATCAAGCCACCCTGGATCTTGCAAAGGCCTACCCTTTTGTCACCCTGCTCCCCAAGCCATTCAACCTTAAAGAACTTCAGCAACACCTCTCCCCGCTTGGGCAAGGTTGATGGTTGATGTGGCTGGGATTTCCCTGTAGGTGCAGGGCTTTGTTAGAACGTCATCACCTTCATGGTGTTGGTCGTGCCGGACTTCCATAGAGGGAGTCCCATGGTCATCACGATGCGGTCTTGGCTTTTGGCGCCATGCTTGGCGATGAGAAGGGCGCGAACCTCTTCCACCATCTCGTCAGTGCTGTCGACCCGGGGGATGATCAGCGCGGTGACACCGCGCATGAGTCCGAGGCGCCTGGCAATCAGCTCGTCCACGGTGGCGCCCAGGACGGGAGTCTGCCCCGCGAGGCGGCTCACCATGCGCGCCGTGCCGCCCCCCTCGGTGAAAGCGAGGATCCAGCGGGCATTGATTTCCTCAGCCGTGCGGCAGGCGGCAAAGGCCACGGAGATGTCCGTGTGTGAGAGCACCTTCCCATCCAGGACCTCCGACAGGGGGGTCGTATGCTGCTTCCCCTCCGCATCAGCCTCTCTGGCAATGCGGGCCAGCCATTGGATGGCTTCCAAAGGGTGGGCGCCGGACGCGCTTTCGGCGCTGAGCATGACGGCATCGGTGCCGTCCCAGATGGCGTTTGCCACGTCACTGGCCTCGGCCCGCGTGGGCTGAGTGTGCTCGATCATGCTCTCCAGCATCTGGGTCGCGGTGATCACTGGCTTCAAGGCCTTCCTTGCGGCCATGATGATCTGCTTCTGGAGACCGGGGACACGCTCCACGCCAAGTTCCACTCCCAGGTCGCCCCGGGCCACCATCACGGCCCAGGATACCTCGAATATCTCTTCAAGATTAACCAGGGCCGTCGGGTGCTCGATTTTGGCAATGATGGGCTGGGTGCCTCCAAGATGGCGGATGATGGCCTTGAGCTGCTGAACATCGGAGGCCCGGCGCACGAAGCTCTGGGCGAAGAGGTCGACGTGGTGCTCCACGCCCCAGCGGATGTCGAGGTGATCCTTCTCGGTGAGTGGATCCATAGCGATGTCCATGCCGATGGGACGGATGCCCTTCCTGGCCTTCAGGGGACCCCCGATGATCACGACGGCCCTTAGCAGATCCGAGCTCTTGGAGAGGATCCTCACGGTGATGGCGCCGTCGTCCAGAAGCCATTGCTGGCCGGGCTTGGCACCTTCGAACAGTTCCGGGTGGGGAAGCGGTACGGCCCAAGCGAGATCCTGGGGAACCGGCGTGCCCGGGGTGTAGAAGACACCCTCGCTCCCGTCCACCAGATCCAACGGTGCGTCGAGCATGCCGATGCGCCACTTCGGTCCCTGCAGGTCGAGGAAGACTGGAATGCAGCGGCCTAGATCCAGGGCAAGGCTGCGCACCTGCTCCAAGGCTGCGGCGCGGGATTCCGGATCCCCATGGCTGGCGTTCAAGCGGATGGCATCGGCTTCCTTCAAGGCTTCCCGCAGGCGGTCACCCTGCATGAGGGCAGGACCCAGGGTGATCACGATTTTGGTCTTCCGCACTTTGTCTCCCATCGCTTGCTCAGATAATCAGAATCATCGCCCGGTTTGGCTAGCAGATGTTGCGCAGGTGTGTCGGGTCAGCCAAGGATCCGTGGGACCGGAGCAAAGAGATTGGTTCGCAGTGAAGCAGCGGGAAAGGGCGGCCGCCCTTAGGATGTGACGTCCTCCCGAGTGACTGGACCAAAGTCAATGTGAGTCCTGCCCAGACATTTTCCCACCGCCAAGTCCAAGGCTTGCGAGGCGTCGACACGTTCCGGCCCGATCGCCAACCAGGCGATCCTCATGCTCAAATGGTCTGAAAGGTGCTAGGTGTTCGATGCAGGGACCCTCCATGACGCCATCTGACAACGCGCGCATCTATTCCATCGTTTTCCTCGGGGCAGCCACTCTTGGGATAGGGCTGCTCTGCTTCAGGGTATTGAGCCCGCTCCTTGCAGCCATAGCCTGGGCCATCA
>Ga0182021_10005237_pt1 | contig 15319 bp, 12 predicted proteins | sample 612E3MmetaG_FD_120493 | JGI IMG/M metagenome (GOLD analysis project Ga0182021, IMG submission 120493) | Permafrost microbial communities from Stordalen Mire, Sweden - 612E3M metaG (Illumina Assembly) | ecosystem: Environmental > Terrestrial > Soil > Wetlands > Permafrost | place: Sweden... | reverse complement strand
CCTCGCCTGAATTCTCGCCGACACGCCTTAGACTTCTCATCTAGGGGCACCTGTGTCAGATCTTGGTACGATCGATTAACTGACTCTAGTACCGTTTTCATGGGCACCAGGAATTGTCCGAAGTGAACTTTCGTTCACCTACTCATGCTTTCGCAAGGTTCTCACCATTACGGTTCTTCCCAAGCTTACACACTTGAACAGCCAGACAAGACTGCTCGAATTATCCCGATGCGTCAGATACTAGACAGAGGTTAATCGGCACAGGAATATTGACCTGTTTCCCTTTCACTACTTTCGATTAAGTGATAGTTTAGGATCGGCTAACCCTCGGCTGACGAACATTGCCGAGGAACCCTGGCCCCTACGGCGGAATGGATTCTCACCATTCTTTGCTGCTACTCCTACCATGATCCTTATACAAACACGGTCCACCAGACCTCACGGCCTAGCTTCTACCCATGCATGTCACCTCGTTACCAGATCACCTTTCGGTGCTCAATAATATCGGTATCCGATTTAGCCCCGTCCATTTTCAGGGCCCATAATCTCGACTGGTGAGCTGTTACGCTTTCTTTAAAGGATGGCTGCTTCTAAGCTCACCTCCCAGTTGTCTTCGACTACAGACGCCTTTTGTTATTACACTTAACCGGAATTTAGGGTCCTTAATTATTGGCTGGGTTGCATTCCCTGATGGACCCCAAGATTACCCCAGAGGCCCTCACTCCCGACTTCTACGGTGGTTACAAGTTCGGAGTTCAACAGGCGACCGAAAACTTTCGTTTCCTAAGCCCCCAATTGGTGCTCTACCACATAACCTACCTCCATCGAGGTCTAACTGCGATTAGTTTCACGAGGAACCAGCTATTTCCAGCTTTGATTGACCTTTCATCCCTATGCCCAGGTCATCCCAAAGATTTGCACATCATTACGGGTTCGATCCTCCACCTTCCTTTCGAAAGGCTTCAATCTACCCAGGCATAGATCAACTGGCTTCGGGTATCCCTCCAATGACTCCAGGCGAGCGCACCTCGCCCCTCACCCTTGCGGGTTGCGGGCTAGTTGGTTTCCCTCCGGCTCCGATCTTCTAGATCTTAGCCTCGCCATTGAACAGAACTCCATGGCCCGTTATTCGAAACGGACGAGTGGACACTGGTACGGCTTGCGCCATCATCCCTTCCATGCCACACTCAACTTATAGCCGATTGGTTTCAGGCTCTTTTTACCTCCCGTCAAGGGTACTTTTCAGCTTTCACTCACGCTACTACTGCGCTATCGGTCTCGAGACGTATTTAGAGTTGGAAACTAATGTTTCCCAGCTTCACGCGCGATATCCAACGCACGTTACTCAGGAACTTTGGCACTCTTCTTTTCGACTTATCCGTACGGGACTATCACCCTCTTTGGTACTGCGTTCCAGCAGATTTCTGGTTGATCGATTAAGAAGTAACCAAGTCCACAACACCACATCTCCCTTGCATTTCTGCTAGGGATTCAGTTTGCTCTGTGCCGCTTTCGATCGCCTTTATTAACGGCATCCCTATTGGTTTCTTTTCCTGCGGGTACTAGGATGTTTCGATCCCCCGCGTTCCCGATCCTGTAAAGGACCATTCCGAAGAATATGAAGTCACATTAGGTAATCGTCGGATCATAGGCTTCTTGCACCTACCCGACGCTTATCGCAGCTTGACACGACCTTCTTCGGCGCTCGAGCCGAGCCATTCCCCAATCGGCGTAGCAATACGCCGCTATCTAATTTACTGTCGGCTTAACACACGTCCAGGTTGCGTATGATTGGTAATCACCGAATAGTCGAGAACTCTTCCAAATCTCGACCTTCTCTACCACTTCCCCGGCGAAAGGTTATTTCCCGGGTGCATTGAGTATAATTCCACGGAGCCAGACAATAATGCCCGGCTACGGTGGACTCCCCAATATTTGAGGGAATATTTAAACGTTGCCATCTTCATCGACCTTTTTGTCGGTAACGTCTTTTCTTGCCTGTTTGGGCAAGGTAACCCCCTCACCGCACATTCATTATTTAAGGCTTTCTCAGAGGGGTGTTTTACACGGTCTCTGGCCTTGCTCATGGTTTATACATGAGCTCGGGAGACTAAGGCTTGCCTAGATTAAAAGCTTACTATGAAGATTCTCCGGACAGAACCAGTCCCCTCCAGCAATATGGACAGCAAATCGAACTACAATTCCTATCTGGATGATTTTATTGCGGTGGAAATCAGCTTGGGGATCACTGAGATCCTAGTGGCCACGTCCACGCCGGCCTCGCTTAGCCGCTTGACCTTGTTCTCCGCCAATCCAGTTCCTCGGGAGATAATGGCTCCAGCATGTCCCATCCGCTTCCCCGCGGGCGCTGTCATACCAGCAACAAAGGAGACGACCGGCATGGTCATCTTGTCTTGTATGTATTCGGCTGCCATTTCCTCAGCGGCGCCACCAATCTCCCCGATCAATACGATTCCCTTCACATCGGCTCGATCCTCGCATAGCATTAGAGCTTCAACCATGTTAGTGCCGGTCACTGCATCTCCTCCAATGCCGATGCAAAGCGCTTGTCCGATACCCGCATCGGTGAGCGATTGGACGACCTCATAGGTCAGAGTGCCGCTCCTGGAAACAACCCCGATCGGACCGGACATGAAAATTGAGTTCGGCATGATGCCGAGCTTTACCTCACCGGGTATAGCGAGCCCTGGCGAGTTGGGACCGATCAAAGTGGCGCCCATCGATCTGGCATACTGGGCGATACGGATGGTGTCGAGCGGCGGAACATGCTCTGTTACCATTACCAGCGTTCTGATACCCGCCTCCAACGCTTCTAAGGCCGCGTCCAGGGCGTGGGGTGCCGGAACGAAAATGACCGAAGCTTCCGCCCCGAACCTTTGGACACATTCATGCACTGTCTCAAGGACCGGGGTGCCGTCCGTCAACCTTCCCTCTTTTCCGGGAGAGACCCCTGCCACTACGTTCGTACCGAACTGCTTCATGGCAGCGGTGTGAATCCTACCTTGGTGTCCAGTAATGCCCTGGACGATCACGGGAGTATTCTTGCGTAATAAAAGTTCCTTCACGGTACCATCTCCTGCTTGAGTCTCAGGATGGCCGATTCAAGGTTCCTATCGAACTGTATCCTGGCCGAATTCAACATCTCTTTGGCCCGGTCTTCGTTGACACCCCGAAGTCTGACCATAATCGGGATGGCTGATCCCTCTGTCCCCACAGCTTTGATAACGCCCTCCGCAACGGTGTCGCAGCGGGTAATTCCTCCGAACACGCTGACAAGCAGAGCTTTGGGTCTGGCCCCGAACGAACTACTAATGGCCAATTTGATGGCCGTGGCCACCTGGCCTGGATCGTCCGTGCCGCCCAAATCGACGAACAAACCCCCATGCAGCCCATTCAGCTCCAGAAGGTCGAGGGTGGCCATGGTCAGGCCGGCTCCATTGGCCACGACGGCCACATCCCCATCCAATTGTACCAGATTGATACCGGAGAGCTTGGCCGTCTTTTCCTGCCTGGTCAAGTCCCTGCCTGACAGATTTTCGAACTCATGGTGCCTGAAGACCGCATCGTCATTCAGTATTACCTTCGCATCCGCCGCTACCATCTCGCCGGTCTCGGTGATGAGGAGGGGATTGATCTCGACCAAATCACAATCCTTCTCCAGGTATAGGTTCCAAAGTGACACGATGATCTCACGGAGCTTTCCTTCCAGGTTCGTATCCAGACCAAGAAAATGGGAAACGCCCCGGACCGCATAGTCCTGGACCCCGATGAAAGGGGAGAGGGTCCAAGTGGCGATTAGCGAGGGTTGGACGTTCTCGATGTCGACGCCACCCTGGGCGCTGACCAGGATGGATGGCACACCTCGCTTTGGGTCGACGGTGATCGCTATGTATACCTCCCCCTTTATCTCGCGGACCATTTCTTCGAGCAGGACCGAGCGCACGGGCAGGCCTTTCACTTGGATATTGAATATCTTGCGCGCCTCTGCGACCGCCTCGTCCGTGGTCATTGCGGTGACCACCCCGCCAGCCTTTCCACGGCCTCCTGCCAGGACCTGAGCCTTGATCATGATAGGCATCTCCAGATTGTTTAGGCAGGATAATATCTGGTCAGGGGAACTGCACGTATATCCCTGAGGGATTTTAATCCCGTACTGCCGGAACAGCTCCTTGCCCTCGGTCTCGTACAATCTCATGGTCTCAGTCAAGCAAGCGACTGGGAGGGTATAACGTCTTTTGCTCTATCTGGAGTATTAACAGGTAAAAGAAAATGTCTCAAAAGTATTTATAGAGAGATTAACTTTCGAAATTGATGCCGGTCCTGAGCATTGCTGGAATAGGTCCAGATTCGAACATCTTCCTGGTTACGGGGAAAGACCCATTCGTGGTTGACACAGGCACCGGAACGAATCATGTCAAGATACTGGCGAAATTGCTTTCCTTGTCCAATGGAAAGCGGCCGAACCGTATCGTTCTAACTCACAGACATTATGATCACGTCGGGGGCGCGTCCAGATTGTCGAAGGAACTGGACGCTGAAGTGTTTATCCATGAGCTGGATGCCAGCGTGGTAGAGACCGCGGACCTGCGCGGCACCGCGGCGCACTTCTACACGAGCAAAATGGAACCGGTGAAGACGACCCACCTGAAAGGTGGTGAGGTGTTCGAGACCGGTGATCACCGGTTCGAGGTGATCCATACACCAGGGCACACGGCCGGGGGAATATGTCTATTGGACCGTGGAACTGGCGACCTCATCAGTGGCGACACAGTGTTCGTCGGTGGGGTAGGCCGGTGGGACCTTGAAAGCGGAAACCACAAAGCGCTCGTAGCTTCCGTCAGAAACCTTATCAGCCTGGATTTCAAGGCAATATATCCAGGGCATGGCGAAAGTACAGGTACAGGCGCGGCAGCGGTCGTCAAGGACGCATTGACATACCTGGGGGAGTTCTAAATGGAAATCATAAAGGGCAACGAAAAGGGCGGAAAGGTATGCGAGATACAGGACGATAAATTCGAGATGATCGTCTCGGAGCTCCGTTCCGGTCATTTGATCGTCTACCCCACGGAGACCATCTACGGTCTAGGGGCCGACCCGTTCGATGAGCTAGCGGTCAAACGCGTCTTCAAGGCCAAGAAGCGCCCCTACGATATGCCGCTCACCATCGCCGTCAGCAACGCCCGGATGCTCGAGGAGTTAGCCTTCGTCGACGATCGCGCTCGCAAGCTGATCGACACGTTCCTTCCTGGACCGCTCACCCTGCTCCTGCAGAAGAAACCGGTCGTCCCGGACATGGTCTCCGCCGGATCGCCAGAGGTCGGCATCAGGATCCCCGATCATCCATTCGCGCTCAGACTGATCAACGAGTTCGGTCCGATCATTTCGACCAGCGCCAACCTGCATTCAAGGCCGAACCCCGTCACCTGCCAGAGCGCTGTCGATGACCTTGGAGAATCGGTCTCGATCTACGTGGATTGCGGACCCAGCCCGATCGGCAAACCATCCACGATAGTTCAGCTTCTGGAAGGCGACGTTGAGGTAATCCGCCCCGGCGCCATCCCCATTGAGAAGATCGAGGCTGTGCTACATGGATGAGCATGCACTGGATTGCGTCAGGAAAGCCGGTCGTATCGCCGGCGAGGCGCGCGAACTGGGCGTAAGCTTGGTGGCGCCAAACGTGCCCTTGGTCAAGGTGGCCGAGGAAGTGGAGGCATACATATACGAAAAAGGCGCCAGAGTGGCCTTCCCGACCAATCTGAGCATAAACGATGTGGCGGCGCACTTTTCCCCGAACCTGCATGATGATATGCGTTTCTCGCAGGGCGACGTGGTCAAGGTCGATGTCGGCGCTCATGTGGATGGTTTTATAGGCGATACAGCGGCGACAGTAGAGGTGGGCACCAAGAACTGGACCGACCTGATCAACGCATCAGCTCGGGCACTTACCTTTGCGACAGAGATGATCGCCGACGGGACGCCGGTAAATGCGATAGGCGGCGCCGTGGAACGGAGCATCAAGGAGTCTGGCTTCCGGCCGGTCGTGAATTTGAACGGCCACGAGATGAAGCAATACAACCTGCACGCTGGACTTTCCATACCTAACTTCGACGACGGTACCACCACCAAGGTCCGCGACGGCATGATAATCGCGGTCGAACCTTTCGCCACGAACGGTGCCGGTTCCGTGGACAACGCAAAGGCGGGAAACATCTATCGGATCATACGCGACCGGCAGCTCAAGGACGCAGAGACGATGCGGCTTTTCGAACGCATCAAGACTGAATATAGCTCGCTGCCGTTCTGCGAACGCTGGTGCCAGAAACTCGATAAGGATGCACCTTATCTGTTGAAGAACATGTTCCGCCACGGCGTGATCATGAGCTACCCGATGCTTCGAGAGGTAAAGCATGGCCTGGTGTCGCAGATGGAACACACGCTCGTGATTGTGAACAACCGTTGCGAGATCACAACCAAGGTGTGAGACCAGCCAGTCCATGGTAGGGAGTTCTTCGGCTCATAAGCTTTAATTAGCCCAGTGGCATTACGCAGAAATACTGATGCGAGGGTAGCCAAGCCAGGTCAAAGGCGACAGACTCAAGATCTGTTCCTGCAGAGGTTCGCCGGTTCAAATCCGGCCCTTCGCACCATCAACCGTATCCAGGCAAGTATTTGTATTTTTCAATCAAATCGGAAACCCTTTTCTGAGGTGCCGCCTCGCTGAATCTGACCATTGATTAAACAGTCTGGACATTTCTGATGTCCTAGGCCTTGGCTTCTGTATTTTCCCCGGTCATTAATCTCAGATATGATTTAGTGACCGAAATGGTTAAACTATGATTATTTTTCATCACCTCCAATGCCTAAAATAAGCGTGAATGAAGCAGAATGCTCTGGATGTGGAATTTGCTATAACGACGAATGCCCTGAGCTGTTCGCCGAAGGAGACGGCGGAATAAGCGAGCTACATCCCATTTTTCAAAAGAATGGTAAGCATGAAGGAGAGGTCCCCGCAGACAAAAAGGAATGTGCCAAACGGGCAGCCATGGCATGTCCTAACAGCGCAATAATGGTAGTATGATCAAGTAAGATATCGAGGGTGGATCGTAGCCGACCCCTCATTGATAAATCCTTCTTTTTCGGTTTTCACCTAAGATGCTCGATGGACCGATGGTCTTTCTCGATCAATATTTGCATCCGATAACCGCTATGTCAGCTGCACATGAGTGATGTGACGCGGGACACTCCGCAACTGGCCGATTCATACGATCGCATCAGCGAGGCTCAGTTCTTACTTGGATGCTCTTTGATCAATAAAATGGGGGTAAAAGAAGGAGATGTGATGCTAGACGTCGGCTGCGGAACCGGTCGATTGACATTGTTCGCGGCGGATATTGTCGGGCATTCTGGCGGCATAATAGGTCTGGATCCTTCGCCTCACCGAATCAAAATAGCTCAAGAGAAACAATCTGAAGGTCGCTTTCCGAATGTCAAATTCATGATCGGGGCGGGGGAAGATCTAGGTCTTTTCGCCGAAGCCACATTCGATGGCACATATTATTCTTCCGTCTTTCACTGGATACGGGAAAAAGAGAAAGTGCTGAATGAGGCATATAAGGTTCTAAAACCGGGCGGCCGAATCGGCATCACCATGCCTGACCCCGGTGGTCTCAACGAGTTCCTCCGTTCCCTGATCAAGGAAATCGTATCGCGACCGGCTTACTCTCAGCATTTCAGACGCACTTCCACGGAAAACATATTGATCACAAAGGAAACATTGGATTCGCTTTTTGGAAAGACACCATTCGTCAATCTCAAGATAGAGATCATGGAGAAAAGGAGGCTTTACCGTTCAGCAAGCAGTCTTATTGAGTTTTATTCTGCGAGCTCGTTTGGAAATTTCCTAAGTTTTATGCCGGAGAACCTTAGGGATGAGCTCAAGAAAGATATTATTATCGAGCTGCAAAAAGAAATGGCCCTAGATGGCCTGGAGCTGATCTCCAAGACCATCCTCGCCATAGCCGATAAACCTGCCTGACACAATTCTTAGGTCCCTGGTATATCGGACTGATATCCTGGGATCGGAACGTTCTCTGGCAATCTCTTATTTGTGTATCTTAGGCCATTCACCTGCGAATGCAGACGATCATGCTGTTGGCGTTGGTCATTTTCCTGGTGACCTACGTCCTGATCTCGGTGAGGCGATTCGGCAAGCTTAACCTGGAAAGGCCAGCAGTGGCATTGTTCGGGGCGGCACTCATGGTGCTGTTCGGTGTCGTAGCAGCGGACCAGGCATTCGCCTCGATCCAGCTGGACATCCTCGGACTGCTGCTCGGTATGATGATCATCGTCGTCTCCCTAGAGCTATGCGGTTTTTTCACCTGGGTCTCGGTGAAAATGATACGAGCGTCGAAGAACCAGTTCCAGTTCCTGATCCTGGTGATGTTGGTTACTGCCTTGCTCTCGGCATTGATCCTGAATGACACGGTGGTATTGCTGTTCACCCCTATCGTCATCAAAGCCTGTCGTCTGATCAAGGCCAATCCCGTACCGTTCCTGGTGGCTGAGGCGATCGCCGCCAACATCGGCAGCGTGGCGACACCGGTAGGTAACCCACAGAACGCATTCATCGCCACCCAATCGCACATCACCTTCGCCGAGTTCACCACAAAGCTGCTGCCGGTCACTGTGTTATGCCTGGCAGTGGCGATGGTGTTGGTCTGGCTCGTTTTCAGGAACGACCTTCGGGATGGCTGTGAAAAGAAAGACCGCTATTGGCTATGCGAAAGGAGCAAACCGATCGATGCCGAAATGGCGGTCCGAGGGATCGCACTTGAACCGGTCCATCGTTCGGTCTTCTTGGTTCTTGGGGCACTCGTCCTGGTATTTGTCGGATTCGTCCTATCCCCATATATCAATCTACCACTGGCTATGGTGGCTTTCATCGGTGGGGCGTTCGTCCTCATGTTACTTCCGTTCTTCAACCGCTCTGTGCAGCCCGTCGAGGTCCTTCGCAAGGTCGACTGGACACTGTTGCTCTTCTTTGTTGGTCTGTTCATAGTCCTGAAGGGTGTGGAAACGTCCGGACTCTTGGCGGAAATGATGAACACGTTCCAGGCCAGCAGCGGGTCCGGCCTCACCAGCATTCCCGGACTTACTGGATTCTGCGCGATACTTTCCAACCTGATCAGTAATGTCCCGGCGGTGATGCTGCTATCGCCCCTTGTGGCGAGCGTAGGTAGCAACAACCTATGGCTGACGCTTGTCACCAGTTCTACATTGGCGGGTAACGCCACCATACTCGGAGCGGCGGCAAATGTCATCGTTATCGAAACAGGCAACAAAATGGGCGTGGAGGTCTCACTTTGGCAGTTCATGAAGGCGGGACTGCCGATCACGATCATTACTCTGCTATTGTCCGTGATCATGCTGGGGATGCTGTGAAGGTTGAGCATTCGTTTGATGTTGTTAACTCAGTGAATGACCCATTTTGTCAGATATTAGCTAGACAGAAGGAAAAGAGTGCTGGACGCCGCACACGTTTGTACCATTTCACGCCCCTATTGACCGTTTAAGGGTACTATTTCCTCTCTAGGCATGATACCTTAAATAGCGAGGAAGTAGTTTTGCTCCCCTATGGAATCGGGAGTGCTGTTTGGAATCGGGTTCATTGTACTTGGCACGCTCATGCTATTGTTCGAATTGCATGCACCGGGTACGTTCCTGCTCGTTCCCGCCACGGTACTGATCGTGCTTGGCGTGATGGGCATGCTATTCCCGGATGTGTTGTTCAGCTGGTGGGCGCCTATAGCGGCTGTGATCGTGCTTGTACCGACCACTCTACTGACGATCAAGCTCTACCAGAGACTGGCTCCACCGGGGCCTCCGGTGACCACTGTCGCGACCTCGCTGGTTGGCATGAAGGGAATGGTCACGACCGACGTGTATCCACATACCCTGAGGGGCAAGGTGGAGATAGAACATGATACCTGGTCGGCAACGTCCGAGTCATTGATACTGAAGGGAAAGCGTGTGGTGGTTGTTAGCAGCGAGGGAGTCCATGTCTTCGTGAAGGAAATTTGCGAAGATCCCAAACAAGTGAATCAAAAATGCGATTGAAGTGGGGAATCAAGAACTAGAAAAGGAGAGGGAAAATTATGGCGGATGTGACATTAGAGATTATCATTGGATTGCTGATTCTGGCGATTATCGCGGTGATCGTCATTGTGACGAGCGGCGTGAAGATCGTTCAGCCTTACCAGCAGGCTGTTTACATGCGATTGGGAAGTTATGTGAGGATACTCGACCAGGGTATGAACTTCGTCACTCCCTTGATAAACACTGTAGTCAAGATCGATTTGAGAACACAGGTGCTGGATGTACCAAGGCAGGAGGTCATCACCAAGGACAACTCCCCGGTCAACGTTGATGCGGTCATTTATATCAAGGTCATTGATCCGAAGAAGGCTTTCTTCCAGGTCACCGACCACCGGGCCGCAACCATCTATCTGGCCCAGACCACCCTGAGAAGCGTCATCGGCGACATGGAGCTGGATGAGATCCTATCCAACAGGGAGAAGATCAACCTGCACCTGAGGGACAAGCTTGACGAGGCGACCGACAAGTGGGGCGTGAAGGTGGAAGCGGTCGAGATTCGTGAGGTAGACCCAGCCCCGAAGGTCAAACAGGCCATGGAAGAGCAGACCTCGGCAGAAAGGCTGAGACGTGCCGCCATCCTGAAGGCGGACGGTTCGAAGACCGCTGCGATCCTGAGTGCTGAAGGTGAGAAGCGGGCCAGGATCCTCCAGGCCGAGGGTCTCAGGCAGGCCAAGGTGCTTGAAGCAGAAGGAGAAAGGCTGGCCATTATTCTCAACGCACAAGGAGAAGGACAGAAGCTCAGAATATTGAGCGTCGGTGCGGCCTCGTTGGACTCCAAGGCGCTGACCGTACTATCTCTGGACACGATGAAGTCCGTCGGTAATGGTCAAGCGACGAAGATCATCCTGCCGTTCGAGGTGTCCAAGCTCATGGAGTCGGTCTCTGAATATCTGGGAGGGGGTAACAAGACCCCAGAGCGCTCAATATCGAACCGCGAAGAGATCGAAAAGGCTGTCGGCAATGCAGATGATATCCTTGGACCGATACCGACCCAAGCCGAACTGAGACAGGATTTCAAGAACATAGAAGAAGCTGTGCAGAAGGACCGGATCGAAGCGGCGGAGGCTATCAAGGAAATGGAAAAGAAAAAGCGTGCCGCAATGATCGCGCCTGATGGTTCCGCCTGATCCAAACCCCTTACTTTTCCCTTTTATATTTAATAGGAAATGCGAGCCAGCATAACCTAGCGCAACATATTCATCAGATGTATTTCTCCTAACACTCGCTTTTTTATATTACGAGAAACATAGCAATTATTGACCTTCGCGACCAGCGTCGTGCGGCTCAAAAAAGGAACAGGTAATAGTAATGTATGGCGGAAAACCGAGAAGCGGTGGTGGCTATGGGGGCAGACCGAGAGAGGAAGGACCCCGCGAGATGCACAAGGTGAAATGCTCCGACTGCGGAGCCGAGACTGAGGTTCCATTCAAACCTACTGAGGGCAGACCAGTATATTGCAGGGACTGTTACCAGAAACACAAACCGGTAAGAAACGACAGGTTCTAATCCTGTCAAATTCCTTCTTTTTATTTCATCAGATCAGTCCGAATAGTCCTTATGATTATTATTAACTAATTATATTATATTAACATTTGCACCGCGCTGACATCGATTCTCTTTTTTGGTCATTATGTGATGGATAATGAAACATGGGTCCATGATCGACACCCACAAATATTGTACACCTCAAGATGATCGATTGGGATTTGCTAAGATGGAAAGATAAGGATTGATCGAGGTGGTATGGAGCGACACCAAAACCAGTTATGCGATAATGGCCAAAGGTCAAAGATATCTTGTTGAGTTCAAGAAGTTCCGAGAGTTCGGTGATGTCTTCGGCGTTGAGATTTAACTCTTCGCTCAACATAATAAGGTCACAATATATGATGATAAGATGGAAAGTGGACGGTGCGCGATTTGAACGCGCGGCCTCCTGCTTGCAAAGCAGGCGATCTTCCGGTCTGATCTAACCGCCCAATTAGGGGTCGTAAACGTCCTGGCGAATATATAGGTTTCTGAGTACCAGCTAAGGGTCTGTCCCCTTACCCACTTTTACGAACCAGCTAAAGCGACTGGAAAGCAAGTAGGGCGATCATGGCGATCATCTGCAGATCGCGCCGTCGCTCGCACCGCTGACCAGCTTCCGGTATTTTGCCAGCATTCCATCGGGATGTCGGTCGACGACCTTGACCCTCTCCAGACGCTTCTTGATCTCCTTATCGCTGACGCCGACGAGCTCGAGTTTCCTGGCGGGGATATCGATAAGGATCCTGTCGCCGTCCATGACGGCGGCAATCGGCCCTTTATCGAATGCCTCTGGACAAACATGTCCGATGCACGGTCCTCTGGTCGCACCGGAGAACCGACCGTCAGTGATGAGCGCGACCGAGTCGGACAACCCCATGCCGGCGATCATGCTGGTAGGTCCAAGCATTTCCGGCATTCCCGGTCCACCCTTGGGACCCTCATACCTTATGACGACAACGTCGCCAGGAACGATCTTCCGTTCCGAAATGGCCCTGCTGACCTCGTCCTCTGAATTGAAACAGCGTGCCGTTCCTTCGAAGCGCATCATCTTCTCGTTCACCGCCGCCTGTTTGACCACGGAACCTTCTGGGGCCAGATTGCCGAAGAGTATCGCAATGCCGCCCTGCTTGTGGAACGGCCTTTCGATCGGCCTTATGCACTCCTCGTCGATAATGCGCGCCTCATCCGCGATCTCGTGGATCGTCTTGCCGGAAACTGTGTCCTCATTGTATAGATGGTCCCTCAGACGCTTCAAGATGGCCGGAACACCGCCTGCCCGCTCGAAATCACCCATAACGTACTGACCGCTGGGTCTGATGCTGGTGAGATGTGGTATCTCCTTGGAGAACTCGTCAAAGGTCTTCAGGCTAATCTTGATGCCGAAATCCGAGGCGATCGCAGGAAGATGCAACGCTGTGTTGGTTGATCCTCCGATCGCCATGTCGACCCTTATGGCGTTCTTGAAGGAGTCTTCGGTGACGATCGAACGTGGTGTCTTGTTCTGGCGGACCAGCTCGACGATCCTCCGACCAGATTCACGAGCGATCTCCCTCTTTTTCTTGCTGTCGGCCATCGATGTGCCGCAGCCGACCAATGACAATCCCAGGGCCTCTGTGAGACAGGCCATGGTGTTGGCGGTGAACAGGCCTGCGCAGCTCCCTGCTCCGGGACAGGCGCAACCCTCGATGTGCGCCACGTGTTCCTTGTCGGCCTTGCCCGCCTTGTACTCGCCCAACGCCTCGAAGACGCTTTGCAGGTCCAAACGCTCCGTTTCCGATCCACCATGCTCCATCGGACCGCCGGTGACGATGATGGTGGGAACGTCGCAGCGCCCGGACGCCATCAGCATGCCGGGTGTGATCTTGTCACAGTTAGTCACGCCCACCCATCCGTCAAAGCAGTGTGCCTTGACCATCAGCTCGACGCAGTCGGATACTGTTTCTCTTGATGCCAGTGAGTAACGCATGCCAGCATGGCCCATCGCTATACCGTCGCAAATGCCAGGCACACCGAAGGTGAACGGGACCCCGCCAGCCTCGATTATTCCCTGTCTGACCTCATCGACAAGCTGGTTGAGGTGTATGTGACCGGGTATGATATCGTTCTGTGAGTTCGCTATTCCTATGAACGGCTTCGAGAAGTCCGCGTCGGTAAGACCAACTGCCCTGAGGAGGCTCCGGCTTGGTGCCTTCTCGATACCCTTGGTGATGATATCGCTGCGCATGCAATCGCCACCAGAGAATACAGAAGGATGTAGATAATCTGTTCACAGGAGATCGTCCATCGATTCACATTAGCAGAATTTGCTCTTCCCGGAACCGAAGGAATAAAGCGGAGAGGAAGTCCGAAACTATATCGTCCTTTCGGTTTATCTCCCGAATCCAGATGCGAATACTGAGGGTGATCTTGGCATCGGATATGTCGGCGACGAGCACGCGGGGACTGAACATCTCATAGGATATCTTGTTCTCGAAAAGCGTCCTCAATCGCCTTAAGCGCATGACCTTTTCTACTTCGTGTTTCTCCTGCCCCGGCACGTTTGGAAGTATGAATGGGTCTTTATCGGCAACTTCCAGGATGATCTTTTTGACCAGTTCTAGGTCTGATTCCATGGATACGGTGAGGCGTAACGGGACCTCGAAGAATCCGGCCTTCGTGTAGTTTATGACCTTCCCACCCACGATATAGGAGTTAGGAACCACCGCCAGCTTTCCCTGGGGATCAAGGAGGATCGTTTTTGTCAAAGTTATATCCTTAACCCTTGCCGGCTTTGTGTCTGGCGATCCTCCAATGTCTATCCAGTCCTCCAGTTGGATCTGCCGTTCCAACCCTATCAATATTCCTGCCATTATATTTTGAAGAATCTGCTGGGAGGCCAATGCAATGACGATGCCGGCAAGCCCCAAGGTTGCGGCGACCGTTTCTATATCGATCTGCAGGATGTTGGTCATTCCGAAAGAAAGGCCCGCGGCGATGATGAGGTATTGGACGCCCCTGGCGTACTTTTTCGAACGACGCTTGCCGATCCGGGTCTCAGTAGTGTGACGAATAAGAGCATATGCCGATCTAGCTATCGTCAAGATGACAAGGATCAGGACAATGAAGAAGAAAAGGCTCTCTCCATTGACGCCAAAAAAGTCACTGCTCGCCATTATCAACATAATAGGTACTGGTCATTAATATGTTATCGTGGGCTACAAAAATGAAGTGTTGGAAGGGATTAAAAAATAATATGACTGGAATTGGTTTGAAGCGTTTAGGACCGGAGAACGATCTCGATGTTAACACCATCGGGCACCTGAATTCTCATCAGTTGCCTCAGGGCGCGCTCATCTGCGTCTAGGTCGATCAGTCTCTTGTGGATACGCATCTCCCACCTGTCCCATGTCTCGGAACCCTCTCCATCGGGGCTCTTCCGGCAAGGGACCTGGAGCCTCTTCGTAGGCAGGGGGATGGGTCCGCGTATAGCGACGCCGGTCCTTTGGGAGATCTGCTTTATCTGTCCGCAGACAGAGTCGACCTTCTTTGGGTCCGTGCCACTCAGTGAAATCCTTGCGCGCTGTGCCATGTGATCATCTCAAAATATAAGAGGAAAGGGAAGGGGTTTACATCTCCT
>Ga0182021_10005235_pt1 | contig 15326 bp, 13 predicted proteins | sample 612E3MmetaG_FD_120493 | JGI IMG/M metagenome (GOLD analysis project Ga0182021, IMG submission 120493) | Permafrost microbial communities from Stordalen Mire, Sweden - 612E3M metaG (Illumina Assembly) | ecosystem: Environmental > Terrestrial > Soil > Wetlands > Permafrost | place: Sweden... | reverse complement strand
GGTTTCCGCGGACCCTCCTCCAACCCTTCCTCCATCAACTCCGCTCTTCCCGGCACCTGGTCGAAGACGTCCAACATCGAGTGGACCGCCACTCTCCCGGGCCTCGGCTGGTCTTCGCCCATCGTCGCCGGCAGGCACGTCTTCCTCACAACCGTCACCACCGACGGCAAAGCTAAACAGCCGCAAGTTGGCACCACCTACTCCAACGATTACGTCGCCGAGCTCACGAAGCAGGGCCTCAAAGACAAGGAAATCGAGGACCGTCTGAACGCACGCGATTTCGAGCTCCCGGGCGAGGTCAACCTGCACTATTTCCTCTATTCCATCGATCTCTACTCAGGCAAGGTCGCCTGGACGCGCGAATTCTACTCGGGTCACCCTCCCGGAGGCCGTCACCGCAAGAACAGCTTCTGCTCGGAAACCCCTGTCACCGATGGCAAGCGCGTTTACGTCTACATCAATAACCTCGGCCTCTTCGCCTACGATTTCAGCGGCAACAAGGTCTGGAACGCCCCGCTCGAAAACTTCCCGACGATCCTCGATTTCGGCACGGCCTCCTCACCGGCTCTTGTCAACGACCTCGTCATCATCGTCAACGACAACGAGAAACAGCAATTCATCGCGGCATTCGACAAGAACTCGGGCAAGCAAGTCTGGCGCACGAATCGCTCGATACACGTCCAAGGCTCCGATCGCCAGACCGGCTGGTCGAGCCCCTACATCTGGAAGACTTCCGTGCGCACCGAAATCGTCACCATTGGCCCTGGCCTCGCTATCGGCTACGATCTCGAAGGCAAGGAATTGTGGCGTCTCGGGGGGATGTCAGCCAGCCCCATCCCGAGTCCTTTCGCCTATGACGGCCTTCTCTACCTCAACGGTGGGTCCGCCAAAGCCCTCGCCGCGGTCAAACCCGGCGCGAGCGGCGACCTCACCACACCGGACGGCGCCAAACTCAGTGATTTCGTCGCCTGGTTTCAGCCCAAGGCCGGAACTTATTTGCCAACCGAACTGGCCTATAACGGAGGGCTCTATGTCCTCACCCACACCGGCATCCTCGCGCGCCTTGACGCCAAGACCGGCCAGCAATCCTACAAAACTCGAATTGGCGAAGGTGGCGATTTCACCGCATCGCCCTGGGGTTACGGCGGCAAGATCTTCTGTTTGGACGAAGAAGGCCGGACGTTTGTCATCCGCGCCGGCGAGAAATACGAATTGCTCGATTCCAACGACCTTGGGGAAATGGCCCTGGCTACGCCGGCCCTCATTGGCGATCGTCTGATCCTGCGGACCCAGAATCACCTGTATTCTATCCGCAACAGACCCCGCGACAGTCGCCGCTAGGGAACGCATTCACGGGGCGCGATTCCGGATACCGCCGGGATCGCACCACCCGCCTGCACCGCGCCGATTGCCGCTACCTTGCTTCGAGCGGGTACGCTTACGGCTTCTTCGCCGGCGCCTGGCCGGGGTCCACGGTCTCCTTGGTCTTGTCGTCGGGGACCGGAGGCGCGTCGGCGTCGCCGAAGCTGATGGTCGATTCGGCTTCGTACTTGCGGTAGATGCGGAACTCGTTCTCGTTCTTCTCCAGGAAATCGCCGCCCGTGGCGGTCACGTTGCCCTTCAGCGGCAGCAGGAACGGGCGGCCGGAGAGTTCGACGTAGTCGTAGTCCAGCGTGGATTCCACGTGGCGGATGGGAAAACCGGGCGGAATGTCGTCGGCTATGGAAGTTACCCGCATGATCTTGTGGGTTTCCTTGTCCACCTCGACCAGCCCGTGATAACCCACGGTGATGAACTGGTTCTCTTCCTTGACGCCGATGTGATAGTCGGAATTTCCGAGCGCCACCTTGTAGCCGAACGCCAGCACCCGCTTACCGCGCAGCGTGCCCCAGTGGTCCCATTCGAAATGGGTCTCCGTGCGGCGCTCGAAGACCTGGCGCATCATGGTGCCGAAATCGCCATACGACGTGGCGCCTCCCAGTTTCTTGTAGTCCACCTGGGTGGGCGTGTTGTTCTGCAGGATCAGCTTGTAATCTTCCTTCTGCTGGAAGTAACTGAGCCGGATGGTGAGTTTGTCGAGCTGCTGCCAGCGGGGCGAATCGCCGGAGGCGCCGCCGTAGCGCGTGCCGGGGAGCGGCGCCGCAAAGCGCGTGGTTACCTGGGTGCAGATGAAGTCCGGCAGGTTGGCGCTATAAGTTAGCGCGTACTCGCGCACTTCGTCCAGAATGGCGGCCTGCTCTTCGGACGAGGGCGGCGGAATGGGCTTGGGCGGAAGCGGCGCCACCACCGGTTTGGCGGCCACCAGGCTCTGCGACTGGTCGGCCAGCATCTTCAGGCGGACCAGCGTCAGCGGCCCGATCTTCAGTTGGCCCTGGAGTTGCTCGATGGTGCGCTCGTCCAGGCGTTCGGTCATCTTCACATTGACGAGGAAGCCGGAGATATCGTGATCCGTGTATTTGTAATCGGTGGACTCGATGGCGTTGCGCAGGAAGGCAGCCAGTTTCTCGACGGTCATGGGCGTCTGCGAGGCCGCTGCCAGGCAAAGCGAGAACGCCACCACCAGACCTCCGAAGCGCATATAGGACCATTTTCGCATGGGAACCCGCATGCCCCCTATTTGGCCGGTTGACCGGGCTCGGCGGTCTCCTGGGCCTTCCCGCCGGGTGGGGGCGCGGCCGGGACATCGTCGAAGGTGATGGAGACATCCGCGCTGTACTTGCGGTACGCCTGGTACTCCTTGACGTTTCTGGAGAGGTAATCCCCGGCGCCCATGCGGACCTCGACCTGCGACGGCAGCAGGAACGAAAGTCCGGAGATGGTCTGGTTCTCGTAATAGAGCGTGTCGGAGGCGCTCCGCAGGGGGAAATCCGGCGGTATGTCCACGGCTTCCACTTTGACCCGCAGAATGGCGTGGGTCTGCGGATCGACGTTCACGCGGCCGCGGTAGGCGGTGACGATCTCCCGCCCCTCCACTTCCAGGCGATACCGCGACCTTTCGAGCGGGACGGAAAAATCGAAGCCCATCACGCGCTGCCCGCCCAGGCGGAACCATCCGGCCCATTCGAAACGCGCCGCCGTGGCCGGTTCGAAAACCTGCCGCATCATGCTTCCGAAATCGCCGAAGGATTGCGAACCGCCGAGGCTCTTCATGTTCTGGGTGGTGTAGGCGTGGTTGTGTTCGAGGACCTTCTCTTCTTCCTTCTGCTCGAAGTAACTCAGGCGCTTGGTGATGGTGTCCACCTGCCGCCACTCGGGCTCGGAGACCGCGCCGCCACGGCCCGCGCGCGCAGGATTCGCCACGAACCGGCGCTCCATCTCCAGGCACACGAAGTCGGGCAGCTTCTGGCTGTACTCCAGGGCGTAGCGGCGCACCTCGTCGAGAATGGCGGCCTGCTCCTCGGCGCTGGGCGGGGCCGTGGGCGCGGCTGCCGGCTCGGCCGGCGCGGCTTTGGGCAGGGCACTGGACTGGTCGCGCAACTTGCGTAGCGCGTCCATGGTCTTGGGGCCGAGTAGCACCTTCCCGCGCAAGATCTCGATGGCTTGGTCGTCCAGGCGGCCGGCCAGTTTCACCCGGGAAAGGAAGCGGGCCAACGCGGCGTCGCTCTCCTGGGAGGTGGCGGGGTTGCGCAACCAGTCCATGAGATTGGCGACGGTCATGGTCTGGGTCTGGGCCATCAGACAGGCTGCCAGCAAGGCCGGAAGAAAGCGCAACCGCATGACCCCATCTTCCCACTTCGGACGGTGCCCGGAACCTGTGCGGGCCGCGCCGCAGCGTGAACCGGCGGCACATGGGGCGGGGGGCCGTCACGGGCGCTTGCGCAGCCACAGGTAGCAGTGATTGCCGATGCGTCCCGCGTGGCGCGATCTCAGCAGCGGCAGGTCCAGATAGCGCAGCGGAAACAGCAGCCATCCCAGCACCCCGTGCACCAGCACGCGCCACGCATGCCACGGCAGCATCAGCTTGACGTACTCGATGGTGAACAGCAGCCAGGTGGCCGTGGGCCCCGTGCGCCAGCCTTCCGCGACGGGTTCGAGCGGCCCCGAGATTTCCTTCAGCCCGTCCAGCGTGAAGCGGCGGTAATCGCGCGGGTACTCGTGGAACGGGTGGCAGAACGGCGTCACCAGGTGGGCGTACCCGCCGGGCTCGAGCACGCGATGGATCTCCGCCAGGACGCGCTCGGGATGCCGCACGTGTTCGAGCACCGCGTCGCACTCCACGCGCGTGAAGATGCCGCCGGGGAAGGGAAGCAGTTCGGCGTCGGCCGCCACGTGGACGCCGGGCATGGCCACGAGGTCCAGGTTGACGTATCCCGGCGGTGTCCGCCCGGCGCCGCCGATATACAGGTTCCAGCGCCCCAGCGGAAAATCGCGTGGCTCGCGCGGGTTCATGAGGAACGGCGCGGGCGGCGCCAGCCAGCGGCGCCACCGGCCACTGGCGCCGCGGCTTCGGTAGACCTGTTTGAGGGAAGCGGTGTCCACTGTCGGGCAGGATAGCGCATTGCGGGGGGCGGGCGTGTTGGTAGCGCAAAGCATGGCTCTTGCCTACGATCCCGGTAGCGCCGAGTTCGACGAAGCGGTGCGGGCTGCGACCCACCAGGCTTTCCTCGATACGCTGGCAGCCGGGCTTCCGGTCTTCTATCTGGACGACGACGGCATCGATGCGATGCTGCTCCCCGATGGCCGAAAATTCGAGATCCGCTGGATTCCGGGTGCCCCGTCCGGAGAGAACTACGAGATCGTCCGGGAAGTGACGGCGCACGCCGCCTAAGCCAGCGTGCCCACATTCACCGTAATCGCGGGTCCGAACGGGACCCTCGCTTTCTCCGCCGACCATTCGACCAAGGTGTCATGATTGAGACTGAACACCTTCAGTTGAGGTTCGGATCGCCGAGCGAGTCTGCTGACGAACGCCGCGTGAACATCAAGCGGGGGCCGCACGGGCTGGAACGCGTCTGCGATGGCACTGGTTACCAAGTGCCGGTGTATACTTTCTTGGGGCAAGCCTGCCTCGAGCAGGTCCAAGGCGTGCTCAAGGCTCTTAGCACCGGCGTAGAGCTTCGCTTGGATCTCGTCACGCCCGGCGGCGTCAGGAATGCGGTCGCGGATCTTGTTCCACAGCTCGGACCCAAGCGGATAGCCAGCTCCGTCCAAGTACGAAGAGCCCGCACCCAGTAAGTACCCAACACGCTACCCCTTCAGATGCAGCGCAACTTTAGCCTCAAGTCCGGATATGAAATCCGTTGGTATCCTCATCTGTTGCCGAGCCGAATGTCCGCCTTCCGCACGACATAGCCATTATCAAGGTACCGCCTTATGAGTATCGAGGCAATGTCACTTTGGGGTTTCGCAAGGCCGTTTAGGACAGAAGGAAGCAGGAGGCCGGCGCGCCCGGAACGCGGTTGGAACTCCGCCACCTGCGCCGATTATCATCCGAGAGTGCGAAGAAAGTCGCTGGGCTGAACGATACCGATATTTCGGAAGGACTTCAGCTTTCGCAGGTGGCGGTCGCCGGAAACGATCAAGTCGGCTCCGCCGGCCACGGCGCATTCCAGAATCCGGTCGTCAGTGGGGTTTTCGGCAATCACCCGCAAAGTGGTCGTTGGGCTGACAATCTCGGCGACTTTCGCCACGAGTTTCAGGCGCGCCACGATTTCGGCTTCCTCGAAATGCAAAATGTCCCGGAGCACGTGCGCGAGTTCGCGCAGGATCGCCGGGGACACGAGTAAGATGAAGCTGCCCTTGACGGCCTGCTCCCAAATCCGAAAAGGCGGGCCTAGCGGATGGGTGAAGGCGGAGAAGTAAACGTTGGTATCGAAGACCACTCTAAGCTTGTTTGCGGGCGCGGTAGTCATGGACGATCTGGTCAATGTCCTTGGGCTTGATGCCGAGCTTCTTCGCCTGGCGGGCGCCGGAGCGGGAGAGGCGGGTGCTTTCCTTGAGCACGTCTTCGGTGCTCATGGGGTTCGTCGCCTGCTCGGCTTTGGCTTCCTCGATAACGCCCGCGATCCATCGGGTTTCGTCGCGCTCGCGTTGGGTGCAGTAGCGCCGGTAGACGCGCACCATTTCGCGGAACAGCTCGCTCTTGGTGCGGCGCTCCTGGCGAGCGAGCGTTTCGACTTCCTTGACGACGGTCGGCGGTACCGAGAAGCCCATGATTTTCGTTGTTCTGCTCATGCTAATAAACCAGTCAGTGAATTAATCTTAGTTAAACTCATTATAACCAAGGGGGGGAGCCCGTCAACCTGGCAGGTGCCGGAGGCGGCGCGGAATGAGCAGTTTCCGCATCGCCCAGGGCATGAAGCGAGTGGTCGGGGAGAGCCCAGATCGGCTCGCGGCTATCCAGGTAGTAGTAGAACTCGCTGTGGGTGCGGAGGCCGGGGAAGGCCCAGCGAGCGACGAGGCCACGCTCCCACAACCGGCGCAACCGCCGGTGTGTGACATCCTCATTCCCGCCTGCGAGCCGGACAATCTGGGCAGCCGAACAGAACCGATACCGCAAGATGGCATCGAAGATGTCCAGGTCGCGGTCGGTGATCGGCCCGGTGGGCCCGGTCTCCGGTCGGACGAATTTGGAGAATTGTTGCGTGGCCATAGAGAGAGTCTCCCCGTTGGTCAGGAGGTCACCCGGAGTGTGCTGGCTGGTCGGGATCGCCGCCGGACCCATCGGCGTCGCCGTCAGGGCGCGCGCCGCCGGTCGATGCTGTCCGGCTACCACCGCACCGGGCGGCCCGGTCGGCCTTCCCGTCGGGACGCGAGATGTCGGTCTTACGGTCCAGGTCGGTAAGGACGGCAGAGGTCTCGACGACTCGGTTAACGAGATCGGCCGGGGTTGAATAGTGAACAACCAGCTCGCCGCGGCGGACGTACACCTGGAGCGGGAGCGCTTCGATGATTTGTGAAAGGTTCATAGCCTCGTTCCCGTGTCAAGACTGTGCCAGAACCTTCTCGAAACGTGGCACACGCGACCGCACAAAAAAGCCGCGGTGCCAGACGAACACCGCGGCGTGCGAAGGATCGATGCAGGACGGCCTACCGCTGGCCGCGCGGACCGCGCCCCATGGGCCGAACCGCGGCGCCCTGGCGAATGGTGTAGCCGGGGGGCGCCTGGAATAGAGCGGCATCCGGTTCCGCGCGGCTGATATTGGTCAACTGGGTGACGGTCGTTCCGCGCCGCGGGTCGCTGGTCTTGATGAGAACCGGTACCTTGAGGTCGGTCGAGGTCCACACTTCGCGCACCGACTGGATAGGCTGAGCGTTGCCCATGGCGCCGGTGGGAATGGTGCGGGTGATGCGGTGGCCGGTGGCGGCAACCCCGTTGACGGTCTGCTGGCCGAGATCCTCCGTGGTCACGTTCGGATCGGCGGCACGCCGGGCGCCCGGGCCGCGGCCCGAATTGGCTCGCGGGCCGCGTGCGGCGCCGCCGCGCCCGGAGCCGGCACGGAGGGGAGTTTCGTTCACCACGCGGGCAACAGCGTCCAGGCGCCGCGTTACCCCGGCCACGGGGTCGTGGATGGTGACCAAGGCGTTGGTGGTCTGGCCGCCGCCCGGCGCGGGACGCCCGGCCACGCTTTCGATGCGTACGCGGCCCTGAGCGTCGCGATACACGGTGGACTGGCGCCGAATCTGGATCGCGTTGCCGTCCGCCATCGGCTGCTGCGTGGTGGTGACCTCGACAGCGGAATACGGCGCCCCGGCCACGGTGGCTGGCGCTCCGCCCGGTCCCATGAACCCCGGCCCGCCGAAACCCATCCGGCCGGCGCGGCCCCCAGGCCCCTGCGCCAACAGCCCAACAGCGGTTGCCAGAACCATCAAAACAAGCTTTCTCATCGAATGCCTCCCATATGCCGTGCAGCCCGAGTTTCCGCCCGAGTTCCCGGCCTACCTGTGATTCACGCGCCGGCCGGCGAAAGTTCCAGGAATGCCGGGAATGCCGGCGGGCTGGGCGCCGGGGGCTGGGCGCCGGGGGCTGGGGGCTGGGGGCCGGCGGCCGGGCGCAAGCGGCCGGGCTCGGGGTTGCGGCTATCCCGCGGCCTTGGACTTCCGGCGGCGCAGCAGCAGACCGGCGATCACCAACCCCGCCGCCAGCGCGCCATCCACTATTACTTGCACGGTGGGCGACGGAGCCAGGGAGCGCGCCACGAACCCGTCCGTCAGTACCATATCGCCGGCCACTTTTCCCAGAATCCCGGCCCCCAGGTACACCAGCGCCGGGTAGCGGTTCATCAGGCTGGCCAGCAGGTTGCTCGAGAACACCACGAACGGGATGCTCACCGCCAGGCCGAAGAGAATCAGCGTGAAGCTGCCCCGCGAAGCGCCGGCAATCGCCAGGATGTTGTCCACCGACATGGTGAGGTCGGCGAACATGACGTACCAGACGGCCTTCAGCAGTTGGCTGGGAGCGCCGGCCGCCGCGGGGGGCTCGCTGGCATCCACCAGCACCTTGAAGGCGATCCATAGGATAAACAGGCCGCCTGCCAGCTTCAGAAACTCCACGTTCAACGCGCGCGATGCCACGAAGGTGAGCGCCACGCGCATCGCCACGGCCCCCGCGGCGCCCAAAATAGTGGCGAGACGCCGCTCGCGCTTGGGCAACTGGCGCACCGCCAGGGCGATGATCAGGGCGTTGTCGCCCGCCAGCAGCAGGTCGATCAGGACGATCTGGAGCGCGCCGAAAATGAAGGTGGTGGAATGCACGCGATTCTCACGCCGGAGCCAGCGGCCGCCCCACCCACGCCTTGACGCGGCGGAAGTACCTCCGCGCCACGGCAACGTCTTTGAGGATTTGCGCCTTCAGAGCCTCCGGCGAGCGAAAGTGCATTTCGGGGCGCAGGCGCCACAGAAAGTCCACATGGATGGCGTGTGGCGTGACTCCGTCGAACGCTTCCAGGAGGAAAGTCTCGACGGTAATCAGCTCGCTCGGTCCGAACGTGGGGCGGAAGCCGATGTTGGTGATCGAGTTCCACGCCCTTCCGCCGGCGGGATCGAACGTGCGTGTCACGTAGACTCCGCCGGCCGGTATGGCTTCGGCCCTGGTGGCCAGGTTCAGCGTGGGCACGGTCTGGCGGGAGCCGATGCCGCGGCCGCTCACCACTTCCCCTTCGAGTCTGTAGGGGCGCAGCAGGTGCCGGGCCGCCAGCGACACGCGCCCGGCCAGAATCAGTTGCCGGATTCCGGTGCTGCTCACCACGCGTCCGCGCCAGGAGACGGCGCGCACGATTTCCGTGCGGAATCCGTATTTCGACCCCCATCCCTCCAGCGAGTGTACGTTGCCCGCGTGCCCGCGGCCGAAGCGGAAGTTCTCGCCCACCAGCACGGCGCGCGCGCCCAGCCGGCCCACCAGCAACTGGCTGACGAATTCCTCCGCCGAAAGTTGCGCCATCTGGCGGGTGAAGGGCAGAATGAGCACCTGGTCGACGCCCTCTTCGCCCATCAATTCGGCGCGGCGTTGCGGGGTGGTCAGAAGCCGTGGCGCGCGCTCGGGCGTTACCAGCCGCGTGGGATGCGGATCGAAAGTAACCACCGAGGCCTTCCATCCGCGCTCTCTGGCCAGCTCGCTCAGCCGCCGCAGAATCCGGCGGTGGCCGCAGTGCACGCCGTCGAAATTACCGATAGTGAGCGCGCACGGGCCGAAATCCGCCGGCGCTTCGTCCAGGCCGCGGTAGATCTTCACGCGCCCTCCGCGCCAACCTGGATTTCCAGGCCGTCGTAGGCCAGCCTCACGTGCGGCGGCAACATGCTCTCGGCGCGTTCGTGTGCCAGGTCGTGGCAGATGTGGGTGAAGAACGCGCGCCGCGCGCCCAGCCGTTCCACCGTCTTGAGAGACCGGTCCACCGTGGAATGCGTAGGATGCGGTTTGTAGCGCAAAGCGTCCAGGAAGATCGCGTCCAGTCCCCCCAGCAGTTCCATGGACGATTCCGGAATCTCGCTGTGGTCGGTCAGGTAGGCCGCCGCGCCGAAGCGGAAGCCGTGGATCGTGCGGCTGCCGTGCAGCACGGGGACGGGCAGGAACTCCAGCCCGAACAGGTCGAACGGCTCGGCGGTGAAGACCCGGGGAATCAGCCGCGGAACGTTCGATTCCTTGGTGGCGCCATCGAAGATGTAGGGGAAGCAGCGCTGGACCGCGGTCATGGTCTCTTCGGCGGCGTAGATGGGGATGCCGTCGCGCTGCCGGAAATTGAACGGCCGCACGTCGTCGAGTCCCATCAGGTGATCGGCGTGGGCGTGCGTGAAGAGCACCGCATCCAGCCGTTCGATACGCGAGCGCAACGCCTGCGTGCGGAAGTCGGGTGTGGTGTCGATCAGCACGTTGCGGCCCTGGTAGCCGATCAGGATGGACGGGCGCAGGCGGTTGTCGCGCGGGTCGGTGGAATGGCACACCGCGCAAGGGCACCCGATGGTGGGCACGCCGACGCTGGTTCCCGAGCCCAGAACCGTGATCTTGACGGGCAGCGCCATTCAGGCTTTCTGCGCGGCCGCGCGGCTCAGTTCGTCGGATACCTGCACGAAGCGGAACCGCAATTCGGTAACCGAGTTCTCCAGAAGCCGCTGCTCCTCGATAGAGAGGTTGCCCTTGGTCTTCTCGATCAGAAGCGCCATCAGGTCGATGGTGTGGCGGGCTATGGGAAGGTTGGGCTCGGGTTTCTCCTCGTCCGTAAAGCGCATCAGCCCGAGTTGCATTTCGGCCTGCGCGCGCAGCGAGACCACCAGAAAAGCGAAAGATGGCTCGGGCAGCGGAAATGGCTGGTCTTCTGTCTTCAATTCGGGATCTTGGTCGCTCATCACCGCCATTTTACCAGTGGCGGCCAACTCCGTTGAGGGGGGACAGACTTCGAGTTTCCGGCGCAGTTTGCCGGAAACTCGCTGTCTGTCCCCAGGTTTTCGTACGCGACCGGTCCGGAAGCGCCGGTCCCGAGGCGCTGGCCCCGAGGCGCTGGAACGGGAAGCGCGCTGCAACCACAGCGTCTCGATTTGTTGTAATTCGTACATTTAGAATCTGAAACTCTCCTGTAATCTCCCTACTTTGATATACTCTCTTGGACGGTGTGCGGCCCGGATCGGGCGGCAGGCGCGCTCCGCGAGAGTCCCCATCCTGACCAACGGGAGATCGAACTACATGAATCGGCGACGAACCTCACTCGTTCTGGCACTTCTTCTGGCGCTGGCTCTGAGCCCCACATTATTGGCGGGCACCGGTGTGATTGTCACCGTGGCCGGCACTGGCACGACCGGCGACACCGGAACCGGCGGCCTGGCCGTGAACGCGCGACTCACGGTTCCCTACGGCATCGCGGTGGATGCTTCGAACAATCTCTTCATCGCCGACCGGGGAGACAACCGGGTGGTGCGCGTGGATTCATCGACGGGCATTCTCACGCTGGTGGCCGGGAACGGAGCCGCTGCCTCCAGCGGAGACGGAGGCCTCGCCACGCTGGCTTCGATCAATCTTCCCCAGGCCGTGGCGCTGGATGGCGCCGGGAACCTGTATATCTCCGAACTCCTGGGCCACCGCATTCGGCGCGTGGACGCCCAGACGGGCATCATTACCACTTACGCCGGCACCGGTGTCATGGGCTCCAGCGGCGATGGCGGCCCGGCCGTCAGCGCCACCCTGGCACTCACCTTCGGGATTGCGCTGGACTCCGCCGGGAACCTGTTCATCGCCGACACGGCCGCCGAACGGGTGCGCCGCGTGGACGCCCAGACCGGAATCATCGCCACGGTGGCCGGCAACGGCACCAACGCCGTAACACCGGACGGAGTTCCCGCGGCTGGCGCCAGCCTGTCCATGCCGATCTGGGTCGCCCTCGATTCCTCCGGCGGGCTGCTCATCAGCGAAGTGGGCGCTGCCCGGATACGGCGCGTCGATCCGCAAACCGGCATCCTGTCGACCTTCGCCGGAAACGGCAGTGCCGATTTCACGGGAGACGGAATCCCCGCCGCCAGCGCCGGAATCGGGCAGTCCGCGGGCCTGGTTGTCGACCCGAGCGGAAACGTCTTCTTCGCCGACGGCACCGGGCGAGTCCGCCGCGTAGATTCCATCACCGGACTGATCTCGACCGTCGCCGGAAATGGAAGCGGTCCGCGTGGGGTTTGCCTCACCGGAGGCTCCGGCGGCCCCTGCGGCTACTGGACCAGCAACAACGGCGACAACGGCCCCGCTACCAGCGCGACTCTCCCCGCTCCGGTGGATGTGGCGGTGACCAGCGATGGCCACCTGCTGATCTCCGACTTCTTCGAGAACATCGTGCGCAGCGTATCGCTGCCTTCGCCGTATCCGTACACCAACACGACGCTTGCCCCGAGCGCCACTGCGCCACATTCCGGTCAAGGCGTGCTGCTCACGGCGACGGTGGCCCCGATTGGCGCCAGCGGCGTTCCCACGGGCAGCGTCCAATTCGTCCAGGGGCCTGGCACCGGCCCCGCCGTGCTTGGTACAGCCGTGCTCAGCGGCGGGACCGCCTCGCTGGCGCTCGGCCCGCTCAGCTCGGGTACTTATCAAATTCTGGCCTTTTACAGTGGCGATGCCTCGTTCAACGCCTCCGGCTCGCCGACGGCCGTAGTCCCGGTGTCGTCCACGACAGGGCCCGCTCCATCGATCTCGCTCTCGGCCAATCTGAACCCGTCCTCCCAGGGCGTGACTACCATTTTCACGGCCATGGTGAATCCGCCCTCCGGATCCACCACCGTTCCCTCCGGCCCGGTGGTGCTTTACGATGGCGCGGCCATGGTGGGAAGCGGCAACCTGGTGAACGGGTCGGCTACGATCCCCATCGTGTTTACTACCATGGGAACCCACTCCATGAGCGCCACCTACCTGGGCGACAGCGTCTATTCCCAGGTCTCCTCCGCCGTCCTGAACGTAGCGGTAAGGGGCGCCACCAGCGTCACCCTTTCGGCGAATCCCCCGTCCGGGATCCCCGTCGTGTTGCTGGCGCAGGTCACGCCGTCCTGGGCCACGGGCACGATGCAGTGGACGGAGGGCGCCAATGTTCTGGGCACCACTTCGGTTGTGTCCGGCACGGCTACTTTCCCCGTAAGCAGCCTGGCTGCCGGTTCCCACTCGATTCAGGCCGTCTACAGCGGCGATGCGAACTACGGCATCTCCTATTCCAATATCCTGACGGTAACCGCACCGGCCGCAATCTCGCTGACGCCGCTCGGGCCGTTCACCTTCGGGCAGCCGGTTACGTTTACGGTCTCCCTTTCGTCCAGCACGGCGGCGGGCACCGTTACCCTTACCGCGTACAACGGTGGGGCCACCTTGCCGCTCGGCACGGCCACGCTGGTGGGCGGCCAGGCATCCTTGACCGCGCCTTCCCTCTACGTGGGAACCCAGGGTATCTACGTGGCCTACTCGGGAGATGGCGTCAACCCGCCGTCCAACGCCTCGTTCCCCGTTCAGGTCGCCAAGGCCGCAGCTATTGTCACGCTGACTTCTTCCATCAACCCGTCCACGGTAGCTCAGTATCCGATGCTGACCGCCACGGTTACGCCGGCCGGGTTGTACGGCTCCGTGCAGTTCTTCGATGGGGCAACGCTCATGGGAACGGCCACTCTGAACAACGGAACCGCCACCTACTACCCGGCGCCTTTCGCCGTCGGGACCCACTCTCTGACCGCGGTTTTCCCGGGCGATATGGACTCCACGGCCGGCACGTCACCGGCCGTCTCGCAGGTGGTCAATAAGGTGGTTTCGAGCATCGTACTGTCTTGCTGGCCCCAGTCGAACCCGTCGACCTATGGACAGGCCTTGACATTCTACGTGCAAGTGACGCCGGCGTCCGCCACCGGGACGGTGCAATTTCTGGATGGCGCGACGTCCCTGGGGACTGGCACTATCTCCAGCGGTACCGCATACGTGGGGTCCCTGATTCCGACGGCTGGCGCGCACTCCGTCACCGCGGTGTATAGCGGCGACGCGAACACCACCGGCGTCACTTCCGCCGTTCTGGTCCAAAACGTCAGCCAGGCGTCCTCGTACGTTTACTTGACTTCTTCCGGCAACTCGCTGGCCTACGGGCAGCCGGTAACCTTCACGGCGGGGCTGGCCCAGTCAGGGACCAGCGGGGGGGCGTGGCTGGGCACCGGGACGGTGCAGTTCTTCGACGGCGCGACATCGCTCGGGACGGTGGTGGCCGCTGCCGGCAACCTCTCGCTGACGGTCTCGTCGCTGGCGGTGGGGAATCATTCGATAACCGCCGTGTATAGCGGCGACGCGAATGTCGCGGGCGGCACCTCCTCCGTCTACTCCCAAGGCATCTACCCTGCGTTCACGAGCGTGACGCTGGCATCGTCGGCGAACCCGTCGACTTTCGGGCAATCCATGACGTTCACGGCGGCGGTGACTCCGGCGGCGGCCACCGGGACGGTGCAGTTCAAGGATGGCAGTACTTTGCTTGGCACGGCGACGGTCTCTAGCGGCATCGCCACCCTGACGCTCTCGTCGCTGGCGGGCGGAGGATACTCTATCACGGCGCTGTATTCCGGCTCCGCCAATTACTGGACCAGCACCTCCAGCTCGGTTGCGCAGATGGTCAACAAGGCGGCTTCGAGCGTGATGCTGGCCTCTTCGGCGAATCCGTCGGCCTACGGACAAATCGTGACGTTCACCGCGGTCGTGTCTCCGGCATCGGCCAGCGGGACGGTGCAGTTCCTGGACGGCACCGCGGTTCTCGGCACGGCGACCATTTCCGGCGGCAGTGCCGCGCTGACGCCATCGGGCCTGGCGGCGGGCGCGCACTCCATCACCGCGGTGTATAACGGCGATGGCAACTACCTCGCCAGCACCTCGGCCGCCGTCGCGCAGACCGTCAACAAGGCGGCTTCGAGCGTGACGCTGGCTTCTTCGGCGAACCCGTCGGCCGCCGGACAATCCGTGACGTTCACGGCGGCCGTATCGCCGGCGGCGGCCACGGGGACGGTGCAGTTCCTGGACGGCACTACCGCTCTCGGCACGGCGGCCGTCACCAGCGGCAGTGCGGCGCTGACGCTTTCGGCCCTGGCGGCGGGCGCCCACTCCATCACCGCGGTGTATAGCGGCGATGGCAACTTCCTCACCGGCACCTCTGCTGCCGTTGCGCAGACGGTCAACCAGGTGGTTTCGAGCGTGACGCTGACTTCCTCGGTGAACCCGTCGACCGCCGGGCAGACTGTGGTCTTCACGGCCACGGTATCGCCGGCATCGGCCACTGGCACCGTCCAGTTCCTGGAAGACGGAGCGCTTCTGATAACGGGTGCGCTCAACGGCAGTGGCATCGCGACATTGGGTGTGGCCGTGAACCCCGGCACGCATACCTTCACCGCGGTCTATAGCGGCGACGCCAACG
>Ga0182021_10005234_pt1 | contig 15326 bp, 10 predicted proteins | sample 612E3MmetaG_FD_120493 | JGI IMG/M metagenome (GOLD analysis project Ga0182021, IMG submission 120493) | Permafrost microbial communities from Stordalen Mire, Sweden - 612E3M metaG (Illumina Assembly) | ecosystem: Environmental > Terrestrial > Soil > Wetlands > Permafrost | place: Sweden... | reverse complement strand
TGCCCCACCACGGCCGCGTTCACAGTTTCCGCAGCGTCACCAGCAGGACGTCGTTCTGGCGCAGGGGAAGATCCTTGGTGAACGGGCCTCCAGGGTGTTTCAGCAGAACCTGCTGAACCGGCGCCCCGCTGGCCCCTTGCCGGAGCGCCTCGGTCTGCGCGCGCGTGAGTTGGTCCGGCGCGCCCATATCGAGATACATGGTGTAGGCATCGTTCACGCGGTAGCCGGTCTGGCGCACCTGCAACCAGTAGGTTCCGGCCGGCAGGTTGGCGGCGCGCAGCGAAACCGCGGCGGCCGGACGGGCGGGTAGTTCCCGCTTGTAGAAGACCTGATCGTTGACGCCCTCCGGCGGCACGACCGGGGTGAAATCCCAGATCAGCGCCTGGAGGCCGCCGGCGGCGTCGCGGGTTACCCAGGACGAATCGTCGGCATTGACCAGTTCCAACGGCCCCATCTGGTTCAGAAACTGGTACGCGTAGTAGGCCGGCTTGCGAATGCCCTGATAGTTTAAAAGCCCGAAGCCGCCGTGAAAAGGCGTCATTCGCGGGCCGTTCTCCTCGAAGATGTCCGTGAACACCCAATAGGACAAGGAATCGACCGATTCCTGCGCACCCTTGATTTTGTCGAGGATGAAGGCGGCCTGGTGATACTGATCGTGCACGTAGTCGGTTGGGGTGTAGGCGGAGCTCCATTCGGTGAAGTGCAGCGGGAGATCGGGCAGCGGCGATTTGCGGATGAGCTGGCGGGAATGCACCATGCGCGCGCGTACCGCCGTGCGGTCGCCATCGAGCACGGTGCCGCGGGAGCCCGTGTCGTCGAAGAATCCTTCCTTCACGCCGTAGGCATGGGTGGAGATGAAATCGAGCGGCACGTGCTGGCGCACGCAGTACTGGAGCAGCTCTTCCTCGAACCGGTACGGGCTGGCCGAAGCGGGTCCGCCGACCCGATATTCCTTCGAGACGCTCTTCACGGCTTCGGCGGCGGACTGGTAAAGCTTGAGATACTCGGCCAGGCCGGCGCTCCAGAAGGGCGCGATGTCGGCCTCGTTCCAGACTTCGAAGTACCAGGTTTTCACTTCAGCGTCGCCGTAGCGCTGGCGCAAATGGCGCACCAGGCTCGCCACCAGCGCGCCCCACTTGTCGTAGGATTTGGGCGGTGTGATGTTGCCGCGCCACCAGAAGACGGTCTTGTCGCCGCTGGCCAGATCGTGGGGCATGAAAGCCAGCTCGACGAATGGCTTCAAGCCGATCCCCAGCAGGTAGTCGTAGAGCTTGTCGACGTACTGCCAGTTGTAGATGGGGTTGCCCTTGGCGTCCTCTTTGTAGACGCCCATGTCGTCGTGCAGCAGGCCGTGCATCCGAATGTAGCGGAAGCCGATCTCCTTCTGCACGTCGGCGAGCTGCTGCTGCCAATCGGCGCGCAATCCTTCGTTGGCGCGGCCGGCGCCGATGCACTCCTTCCACACCGTGCTGAGAGGTCCGCGCACTTGGGAGAAGTCCACCGCGACGACGCGCGCGGGTTGGCCGCCCGGACCGGGCTGCGCGGAAACAACCGGCGCCAGGCTGAAGAGAAGCGTGGGAATGCAGATTGAGGGGAGATTCATCTAAGGCGATCCTAAATCGCCGGCACCCTTAGTCGCAACGCCTCATGCCGCTCCCGGTGCTGTGAATACGCGGTGAGACCGGTACCACTCAACGGTCTTGCGGAGGCCGGCATCGAACTCCGTGGTCGCGCGGAAGCCGAACTCCCGCTCGGCGCGGCTCACGTCCAGGCAGCGGCGCGGCTGCCCGTTGGGCTGGGAGGCATCCCAGACGATGCGTCCGCGGAACCCGGTGAGAGAGGCAATGCTGGCGGCGAGGTCGCGAATCGAGATTTCCATACCGCTCCCAAGATTGACCGGATCGGGCTTGTCGTAGCGTTCGGCCGCCAGAACGATGCCTTCGGCGGCATCCTCCACGTACAGAAACTCGCGAGTGGGCGAACCATCGCCCCAGAGGACGACCTGATCGCGGCCCCGATCAACGGCTTCCACACACTTGCGGATGAGTGCCGGGATGACGTGGGACGATTCCAGGTCGAAGTTGTCGCCCGGTCCGTAGAGGTTGACCGGCAGCAGGAAGACGGCATTCATGCCATACTGCTCGCGGTAGGCTTGGCATTGCACGAGGAGCGCCTTCTTGGCGATTCCGTACGGTGCGTTGGTCTCTTCCGGGTATCCTTTCCACAGATCCTCCTCGCGAAAAGGCACCGGCGTGAATTTCGGATATGCACAAATGGTGCCCAGAACGACGGTCTTTTCCACCTGGTGGCGGCGAGCGGCTTCGATAAGCTGGATGCCCATGATCGCGTTTTCGTAGAAGAAGCGGCCAGGGTTGGACCGATTCGCGCCGATCCCACCTACGACCGCGGCCAGGTGAATCACGACCTCAGGCCGATGCTCGGCGAAGAGGCGCTCGACGGCATCGAAGCGCGTGAAATCGTAATCGGGGTAGGTCGGAACGAAGACGTTGGTGCAGCCTCGATCGCGCAAGCGCCCGACGAGGTGGGAACCGAGGAAGCCGGCTCCGCCGGTGACGACGATACGTTTTTCGGAGAGGTTCATATGGTTAGGCCAGACAGAAGGCGGAAGAGCGGGCCGGGGGCCGGGCATTGGCCGACGAAAGTGCGTGCCCACGGTTAGACATGGGCGGCCTCGGGGCGTACGGCCGAGATGCCGCCGGCGAGCTGACGGTCGACTTCGGCGCAATCGGCATCGACCATGATGCGAACCAGTTCCTGGAACGTCACGGTCGGCTCCCAGCCGAGCACGCGGCGGGCGTGGGAGGGGTTGGCGCACAGAAAATCGACCTCGGCGGGGCGGAAGTAGCGGGCGTCGACTTCGACGTAGTCCTTCCAGTCCAAGCCGGCATGCGCAAAGGCGAGTTCGACGAACTCGCGGACGGTGTGCGCCTCTCCGGTGCCGATGGCGAAATCGCCGGCTGTTTCCTGTTGCAGCATCAGCCACATGGCGCGGATGTAGTCCGGAGCGTAGCCCCAGTCCCGGCGGGCTTCGAGGTTGCCCAGATAGAGCTTATGCTGAAGACCATGCTTGATGTGGGCCACGGCGCGAGTGATCTTGCGGGTGACAAAGGTCTCACCGCGGCGTGGAGACTCGTGATTGAACAGGATGCCGCTTGAGGCGTGGAGTCCATAACTCTCCCGGTAGTTCACGGTGATGTTGTGTCCAAAGACCTTGGCGCAAGCGTAGGGACTGCGCGGGTGAAAGGGCGTGGCTTCGTCTTGCGGCGGCGGGGTGCTGCCGAACATCTCGCTGGACGAGGCTTGGTAAAAGTGGCACTGCACGCCGGTACGGCGCATGGCCTCCAGCAAGCGGAGGGTTCCGCAGGCGACGACATCGGCCGTATACTCGGGGATCTCGAAGCTTACCTTGACGTGGCTTTGGGCTCCGAGGTTGTAGATCTCGTCCGGGCGCAGGTCGTAGAGCAGCGTGGCGAGCGAACTGCCGTCGGTCAGGTCGGCGTAGTGGAGGAAGAAGCGCGCCCCGGCCTCGTGGACGTCCTGATAGATGTGGTCGAGCCTGTCGGTGTTCAGGCTGGAGGCTCGGCGCTTCAGGCCGTGGACGTCGTAGCCCTTGGCAAGAAGGAACTCGGTTAGGTAAGAGCCGTCCTGACCGGTGCAGCCGGTAATAAGCGCGCGTGGCATAGAGTTTATCTTAGCTTGTATGGGAGACTGGGAGTTGGATCTGGGATCGGCCTCGCGCTCGCGGGGGCATCGGAGTGCGAGGCAGCGCCGCCCGCCCGGCCGGGCAGCCATCGATGAAGCTCACCTACTCATTTCCCATCGCTGCTTCCGCCCGCTGTACGTTCATGAAGGCTCTGGGGAGACGGTATTCCGGGCTGGCGTGTCGCGTCGAATACTCTTGAACTTGAATGCGAGCCGCCGGAAATCGTCCCGGATGCCGATCGTCCGAGGTAAGACCCACCGCGCCGCTTTGACAATGATACTCAGCGGTTGGTTCTGAAGCTCTGAGGGAAGGTCGAACTTCAGGCAAAAGTCGCCAGCAACGGAGCGGCGGCTTTCCAGAGCCTGGCCATTTACCACGATTCGCAGACTCTGCCCACGCAGCCGGTCGAATTCGGCGGGGACATGGCCCTCAACAATGAGCGGGTCACCGCCGGGTGGCAGCATGAATCGCATGGTGGGAGCCGCCCAGCCATCCGGATATAGCCCCTGCGAGTAGTAGTTCACAGGACGGATCGCCAAGCTTGCACAAAACCGTACGAAAGATTGGAGCGCTCCGGAGAGCGGCTTCATCCGCGGGCCGGCAACGCGCTCGATTTCCGCGCACCAGATCTGCTGATAAGTGTTGAGGCCGTACACCACAATTGCCGGCGGCACACGCAGGCCCGTGTGATGCCGCAGCATCTTCCGCATCTCACAAATCCGCGGTCGGCCACCAGCAGCACTCTTGGCTTCCGGATATTCCCGCAGGCAGCCCATCGGCCGCGGAATGTATGACAGCGGATAACGCATTCCTATACGAATAAGGAGGTCCCAATCCATTGTGTAGTGCAGGTTCTCATCCAGATATCCGATATCATCCAACACTGCCCGTCTGACATAGAGGGTCTGTTGCAGGATGTAGTCCGACAAGTAGACGAGCTTCCATAGATTGAACGGTCCGGTCGCGGAAAACGGCGAGGTGACCGCGCCCTCTTTATCCATGAGGTAGCCCTGTCCATAGACGGCTCCGGTCGCGGGGCTTCGCGCAAACTCATCCACGGCGGAGCGGACGGCGCCGGGGAGAATCACATCATCCGAATTGAGCCAGAAGAGAATGGAGCCACGCGCGAGCCGGAAGCCCTTATTAATGGCGTGCGATTGTCCGCGGTCCTTCTCCGAGACGAAGGTCAGACGGCTGGCGTAGTCCTTCACAACCGATCGAGTTTCGTCGGCCGATCCGCCGTCCATCACGATATATTCCAATTCAGGATAGTCTTGGGCAAGGACGCTTTGTATGGTCGCGCGGATGAAGCGTCCCTGGTTGTAGGAAGGAGTTATGATCGAAACCAACGGTTTCCGCATATGTTCGCGAACTACGCGCAGGCTCCACGTTCCACGATCGGCTACTGGGTAGCCGCCTGGCGGACAGGAGCCGGTTTGAAGTAGGTCCGGGGCAACACAGCGGCGCACCATTGCTGCGCCTGTTGAAACGTGTCGCGGTCGCGGAAAAAGAAGATATTGCCCCATGAGCCGGGCACCGGCCGGTCATGGTTACAGAAAAACGCCGTCTGGTTCTGGCCCCAAACGCGATAAATCAAGATATACCAGGGATAATCGCGGCGCGCCATCTCGCGCACCATACTCTCAACCGTATATAGCAGCCCGTTGTCGGCGAAGGGGATATGGACGTCCCAGAATTCGACGCAGACGACTGGATAACGATGGCCATCCATACCGCGGATCACTTCCAGGTCATATCCCTCGGTGTCGATCTTGACAAGGCTGATCTTGGCCGGAATGACGCCGCTCTTGTGCAAGTCCGAAAGCCTCTTCACCTGCACTTGAATCGTTTCCTGAAAGAGAAGCCCCTCGGGCATGCCGTGCTGAGCCAGAGAGTGGAACACGGTGGGATCGTCGTATCTCTTGTCGTCCGTCAGATCGTCGACCAAATGCAGCGGTAGTTCGCCGTCGACGGCGCCCAGCGCCAGATTGAACCCGTGGAATGCCTTATACGCCTTCAGCCGCTCGGTCAGGCGGGTATAATTCGGCGGATAAGGTTCGAAAGCGTAGACTTCATACCCGGTCTTTAGCAGCCAATCGGAGACTTCTCCGGTGTGCGCTCCGATGTCCAGCGCGTTCCGCCCCGGCAAATGAGAGTACAGGAAGGACATAAGTCCGAGTTCCGGGTTGACGGTAGCATACTCGGATGTCTCCACGCAGACCTGGCGAACAGTCTCATTGGCCAGGAAGTTGCTGGTCTCCCGCGCTACAGGCTCGAGGAAGGCAACACTGTTGCGAGTCGCGGCATATTCTCGCTCCAGGTTCAACACGCCTGCAAGAGTGGGCCGGAGGACGGCCAAGCCGGCCTCCTGCGCCTCAGCATTCGCGGTTGCCAGATTGCTTAGCGCCATATCGAACCACTGCCTCATGATCTCAATTCTTTCGTGGATTGCCTGCGCATTCGCGGCTGCCAGATTGCTTGCCGCATTCTCGAGCACCTGCCGCGTGCTCTCTATCTCTTCGTGGATTGCCTGCGCACTCGCGGCTGCCAGATTGCTTGCCGCATTCTCGAGCACCTGCCGCGTGCTCTCTATTTTTTCGTGCATTGCCTGCGCACTCGCGGCGGCCAGATTGCTTGCCGCATTCTCGATCCGCTGCCGCGTGTTCTCCATTTCTTCGCGCATAGCGTGCGCATTCGCGGCGGCCAGATTGCTGGCCGCATTCTCAAGCAACTGCCGCGTGCTCTCAATCTTTTCGTGTATCGCCTGCGCACTCGCGGCTGCCAGATTGCTGGCCGCATTCTCGATCCGCTGCCGCGTGTTCTCCGTCTCTTCGCGCATTGCCTGCGCACTCGCGGCTGCCAAGTGGCTTGCCGCACTCTCGATCCGCTGCCGCGTGCTCTCCATTTCCTCGTGCATTGCCTGCGCATTGGCGGCTGCCAGATTGCCTGCCGCATTCTCGAGCCGCTGCCGCGTGCTCTCCATTTCCTCGTGCATTGCCTGCGCATTGGCGGCTGCCAGATTGCCTGCCGCATTCTCGAGCCGCTGCCGCGTGCTCTCCATTTCTTGGCACAGTCCCTGCCTGGTGCTGCTTGCGGCATCATCCAAGCGCCGGCCAAAGCCTTCCAGATGCTCGGCCAACTCCTGTGCGTTTGCAGCCGCGATCTTAGCGAACGCATGATTGGACTCGCGCCGTATTCTTTCCATTTGGCCGATCGCCGCTTCCAAATCCGGTTTCGCGGCACAGTAATCGCGGACCAACGACGCAAGCCGCATCTCCACCTGCTGGACCTCGGACTGAATCCGCGGCAGGGTCTTGACCAGATAAGCGCCGGACTGCAGTATGGCAATTTGATTCTGGGCTGAATGGATATTCTGATCCAGAATATTCGCCAGTTGCCGATCGATTTGGCCGGTTGCCGCCTCGAAATCCGGTTTCGCGGCACAGTGATCGCGGACCAACGCGGCAAGCCGCACCTCCGCCTGCTGGACCTCGGACTGAATCCGCGGCAGGGTTTCGACCAGATGAACGCCAGATTTCAGCAGGGCGGTTTGATTCTGGGCTGAATGAACGTTCTGATCCAGAATATTCGCCAGGTGCCCATCAATACTGGTTGTGGCTTCATCCAAGCGCTGCCCGAAGCCTTCCAAATGCCGAGCCAGCGCCTGCGCGTTTGCGGCCGCAACGCTGGTGAACGCATGATTGAGTTCCCGCCCTATTCTTACTATTTGGGCGGTCGCTGCTTCCAAATCCAGTCTTGCGGCACAGTGATCGCGGACCAACGCGGCAAGCCGATCCTCCACCTGCCGGATCTCGGACTGTATCTGGGGCAGGGCTTCGACCAGATGAACAGCAGATTGCAGCAGGGCAGTTTGATTCTGGGCTGAATGGACATTCTGAGCCAGAATATGTTCGAGCTGCCGATCGACGCTGTCCAACCGCTCATGGACCGTGCTCACCGTCGCGTGACCACACATCCTTAGTAGTTGCTTTACGTGGTTTCTCAAGTCCATGGGATTATATGCTCATTCTAGCGTCATATCGCCATACGGACGAAACCGGCGGCCGGGCCGCAATTCACCGCGATTCCCCGGCCGATCGCGCGACGAGACGGCTGAGGTCGGGCATCTGAGGGGGCATCATGTCCTCGTACCGGCCGTCCACGGGTTCTCCCCGCGCAAGCGACTGCCACAGCCATTCGGCCCCTCCCGCGTCGGCAAAGCGCATGGCAAGCAGCAGGGCGGCGCGACGCATTTCGAGGTTCAGATCCGGACGCGAGATTCGTTCCACGGCGTCCTGAAATGCGCGGTGCTCATACGGCGCCACGATTCCGATTCCGGCGGCAGTCACAAAGCGGGCGGCTGCCGTCTCCGGGCTGCCCATTACCAGAATTGGCGCTTGCGAGGTGGCCAGGATGTATGGAATGCGGCTGGGGAAACTCAGTTGCGCGATGAACCGCCGGTCGTCGGTTTCGTCGAGCACGCCCGAAGGGACTACGACGAAAGGAGCCTGGCGGAGTAGTTCGACCATGCGCTCGTCTGGGTCGCGCGATGCATCTTGTAGAAGGATGCCGTCACCGGCAAGCGCCTCCTTGGTGCACGAAAGATACCGGAATTCGCCATTATTGTACCAGCGCAGGGTGACTCCCGAATCGCGCACGGTATGCCGAAGCAGCTCGAGCCACCGTTGGCCCCAGATGTTCCCGATGATGACGGCGGATCTCGACTGGAGGGCCGCATCGGGGAGTTGATTCACGCGAGGCAGGATGAACCGGTTTGAGACCAGCGGCGGCATGAACGACATCTTGTACCCGTACTTCAGTTCATATCCCGCGTACAACTCGGCGGAGATCGCCAGGCGAAGATCCGATTTCGCGAGCAACTCCCGCATCAGCGAGTCGGGGATGCCGTCCGCCGTCAGATTCTGGTCATCCATCAAGAAGGTGCATAGCGGCACTCCGAAGATTTCTTTGAGCGCGATCGCATTCAGAGCGTCATCGGGGAAATAGGGCACGCAAAGCACCCTTTTCACGGTGGATCCGCGCAGAGATTCGAGGACTTTCCAATACACCTCGTCACGAGAGGCGTTGCCGTGCGAAATACAGAAGTGCGCCGCGCCAAAAGTCTGCCGCCCTTCGTAGAAATCCTTGGAGCGGATCGAGACGATATTCTCGTATCGATCGAACAGGCGCGCCAACAGCACTCCCACGCCATGGTGATCGTTCACTTCGATGTGACTCACAATCGCGTCCGCGTCCTTGAGCACGGCCGCGGGACAGTCATCCGGGGAGGCGCCGGAAGGCGGGGGGCCGGTTAGCGCCAGGATTCTGTTCGCAAGCTCTTCGTTTGTTCGCCGCGTGGGTTCCGGAAATTGCGTCATGTTTGTCCAGGTCCGGGGCGGGTCATCCCTGGCCGGCGGCCTTGTGCAATTCCGAGCCGCCACCCAAATCGATCGTTGCGTCGTAGCCGGCGAACAGGTCCTCGAATCTCCTGTCGGCGGGGGCTCCGAGTTCGATGGATTGTGCCAGCCACTCCGCCACGCCTCGATCGGACAGCGCGGGGGCGATTCGCGCCGCATTCTGACGGATGCGGCTCTGGTTCTCCGGCCTGCTGATCCGCTCCATTGCGGCGCGCAACAGTGCCGCGTCATATGGCACGACCTCACCGACGCCAAAGTGAGCGACGAAACGGGCACCGCAAGTGCGGCCGCTCCCGACAATCAGAATCGGGGTATGGGAACAGGCGAGCGCGAACAGGATGCGCCCGGGCAGGCTAAGCCAGGCGACTCCAGGGTTGGCATCCTTTTCGTCGAGGGCGCCGACGGGCACGATGACAAAGGGATACTTTGCCAGTTCCACCTTGAGTTGGGCTTCGGGGACTACGCCGTGCGCCGTAACACCCGCGCGCGCCAGGCTTTCTGTAGAAAACTCAAACCAAGGAGAATTGTTGTTGCCGAACCAGTCAATTTCGAAATCGCAGCAACTCAGAACGCCGCAGAGCTCATCAAACCAGCGCTGATCCCAGAAACTGCCGATCAGGGCGCCCTTGCGCCGCCTTTGCGCGAAGACCGGCGGCGTCCCGGCAGACTCCTCTGGCACCAACTCCGCGGGCACGACGGCGGGGAGAAGATGGAAAGGGAGCCCATACTTGCTCTCGTATGCGAATCGAAGTTCGGGATGGGTAGCCAGCCGCAGCGAGCATCTCTCCAGAAACTCCCGCATCAGGGCGTCGGGGATGTTGTGGCTCGCGACGTTCTGATCGTCCATCAGATAGACGCACAATTTCGCGCCGAAACATTCGTGGATCGCAATCGAGGTGAGAAACTCATCCGGCAGGAAAGGCACGCAAAGGACGCTGGCGACATTGCGGCCCCGCAGGACGCTCAGGATGTTGGTGAAGGCTTCGGACCGGTTGCGGGCACGCGGCGTGAGACAGACGTTCCAATCGCCAAAGTCGTGGATCCCCCAGTCGTTGCGGGCTCGAATGGAGAAGATGTTCGGTTGATCCTTGAAGATTCTCTGCACCAACGGGCCGGTTCCGTGCAGGTGGTTCACTTCGTTGGCGGTGACCACTACGCGTATCGGCGTCGCGGGATCGGTGTCCGCGCCAGGCGCCGTGGCTACGTCAAAGGTACTTGGCTCCTGGACGCAAGCGCCCCCAGTCTCCGGCTGGAGCAAGCTGGCCAGCCGGGCTCGAAGCACCTGATTCACGGCAAATACTGGATGGAGCATCAGAGCTTCATTCCAATGAAAACATCCGGTTTCGAGGAAAGGTGGAATCCAACACACCTAGCCGGCATGCTTGACGCCGGCCGAACATGGCCCCCAATTGTAACTCCGATCCCTTCGCAATGAGAAGGCGAAGAGATCTCCGAGATATCGCCAGTAGAATTCAAGGTCTGACACTCGATTAATACAGCGTGCATTATAGCACGGTTTTTCTCGAAGGTGTTTCAAGAACATCTCCGGAAATACACGAGAGCCGGGCAGAGGAGTTGGTTGCGGGGGAAGGATTTGAACCTTCGACCTTTGGGTTATGAGGAGGGCTAGCTGCTCGATCCTGAATTCGCTTGAATCCGCGCCGATAATGTCGAAGTTAATGTCGAAGTGCGCCCCGTCAGATGGGAGCATGTGCCGAGCCGTGACGAGAGCGCAAGGGCCGATTGTCGTAGTGGCTGGAGCGTGCTCGACTTTGAAAGAAAAATATGGTAGTTTTTCTTTCAGGATAGCATGGCATAAAATGTCTCAAAGCATTGAACATCAACTGGTAAGAAGGATCCGAGGCAAAGGCATGGGTTGGGTCTTCTCTCAGCACGACTTCACCGGCCTGACCCGCCGCTCAGCGATCGATCTGGCACTCCACCGCCTGTTGCGGAAAGGCGCGATCCGCCGAGTCATGCGCGGAATCTATTACTATCCCCGCTTGAGCGCTCTGCTCAATCAGGAACTCAGCCCGGATATAGACCAGACGGCCCAGGCGCTGGCGCGCAAATTCCGGTGGCGTATACAGCCCAGTGGGCCCGCTGCACAAAACCTCCTTGGCCTTTCTACGCAGGTACCCGCAAGAATCGTTTACCTGTCCGATGGCCCCGACCGGTCGTACCGGATTGGCAACAGCGCGCTTGTCTTTGAGCACACGGCTTTGAAAGAGGCCGGCTTCAAAAGGCCCGAGAGCGGTCTGATCGTCCAAGCTCTGAAATCGTCCGGCCAGGATCGGATCACGCCCGACATCATCGCGAAGATTCGTCGCTGGCTTGATCCGAAGCTGCGCGAGAAAATCCTCGCTGACACGAGGACGGCTACCGGGTGGGTCTACGCCGCCATCCAGCAAATCTGCCGGGAAGCGTCACATGGATAAGGTCGCCCGACTCAGCGCCGCTGAACGCCGCGAGCTTTTCCGGGAAACGGCCGCTCGGCGCGGCATGAGCCCCGCCGTGATCGAGAAGGACTTCTGGGTCTGCTGGGTGCTAAAACAACTCTTCGCGGAACCGGAGCTCAAGGACAGGATGGTCTTCAAGGGCGGCACCACTCTGTCCAAGGTGTTCGGCCTGATTGATCGTTTCTCCGAGGACATCGATCTTGTTCTCGATTGGCAACTCCTCGGTTACGGAGCCGGCCAGGAGGATCCATATCAGGAGTTCGATTCGATCAGCAAACGGGATCGATTCAACAAAGCCGTGAATCAGAAGGCTGCGCAGTACATCGCCGCGACCCTGATTCACGACCTAAATCGCATGGTGACTCGATGCCCGCAGGTCGTCGCCGCCGTGGATGCCGACGACCCGCACGCGGTCAACATCTTCTACCCAGCCTCCTTTTCCGAGGACTATCTCCATCCGAAGGTTCTGCTGGAGATCGGACCGCTCGCCTCGTGGGTGCCTTCGGCGGATCGAGCAGGTGCAGGACTGGCTCAGACATGTGAGGAGATCGGACCGCTCGCCTCGTGGGTGCCTTCGGCCCGTCACACGATCCAGCCGTACGCCGCAGAGGTCTTCCCCAAAGTGTTCATCGAGCCTGCCTGCCAAGTGGTTGTTATCAGCGCGGAGCGCACCTTCTGGGAGAAGGCGACGATTCTGCACCAGCAGGCCCACCGCACCGGCGCGATGCCTTCGCGGTACTCGCGCCACTACTACGATTTCTACAAGCTCGCGAGCAGCCCAATCAGGGCCAGCGCAATCGCCGACCTGAAACTCCTTCGCGATGTGGTCGCATTTAAGCAACGCTTCTATCCCTGCGGCTGGGCGAAGTACGAGGACGCCGTGCCAGGGAGTCTCAAGCTCATTCCCGGAGACGCCAATCTCGCCGAACTGCGAAGAGACTACCGAAGTATGGCGGTGATGATCCATGGGCAAATCCCGGACTTCGATAAGATTATTGATACCCTCGGGCTGCTGGAAAAGCAGATCAATCAACTTGCACCGGATCGCGCTGATGAGACCCCATAAACGCGTGGTGCGGGCTGGAGGATTTCCAAGCGCCACATTGGGGATTTGGACTAATTAATGTCGAAGTAGGCCTGCCGGGGCGTATTCGAATGCGCCACGAGGTTCGCAACTGATTGATTTTATGGGGAATTTGGTTGCGGGGGAAGGATTTGAACCTTCGACCTTTGGGTTATGAGCCCAACGAGCTACCAGACTGCTCCACCCCGCACTTCCATCCTACCGCATGCCAACGCCCCGGTCAAACTCCGGTAGGGCCGGTGGGCCGGTACGGTACGGCAAGGGCCCTCCCGGGGTGAAGCGGGTGTGGAGAACGCGGCGGCGTTAAATCTCAGGAGACCAGTGCGGGTCAGGCGTGCGTCGGTGTTTTCTGAAAATCTTCCAGCGAAAATCCGAGCGTCTGAAACTGGTGCTGCCATTCGGGGGCGGCGGTGAGGACGGAATGGAGGCGGTGGAGGATGGGGGTGGGATCTTGGTGAAGGCGCTGTTCGAGAACACCGCGGAAGTAGAGGGCGATGGCGCCATCGGGGGTTACGAGGTCGGTCACAAACTCGAGCCAACGGAGATTTTGGACGAGCTTTTCTGGACGATCTTCGTGGAGCAGCCGATCGAAGTTGAGGTAGTAGTTAAAATAGGCCCAGATATCGTCGTATTCGGATGCCGGCGGTATTTCGTCGAGCGAACCGCGTTCGAAGACATCGTGAAAACGATTGGTCATGACATTGCGCGTGCGTTCTCTGAGTTTGCCGTAGTAACCGAGCGAGTAGCGAACACCCTTGAAGTCGGTCGGCTGGATGAGCCCTTCGGCGACCATCTGATCGAACAGCGGGGTGTTGGGCAAGGGCTGAACGGCCTGGATGATGGCCCAGTCCGGGTTCATTTCGCGCGCCAGCTCGAAAGTATCGCGCATCATGCGGCGGGTTTCGCCAGGGAAACCGAACATCAGGAAGACACGGGTGTTGATGGATGGATAGCGGCGGAGAACTTCCGAGGCCTTGCGAAAGCTGTCGACGGTGCCGGGTTTGCGCATCTGGCGCAGCACTTGGGGATTGCCGGATTCGACTCCGAACACCAGGCCCAGGCAGCCGGCGGCCGCGGCGCCGGCGATGACGTCCTCGGCACATGCCGCGGCGATGACGCCGTTGCTGCAATCCCAGGTGATTTTGAGTCCGCGCTGGACGATCGCATTGAACAGTTCCAGGGAGTGGGCCTTATGGAAGAGGAAGTCGTCGTCAAGCCAAACGATGTGATCGATCCCGTAAACCTCTTCGAGCTTTGCCATCTCATCCACGACGGAGCTGACGGCGCGAACTCGGACGCCGGCCCCGTTGAAGGAATGCACACTGCAAAACGAGCATTGCGCGCGGCAGCCCCGGTTGGAAAGAACGGTGGAAAAGCGCGATCCGGCGGGCTTGAGATAGTGGAAGCCGCCGATTTTGCCGTACTTCGAGAGCTCGCCGAGATCGAGCAGGTCGAGCGCGGGTGACAGGGTGATTTCGGACGCGGCCGGGCGATTCCAGTCGGTGAAGCTGAGGATTTGGTCGCCGTCGCGGAATAGGACTTGGGAAAGCGTCGCGGCGAGGCCGCGCGTGGCTCGCAGGAATTCCCGGAACGAGATTTCGGCCTCGCCCAGAAAGAAAACGTCCACGTCCGGCAGGTCTCGCAGGATAGGTTCCCGAGTGCCCTCGTGGGATAGGGCGTTGGTGGGATGCACGCCGCCGAGGGCCAGCGGGAGATTGGGTGCGAGAGCGGCTACCGCGCGGCACGTGTCGGCGGCGGACTGGTGGGTCAGTGAAAACATGCAACTGACGCCGGCAAGGTCGGGCTCGAATTCCTCGATTTTCTGGCGGAGGGTCTCGACAATCACTCGGGCGTGGTCGAAGTCGTCCGGACCCGAGGATTCATGACAGCGCTTAAGGACCGCGTGATTCAGGTTCAGCACATCGACAACCAGCCCATCCTTCTGGAGGTGTGCGGCGAGAACTCCAGGACCGTAGGCGGGATAGTTTGCGTAGCGGCCGCTGCGGCAATGGAAGTAATTGAAGGCTCCGGCGTCGATGTCGGGTGGTGTAATCAGCAGGACCCGGCGGATAGGTGTTGGAAACAGACGGTGGACAGGGTTGCCCGCATCGATCTTCGCCAACGCTGACGGAGTGCGGTCGACAGCTTCCCGTTCCATATCTTGATCCCCTCCCATATCCGGCAGAGTACCTGATTCTAACCCTATCAGGGGGCCTTAAGTTACGCAATCTCTACGTACGTAGCTTCATCGAAGGCCCGCTCCCGGGTATGGCAGTCGTACCGAAAGGAGACTGGGGTCGAGGTGCTAGTACAATGAGGGTGTGCCTCGCCTCGCAGTCCCCGTGGCCCTCGCGCTGGCCGCCGCCTTGCCGGCCCAAACCGCGCTGTTTCCCCTCACGGACCTTAAGCCAGGCATGCGCGGCACCGGCCGCACCGTCTTTAACGGGAACAAAATCGAGGACTTCCAGGTCGAAATCCTAGGCGTCCTCGACAACATCGGTCCCAAGGAATCCCTCATCCTCGCCCGCCTCTCCGGCGGACCGCTGGAACACACCGGCGTCATGCAGGGCATGAGCGGCAGCCCGGTCTACATCGACGGCAAGCTGGTGGGAGCCGTCGCCATGGCCTTCCCATTCGCCAAG
>Ga0182021_10005232_pt1 | contig 15328 bp, 16 predicted proteins | sample 612E3MmetaG_FD_120493 | JGI IMG/M metagenome (GOLD analysis project Ga0182021, IMG submission 120493) | Permafrost microbial communities from Stordalen Mire, Sweden - 612E3M metaG (Illumina Assembly) | ecosystem: Environmental > Terrestrial > Soil > Wetlands > Permafrost | place: Sweden... | reverse complement strand
TGATTGGAAGCGGGTGATAGCAGTGTTCCAGCCTCACCTCTATTCGCGCACCGAGTTCCTGCAGGCGGAGTTCGCCGAGGCGCTCCTCGATGCCGACGTGGCCGTGGTGACCGACGTCTACGGGGCTCGGGAAGAGCCGAAACCGGGAGTCAGCGGCAAGCTGATCGTGGACGGGATCCTCCGGATGCAGAAGAGCAAGGCGGTGGTCTACCTGCCGCGCCTGGGCTCTGTCGTGGACTACCTCGAGCTGACGACCGTGCCGGGCGACCTCGTTCTGACCCTTGGCGCCGGCGACGTGCACCGGGTGGGCGAGCGTTTCCTGCAGCCGGTCTGAGCGGCCGGCCCGAGACGGGAAGACATGGACGGCTTCACCACCCTTGCAGCCCGGCTGCGCCCTCTCGACGGCGTGCGGCTGTGGGCGAACGCGCCCATGGCGCCCTTCACCACCATCGGGACGGGCGGTAAGGCAGGCCTGCTGGTGACCGTCCGGTCGGCGGAGGCCCTGGCCGCCGTTCTCGCGGCAGTCGAAGAGGCGGGCGTCGACTGGTTCTCCCTGGGGGCCGGCTCCAACCTGCTCGTGGCCGATCGGGGCTACAAAGGCGTGGTCATCAAGCTCGACGACTGCTTCCAGTATGTGGAAGGGCTTCCGGCCAAGGGCGGCGCGGTCGGCGGGGAAGCGGAGACCGAGCGCAAGCCGGTGGAGTTGGAAGTCGGTGCGGCCGCCTTCCTGGCCCGCCTGGCCGCCGTGGTGGCCGAGGCCGGGCTCTCCGGTATGGAGCATGCCTGCGGCATCCCGGGCACTATCGGGGGCGGCGTGGCCATGAACGCGGGCGCGTATGGATGGTGCATGCGCGACGTCCTGCGGGGCATCCAGGTGGTCTCGGCCGAACGGGTGTGCTGGACAGCGCCCGAAGACCTGGTATGGGGGTACCGCCATTGCGGTCTGCCTCCGCGCTCCATGGTCACCGCCGTGCGTATCGCCCTGACGCCCGCAGAATGCGCCGAGGTGCTCGAATGCCAGCGTGGCTACCTGCGCCGGCGGCGCGAAAAACAGCCTCGTTCGGTCCGCACCTTCGGCAGCACGTTCAAGAACCCGCCGGGCAACCACGCCGGCAGGCTGGTGGAGGCAGCCGGGCTCAAAGGAATGCGCCATGGCGGCGCCGAAATATCCACTGTCCACGGCAATTTCCTGGTGAACCTGGGAGACGCGACGACCGCGGACGTGCTGGCGCTGATGGTCCTGATGCGACAGGGAGTGGAGCGCGTGAGCGGCATCACCCTGGAACCCGAGGTCAGACTGCTCGGAGCCGCGTTCCCCTGGGACTCTCATGGGGACCGGGCCTCCGGACAGCCGGCGGCCGATGGATAAGAAGGTCCAGCAGCGGCGGCGTCTCGTCACGCGCGAGCGCGGGCGCCGGCGGGCCGGGCTCATCTTCGTCTTCGTCCTGGCGGTCGTGGCCGTCGTGGCCTTTCTGTGGCTGCGCTCGTCATCGGTGTTCGCTGTGGACACCGTCACAGCCCAGGTGACCCAGCATGTGACCCAGAAGCAGATCGCCGATGCTGTGGCCGATGTGCGGGGCGAGAGCCTTCTGAAGGTCTCCACCTCATCGATCGAGAAGAGCCTCGCCGGGCTGCCTTATGTGCGAAGCATCCATGTGTACCGCAAGTTCCCAAACGGGCTGGACATCCGCATCGAGGAGTACCAGCCGGTGGCCCGGGTGCGGGGCGGGGACGGCAAGCCGTGGCTGGTGGCCGACGATGGGCGGCTTCTTGAGAAGGCCGGTGACGCCACTCAGACCGCCCTCCCGTTGATCGTCGCTGCAGAGGCTTTCACCGCCAAGGCCGGAGAGGTCATCCCGCAGGCCGCGCTCGGCGCGATACCGGTCGCGCAGATACTGGAGCAGGCGGACATCGCTTCCCGGCTTCCGGGCGTGGACCACATCTCCGTGGCGCAGGGGGGCGGGGTGGTGGTGGTCCTGCAGGGCGGGACCGAGCTGAGGTTGGGCGACCCGACAGACCTCAAGCAGAAGATGATGGTAGCGGCCGATCTCATCCAGAAGTACTCGAGGGATGGAAAGGTCCTGGAATATGTTGATACCAGTGCGGGTGACCGGGTGGCTGTCAAGGCTAAATGAACGTGGTATCGTGCCTTTTGAGAAGGAAACGGCGGCCTCGGCGCGTACTGTCGAATAGATGTTGAATAACGTACCGTCGAGTACTGATAGAGGGCTTCGCACCAAGTCTCAAGTTGGAGTCCTGTGATTTGCTGATCTTGGAGGTTCAAAGACTATGACTGACACGGGATCCAGCTATCTGGCAGTGATCAAGGTAGTCGGGGTCGGCGGAGGAGGCACGAACGCCGTCAACCGCATGGTCGACGCCGGCCTCAAGGGAGTCGAGTTCATCGCGGTCAACACCGACGCGCAGGCACTCCTCATGTGCGATGCCGATGTCAAGATGCACATCGGTGGCAAGATCACCCGGGGTCTGGGAGCCGGAGCCAATCCCGAAGTAGGACGGGCGGCGGCCGAGGAGAGCCGGGACGAGATCCGGGAGATCCTCAAGGGTGCCGACATGGTGTTCGTCACCGCGGGCAAGGGCGGCGGCACCGGCACCGGCGGGGCTCCCATCATCGCCGAGGTGGCGAAGGAACTGGGCGCTCTCACGGTAGGGGTGGTCACCAAGCCGTTCACCTTCGAAGGCCGCAAGCGCGCCTCGCAGGCCGAGGGCGGCATCGACCAGTTGGCCAAGAAAGTCGACACCCTCATCATCATCCCCAACGATCGTCTGCTGCAGGTGGTCGAGAAGCGCACATCCATCATCGAGGCCTTCAAGGTGGCCGACGACGTGTTGCGCCAGGGCGTGCAGGGCATCACCGACCTCATCACGGTGCCGGGCCTCATCAACCTGGACTTCGCCGACGTGCGCACCATCATGAAGAACGCCGGCTCGGCCCTGATGGGCATCGGCGTGGCGAGCGGGGAGAATCGCGGGGTGGAAGCGGCTCGGATGGCCATCTCCTCTCCGCTGCTCGAGTCCTCCATCGAAGGCGCCACCGGCATCCTGCTCAACATCAGCGGCGGCCCCGACATGGGCCTGTTCGAGGTCAACGAAGCGGCGGAGATCATCTCCAAGGCGGCCGACATCGAGGCCAACGTCATCTTCGGCGCTGTCATCGATGAATCTCTGGGCGACCAGATGCGGGTGACTGTGATCGCAACCGGCTTCGACCGGCAGCGGCACGCCGAGCGGGAAGCCGACAAGTCGATGGAGCGGGCGCCGCAGCAGCAGCAGTACGCACCCGAGGTCGTGCCGCAGAAGACCAGCACGTTCGACATGGACGACGAGGTCCTCGAGATCCCTCGCTTCCTGCGCGACAAGGACTGACGATCACGCAGTGCAAGAGGAGGGCGCCGGTCACGTGAGCTCGGCGCTGACAGAGAGGATAAGCCTCGAAGCCCGTCCCCGCTTCGGCGTGCGCATGGTCGGCGGGATGCCGGTCTTCGAGCCGCGGCTGCCCACGGGATACCGGGCGTACTTCACCACCAGGGTCGGCGGCGCAAGCTGCGGCCCGTTCGCGTCGATGAACCTGGACCCCCGCTCAGGCGAGGACCCTGCCGTGGCCGCCAACCGCGAGCGGGTGGCGCGAGACACCGGCAGGCGCCTGCTCAGCCCAATGCAGGTGCACGGACTGCGGGTGGTGGGCGCTTCGGAATACCTGGCAGCGGAGATAGCCGATGCTCCAGACGGCGCCGAGCCCCTGGACAGGATGGGGGAGGCGCCGTGCGACGGCCTCACCCTTAACCCGGCGATCGACACAGACCTCGCGGCTGTACTGCTGTTCGCAGACTGCGTGCCGGTGGTGATGTGCGGCGAGGTTGACATGGCCGTGGCGCACGGCGGGTGGCGCGGCATCCTGGGCGGCGTGGTGCAACAGGCCGGAGCGGCCATGACAGGGCCGCCCGGCGCGGCGGTCATCGGGCCCAGTATCGGGCCCTGCTGCTTCACCGTGGGGCAGGACGTGGCTGATGCCTTCGGCGCGCGGTTCGGCGCTGAGGTGGTGTTGGCGCCCAAGGAGCCGGGCGGTCCTGCCCGAGTGGACCTTTGGGAAGCGGCGGCGCGCTCGCTGGAGGAGATGGGCGTGCCCCGGGCGGGCGTGCTCAACCCCCGCCTGTGCACCGTGTGCAACAACGACCTCTTCTATTCCTACCGCCTGGAAGGGCCGGTCACCGGCCGCCATGGGTGCGTGGCCTGGGCCGGCGCGGCATGAACGTGAACGTGGAGACCGTGCGGGCCAACCTCGCAGTGATCGAGCGGCGGATAGCGGCGGCCTGCGAAAAAGTGGGCTGCGAGACTCGTCCGCGGCTGCTCGTGGCCTCCAAGTATCTGGACGTCGACCAGATGGGAATACTGGCAAAGGCAGGAATCGGCCTCGTGGGGGAGAACAGGGCAGAAGGATTAGAGGAGAAGTGGGCCCGGTGGAACGACTCGTTCGAGTTCCACTTCATCGGCCACGTGCAGAGCCGCAAGGTCCGGCAGGTGGTGCCATACGTCTCCCTGATCCAATCGGTAGAGTCCATCTCGCTCGTGGAGGAGTTGGACAAGAGGGCAGACGCAGACGTACGGGTGCTTCTGGAGGTCAATGTGGGTGGGGAGGAAAGCAAGTATGGTATCCTCCCGGCGGCCGCGGAGACCTTTCTGGAGCGGGCGGCGGCCCATCGGCGGGTCAGGTTCACAGGCCTGATGACGATGGCTCCGCTCACACCAGACCCGGAGTCGACCCGCCCTTATTTCAGAGAGCTGCGCGAGCTCCGTGACCGTCTGGCCGTCGCCTTCGCCGGCCGCTACGAACTCGCCGAGCTATCGATGGGGACGAGTAACGATTACGAAGTGGCTGTAGAGGAAGGCGCGACGATAGTGAGGATCGGCAGCGCGCTTCTCTCCGACGCATAAGGAGGATGGGATGGCCAGCTTGTGGCACAAGACGCTCGTGTATTTCGGCCTCGCCGACGAGGAGGACGACTACTACGACGACGAAGAGCCGCCGGTTCAGCAGCAGCCCGATGTGGAGTCCACCTACCGGCAGCGGGCCAACGTGCGCCGGATAGAGCCCACCAGCAAACGCCGCTCGGCTCCCGACTTCGATGACATCTTCTCCGACGACGACTATCGGCCGTCCTCGCGGCAGAGCGCGATGTCCTCCACCCGGTCTGCTCCGCCGGTGCGTGCCGTCCCCAGCATGCAGGAACAGCAGCCGGTGCGGGTGCATCTGGTGGTGCCGAAGAACTTCAACGACGCCCAGATCATCGCGGACAAGTTCAAGGGCAATGTCCCTGTCATCCTCAACCTGCAGCAGAGCGAGACCGAGCTGTCAAAGCGGCTCATCGACTTCGCCAGCGGTCTCACCTACGCCCTGGATGGGGGCATGCAGCGGGTGGCCGACAAAGTGTTCCTTCTGACGCCCAAGAACGTGGAGGTGTCGGCGGAGGAACGCCAGCGCCTGCTCGAAAAGGGCTTCTTCAACCAGAGCTAGAGGCCGGGTCCCATCCACACCATGACCACAGGCATCTTCCAGGGCACGCACGCCTGCTCCGGTATCGCCGGCTCGTGGCCGCAGAGCGGGGCGGACGTGGTCGTTTCGCCGCCGGCAGCTCCCGCTGAGGCGGCTGCCGCGGGACTGGTCGTCCTCGATCTGCCCGACGATGGGCTGCCTGAGGCCCTCGCGGCCGTACGGGCGGGCACCGCAGAGGGCGCCGTCCTGAGTCTTTCTCCGACCGCCCCGTTCGCCGTGCTGCGTGCGTTGGCCGGGCCGGGACGGACCTTGTTCCGGGCGGTCGTGCCCCTCGGCACGAAGCCGGGAGAAGGAGTGGCGGCCTTGGCGGCCGAGCCCGGGACTCCGGCAGATGCTGTGGAGACGGTGAAGACAGCGCTGGCTTGGACCGGCATCGTGGAGGTCGTGGCCGAGGATGCTTTGGATGCAGTGGCCGCACTGGCCCTGGGCGGGGCCTCCTTCCTCTGCGAGGCGCTGCAAGGTATGGAAGAAGGGGCGGTGCGGGACGGGTTGCCGCGCGACACGGCGCGGGCCTTTGCCCATCAGACCGCACTGGCTACCGCCCTGTTGCTTCAGAGCCACCCCGGCTCGCCCGCGGACCTCAAGGACCAGGTAGCCTCACCGAGCGGCACCACCATCGCCGCCCTGGCCTCCCTCGAGGACGCGGGAGTGCGCGGAGCCTATCTGCGAGCGGTCCAGCGGACCGCCGTCGAGGTGCGCAGACGTCTCGATTCGGCCTGTACGGCCATGATCGAACAATAGTGTCGGCCAGGGGCAGCGGCCGCGGAGCCGCGCACCCCGTATGAAGGGAGAGTGAAGTGAAGGTCACGCCCTCCGATATCCGTCGGAAAGAGTTCAAGCGCGCGGTACGCGGGTACGCGGACGAAGAGGTGGACCTCTTCTTGGACGAGGTCGCCGACGAGGTCGAGCGACTGACCCAGGAGAACGCCGACCTCCAGGAGCGGGCCCACCGCGGGGACGAGCAGTTCGCCGGTCATCAGCAAATGCGCGACGCGCTGGAGAAGACGCTGGTGTCGGCCCAGCTGAATGCCGACCAGACCCGTGCCACCGCGGAGCGGGAATCAGAGGCCATCATCCGTAATGCGGAGCACCAGGCCCGAGGCATCGTCGGCGAGTCGTATGCCGAGGTGCAGAGGGTCCAGGAGAGCCTCGTCCAACTGAAGCAACTGGAGGAGGACTTCCGTCATAAGTTCCAGTCGCTGCTCGAGGGCTACCGTAGGCTGCTCTCTGAAGCGCCTGCCATGCCCGTTGCGCCTGCCGTGGTGATACCGCCGGTAGTCATGCCCGAGCCGGCCCCGGCCTTCGCGTCTGCCGCCGACACCCCGTTCGTGGTGCCCAGCGGGTTCGACGAGGTGCCGGAGTTTCCGGCGATGGCCACTGCGGCGCGGTTCGAACCGCCGGCGATGCCCGACGGCGCCGTCCCGGCCGCTCCTGCTGAAGCTGCGACGGCCGCCCCTGTGGCGTCGGCCCGTCTGGACACCGTCTTAATGGAAACGCCTGCGGTCTTCATACGTCAGCCGGCCGCGCCCGAACCGGCAGCAGCAGAGCCTCCAGCCGTGTTCCAGCCGGCTTCTGTGGTGCAGACCCAGCCTCTGAAGCCGCCGGCCCCGCCGCTTTGGCCGGGGGAGAAAACCACTGCCGCCGGCGACGAATCGGTCACGGTGGACCAGGCCGGTATCTTCGCAACATCCGACGCGACCGCGGATGCTCCGACCTTCGAGCACGACTTCGAGTCCCCGACCGTGGGGGACGAGTCGGTGACCCTGGTACGCGAGGAGGATCCGCTGAGGAACTTCTTCTTCGCTCCGAAGGGTGAAGGCACGACCGAGGACTTCCTGGAAGGCGACAAGGGCGGGAAGAGCAAGGCGCGTGACTTCGAGTGGTGAGGGGCCGACTGGCGGCGTGGACGGCCTAGCCGTCCACGTTCGGAACGCTGAATTGCTGGTCGGCGTGCGGGTCATGCCCTCCGCAGCGAGGACTGAGGTACGCGGAATGTACGGCGACCGCCTGAAAATCGCCGTGAACGCACCCCCCGAGGCCGGGAAGGCGAACGCCCGTCTGGTCGAGGCGCTCGCGGGTTGGCTGGGGTTGCGCGCCGACCAAGTCGAGGTGCGCTCGGGCCACGGAGCACGCGACAAGGTGGTAGCCTTCTCCGGCGTAGAAGAAGATGAGCTGCGGAAGAAGCTGAACAGACTTCTCCCAGGCTGAAGGAACCACCGGGTAGGACTTTCATGGACCTCGAAGCCCTCAAAGAAACACTTGCCGCCGAGCGCGACCGGCTTACCAAAGAGATCGCCGGTTTGGACGCCGAGCTCTCCGAATCTCTGGAGGATTCCTCCGAGGAGAGTCCCTACGACCAGCACCTGGCTGAGACCGCGGGCGTCACCCTCGATCGCGAGATCGATCTCACCCTCGAGGAGAACGCGCGGGCCCGCATCGTGCAGATAGACCGTGCCCTGCGCAAGATGGAGAGCGGGACTTTCGGAGTATGCGACTCCTGCCGGCAGCCCATCGGCGAGGAGAGGCTCAAGGTAGCCCCGTTCGCGACGCTCTGTATCGACTGCAAACGCCGGGAAGATCGAGGCCGATGAAGTCACCGAAGCCCGCGGCCCCCCGAAAGGCGGCCCTCGAAAAGCGCTCGGCCGCCTTCAAAGCCAAGAGGCGTCGTCGTCTCATCATCAAGTGGTCCGTAGTGGTGGTCATCGCAGGCATATGCGTGGGATTGGCCCTTTGGACCACGTACCTGGCCGAACACCGGTTGGTAATCGGAGAGGTGCACAAGATCTTCCCCGGCCTCTCGCTGCAGCGCAGCGCCAACAACGGGGTGGCGTTCGGTCTGCTCGGCGGTAACAAGCCGATCATCCTCGCGGCGAACGGGGTGGCCATCCTCGTGGTCCTGGCGTACGTGTTCATGGACCGCCGGGCCGTGGTCGCAGGCATCGGCGGCGGGCTCATCGTCGGGGGCAGCCTTGGAAACATCGTGCAGCGACTCACCGGGGACGGGCACGTCACAGACTTCATCAAGTTCCCTTACTGGCCCAACTTCAACATGCCCGACGTCTTCATCGTGCTCGGTATCGTCGTCGTGTTCCTGGGATTGCTCGTGGAGGCTGTCCGCGTGTTCCGCTCTGGGAGCGACAGTCCTGCTTCGCACTAGGGGGCTTGCGTGACGAGCAGTCGCGGTTCCGACGCCCTCCATCTGACCGTCCCTCCCGAGGACTCCGGCAAACGGCTCGACGTGTTGCTGGGCTCGCTTTCGCAGGTCGGCAGCCGGTCACAGGCGGCTGCGCTGATCGCGGCCGGAGCGGTCACCATCGGCGGCGCGCGGGCGGCCAAGAGCCGGCTGGTGGCTGCCGGAGACGAGATCGCTGTCTCCTTGACCGAGGAGTCGGCGCCCGAGGTGGCGGGCCATGCCACGGTGCCGGTGGTCTACGAAGACGAATATCTGCTCGTGGTGGACAAGCCGGCGGGTATGGCCGTGCATCCCTCTCGGGGACACGCCACGGGCACAATGGTGGATGCCCTGTCCGGCCATGGGCTGGCGGGTGGCGAGGACTTCCGGCCGGGGGTAGTCCACAGGCTCGACAAGGACACCAGCGGGTTGCTGGTCGTGGCCAAGTCCGTGGAGGCGCACCGCAGGCTCGTAGCCATGATGAAACGCCGGGCCGTGGACCGCCGCTACCTGGCCCTGGTGCACGGCGGCTTCGTGGCCGATAGCGGCACCATCGAGGCGCCGGTGGGAAGAGACCCCGTGAAGCGCACGTCCATGACGGTGGGAGGGTTGGCCGCCCGGGAGGCGGTGACGCACTTCACCGTGCTGGAGCGACTGGGCGACCTCACTTTTGTGGAGGCCAAGCTGGAGACCGGGCGCACCCATCAGATCCGCGTGCATTTCGCCGCGATCGGCCATCCGGTGGCCGGCGACCGCATCTACTCGCGCCGCGACTCGCTCGGGGTGGGCCGCCAGTTCCTGCATAGCTACCGGCTGGCGTTCTCTCACCCCTTCACCGGGGAAGACCTTGTCTTCGAGGCCCCGCTGCCCCGCGACCTCGAGGCGGTGCTCACCCGGCTACGCGAGGCGGAAAGACGGGCGAATGCCTAAGAGCCCGCTAAAGAATGACGCCTCGCCGCCAGAGTGCGACGGGTATGCGCGAGAGAAGGACGCAGGGAGCGCGAATAGCAGCGCTATTGGTGCGACCGAGGACACACAATCGTGCCGTCCAGTGCGCTCTGGAGGCCGGGGCTTCGTTCCTCAGCAGCCTTCCAAAACCGTGGCCATCTTCGATCTTGATGGGACCCTCGTAGTGGGGCAGACCCAGGTGCTGCTCGTGAAGTTCTTGCGCAAGGCGCGGGTCGTCAGTCGGACGTTCGTGATCGGCACGGCCCTTTGGTTCGTGGCCTACCAGGCCGGGCTGGTGAAGGTCACGCAGGCCTCGCGGGCCAAGGGCGCGGAAATACTGGCCGGCCTCAGCAAGGAGCGGGCGGACGAGCTCATGGCCTGCTTCACCGAGGAGGTCATGGTGCCGAGGCTGCACCCGGCAGCCATGGCGGCGCTGAAGGAGCACTTGGCCGAGGGCGATCACGTGGTCGTCGTCTCTGCCGCCCTCGATCCCCTGGTGCAGGCGTTGTGCGGCCATCTGGGCGTGGACGAGCACGCGGGCGCCCGCTGCGAGCTCGTGGACGGGTGCTACACCGGCCGGCTGCTGGGACCGGTCCCATATGCGCACCTGAAGGCTCAGGTGGCGGCCGCCCTCATCGCTCAGCGCGGCGCGGACCCTGCAGATTGCTGGGCCTACGCCGACCACGACACCGACCTGGATCTGCTTCGTTTCGTCGGCCACCCGGTGGCCGTGAACCCCCGGCCCGGTCTCCGCTCCGAGGCGGAACGGCGCGGCTGGCCGATACTGGTGAGTCCTGAATACGAGTCTGGAGGTGCTTCCAATGGCTGATGTCTTCCCGGCCGACGTGGCCGCGAAGTGGGACCTGGACGACCTGGCGGTCGCCACCATCCGGACGCTGGCCATCGACGGTGTGCAGAAGGCCAACTCCGGCCACCCGGGCATGCCCTTGGGATCGGCCCCCATGGCCCACGTTCTATGGACCCGGCACCTCAAGTTCGACCCTCAGCACCCGCACTGGCCCGATCGCGACCGCTTCGTTCTCAGCGCCGGTCACGGCTCCATGCTCCTCTACGCGCTGCTGCACCTGTCCGGCTACGGCCTCACCATCGAGGAGTTGGAGGACTTCCGGCAGCTGGGCAGCCGTACCCCCGGCCATCCTGAGGTGCACGTGACGCCCGGGGTGGAGGTCACCACCGGACCGCTGGGCGCCGGCGTCTCCAATGGGGTGGGGCTGGCCATCGCAGAGGCGTTCCTGGGCGCCACGTTCAATCGCCCCGGCTTCGACCTCGTCGACCACCGCACCTACGCCATCGTCGGCGACGGCGACCTCATGGAAGGCGTCGCGTCGGAGGCGGCTTCGCTGGCCGGGCACCTCAAGCTGGGCAAGCTGATCTACCTGTACGACGACAACAAGATCTCCATCGAGGGCTGCACCGACCTGGCCTTCACCGAGGACGTAGGCATGCGCTTCCAGGCCTACGGCTGGCAGGTCATCACCGTGGACGACGGCAACGACCTGAAGGCCATCGACCTCGCACTGGACATGGCCTGCGCCGACAAGACCCGGCCGTCGCTGGTGATGGTGCACACCATCATCGGCTGCGGCAGCCCGCACAAGGCCGGCAGCGCCGAGGCGCACGGATCGCCGCTGGGTGTGGACGAGTGCGCGCTCACCAAAGAAGCCTATGGCTGGCCCCCCGACCTCTTGTTCGCCGTCCCCGACCGGGTGCGTGAGCAATACGCCGCTGTAGGCACGGCGGGCAGGGCGCTGCGCGCGCGCTGGGACGAACTCTTCGGCCGTTACGAGCAGGAATACCCGGAACCGGCGAAGCAGTGGAAGGATGCGCTGGCGGGAACCCTGCCCGATGGGTTCGCCGAGAAACTCCCCGTCTTCGCGGCGGGGGAGAATGTGGCCACTCGGTCCGCGTCGGGCAAGGCCCTCAACGCCGTAGCCCCTCTGCTGCCGACCCTTCTCGGCGGCTCGGCCGACCTGGCGCCGTCCAACAACACGTACCTCGTCGGCATGGGTGACTTCGAGCCCGGGTCATACGCCGCCCGGAACCTGCATTTCGGGGTCCGGGAGCACGGCATGGGAGGGATCCTCAACGGGTTGGCCGCCCACGGCGGTATCTTCCCGTACGGCGGCACGTTCCTCCAGTTCGTGGACTACATGCGGCCGGCCGTCAGGCTGGCCGCGCTTTCGAAGTTCCCGGCGGTATACGTGTTCACCCACGACAGCATCGGACTGGGCGAAGACGGTCCTACCCACCAGCCGATAGAGCATCTCGCCTCCATGCGGGCGATGCCCGGTCTGGTGACCCTCCGACCGAGCGACGCCAACGAGACGGTGCTTGCCTGGCGGCTGGCCCTCGAACGCCGCGACGGCCCCACCGCGCTCATCCTCACCCGGCAGAACCTCCCGGTGCTCGATCGGACGGTGCTCGGCGCCGCCGAAGGCCTGCTTAAGGGCGGGTACGTGCTGAAAGACGCCTTGGGCGCCAGGCCCGAGTTGATCCTCATCGCCACGGGCTCCGAGGTGGAGATCGCGCTCGCAGCGGCGGACACGCTTGCGGCCCGCAACGTGACGGTGCGGCTGGTGGCCCTGCCCAGCTGGGAACTCTTCGAGCTGCAGGATGCGGAGTACCGGGAGGCGGTACTGCCCGCGGCGGTGACCGCCCGGGTGTCCATCGAAGCGGCGTCGACATTCGGGTGGAGCCGTTATGTGGGCTCGGCCGGCGCGTCCGTCGGTATCGACCACTTCGGAGCGTCGGCGCCGGCCAAGGTGCTGTACAAGGAGTTCGGCATCACAGCAGAGAATCTGGTAGCGACGGCCCTGCGGGTGCTGGGCCGGAGCTGACGGGCGAGAAAGGCGGGGTGAGCGCCGTGGCCGATACGGGTGGGGAAGTCCGCAAGTCCAAGATCCTCCTCGACGAGGAGCAGGTGGGGCGCACCCTCGCGCGGATGACGCATGAGATCGCCGAGCAGTCGCCCGACCTGGCCAATCTGGCCCTTGTGGGCATCCAGCGGCGCGGGGTGGAGCTGGCGGCGCGGTTGGCCGGCCTCCTGGAGTCCTTCTACAGCGTGAGGCCGCCGACAGGCGCTATCGACATCACGTTCTACCGCGATGACATCGACACCCGGTCGGGGAAGAACGTCGAGCAGCCGCGGGTGCACTCCACCGACATCCGGTTCGACATCAACGACAAGACCATCGTGCTGGTGGACGACGTCCTCTATACCGGACGCACTATCCGCGCGGCCATCGACGCATTGTTCGATTACGGCCGGCCCACGGCGGTCCGTCTGGCCGTGCTGGTGGACCGCGGGCACCGCGACCTGCCCATCCGGCCGGACTTCGTAGGCAAGAACGTGCCCACCAGCCGCAACGAGGACGTGGTGGTCCGCCTGGTGGAGATGGACGGCGTGGACGAGGTGGCCATCGCCGAGTAGGGCGGGCGAGCAACCGGGGCGGCGCTTGCGCCGCCCGATGGGGCGCCGTTCCCGCGCCCCGGCTCACCGCCGGCGGTCGGTTCGCGGCTCGCAACTCCTTCGCGTGGCGGGCACCGGTGGTCGCTTCGCGGCACGCGGCGCGGTACAATCTCTTGGCAGATACGCCTTTAATCGGGTCCAGCGAGGCCGAAAGGGTAAACGCCATGGATCTCATCTCCATCGACGATCTCACCGCAGCCGAGATCGACAACCTGTTCCGTCTGAGCGACGAGTTCCTGGAGATCGCGTCCCGGCCCATCAAGAAGGTCCCGACTCTACGCGGCCGGACGGTCATCAATCTTTTTCTCGAGCCCTCCACGCGGACGCAGTCGTCGTTCGAGCTCGCCGGCAAGCGGCTCTCCGCCGACGTCATCAACATCAAGGGCTCGTCCTCGAGCGTCTCCAAGGGAGAGAGTCTCAAGGACACCGTCCTCACCCTCGAGAGCTATCGCCCCGACATCATCGTGATGCGCCATCCACAGGTGGGCGCGTCGCGTATGGCCACGCGCTACACCAACGCGTCTGTGGTGAACGCGGGCGACGGTACCGGGGAACATCCCACCCAGTGTCTTCTGGACCTCTACAGCCTGCGCCGCGTCTTCGGCGAACTGAGCGGACTGAAGGTGGCGATCGTGGGGGACATCCTGCGCAGCCGGGTGGCCCGTTCCGACCTCTTCGGGTTCCGCAAAATGGGCATCGACGTGCGGCTGGTGGGGCCGCCCACGCTGATCCCGCCGGGCATCGAGTACTGGGACGTCCCCGTCTACCACGACTTGAGTGCGCTGGAGGATGTGGACGTCGTATACCTGCTGCGCATGCAGCTGGAACGGGCCAAGGGCAAGGTGCCGCCCGTGCCGTCGCTGCGGGAATACAGCCGGGTGTGGGGCCTGTCTCCGTACAGGCTCAAGCCCGAGCAGCGGGTGATGCATCCGGGCCCCATCAACCGTGGAGTGGAGCTGTCGGCCGACTTGGCCGACGACGACCGGTCGCTCATCCTCCATCAGGTGGAGTCCGGCCTCGCGGTGCGTATGGCCATCCTGTATCAGTGCCTGGCCGGGAGCCTCAGCGACGAGCCCGTGGTATAGCAGCCTGTTTCCATGCGTAGCACGTATGGTCTAGGCGCTTGACATTAGAATTTAGAGTCAATATTCTAATATTGAGGGCAATTGAAACGCCAGCATCCCGCGATTACGAGAGGGGATTGGTTATGGCAAAGACCATAGCAGTCATCGACGGCACTGAAGCGATCGCCCATATAGCGCACAAGGTCAACGAAGTGATCGCGATCTATCCCATCACGCCGTCCAGCCCCATCGCGGAGCACGCGGATGCCTGGTCGGCCGCGGGCAAGAAGAACCTCTGGGGCAGCGTCCCCATGGTGGTGGAGATGCAGTCCGAGGCCGGCGCCGCTGCGGCCGTGCACGGCGCTCTGCAGGCCGGCTCCATCTCGAGCACCTTCACCGCTTCTCAGGGCCTCTTGCTGATGATCCCCACCATGTACAAGGTGGCCGGCGAGCTCACGCCCACCTGCTGGCACGTGACCGCCCGGTCGCTCGCCGCCCAGGGTCTGTCCATCTTCGGCGACCATCAGGACGTCATGGCCGTCCGCCAGACCGGCTTCGCACTCCTGGCCTCGGCATCCGTGCAGGAGGCCCATGACCTGGCGCTGGTCGGCTCGGCCGCCACACTCAAGTCCCGCATCCCGTTCATCCACTTCTGCGACGGCTTCCGCACCTCTCACGAAGTGCAGAAGATCCAGCTCATCCCCGAAGAGCAGATCCGGCAGATGATCGACGAGGAATACGTGCTGGCCTGCAAAGACCGCGCCATGACCCCGGATCGCCCGACGCTTCGCGGCACCAGCCAGAACCCCGACGTCTACTTCCAGGCTCGGGAAAGCGTCAACCGCTACTACGACGCGACCCCGGCCGTCGTCCAGGAATACATGGACCGCCTGGCCGCTCTCACCGGCCGCGCCCACCATCTCTTCGACTATGTGGGCGCCCCCGACGCCGAGCGCGTCATAGTGCTCATGGGTTCGGGTTGCGAGACGGCGCACGAGGCCGTCGACAAGCTGGTCGCCCAGGGCGAGAAGGTGGGCGTGCTCAAGGTGCGGCTCTACCGGCCGTTCTCGGTGGAGCACTTC
>Ga0182021_10005231_pt1 | contig 15329 bp, 12 predicted proteins | sample 612E3MmetaG_FD_120493 | JGI IMG/M metagenome (GOLD analysis project Ga0182021, IMG submission 120493) | Permafrost microbial communities from Stordalen Mire, Sweden - 612E3M metaG (Illumina Assembly) | ecosystem: Environmental > Terrestrial > Soil > Wetlands > Permafrost | place: Sweden... | reverse complement strand
TCCGATGAGAGCGGCCTGCCCTTCCGCCAGGCGCTGATCCGCAACCACTACGTCGGGCGCACGTTTATCGAGCCGTCGCAGGCGATTCGCGATTTCGGCGTCAAGCTCAAGCTCAACCCGGTGCGCTACCTGCTCCAGGGCAAGCGCGTCGTGCTGGTGGACGATTCCATCGTGCGCGGCACCACCAGCCGCAAGATCGTCCGCATGGTGCGCCAGGCTGGCGCCCGGGAAGTGCACGTGCGGATCTCCTGCCCGCCCACCATTTCGCCCTGTTTTTACGGCGTGGACACGCCCACGCGCAGTGAGTTGATCGCCTCCAACCACCAACGTGGAAGAGATCCGCCGTTTCGTGGAAGCCGATTCCGTCGGCTATCTCTCCATCGGGTCTCTGCGCAAGGCGGTGGCCGACGACCAGAAGCACGAATACTGCTATGCCTGCTACACCGGCGACTACCCCACCGAACTGTTCAACATCGAAGAGCTGATCGCCGCCCGCCAGAAGAGGAAGTAGAGCGCGGGGCGCCCTGGCGTGCCGGATTTTTGGCTTTGCGAGTTGCCACGTCCGCAACACCGGCGGCTACCCCAGCAGTTCTCGAACCTTGGCTGCCAGTTCATGCAGACTATACGGCTTCTGCAGGAACGACACACCCTGGTCAAGCACGCCACGGTGGGCAATCACATCCGCCGTGTAACCGGAGGTAAAAAGCACCTTCAGATCCGGGCGGAACACCTTCATCCGTTCGGATAACGCCTTACCGTTCATTCCGGGCAGCACCACATCGGTCAGTAACAACTGAATCGGTCCCGGATGCCGCCCGGCAACGGCAATCGCCTCCTCGCCACCGGACGCTTCGATGATGCGATAGCCGTACCGCTTCAATGCCGCGCTGGTGAACGATCGAACAGCGGCTTGATCTTCCACCAGGAGAATCGTCTCGCTGCCCTCCTCCGTTGAGGCGCCGGCCTCCTTCCGCTCCGGCAGTGGCTCCCCATCCATGCGGGGAAGATACACCTTGAACGATGTTCCAACACCCAATTCGCTCCGCACATCAATCCAGCCGCCGCTCTGCCGGGTGATGCCGTAGACGGTGGACAACCCTAGCCCCGTCCCTTTGCCAAAGCCCTTGGTCGTGAAAAACGGCTCGAAGACCTGCTGACGGATCTCCTCCTCCATACCGTGCCCCGTGTCCGTCACAGTCATCAGAACGTAGCGGCCCGGAACAGCGTCATTCTGAATGGCTACGTCATCTTCGGCGAGATCGGCGTTGGCCGTCTCAATGCCCAGTCTTCCGCCGTCGGGCATGGCATCGCGAGCGTTCACCACAAGGTTCATGAGGACTTGATGAATCTGATCGGGATCCGCGATCACCTGTCCCAGGGAATCGCCGAGCCGCGTGGTGAGCGCAATATCCTCGCCGATCAAGCGTTGCAGCATAGGCAGCGCATCCCGGATGGAGGAATTCAGGTTCAACAACCTGGGCTCGATGACCTGTTTGCGGCTGAATGCCAGCAGTTGTTTGGTGAGACCGGCCGCGCGCTCGCCGGCATTCCGAATCTCTTCGGCGTACGGGCGCAACGGATCGGTATCGTTCAGGCCGTTGAGGAGGAAGCCGCTGTACCCGTTGATGACGGTGAGCAGGTTGTTAAAATCGTGCGCCACGCCACCCGCGAGTCTCCCGACGCTCTCCAGCTTTTGAGCCTGGCGCAGTTCGGCTTCGAGCTTCGCTTTGGCGGCCTCAGCCGCCTTGCGCTCGGAGATGTCTCGCACGCTGGAGAGAAGCGCCGGGGTGCCGTCGATGTCGAATATATGAGCGTTGACCTCGACGGGAATTCGCTTCCCGTCTTTGGTCAGGTTGATCGTCTCAAAAAGAGTCTGGCCCTCGGCGAGAAGACTCTCCCCGATGCCTGCAATCGCAGCTCTCGCTTCGGGGGCGACAATATCAAGCTTTCCCATTTGAAGCAGGTCATCTCTCGAATAGCCGAGACAGCGGCACGCCTGGTCGTTCACCTGAATGAACCTACCAGGAGATCCATCTTCCGAGAGGGTGCATACGAGGACCGCATCCGTGACGCCGTTGAAGATGCGGCGGTACTGGAGTTCCGCGCTGGCGAGAGATTTATTGGCTTGCTGAACCGCCTCCTCGGCGCGCTTGCGTTCCTGCACTTCGATGCGCAGCGCGGCGGTTCGTTCCTCGACCCGCTCCCGCAGCCATTTCTCGCGAGCACGCAGACCTCGCATCCGCCAGCGGTACGCAGCCGCCCCTGCCATGGAGACGGCCAGGCCGCACAGCAGATAGAACCAGGTGGTTTGGTAGTACCGCGGCGCCAGTTCGAAGGAGAAAGAGGCCCCTGCCAGGTTCCAGACGCCGTCGTTGTTGCAGGCCACCACGCGAAACCGGTAAGAGCCGGGGGGCAGATTGGTGAAGTAGGCCACGCGCCGCGTGCCGGCGTCCTCCCACTCTTTGTCGAACCCTTCCAGTTGGTAGCGGAAGCGAACACGGTCCGGGGAGATGAAGCTCAGCGCGGTGTAGTGAAACTCCAGACTGCTCCCCGCCGCGATCCGGCTGTGCTCGGCGACGGTCTCCCGGTTGTTCGCCGCCACCCGTTCCACAAACACGGGCGGAGGCCGGCGGTTGGGGCTCATGCGCGAGGGATCCACGCTCAAGACTCCGCCGTAGCTGGGAAACCACAGCGTTCCGTCGCGCATCTTGCAGGCCGCGGGCGAGTAGCCGAGCTGGAACTCGCTGGTTCCAAGGACGCCGTCGGCGGCCCCGAACAGGTCCCCCTTGAGAGTCGGTGCGCGGCCTTCGGCGACGGCGTCGAATTCCCGTTTGGAAACGCGCCAGACTCCTTTCCGGGTGGTGATCCAGAAGGTATGGAAGTTGTCCTCGACGATCTGGAACGTTCCGGCGTCCGGCATGCCGCTGGCCTTGTTGAACGAGGTTACCTTGCCGCCGGAGACACGGCTGAGTCCGGCGGAAGTCATGGCCCACAGGTTGCGTTCCGAATCTTCCAGCAAACTGAAAGGAGTTCCCATCAGGCCCTGAGCGGGGCCGATCACGGGCAGAAACCGGCCGTCGCGGAACTCCTGAATGCCTCTGCGCGTACCCACCCAGAAACCGCCGCCGGAGCGATCGGCGATGGCGCTCAGCACACCGGCCGCCAGGCCTTGGTCCGGTCCGAACGCCTCCTTCTGTCCATTCCGGAACCGCATCAGTTGGTTGGTGGTGGCCACCCAGATCGAGCCGTCCGATTGCTCGAAGAGCATACGGATGGACCCATCGAGCTTCCATGTCCGGCGTGCCGCCGGACTTACGAAATCCGCCATGCGGAAATAATACAGAACCCCCTGTTCGGATCCGGCCCACAGATCGCCATTGCGGGCGCGCAGCACGGGCCAGATCAGGTCGCTTTTGAAACCGTCCCTGGTGGAGTAATGGAGCACGCGTCCGTCCGGCACGATTCGGGCCACGCCGTTTCCCGTTCCCAGCCAGACATCGCCCCAGTGGTCCTGAGAGATGGTGCGAATCACGTCGCTGGGCAGATCTTCGCGTGTGGACCGCTCGATGAATGGGTAGTTCTTCATCCGGAACAGCCCGCCTCCGGCGGTGCCCAGCCACAGGCTTCCTTCCTGATCCTCATATAGGCAGCGGATCACCTTATTGGAGAGTCCCCCCGAGCGGCGGGGGAACGAGGTGAACTGGCCGCCGGCGAACCGGTTGATCCCTCCGCCCTCGGTTCCGATCCACAGGTTGGCGTCGCGGTCCCGCGTGAGCGCGATGACGGCATCGGAAGTCAGCCCGTCGAGGGTGGTGTAGTTGTGGAACGCACCGTGGCGCATAACGCTCAAGCCGCCGGGCCGCGTGCCGATCCAAATCTCGCCGTCCGTCCCCTCCGCCAGCCCCCAGACAGGGTCGGCGGGCAGCCCGTCCCGCGCCGTGTAGGTGGTGAAGGATCCGTTCTCGAGCTTCTTCAGGCCACCATCGGTTCCGAACCAGAGCGTGCCGGCCGGATACTCGATTCCGCAGTGAACGGCCAGGCCGCTGCGTGCCCTAAAAAGCGTGGAGACTTTTCCATGATCGTACTTGGAGAGTCCCCCATCCGCGCCGATCCAGAGAACTCCACGGGAATCCACTTTGAGGAAGCGCACGTTGTCGGTATGGGTGTCGGAAACCGAGAGCACCTGCGAGAACTTGCCGTTGAGATAACGCAGCACTCCAGCGCCGCCGGTCCCGATCCACAGGCCGCCGCCGGGGTCCGCGATCAAGGCGGTGATTTCGTTCCGGCCCAACACCTGGGTGTTTTCGGAGTTGAACGCCGTGAAACCGACGCCGTCGAACCGCGCCAGGCCGCCCATGGTGGCGACCCAGAGATACCCATCGCTAGTCTGGGCGATGCCGCGAACCGAGTCCTGTGGCAGGCCGTTGGCGGTTGTCCACACATTATGCCCGTATTGGGTGATTGCGTGCTTGGGGTCGAGCCCCCAGGCGGCGGCCGCGGCAGAGAACATCAGGAAGAGCCGAAGGCGGAGCGTTCGCCACGGAGTCCTCGCTTTGTTGAATTCGGTCATGTCATCCGCCGATCGGGACGCGCTACGGTTTGAGGTTACCACTTCGACGGCTGCTTCATTGCCGAAGGATGAGTATATCGGTCTTGCTCGCGCCTGGCCGCCCGCCAAAACGGAAAATGGAACATATAGAATGGGAACGCGGAGGTTTCCATGACCCATCGCAATTTCCTCGGCGTCCTGTTTTTCGCCACGCTTCCCGTCTGGGCGCAGCCTTGCGAAGCTCCTTCCAATGTGAAAGCCGCGATTGAGGCTGCCACCCTCAAGCCCGCGGCGCCGATAGACGAACGGATCGCCGCGGCCAAGAAGGTCCGGGAGCAGTTTCCCGCGGACTACTTCGCGCACCGCTTCTATCAGGAATTATTCTTCAAGCAGGGGCTGTTTTCGCCGGAGGTGCAGGAAGAGTACCGGGCGCTGCTGGATGCGCATCCGGACGACCCGACCTACGTCGCGCTGTACGCCCGCGTGTTGAAGGGCACCAACACGCCCGCGGCCATCAAGCTGCTGGATCGGGTCCTGGAACACCAGCCGGACAATCCGCTGGCGCGCTTGAAACTGGTGGAGATCTACTCCGCACCGGCGTTCCGTGACGACGGGAAGCTGGCAGCCAACGCGGCGGCTTACTTCAAGGCGTGCCCGTCTTCCACCAGCGGTTACACGTACATCGCGCGAATCGAGGATGCGGAGACGATCCGGCGCAGCGCCGCGCATTTGCGCGAACTGCTCGACGCGCGCAGCGACGACGAGGCGCTGGCCCTCTACAATACACTGTGGACGCTGGAATTCAAAGCCGCGCCCCTCTCCGCCCAGGAGCCCCTTCGGGCTCGCCTCCGCAAGGACGTCGAGAAGCTGCGCGCGCTGGACCTGTCGAAGCGTCCTTCCTTGCTCAACGAACTCGGCCAGGCCTACAAGATGTTGGGCGATGCGGACGGATCCAAGTGGGTGGACGAGCACCTGGTCAAGAACGGCTCACGCCCTTCCAATGGGGCCGCTGAAGCCATCGGCGAGTGGCGCAGAGCCCATCCCGTCAAGAGCGGCTCGGAGCGCGAAGCCTACCAGGAACTGCTGCTCAAACAGACCGAAGAATGGATTCGCGGGTGGCCCGACGATCCGCAGCCGCGCTATGAGCGCTTCTGGGCGATGCGGATGATGCAGGATGCGCCGCTGGAAGACACGGTGCAGGCGGCAGAAGACTGGCTCCGCGTTTACGAAGCGCACCCCGGATCCATGGCGCCGCATATGGCGGTGGCGCAATTCTACTCCCAGCACAACATACGCTACGGTGAGCTGGCCGATCTTGTGGAGAAGGCGCTGAAACAGGCGCCGGTGGCGGCGTCCGGGCCGGTGTCGGATCTATCCGTGGCCCCCAGGGGGATGAGAAGTTCGTCGAACTACAATTCGTGGTCCAATTTGAACTCGGCGGCGACTATCTATCTCAAGATCAAGAAGTACGACCAGGCGCACGAGTTGCTGGCCAAGCTGGGTCCTTCGCTGCTGAAGGACAGGCCCGCGGACTCCGACCCGGAAATGGAGAAGCGGCAGTACCGGCAGTACGAAAACATGTACTGGAACAACATGGCGAGGTGGGCTCGCGCGGTAGGTCACAAGCTCGAAGCGTTGACCTACGAGCGGAACAGCATGCTGGCCGATCCTAATCTCGCCGCGAACCCGTCGATGGAGACCTACCGCACGTCGTCGTTGCGCGAGCTGTGGAAAGAGATTAACGACAGCGAGGATGGATTTGAGGCGTGGATGACGGAAACCGGATCGGCCCACCCGCGCGCGGACCCGAAGGGTACGGCGCCGGCTCCCAAAGCGGCCGCCGCCACCGTGGTCGCCACCCAGATGGGCTGGACCCAAATGAACAAGCCGCTGCCCGATTTTCAAATCTCCGACGCCGAGGGGAAGACGTGGCGCCTGGCCGACCTGAAGGGCAAGGTCACGCTGGTAAATCTCTGGGCCACGTGGTGCGGGCCGTGCCGCAATGAACTTCCTTACCTGCAGAAGCTCTTCAACAAGGTGCGCGAGCGGAAAGACCTGGTGGTGATCACACTGAACACGGATGACAACCCCGGCATGATTCTGCCGTTCCTGAACGAGAACAAGTACACTTTCCCGGTCCTGCCGGCCAGCGGGTACGTGGCCAAACTGGTCCCGGAATTGAGTATTCCCCGCAACTGGATCGTGGATGCCGATGGCGTGCTGAAGATGGAGCGAATCGGCTTCGGCAACGGTGAAGACAAGTGGGTGGACGAGATGGTCGGCGTGATGGAGAAGGCCCGCCCCAAGTAGCCCGCCGTTTCGCGGTCCGCGCACCAGACTAGCCGTTAAGTCGAGGCCCCAGCCGACTTGTTTGAACCTTTGGATGCCGCAAGCCGCGAAAACGCCGCAAAAACCGCGCGGGCCGGCAAGAAAACTCGATTGTGATAAACCATACGATACGGCTGCCCCGCGGACTGGCCGCCGTTCGAAGTGTGAATCTGAAAAACCGCCACTCGATCTAACATCGAAGGCGCGGTTGCCACATCATCTTTCACTCCAAGGAGCGCACGATGCGACTTAGCACTTACCTGGTGTTCAACGGCCAATGCGAAGCAGCGTTCAAGTTCTATGAACAGTGCCTCGGCGGCAAAATCGTAGGCATGTTTACCCACGCCGGTACACCGGCCGCCGAACAGGTGCCGCCGGAATGGTTCGGGAAGATCATGCATGCCAGCCTGAAGGTGGGAGACGACCTGCTGATGGGCTACGATGCTCCGCCGGATCGCTACAAGGGAGCCCATGGTTTCTCGGTGAACGTCGCCGTCGAGCAACCGGCGGAGGCGGAGCGTATCTTTCAAGCCCTGTCGGAGAACGGGAAAGTGCACATGCCGATCGCACAGACGTTCTGGGCCGAGCGCTTCGGCATGCTGGTGGATCAATTCGGTGTTCCGTGGATGGTGAACTGCGAAGGAGCAGTGAAACATGAGTAGCGTGCGAGTTCTGGTGGGCACCCGAAAAGGCGCGTTCGTGCTGACGTCGGACGGCAAGCGCCAGCGTTGGGATGTCGCCGGCCCTCACTTTGGGGGCTGGGAAATCTATCACATGAAGGGCTCGCCCGCCGACCCGGACCGGTTGTACGCCTCGCAGTCGAGCGGCTGGTTCGGCCAGTTGATCCAGCGGTCCAACGACGCCGGCAAAACCTGGGAGGCGGTGGGCAACAAGTTCGCCTACGAGGGGGAAATCGGCACGCACCAGTGGTTCGATGGCGCGCCACACCCCTGGGAGTTCAAGCGCGTCTGGCATCTGGAGCCGTCGTTGACCGATCCGGACACGGTCTACGCCGGAGTGGAAGACGCCGCCCTGTTCCGCTCCAGCGACGGCGGGCAGACGTGGCACGAACTGCGTGGGCTGCGCGGCCACGACACGGGAGCCGGCTGGCATCCGGGCGCCGGCGGCATGTGTCTGCACACCATCCTGCTGGATCCCAGCAACCCGGCGCGGATCTTCACCGCCGTCTCCGCCGCGGGCGCGTTCCGCACCGACGACGCCGGCCTCTCGTGGCGCACCATCACCCGCGGGCTGAAGTCCGAATTCCTCCCCGACCCGGCCGCCGAGATTGGCCACTGCATCCATCACATCGCCATGCACCCCTCGCGTCCCAACGTGCTGTTCATGCAGAAGCACTGGGACGTGATGCGCTCCGACGATGCCGGAGACTCCTGGCGCGAGGTCAGCGGCAACCTGCCCACCGATTTCGGATTCGTCATCGACGTTCACGCGCACCAGCCCGAAACCATCTACGTGGTGCCCATCAAGAGCGACTCGGAGCACTATCCGCCGGAGGGAAAGCTGCGCGTGTTCCGCAGCCGCACCGGCGGGAACGAGTGGGAGGCGCTCACCAACGGCCTGCCGCAGAGCGATTGCTACGTCAACGTGCTTCGCGACGCCATGGCCATCGACTCGCTCGATGAGTGCGGCGTGTACTTCGGCACCACCGGCGGCCAGGTGTATGCGTCGGCCGACGCCGGAGACACCTGGGCGCCCATTGTCCGCGATCTGCCGGCGGTGCTGTCGGTCGAGGTGCAGACGCTGCCATGATCCGCGTCATTCTGCCGGCGCATCTGCGGGCGCTGGCGAAGGTCCCCGGCGAGGTGCAACTGGACATCGAAGGGCCGGCCACGCAGGGTTCGGTTCTCAGCGCGCTGGAGGCCCGCTACCCAATGCTGCGCGGCACCATACGCGACCAGGTCACCCAGCAGCGCCGGCCATTCGTGAGGTTCTTCGGCTGCGGGCAGGATCTGTCCCACGAATCGCCCGACGCGCCGCTTCCCGACGCGGTCGCGTCCGGGGCGGAACCATTCCTGCTGGTTGGGGCCATCGCCGGCGGTTAGCTGGAATACTGTTCACTTTGCGGCAGGTGGGACCGACCATCGGGTTTTGTGGTCTGTCGTGCCCCGGAACTCTCACCGAGCCCCGAGGATGACAGACCACGAAAAGCGATGGTCTGTCCCACCTGCCGCAAAGTGAACAGTATTGTGGTTAGCTGGAATACACCGCCACCCGCGCCACGGTGCGGAAGCCCATCCGTTGGTACATGCCTAAGCCAGCCGGCGTGGATTGCAGGATGACGCGCTCTGTGCCGAGTTCTCCACAAACCTCGGCCAAGGCGTGCCGCATCACGGCCTCGCCGAAGCCGCGCCGCCGGAAACCCGGCAGCGTCGCCACGTTGTAGACGCCCGTCACCCCGGCGCCGCGCACAATCGAAGTGGTCGAAACAGGTTCCTCATCGAGGTACCCGACGTAGCTGACAAAACGGTCCCACACGCTGGCGTTATCGAATACTTCGCGGAACCAGGTAATCGGCACGTGAAAGCAGACCGAGCCGATCTCGCAGAACGCATCCCAGGTTGCCCTGCCGCCGACGCGGCGCACGTCGATCCGCGGCAGGGGCCTGGCGGGAGGCAGAATGCGATCGGCGATCATGCCGGGAAGTTCGGTGGACAGGCGCAGGCCGTAGTGCTCAAACCAGCGGCGCGACCGTTTGCGCGCCGGTTGTTCGATCCAGTCTTCGCACACCCAGTACGCCCACTCCAGGCCGCGCTGGTCGAAGTGCGCGACCGGCAGCCGTATGCGCTGCTTCATTTCCGTCTCGTCGGCCACCCCAGCGGAAAGGAAGGCGGCATTGAACATCTGGAAGGTCACGCCGGCCGATGCAATGCTGACGCCGTGCAGTTCGTGCAGTTCGCCCGCGGCGCGGCTGGAAGCGATCACGCGAAACGACTCCCGCAGATTATCGGCGACGAGTTGAAACTCCACGGCTCCAGTATCGCCTACACACCGCCGTTTACGCTCCTTGAGCGGATATGCCGATTCTGCTATCCTCAATAGGTTGAATTCATAACAACATAGCTATCCCGGCGTGCTGCCGGGCCTACCTTGAGAGGTTCACATGTCAGGCCATTCCAAATGGGCAACCATTAAGCACAAGAAGGCGGCCACGGACGCCAAACGCGGGAAAAGTTTCACGCGTATCATCAAGGAAATCACCATCGCCGCCCGTAACGGCGGCGATCCGGATGGCAACCCGCGTTTGCGGACGGCCATCCTTGCGGCCAAGGCTGTTTCCATGCCGGCCGACAACATCAAGAAGGCCGTCATGCGGGGCACGGGCGAACTGGAAGGTGGCATGATCGAAGAGGTCATGTTCGAGGGCTACGGCCCCGGCGGCGCCGCCGTGCTGGTGAATGTCGCCACCGACAACCGCAACCGCACCGTCAGCGATATCCGCCACGCGTTCTCCAAGAACGGGGGAAACATGGGCGAGCAGGGCAGTGTGGCGTGGATGTTCGAACGGCGCAGCCAGATCTTCGTTCCGGGCAACAAGGCCACCGAAGACCAGTTGATGGACATCATTCTGGATGCCGGCGCCGACGACCTGCGCAACCTGGGCGACCAGTGGGAGATTCTCTCCGATCCGGCGAGCCACGAGAGCGTGCTCAAGGTACTGGAAACCCACGGCATTCCCCACGAGGATGCGACCATCGCCTGGGTTCCCAAGAACCTGATCAAGCTGGAGGGCAAGAACGCCGCCGGCATGCTGCGCTTGCAGGATGCGCTGGAAGATCACGACGACGTGCAGAGCGTCTACTCCAACTTCGATATCGACGAGAAGGAGTTGGAGGCGCTGTCGCAGTAAGGTGCGCGTGCTCGGCATCGATTGCGGTTCGCAGCGCACCGGTTACGGCGTAATCGACAGCGACGGGGCGGAACACCGGATGGTGGCGGCGGGAGTGATTTCGACCAGCCCGAAATCGCCATTTGAGCAGCGGCTGCTGGAGATTGCGACCGCTCTGCGTAGTCTGATTCGGGAGCACGCTCCCGAATTTGGGGCGGTGGAGGAAGTGTTCCATGCGGCCAACGCCAAGACGGCGTTGAAGCTGGCGCACGTTCGAGGGGTCGCCCTGTTAGCCATCGCGGAGGCGGGTGTGGGGTTTGCGGAGTACTCTCCGCTGGAAGTCAAAATGAGCGTGGTGGGTTACGGCCGGGCGGAGAAAAATCAGGTGCAGGTGATGGTGCGGTCTTTGCTGCATCTGCCCGAGGCGATCGCCAGTGAAGACGCTGCCGACGCCCTGGCCATCGCCATCTGCCATGCCACCCACGAAGCCACCCGCCGGAGGCTGGGTTAGCGGGTGAGTATGAAGTGGTGGTTGATTCCGCTGTTCGCCGGCACGCTTGTGGCGCAGGATGCGCAGCGGTTCTTCTACTCCAAGTCCTTTCCGGGGAGCACCCCAGCCTACGTGCAGGTGACGCTGGAGAAGAGTGGCGAAGCCGTGTACCGCGAAGCGCCGGACGACGACCAGCCGCTCACGTTCAAACTCACCGATACCGAGACCGCCGAGGTTTACCTCCTGGTGGAGAAGCTGGACAATTTCAAGCGTCCCATCGAATCCGGGCTCAAAGTGGCGTTCATGGGCACCAAGACCTTCCGCCTGGAAAAGGGAGCGGAAAAGCGCGAGGTGCAGTTTAACTACTCCGAGGACCCGAGTGCCAGCCTGCTCTGGGATTGGTGCGAGCGGATGACCGAATCGGCCCAGCACCGCATCGCTTTGGACCGCGCCGCCAAGTACGACAAACTGGGCGTGGTCAAGGCGCTGGACCTGCTGGGTTCGGCCATCGAGCGTAAGCGGGTGGTGGGTCTGGAGCAGTACCTGCCCACTTTGGACCGCATCGTCAAGAACGAAAGCTACATGCATACGGCGCGCGCGCGGGCGTCGGAGATCGCCGAGTACATCCGCGCGGGCGCGTTGAAGGCGCAGTAGGGCAGGCGGGCGATGCCGCCCGGTTCCTATCGCCATGGCGGTATCATCAGGGCGGATGCTCTTACACCTACGCCCGGCCAGCATGTTACTGCTCCTCCTGGCCACTCCGGTTCGCGCTCAGTTTACGGAACTGGCTGCAACCGACGATGGGAAGCAACTTTTCTTCACCTCGCAGCTGTTACTCAAGGGCGCGAAATCGTCTTCCTCTTTTCCGGAGACGCGGCTCTACCGCTCCGGGTCGAACGGAGTCGAGGTTTTCGCCGAAAGGGGTCCGCTGGCTCCCGACTGGACCTTTGGGAGCAGCGACGGCGTGTCGCATCCCAGTGTATCGGGCGATGGCAGCGTGGTCGGCTTCACGTTCAACGACGTTTGCAGCAGCGCCACAAATTGTTCCGAGACCGTCAACAGGGTTGAAGTGCGCGGGCGTGAGACGCTCGATCTCGGCCCCGGCGTGGTGCAGGTTAGCCGCAACGGACATTGGGCGGCCGTAACCAACGTAGTCTACGACTTTTCTCAGCCCATGGTAGTTAGTATCAGCGTCGAGTCTACGCTCATCGATCTCTCCACCGGGCAACGGACGGTCCCGCCTGGCCCCCCGCCTTATCACCTTGGACAGCCGAGCACGTTTACGCTCGCGTCCGATGGCACGCTGCTGTTGATGAGGCCCGATCTGAGCTCCCCGCCGGGAATCGGGGGAGTACCGGTTCCAGTCTTCGGACTCTGGAAGCAAGGCCAGTTTACGCCGGTCCCTTTGCCCTCCGGCGATAACCTGGCGCCGTTTGCAGTGAGTGATGATGCGGGCGCGGTGCTGGCCTACGGCTATTCGGCCAATCCCCAGTCAGCCCAGTCCAGAATTGTCACCATCTCCATGGCATCCGGGAAAGCCACGACCATTTTCGAGACCAAAGATCCCTCGCAGACGCCGATTTTCATGGCAGCCAGCAACAACGGACAGCGAGTCCTCTATAGAGTAGCTACTCCGGGGACCTCGGGGACCTACTTGAACGGACCCTCTTTCGTCTGGGACGCCGCCACCGGAACAACCACCCCGGTCCCGCTAGCGACCGGCGAACTCGGGGCGGCTGGAACCCTGAGCGGCGGTGGCAGCGTCGCCTTCCTCGCGACCACCCAAGCGCGGATCGTGAAGTTCGACCTGGCGTCGAAAACCGCGTCGCCGCTTTTTCCGCAGACGCCTTATTGCGACGACCCCGGCCCTCTCGCAGGCGGATCGCGCGCTCGCCTCCGGTGTCCGTTCCCCACTCCGGTAGCCGCCAAGGAAGGCGAAGTGCTATATGACGGCGAGCCTTTGCCGCTCCTCTACTCCGTCCCCGGCGAGATCGGGGTCCAGATTCCCTGGCAGTGGAGCAACTTCATGCCTTCCACGCTGTCATTCCGGGTCGCCTCCGATTCGCCGTTCGAGGCAAGTCAACCACTGGGCGTTTACGATGCGGCGCCAGTGATTGTGCCCGTAGACCCCGGCCAGTCCAGTCTTTTCGGGATCAAGATTGTCAAAGGCGATTGGAGCGGGCTGCTGAACAGCCAGCCACTTCCGGGCGACATCGTCTACATCTACATGACCGGCCTGGGTTGGACCGAGAGTCCGGAAACCACGGGCGTCGCTGCGTCGCTGACCAAGGCGAATCCAATTCGATTTAAGCTCTCCTGCCGCTTCCTTCCGCAGAGTCAACCCGCGGAATTGCTCTTCGCCGGAGTGGCGCCTGGCATGATTGGCATTTATCAGACCGCTTTCCGTATCCCGTCCGACGCGGGCGACGGGCCGCTGACTGGCATCGAGTGTGTTCTTGCCACGCCAATTATTGCCGCTTCCTTCGGCCCAGGCATCCCCGTCCGCGGCCTAATGGGTAGTGGCTCGTATGGGTTCGGCGGCTCTATGGCCAAATAGGTGCGCGCGGACAGGCCAGGAGGCCTGTCCTACTTCATGATCCTTATCTGGCCGTTGGACGTGCTCAGGTCGATCAGTGGGCCGCCGTTGCCGATGGAGCCCTCCATGTGATGCTTGCCGATTTCGCCGCGCGTGCGTACTTCGAAATCCGAGGAGATGGACGCATTACTGGTCCCGGCCGACAGGCGCGCGTTGACTTCGCCCGGCAGGTGCAGGGTGATCCCGCTATTGCTGGTGTGGGCGCGCACCGCGCTCTGCGCATTGGGAGGCAGCGAGAGATCGAGGTGGCCATTGGAACTCTGCAGGCGCACCTCGCCATCCACCTTGTCGAGCGTGGCATTAATGCTGCTGTTGGATGTGGTGGCGTCGAACGCGCCGCGGATGCCCTCCGCGCGGATGTGCCCGTTGGAAGTGTGAACCTCCACGGCGCCGTCGATGTCCCGCAGCTCCACCGCTCCGTTGCTGGTTTCGGCGTTCAGGGAGCCCTTCAACTGGCGCACCTCGACGCGGCCGTTGGAGGTCTTCAGGCGCGCCGGTCCGGCGCCATCGTCGGCGCGGATGGCGCCGTTGGAGGTAGTCACGTGCGCCAGCACCACGCCGCGCGGCACCTTGATGGCGAACGTCGCGCCGTAATTCCCGCGCCGTGTGCTGGGCCGGATGGCGCGGATTGAGACCGAGTCCGGGCTGTGATCCACCTCGATCTTCAGGTCGTGGAGGTCAATTTGGGAACGGGCGTGTTTCGTGCCGCTGATGTCGACGGTGGCCTGGTCCCAAACCGAGACGTCCACCGATCCGTTGAAGCCCTCCACGGTGAGCCGGCCGCCGGGTTTCAGCGGGTAGTTGTAATGGAAATCTTCGTGATAGCGTTGGAAACTGCCCAGGTCCTCGATGTCGCAACCGGCGAGCACGACGAGACCCGCGGCAATTGCGGGGAGAATGAACTTGGCGCGCATAATTTGCCCTCGATCAACCTAATACGCTCGAAAGCCCCGAATTGTTTCACGATTCCCGGTCCACCAGTCGGATCATCCCGATGTTGACGGTGAAGCAGCGGTCCTCGCCGGGGACACTCCAGGCAGGCGCGGCGGCGATCTCGATATTGTAGGTTTCCGCTTCGGGCAGGTCTGCCTCGATGATGAACAATCCGACTCGCTCCAGCGATTGCTGTGCCACGCGCACGCCGTTGGCCCTGATTTCCACCACCGGCTGGCCGTGGGTGAATTGAATCTCGTGCGCGAAGCCGCGAATGCGCAGCCTCTGTGGCGCCACGTGCACGCGGCGGAGCACGGCGGAGGCGGCCGGACCCATCCAGCGGTATTTGTTGCCGTAGTCGCCCTCCAGCTCGTACCATCCGATGCCCAGGCGGGCGGTGTGGCTGGGAAGGCAGAAATCGATCGTGTCGGCCCGATCGGTGGGATAAAGCTCGGCACGCAAGGCGGCGGGCAGCAGATTGTAGACTCCGCCCTCGATGGGCGCGCGATAGCCGCAGGCGCAGAGCAGGGTTTCGGCGGCGTCGCGGGCGAGATCGCCGTGGCAATCCGGGCAGCGTAGGAGGGTC
>Ga0182021_10005230_pt1 | contig 15331 bp, 13 predicted proteins | sample 612E3MmetaG_FD_120493 | JGI IMG/M metagenome (GOLD analysis project Ga0182021, IMG submission 120493) | Permafrost microbial communities from Stordalen Mire, Sweden - 612E3M metaG (Illumina Assembly) | ecosystem: Environmental > Terrestrial > Soil > Wetlands > Permafrost | place: Sweden... | reverse complement strand
TTGCCGCGGCGCGGCTAACGACTGATCAGTGCGTTGACCGGACGCGACAAATCGGCCACTTCATCCGCTGCCGGTGACAGCCCGAGGTCCAGCAACTTGCGCGCCGGCATGTGATCCTCGGGGCTGTTGATCGAGTCGACGGCGATGAGTTTTCGACCACGGTAGTGAAAAGCGGAAAACTTCCGCGCCGCCAGGTCGCCGCGTACCACCGTGCGATCGCAGCCGGCTGCGAGCCCGACCATTTGCAGCTTGATGTCGTACTGGTCAGACCAGAACCACGGATTGGCGGTGAACGGGCGCTCCTTGCCGAGCAGGGCAGCGGCCGCCGACTTGCCTTGCTCGACAGCGTTCTGCACCGACTCCAGGCGCAGCAGATTGCCGTCGGCGAGACGGCGCGCCGTGCAATCGCCGGCGGCGACGATTGACGGATCGGAGGTGCGCGAACAGGCGTCGACGATGATGCCATGCTGGCATTCGAGGCCGGCCTGCTGCGCCAGTTCCGCGTTGGGCAGGATGCCGATGCCGACCAGTACCAGGTCGGCTGGAAACTCGCGGCCGTCGCCCGTGTGCACGGCAGCGATTTTGCCCTGCTCGCCGAGCAAAGCGCAGACGCTGGCGCCCAACTCGACCTGGACGCCGTGAGCGATGTGCAGGTCGCGAAAGAAGTCCGACATCATGGGCGTCACCGCGCGCGGCATCAGGCGCGGGGCAGCTTCCAGCACGACGACTGCTTTGCCGAGTTTGCGCGCCACCGCCGCGAATTCGAGGCCGATGAAGCCGCCGCCGATCACGACCACATGGCTCGCGGACGGTAGCCTTGCCGCGATCGCCTGCGTGTCGGCGAGGGTACGTAGGGGAAAGACGCCATCGAGGTCGGCACCGGCTAGTGGCAGCGGCCGGGGCCGCGCCCCCGTAGCCAGGCACAGGTGGGCGTAGTCGAGTTCATCACCGTTGGTCAGGCGCAGTCTCTTGGTGGCACGATCGATGGCGCTGACCGTGATGCCGGTGCGCAGGTCGATACCCTTCTTCGCCAGCGCCTCTGGCGTGCGGATGGCGAGTTGCGCTGCGGTGAACTCGCCGAGCAGGTAAGCCTTCGACAACGGTGGCCGGTGGTAGGGCGTGTGCGGCTCGTCGCCGATCATCGTCAGCGATCCGGCATAGCCTTCGCTGCGCAGCGATTCCGCGGCTTGCAGGCCGGCCTGGCCGGCGCCGACGATGATGATTGGTGCGGTCAAGGACTTTAGCTTTGACAAATCGGCAGGCGCACGACCATGCCGTCGAGATCCGCGCTCGCCTTGAGCTGGCAGGACAGCCGGCTGTTCGGCCGCCGCTCGGCGGCGACGTGGTCGAGCATGCTCAGTTCAGTTTCCGACGGCGCCGGCAGACGATCGGCATGGCTCTCGACGTAGCAGTGGCAGGTGGCACAAGCGCATGAGCCGCCACACTCGGCTTCGATGCCTTCGACGCCGTTGCTGGTGGCGCCCTGCATCAGCGACCAGCCCTCCGGCAGATCGATCTCGGTCTGATTGCCGCTTGGTTCGATATAGGTAATTCTTGGCATGTCTGCCTCCGTTGTTCAATTCACCGCCAATTCCAGGCGCAGCGGACTTCTGAAAGTGGAGGAAGGCATCCAGGGCAACTGCTCCTGGACACGGCGGAATTCGGGGATGACCTTGAGGAATTCCTCGAAGGCGATCTTCAACGCCATGCGGGCAATGGCATTGCCGAGACAGGCATGGACGCCGCCGCCGAATCCCAGGTGCCCTTTCGGTTTGCGGTTGAGGTCGTAGATGTCGGGGTTGGGGAATTGACGCTCGTCGCGGTTGCCGGAGCCATAGGCGAGACAGACGAAATCGCCGGCGCGCATCGTCTGGCCGTGCAGCGCGACGTCCTTTTGCAGGCGACGGCGGAAGCGCTGGGCCGAGGTGTTGAAGCGCAGCGATTCCTCGATGGCATCTGCGAGCAGGTTGCCGTCGGCGACGACGCGCCGGCGCGCCTCGTGGTAGTCAGCCATGTTGAAGGCGAACATCGACATGAAGCCGCCCAGCGACTCGATGCCGGCCATGATCAACGTCGTGGTGGTCAATAGCACTTCCATTTCGTCGAGCTTGTCGCCGTCGATCTCGGCGCTCGAGAAGTGGGAAATCAGATCGTTCTGCGGGTTCTTGCGGCGCTCGGCAATGACGCCAGCGGCGTAGTCGCGCATCCAGTTGTAAGCGGCGATATGCTCCGGGCCCTTGGCCCGAGTGTGGGGATCGGACTGCACCATCAACACCGCCTTGTCACGCACGGTACGCTCATCACCCAGCGGCAGGCCGAGCGCGGCAAACAACACGCGGACGGTGAACTTCGAGGAAAAATCCTCAATGAAATCGAATTGCTTGCTGTCGCGCAAAGCCTCGGCGGCGTCGCGGGCAATGGCGCGCATGGGTTCGGCCAACGCTTCCAGATTGCGCTTGAGGAAGGCGTGCTGAACCAGGCCGCGCAGGCGGTCGTGGCGCGGCGGGTCGGTAGTACCGAGGGTCGAGCCGGCGCGGTTGGGCAACTCGGTCATCAGATTGCCGCTGGCAGAGGAATACGTCTGCCAATCGTTCAACGCCGTGACGATGTCGGCGTAGCGAGAGAGAATCCACATCCCGGCCTCATCGCTCCAGAAGCACGGATGCTGGTCGCGCAGGGTCTTGTAGAACGGAAACGGGTCGGCGTCTACCGCCGGCGAATAGGGATCGAAATTGAATGCCATGGTCTCCTCCTTTGTCGTTATGGTCTACATGTTAGTCGCCGGACGACACGGAAGTAATGGACAATCACCGCAAACGATTGTACTTTTTGAACACTTTGTGACGAGGCTGACATGAAGCGAGCCCGGTCGATTTCACACTACGCGCTGTATGGGGAATTGCTCTCGGCGCAGGATCCCGAATTCGTGCACATCGAGGACATCAGCGCCCGTTCGCTGCTCTACGAGTGGCGCATCCGGCCGCACGTGCACCAGGGCATGTTCCAACTGGTCATCCTGCGTACCGGCAAAGTCAGCGTCTGGCTCGACGAGGCGGTGACGCTGTGGCAGGCGCCCTGCGCCGTGGTGGTCCCCGGTGGTGTCGTGCATGGTTTCGAGTTCGAGCCTGACACTGCTGGTCAAGTGGTTACTGTCGCCGACGCGCTGGTGGTGGCGATGCATGACCGTGACATCCGCAAGCAGTTCAAGAACCTGCAAATGACCCCCATGGTCATCGATTTTTCGTTTGACCCGGAGCAGTTCGCCCGCATCGAGGCAACGCTGACGCACATGGAAAAGGAGTTCCAGTGGCCACGGCCGGGCCGTTCGGCGATGCTCGAGTGGTTGTTCCGCGTCCTGCTGCTGATCATCCGGCGCCAGGTCGACTTTCAGGAGGTCCAGGCGGAGACGCGGGGTGGCCGACTGGAAACCTTCACACGCTTGCGCCAACTGGTCGAGGATCACTACCTGGAGCACTGGAGCATCGCCGACTATGCGGCACAACTAGCGGTGGCACAGCAGACGCTCAATCGGCTTTGTCGGGCCTTTGCCGGCAAGGGCGCCTCGGAAATTGTCCAGGAGCGCATGCTGCTTGCCGCGCGCCGGCACCTGATTTACACCGATGCTTCGGTGGAAGCCATCGCCTACGGTCTCGGCTTCCGGGACCCGGGCTACTTCTCGCGCTTCTTCAAGCGGCTGGCCGGTGTTGCACCGGGACAATTTCGTCAGGCGCGAGATGCGGCAAGCGGCTGAGCTTGCAGTGGGCGCAGACCGTTGCCGGTTTTCCGTCGGCAGGGCTTGAATTCGCCGATATCGGCGGCATCTTCAACAGCGGACGACGACAAGGAGTTCGCCATGAACGTGCTGTTCAACAATCCGTTGCTCTACGTGATCGACTATCCGGGACATGACGCCCTGGAGATCCTTGATAAGCGCAATGGCCGCGTGGGTTTGCTGCGCGGTGCGACGGCCGAGCGGATGCGCGGCGAGTTCGGCGAGTTCTTGGCGCACGACCATGATCAGGAGGAGTTCGAAGCCTTCATCGATTCCTACGACGCTATTCTCGATTATCCGGTATCGCGTCACTGAATGGGCGTCGGCAGCATGTGGTGAGCAGTTGCTCGAATGAATCCAGGGGCACTGGTTTGCTGAACAGATAGCCCTGATAGGTCGGACAACCATGCTGATCGAGGAAGAGTCGCTGTGCTTCCGTCTCGACGCCTTCGGCAATGACCGACAGCCCCAGACTCTTGGCTAACGTGATGATCGACTGCACGACCACGGCGTCGGTGGCGCCGTCGGGCAGGTTGCGCACGAAGGACTGGTCGATCTTGAGTTGGTCGAGCGGCAGCCTGGTCAGGTAGGAGAGCGACGAGTAGCCGGTACCGAAGTCATCCATGGCAAAGCCGACGCCGAGAGCCTTCAGCGCCAGCATCTTGCCGATGGTGTCCTCGACATCGTCGAGCACCAAACTCTCGGTCAGTTCGAGTTTCAGACGCTGCGCCGGAGCTTGCGCTGCGACCAGCGCATGCTGCACTTGGGCAACGAAATCCGCTTGGCGGAACTGAAGGGCGCTGACGTTGATGGCCAACTGCAAGTCGCGTTTGTTGGCGTCGGTCGTCCAGTTGGCCAGCCTGGCGCAGGCCTCTGCCAACACCCATTGGCCAATCGGCAGAATTAGTCCGGTCTCCTCGGCGAGCGGGATGAACTGCGCCGGCGACACGGTGCCGCGCTCGGGGTGCTGCCAGCGCAACAGCGCCTCGGCGCCGATGATATGGTTGTTGCCGTCGATCTGCGCTTGGTAATGAAGAACCAACTGCCGATTCTCCGTTGCCAGCCGGAGGTCGGCTTCGATGGCGGCACGAGCCGCCAGGTTTGCCTGCATCTCGGGGTCGAAGAAGCGCAGTGTATTGCGGCCGGCCGCCTTGGCCTGATACATGGCAATGTCGGCCTGCTTGAGGAGTTCATCGACCGAGTCCTTGTTGCCGACGAAGAGGGTGGCACCGATACTGGGCGTGCTGTGATGGATTCGGCCAGCGATCGTGTAGGGTTCGTTGAGCTGGTCCAGGACCTTGCCGGCGACGCTTCTGGCCTGGGCTGCAGCTTCCGGCGGGTTGTCGCTGAGATCCTCGAGCATGGCGACAAACTCGTCTCCGCCCAGACGCGAAAGCGTGTCGCCTTCGCGGACGCAAGCCACCAGCCTGCGAGCAACTTCAACGAGCAGGCGGTCGCCGACGTCGTGGCCGCACGTGTCATTGACGAGTTTGAAGTTGTCGAGGTCGATAAACAGTAATGCGCCCATGCGCAGATTGCGGGCGCTGCCTACCATCGCTTGCTGCAGACGGTCGACGAACAGGCGGCGGTTGGGCAGTCCGGTAAGGAGATCGTAGAAGGCCAGATGTTCGATCTGGCGCTCTGCTTCCTTGCGCTCGGTGATGTCGATCAGCGTGCCGACGTAGTGCGTGACTTGCCCTTGCGGATTCTTGACGGCAGTAATGGTCAGCCATTCCGGATAGAGATCGCCGTTCTTGCGCCGGTTCCAGATTTCCCCTTGCCAGGATCCCTTGCTCGAAATGCGCGACCACATACTGCGGTAGAAGGCCACATCGTGGTGGCCGGAACTGAGCAGATTCGGCGTTCGGCCAATGACTTCGGTTGCCGGATAGCCAGTAATCTCGGAGAACGCACGATTGACGCGCAAGATCTTCCGCTCGGCATCGGTGATGATGATGCCTTCTTGGGCTTCGAAGGCTGTGGCCGCAATCTGAATCTGTTGCTCGGCCTCGGCGTGCTCGGCGCGTGCGCGCAGAGTGAGGATGCCGAAAGCCATGTCGTCGGCGAGTTCGCCCAGCAGGCGTCGTTCCCCTGGCGTGAAAGCCTCTGCTTCGGAAGCGTAGATGCTGAGGACAGCGAAGACATGCGCAGCCTTGTCCTTGAGCGGCAGCGAGATCGAGGAGCGATAGCCACGGCGGAGGGCGAGGTCCCGCCACAGCTCCGCCTCGGGGGCATCGGCGAAGTTTTCGAAGCCGGCAATCTTGCCGGTAAGGGCGGCGACGGCCGGAGGGGCATAGCAGGGGTCCATGCCGGCCCAGATCGCCAACGCTTCCTCGATATAGCCCAATTCAGCGCCCGCCCAGGCCACCGGATGCAGGGTGACATGCCGGTCGTTGACGTAGCCGACCCAGGCCATGCGGTAGCCTGCCTGGTCGCAGATGATGCGGCAGATGTCGTCGAGCAGCGATTGCTCGTTGTCGGCGCGGACCAGCACTTCGTTGCAGTCACTGATGGCAAGCAGTTCACGATTCAGTCGCTGTAGCGCGACCGCCGCCTGCTCGCGCTCGCTGAGGTCGTTGACCAGGCCGAGGAAACCGGTGATCCGCTGGTGTTCGTCGCGTAGGGCCGTCACCGAAAGATCGACCGGGATGCGCGTGCCGTCCCGGCGAATGAATGTCCACTCGCGTTCCTCCGGCAAGTCCCGTCGTGGCCGGGCGGTGAAGACTTCGAATCCGGCGGCGATCGGCACGCCGAGTTGCTCGGACAATTCCTGCGCGCGCTGTGCCACTTGTTCGGGGTCATGCCACTGCGAGGGCATCATCTTGCCGATCGCCTCGTCCGCCGAATAGCCGAGCAGGCGTTCGGCAGCCGGATTGAAGCTGGTGACGATGCCCTCCGGCGACGTCGAAATGATGCCATAGGCGGCGTTGTCGAGGATGGTCTGCTGGAAGCCGGACAAGCTCAGCAGTTGATCTTCGCGCGCCTCGATGGCGGCCATCATGGCGTTGAAGCTTTCGCCGAGCCGGGCCAGTTCGTCGGTATCGGAGAGTGGGATGCGGCGGTGGTAGTCGGCCTGGAGTCGAATCAGTTCGGTGGCGTCCGTGAGCGAGCCGAGAGGGCGGACGATGGATCGCCGCAGAAATACTGTCTGGATCAAGGTGATGCTTAGCAGGACGAGCACGGCGGCGCCGAATCCCCACAACACCTGATGCGTCTGCGCGTTCAGCTGTGCCAGCCCCATCCTGATGTAGAGCCGGGCGCCGCGCGGCAGATGCTGCCAGAGTTCGGCCATGTCGCTGCTGACATAGACGCCATCCGGCTTTGCCGGCCAGGGATGCCCTGGGGCTGTGGCGTCGCCGATACTGGCCAGGCGCCTGCCGTCGTCAAGCACGATCGCCGCATCGAGGATTTGCGGATTCGCTCGCAGGCTGTCGAGAATCTCCTGAGCGCGACCGGAGTCTTCAAACGCGACTGCGGTGTCGGTGCCGACTGCGACAATTTGCGCGTAGGGCTCCATGATCAGCCGGGCGCGCTGCTCCAGCGTCAGGTTCTGATGGACCGCCAGACCAGCAGCAGAAAGGACAAAGGCCAGGAAGGCGGCACCCCAGAGCGCGAACGCCAGCTTGCTGCGAATGTCCCGGCGCCGAAACAGGCTCATCGCAATCTCCGCACCACGCCGTTCTCGACCACTTCCTGGCTAACCTCCAGGACATTGGCGGGAATCTTCACTGCTACCAGGTTGGCCCGATCGAGATTCACCGAAATGCCGACGCGATCGGAGACGTGAAAGCGGATGATGCCGCCTTCCTGCAAGAAGGTGGGGGCGTCGCCGACCGTCAGGACCGGGCGATTGGCCAGTTCCGTCAGCATGCCGCGCCGTTGTTCGCCGCTGCGGTAGGCGATGTAGAGGACATGGCATTGCCGCAGGTCGACGGCGGCATCGCTGCGCACGACGACAAACTGACGGCCGTGTTCGCTGCGACTGCGCAAGGTTTCGTCGAGAATTTCGCCGAATGGATCGTTGCCAGCGACGCAAATCCGCCAGGGTGAATGTTCGTCGGTGAAAGCCCCGGGCGGCCAAGCCAGGTAGTGCGCGAAGTTGCGCAGGAAGGCAGCCTCGATCCGCGGCGGCGACGCTCTGGTGGCCTCGTCGGCGGCGGCGATGGTCGGCAGCAGCAGCAAGGCCGAGAGTAGTCGCTGGATGGCTTGCCGGCTGCCGGCCATGGTCAGAAGTGGGTGGAGAGAGTCAGGAGGAATTCGCGTGGGCGACTGCGCGTACTTTGCGATGGACGATAGTGCGCGTCGGTGAGGTTCTTGCCGGTGAGTTCCAGGCTCATCAGCCTGCCGCCGGACGACCATGAATAGCCCAGTAGTGCGTTGACCAGGGTGTACGTCTGATGGGCGAAGACCGGCGTATCCGGCAGGATGGTTTGATCGTGCACATAGTTGAAGCCGCCGGCGACGTGGTATCCGCGCAGGTTCCCCTGGGTAAAGTTGTAACGCATCCAGAGGTTCGCCAGATCCGGCGCGCTCATTTGCAGTGGGGCATTGTGCAGGCGCAAGACATTCTTGTAATAGGCCTGCCCGGTGGCATCGAGCGTGGCCGGATTCTGTGCCAGGATGGCCGCGTCGTTGCCGCTGAAGTCGACGATGCGCGCCTTCATGTGGCTGTACGAGAGGTAGATCTGCCAGTTTTCGCTGGCGCTGATGGTGGTGTCGAATTCGATGCCGCGCGAGCGTTGTTCGCCACTCTGGACGTTATAGATGGTCGTGAACCCGGTGGCATCCGTGACCGCCAGGTCGTTGACGATGTTGTGGTTGCGGTTGTCGAAGTAGGTCAGGGTGCCGGAAACGCGGCGATCGAACATGTCGGCCTTGACGCCAATGTCGTAGCCCTTGCCCTGCGTCGGCTTCGGCGCCGAGTGAGTGCCGTCCAAGTTGGCAAGCGGCTGCGTGCCGGGAACGAAGGATTCGGCATACGAGGAAAAGAGGGTCAGCCCGGAGGCCACTTTGTAGAGAACGCCGTATTGCGGTGTCGTTGCGTTGTCGCTCATCTCGGTACCGCGCTGAGCGGTCAAGTAGTCGGTGACCTGGCTTTCAGTGCGTGTCTGCCGTAGGCCGGCAAGCAGCAACAGCCGGTCGTCGAAAAAGCCGAACGTGGAGCCGCCGTAGATCGCTCGGTCGTGGTAGGTGATGCTCCGGTCCACACGGCCGGCAGTAAACGCCGACAGCGGTATGGTCACGACTCGGTTCCAGGTCGATGGATCGCTCAAATCCCACAGCGGCAGCGGGGAAGCGGTCGGCGTGTTACCGAGTGTGGGATCGTTGGCTGCCTGGGCAGCCCAGTTGTCAAAACGGCGATTCACATACTGGGCGCCGACAAGCAGTCGCAGGCTCACGCCGGCCAGGCGATATTGGCCGACTCCCTGCACTTCATAGGTGTCGTCCCCGTTGCCATAGGTCTGCCGCCGGAAGCGCCTCCCCTGCAGCAGCGTGGCGTTGTTGGCCATGCCGAGATTGCCTGAGAACAGCGCATCGACGTCGTAGCGCAGATGCGAATAGCTGGCACGCAGGTTCCAGTGATCGCTGGCCTTGAGGTCCAGCCAGGCGGTGAAATTGTCCGAGCCACTGTTGCGGAAATCGGCGTAGGACATGCTGTTCCAGGTGTTGGACAAGCCCGGTACATCGACACCGGAGAGGTTGGGATCCTTGTTTGTCGGGACGATGCCTGACTGAGTGTTGTATCCCGGCTTCTGCATGAGCTGGGGCGTCTCGATCTTGCGGAACGACTCGTACTTGAGCGCAACGCTGACTCTGTCGTTAGGCTGCCAAAGCAACGACGGAGCGATGTCCCAGGAGCGAGCGTTGTACGTATCCCAGTAATGCATGTCCCGGCTGTCGGAGGCCGTCAGCCGATAGAAGAGAGTGCTTGTGGCCGGGCCGGTGAGGTCGACTTTGACGCCGTACTGATCGTACGAACCATAAGTGAGATCGACGCTGCCAGCGAACTGGCGTTGCGGACTCTTGGTGATGATATTGACAATGCCGCCGGGAGCAACCTGGCCGTAGAGAAAGGATGCCGGCCCCTTGACGACTTCGACGCGCGCGATGTTCGTGAAGTCGAAGATCGACGGGCCGTGAAAGCCGTCACGGAGGATTTGCACGCTACCGGGTGAATTGGCGACAGTGAAGCCGCGTATGGCCAGGTTGGCATTGCCTTCGTTGAAGTCGTTGCTGCGGTAGGTGACGCCCGGCGAGTAGCGCGCCACGTCGAAGATGTTCTCCGGTTTCTGGTCGTGGATGAACGATTCCGTGAACGCCTGAATGGCGAAGGGCAGATCGCGGATGGGGGCGTCAAAACGCGAGCCCGATACCGAGTTCGAGGCGCGATAGCCGCTGTCGAGATGGCTGGAGACATCGAAGGGAGAGACGGGCAGATTGGCCAGCTCCCCGATGTCCATGTCGGCAACGTCCTTGGTCTGGGCCGCCGCCGACGTGGCCAGGTTGAGCGCGGTCGCAATTGCGAACCCCGTTCGCCAGCCGTGCTTGGATAGGCGGTGCTCCATCTGCTGCCTCCCATGGATTGGACGCAAAACATCCCGCTCGCTTGAGGCAAGCCGGCCGTTGTATGGCGCCAGCGGGAGTGCCTGACGGCTTAATAATAGTCCGTCGCCGGGCGAAGTGGCGCCATGTCGCTGGATTGGCCAGACGTGTTGTCCCCGGAATCGGCACGATGTTCTCGCCCTTGGCCAGCAGCCAGGCCAGCGCCAGTTGTGCCGGCACGCAGCCCAGACCGATCGCCGACACGGCGAAGGGCCCCAGACGACGCTGCTTCATGCTCAGTCTTCGAGGTTCAGCTTGCGCTCGATGCGGTCGAGGGTGCGCATCGCCGGCAGACACTGGGCGACGCTGGCGTTCGGTTCGCGGCCTTCCTTGATTGCAGTGAAGAACTCGCGGTCCTGCAACTCGATGCCGTTCTTCGACACGGCCACGCCGGAAAGGTCGATTGGCTTCTCGTGGCCGTCCACCAGGTCGTCATAGCGCGCGATATAGGTCCCGTTGTCGCAGATGTAGCGGAAGAATGTGCCGAACGGGCCGTTGTTGTTGAACGACAGCGACAGCGTGCAGATCGCGCCCGACGCGGTCTTCATGCCGATGCTCATGTCCATGGCGATGCCGAGTTCCGGATGCTTCGGGCCTTGCAGGCCGCGCACCTGGGAGGCTACCTCGCCGCTCTGGTACTGGAACAGGTCGACCGTGTGGCAAGCGTGGTGCCAGAGCAGATGGTCGGTCCAGCTGCGCGGCTTGCCCAGCGCGTTGGTATTGCTGCGGCGGAAGAAGTAAGTCTGTACGTCCATCTGCTGGACCTTGAGTTCGCCGGCGACGATCTTGTTGTGGATCCACTGGTGGCTTGGGTTGAAGCGGCGGGTGTGGCCGGCCATGGCCACCAGCCCCGTTTCCTTCTGCACGCGTACCAGTTCTTCGGCGTCGGTCAGGTTGTCGGCCATGGGAATCTCGACCATGACGTGCTTGCCGGCCCTGAGGCAGGCAATGGCCTGCGCAGCGTGCAATTGGGTCGGCGTCGACAGAATCACCGCTTCGACATCCGGGCGCGCCAGACTCTCGGCGAGATCGGTCGCCCAGTGGGCAATATGGCGTTTCTCGGCCAGGTCCTTGATCGACTCGACGCCGTGGCCGACGACGGAGACGACTTCGATGCCGGGGATCGCCGCAACGGCGTCCAGGTGTTTGATGCCGAAAGCGCCGGCGGCGCCAGCAACGCAGATCTTCATTTCGTGTGCTCCGAAGCGAGAATGTTTTCGAGGACCAGATGGCCGACGGCGGTGTTCGACGCCGGCACGTGGTAATGGCGGTAGCGCTCGGTTACGGCGTCGTCGAGCGCACCGCGCATGACCAGCCACATGACGAGTTCGATGCCTTCCGAGCCGGCTTCGCGCAGGTACTCGACATGGGGAATGGCCGCCGCGGCGCGCGGATCATGCACCAGCAGGTCGAGAAAACGCTTGTCGAAGGCCGGGTTGATGAGGCCGGCACGCTCGCCCTGCAGTTGGTGCGACATGCCGCCGGTGCCGAAGACCACGACGCGCAGATCGCGGCCGAAGGACTCGACCGCACGGCGCACGGCGTGGCCGAGGTTGAGGCAGCGGTTGCCGGTGGGGGGCGGATACTGGACGACGTTGACGCACAGCGGGATCACCGGGCAGGGCCACTCCGCCGGCTGGCCGAACAGCAGCGATAGCGGCACGGTAAGGCCGTGGTCGACTTCCATGCGATTGACGATGGTGATGTCGAATTCGTCGAGCACCAGCGATTGCGCCATGTGCCAGGCCAGCTCTGGGTGGCCCTTGACCACCGGCACCTGCCGCCGTCCCCAGCCTTCGTCGGCGGGGGCGAACTCGGCGGCGCAACCGAGGGCGAAGGTCGGGATGACTTCGAGCGAGAAGGCGGTGGCGTGGTCGTTGTAGACGACGATGGCGACGTCGGGCTTGAGGTGCGCCAGCCACTGCTTGGATTTCTCGTAGCCGGCGAAGACCGGCTGCCAATAAGGTTCTGCGGTCTTGCCCTGATCGATGGCGACGCCGATGGCCGGCACGTGAGAGGTGGCGACGCCAGCGACGATCCTAGCCATGCTCGGATCCCTTCTGCCACTCTGACTTGCTGCGATTGCCCTCGATGGGTCGGCCGCCGTCGACCATCATCTTGCGGTAGTCGTCGCGGCTGACGCCGGTCATGGCGGCGGCGAGATCCTGAAAAGTGATGCCATCGGCAGCGGCGAGCTTGGCGGTGTAGTAGATGTTGCCGCCCAAACGCAGCATCTCGTTCCAGTTGCGCGTGAGGACCGCCGCCTTCTGTTCGGCCGTCATCGGAAAGCAGTCGAGATAGGCCGGCGCGTCGGCGCCAAAGGCGGCACGATTGGCTGCGACGTTGAGCGACATGCAGAACATGTTGAGGTGGTAGCCGTTGCGCGAGCGCTCGGCGTCGAAGACGTAGGTGCCGGGAATGTCCTCGTAGTCCGGTGCGGCGGTCGGCGAAGCGAGGGCGGCGGACAGCGCGTCGGCGCGCTGGCGGTAGTTGCCTGCCGGTGCGGCCAGGCGCAGGCCACCGACACGCTGCTGCCACTCGATGACGGCGTGCGTCATGTCGGCCGGCAGGCCGAGTTCTGCCACGGTGCGCTCGACTTCGCGCATCTCAGCGGCGCGGCGGATGCCGTGCGTAATTACGCGCTCCAGCATGTAGCCGGTGCGCTCCGGCCACTGGAAGCCGGGAAAGCTGGCCTCCAGTGAGGCGAGGACCCGTTCGTCGACGCCGGCGCGGCGGCCGGCCAATATGCATTCCGTGGCCAGCGCTTCCAGGCCCTTGATGACGATGCTGCGGACCATCTTGACCGATGAGGCGTGGCCGACCGGACCGGTAGCGGATTCGCCGCGCATGTCGAGGGCGGCCAGGGTCGCCAGGGCGTCGTCGATATGGGCGCCGCTGACCAGGATCGGCACCTGATGCAGCGCCGGATGAACCGGTGCCATCAGCGCCGCGTCGACGTAGCGGCCGCCGACGGCTTCGATGAGTTCGGCGGCGGCGCGCTTGGTGCCCGGCGAGCAGGAGTTGCAATCGAAGTACAGACTGCCCGGCGCCAGCCGGGCAACCGCGTTGCGCGCGGCAATCAATGCCTGGTCTGCGGTGACCAGGGAAAAGACGATGTCGGCGTCGGCGAGCGCGCCAGCCAAGGTCTGGGCGCCGTCGACGCGCCAACGCCGGTAGTCGGCGTGTTTGGCCGCGCGCACTGCGGCATCCGGGCTGTCGGTCTTGATGTCATAAGCCGATAGCAGGGGCGGGCGCGCCCCCGCCCAGCCCTCGACGAAGGCGGCTGCCGCTTCGCCGAAGCCAATGAACGCAACTTTGCCGACAATGGTGCTCATGGCCATGGAATCTAGCACCGGCAAGGCGCCGAGGGAAATTGAATGCCGCTTGCGGCTATTCGATTTCCGGATAGTGGCGAGCTGGCGCTACCAGTACTTCTCGAACGCCATTTGGCCGGCGACGCCGCGTCGGCTGGACTGAAAACCGCGCGCGGCGAGGTAGGCGCGCATGTCCCGGGTCAGATCCGGATTGCCACAGACCATGACGCGTGAGTGGGCGAGCTCGAGGTCGACGCCGGCATGCGCTTGCAATAGCGACTGCTCGAGCAAAGCCGGAATTCGCGCATTGAGCGCGCCGGGCAAGGCTTCGCGCGTGACCACCGGAATGTAGTGCAAGCGGCCGGCAATGATCGGCGAGGCGGCAATTTGCCGGATTTCGTCGGCGTATGCCAGTTCAGCCGCATGGCGGACACTGTGCACGAGGATGATGCGGGCAAATCCGTCGCATAGCGCTGGCGTGCGCAGGATGGAGATGAACGGCCCGATTCCGCTGCCGCTGGCCAGCAACCACAGATTCGTGCCCGCTGCCAACTGATCGAGGGTGAGAAAGCCAAGGCCGAAGTTCTCGACCAGCATCGTGCTGCCGGTGACCACGGTACGCAGGCGCTCGGAGAAGGGCCCCTCGGGCACCACCAGGGTGAGGAACTCAAGCTCCGCTTCGTCTCGGCCAGAGACCATGGAGAACGGTCGCCAGACGGCTTCGCCGGTGGCATCCTCGAGGCCGAGCCGGACGTAGTGACCGGGAGTGAAACGAAAGCCGTGGGGGCGGGTGATGCGCAGGGAGCGCACCTCCGGTGTCCAGTGGCGCACGTCCAGGACCGTCGAGCGCTGCCAGCGCGCTGGCTTCTGCTGCGCATCGGCGGCTTTGCTCATGGCGAGTTGTTCGGCTGTGGCTGGTGCGTTCATGGTTTGGCGAGGCTGCGGATGTCGGCAAGCAGTTGTTGCACGTGCTCGGCTGGATCGACTTTCAGATACACCTTGGCGACCAGGCCCTCGGGATCGATCAAGTAGGTCTGGCGCTTGGCGAAATGCATGATGCCGAGGTTGGTCAGCGAACCGTAGCGTAGAGCGACGGTTCCGCCCGGGTCGGAGAGCAGAGTGAAGGGCAGGTGTTGCTTGTCGGCAAAGGCGCGGTGCGATGCGCCGTCATCGAGACTGATACCGACGATGTTGGCATTGACGGCCGCGAACGCCGGCAGGCTGTCACGAAAGTTCTGCGCTTCGGCCGTGCATCCCGGTGTGTCGTCCCGGGGATAGAAATAGAGCACCAGCCAGTGTCCGCGCCATTCGCCGACCTGGTGCGCCTTGCCATCGGCGTCGGGCAGGGTGAACGCGGGCGCCGGTTCGCCGACTTGCAGCGGCGCGGTGGCCGCCGCAGCGTGAGGAAGCAGTGCTGCCGCAGCCAGACAAAGAAGGGTAAAGAAGCGCACTCCGATCATCGCGGTAATATCCCACCAAAATGCTATATTATTTGTAGGCGCTAATGGCCTCGCTGTCAAGGGGCTGGTGGAGCGGGGTTTGACCGAGCTGGCCGCGGTGGCGGCTGCAAATTCACCGGAGGGAAGCTAGATGAAGATGATCACAGCCGTAGTGTCGTCGGCCTGCGTGGGCGTTCTGGTGG
>Ga0182021_10005229_pt1 | contig 15333 bp, 7 predicted proteins | sample 612E3MmetaG_FD_120493 | JGI IMG/M metagenome (GOLD analysis project Ga0182021, IMG submission 120493) | Permafrost microbial communities from Stordalen Mire, Sweden - 612E3M metaG (Illumina Assembly) | ecosystem: Environmental > Terrestrial > Soil > Wetlands > Permafrost | place: Sweden... | reverse complement strand
GAGATTTGGGAATCAGTGCGTTTAGGTGTACAGAGGATTGTTGATGGAACCAACATCGATAATCTAAAGGAGGTCTGTTCTAAATTAATTTAAACCAAGGGAGGGGCTATTTATGAAAACACTTAAATATTTATTTCTTGCATCCGCTGCTATTTTCCTTTTATTGCAGTTCGTTTACTATCCTCAAATGCCGGATAATATTGCAATTCATTTCAATGCGCGAGGAGAAGTTAACGGTTGGATGCCGAAAAGTTTAAATCTTATGCTAAATTGCTTAATCATCTTTATTATCACTTTGTCATTCGGTGGTGTACCATTTATTCTAAGAAACATTTCACCAGATATGATAAATGTTCCAAAGAAAGAATATTGGCATAGTGGTAACAACAAAGATAAATTGATTTCGATTCTATCGAGTCATATGTATTTCATCGGTTTAGTGACAAATCTTTTTTTGATCGTTATATTTCATCAATTATATGAATTCAATATTCAAGCTGTTGATAAGGTATCCATTATCATTATGATCCCATATGGTGTTTTTCTTTTAGGTTCGATCGTCCATCTATTTGTTCGATTAAATAAATGTACTTGAGTGAATAATTCCGATTCCATAAACACTAATAGTATGAATTTGATCTATTGTGGCACTCGTTTTAGGGACATATTGACAAATACTTAAACGTTTCTTACAATACTCCCGCGCTGTCTCCCCGACAGCGCATAGTTAGCCTCCCTTAGCCCTGGCGTCTGGTAGTGCGTCAGGGCTATTATTTCAAGCCCAAAATACACCTTCCATAAAATTGATTTTCCTACATCATTGGCTTACATTAACATATCAATTGTATTGAATTCAAGAAAAACTGATTGGAATGGAAAATTCATTCCTCTAGTGGCAAGGAATTTTGTTTCATTAATATCGGGGCAGAATGGTGACTCTTGGTATAACGCTTTCAGATATATTGCTTGACCTGAAGAATCCCTTCCTTACAAACTCGATTCCCAATACTCAAGCTTTTCCACTCACCATACAGCTTACAGGTTTCTATTTGATACCGAATTGAATATTCTCATTAGGGAGACTATATCTTGAAAAAGAAAGCATCATTAGCTGAATTAAAAAACGAAATAGCACTTATCCGCAAGAGATATCCTACCTTTAAAGACGACGCTGCCTTTGTTTTCTGGTTTCTTCATGCCTATTTAGTAGATAAAGAAGAGATTGCAAAAAGTGCATTAACCGGTAAGGAAGGCGGAAGAACAGGTGAAAAGAATGTCGATGCAATATACATAGATGAGCAAGCTCGTCAGTGTAATATCATTCAAGGCAAGTATCGTCAAACTGAAACTGTTTCTGAGAAAAGGAATGATGTTTTGGCTTTCGCCGAATTAGGACTTCTCCCATGGGCTGATAAGGCGACGCTTGAAACATTCTATAGGAAACTTGACCCGATAGTTTTATCAAAACTTAGAGATGTTGTTTCCTGTGTGAAGTCAAAAAAATATAAATTGAATCTCTTCTATATCACCACAGGTAAATGTACCACAACAGTTATTGATGATGCCAAGTCCACACTGCGTGATGCCGAGGGAGAGGTCGATCTTGCAATTATTTCGTTCGATCATCTAATGACGATTTATCAAAATTATTTAGAAGGGATTGCTCCTGCAGTTCCCCTCTTAAAATTGAGGATTGTTTCCGATGGTGCTATACAACACGAAGGAATTATCCATCGATTCGATCCAAGAACAAAAATTGAATCTTGGGTATTTTCTATGTCTGGTAAAGATGTCGGCAGTATGTTCTCGAAGACAGGTATTCGCTTGTTCGCGAAGAATATCAGAGGTTATTTGGGGATAACGGATATTAATGATTCAATGATTGATACAATCAAAAAGGAACCCTCAAATTTTTGGTACTACAATAATGGTGTCACCTTAGTTTGTGATAATGCACGGCGTGAAGTTGAGGCGAATGAGGATGTTCTCATTGTGGATGGAGCGCAAATCATTAATGGCCAGCAAACAACAAGAACCTTAGAGAAAAACGGTTCTGATGATACAAATGTTCTTGTAAAGGTAATTAAGATTCCAAGGAATATGGACGGTGACTCTCATTATGATAAACTAGTCAATTCCATTGTCCGATCAACAAACTGGCAAAATCATATTGAACCATCTGATCTAGTGTCTAATGACTATATCCAAGTTTTTCTTGAACGTGAACTGCGGAAAAGGAATTATCAGTATATCAGAAAGCGGATGAGTAAATCTGAGGCACGAAGTATATTTGGTCAGGGGTATTGGCAAATCGACAAACGCGAGTTAGCGCAGGCAGTTGCAGCGTGTTTGTTTGATCCTGTAGTCGTTCGAAAAGGAAGAGAAGGGCTTTTTGAGGATCCTTATTACAAATCTATCTTTGGCTCGTCACAAATATCTTTTTACTTGTCTAAGTTCTGGCTTATGAAACAGGTGCAAAGTATTTCCTATGGATATCCTGAACGTGCTTATGCGAAGTGGTTGGTACTGAATTATTCTTGGTCTGTGTTAAAAACCCAAATTGAATCAGGTGCCAAGGAGAAAAAGTTTAGGATAGCTTGTGAACAGCGGGATTGGAAGGTCTTGATTCCGCTACATAAATACCTCGAACAATTGTTTAAACTAGCACTGAAAATGTATAAACAAGAAAGAGGCTCAGGAGAAGAGGCCAAAGATATTTCATCATTTTTCCAGTTAACAAAACTTGATCAATCGTTTATCAAATTTTATAGTTCTTCAAAAAATGATCGCAAAAGCAGACTAAATTCTTATCATTCAAAATTTGCGAGAAAACTGGCGGCCATCGAATTTGAATAATCTACACATTTCGACACGATGTTTAAAAAAGCCATAAATGACCAGCAAAGAATTCAAAACATATGTGGTTACTTTCATTAAGAGAATATTCAACGAGTTTTGAAAGGATTTTTAAGAAAGAAACTTGCTATGGATGGAAAATCATTTGATGTAAAGCAGGAACAGCTCAGAAGACTTCAAGAAGTTTTCCCTGAGTCTTTCGCTGAGGGAAAAGTAGATTGGGAAAAACTGCGCTTAACCCTTGGTGAGGAATTGATTCTTCAAAATGAGCGATACGTGCTCAATTGGGCAGGCAAGTCCGATGCGTTCCGTGCTATACAGACTCCTACAACGGCCACTCTCAAACCTCAAAAGGATCAATCGATCAACTTCGATACAACAGAGAACATCTTCATTGAAGGTGAAAATCTTGAAGTGTTGAAGGTTCTGCAAAAGTCTTACTACGGTAAGATTAAAATGATTTATATTGACCCGCCTTATAACACCGGCAATGACAGCTTTATCTATCCCGATAAGTTTTCTGAAAGCAAAGATGATTATCTCAAACGTATCGGCGACAAAGATGAAGCAGGATATTTGACAAAAGAAGGATTTTTTAGAAAAAATAGTAAAGAGAACGGCCAATACCACAGCAATTGGCTTTCGATGATGTATCCGCGTTTGTTTCTCGCCCGCAATCTTTTGCGGGATGATGGTGTGATATTTGTTTCGATTGATGATAATGAAGTGCACAATCTCCGTTTGATGATAAATGAAATATTTGGAGAAGAAAATTTTGTCGCAATATTTCCATGGAGAAAAAGAACTGCCAAAAGCGATGTTCCTTTTAGAATATCACAAGATTACGAATGGATAGTTTGTTTTGCAAAAAGTAATTTGTTCAATGGATCTATCGAAGGAAATTCACGTAAATATTTTGAGACTCCTGATTTACCAAATCGACCATGGCGAATCCACGAAATGACTACACATAGGACTGCTGTAGAACGCCCTAATAGTAATTTTACAATAATCAATCCAAAAAATGGAGATAAATTTCCTGTTAATCCAAATGCGGTTTGGCGAATTACTCGCGATTCTTTTGAAAAATTTTATAAAGATAATAGAATTGTATTCCCTGGAGATTATGAATTTTTAAATATATCTAAACCAGTTTTAAGGTATTTTAAAGACGACGATGAAGAAAATGCAGGTGAAGAATTTGGATTTGTTTCTGTAAGTACCAATTTCCCTAAGACAGTTGGTATGACACAAGACGGTACAAAGGACATTGGCGTTTTATTTGATGATAAGATCTTTGGATTTCCCAAACCTGTTGGACTTATTGAATATCTCATTCAAACGTCAACATCGATTAAAAAATCAGGCATAGTTCTAGATTTCTTTGCTGGTAGCGGTACATCTGCTCAAGCAGTGTTGGAACTAAACAAAGAAGATGGTGGCAATAGAAAGTTTATACTCGCGCAATTACCAGAGAAAACAGATGAAGAGTCCGAAGCAAACAAAGCGGGCTACAAGACCATTGCAGATATTTGCAAAGAGAGAATACGAAGAGTGATTGCTAGAATTAAGAAAAGAATGCAGAGTGAAACGCAAGAAAAGTTAGCATTAGGAGAATCTTCATCTGCAAAAGAAATTGATTTAGGGTTTAAGTGCTATACACTTGAGCCAAGCAATTTCAAAATCTGGCGTACAGATACCATCGACACCGAAGAAGACTTGAAGCGGCAAATGAATGCGTTTGTCGATCCGACTCGTAAACGCTCTGAAGCAGAAGACATGGCATGGGAAATTATGCTTAAGTCCGGTTACGAACTCACAACAAAATTAGAAAAGATAGATGCTGCCGCTGTGTCGCTCTTTTCTATTGCAGACGGGGAACTACTGTTAGCGCTGGAGAATATCACACAAAAAGCAATTGACAATATCATCATAAAAAAACCGAAGAAAGTCATAGCGCTGGATCGTCTCTTTGCCGGGAACGATCAATTGAAAACCAATACAGCCCTACAGATGAAAGATGCTGGAATAGAGTTTAGGACGATATAGATAGAGGACGATAAAAATGGAAAACCCAAAACTGAAAATTCTCTTTGATGAGGATGTTAATAGCTTTCTTTCTTCTATTGGTCAATTGGCCGAAATAGAGGCAGGTCATGTGTTCTGCAATGAATGTGGGTCTTTAATTACTAATGATAACTTCCAAATTATTGTCCCGCAAGAAAACAGCAAATTCCTTTATGTTTGTAAATCCCCGCAATGTGTGAAATGCTATTACGAGAAAGGGGGTAAATAATGCAATTACTGATAACAATACTAGAAATCTTAGCAGTTCTTGGAATTGTAGGAACTTCAAGTGTAGGAGTTGCAGTCTTGGTTATTCTAGCATATCCACAAGCGAGAGTCATTTTTGCAGATATTATTTCTAGCATTGGATTTCTTTCAAAGTGGATCAGAAAAACAAGCGTTGGCAATGAATTAGAGGGTGCAATTAACGTTTTTATCAAAGACTTCAATTCACAATCAGCTGACGCGATATTGCTAGATTGCAAAATTGAATGGATAAATAAAGACGAAGAGGTTAGTCAACTTGAGGTTGGAAAAGCAATTGTTCGAATTAGTTTTAGTAAGGACCATGATATCAATTTCTATAATGCAGCTTATGCTTATACGAAGACGGGGTTATTAGCAAGGACAAAAGGGTATTTAAAAAAGCCGACAGCAAAAGCGATTGATTTGCTTATGACTCATACAATTCTTTCAAGGTCACATCGCAGAGCACTCGTAGTGTTTAATAACGAATATAGAGAAATTGAGCCAGAGTGTAAGGAAACTTACCAGAAACTCTCTGAAACAGAAGAAAAGGGATTGTTCGGGAAAATCCTATTGAAGGAGTTACACTTTTTTGGTGAGATTTTGGGTGAAGCAGCACCGAAGGAAGAATATGAAGTCGAAAGTGAAAAATTCATTGATTGGTTTTATGAACTTGCCACTCGTGAACCCGATGAATTCACAACATTAAATTTTGTGGGTAATCACATAAAGGTTGGTGTGATTTTAATAGCAAAGAATGAAACATTAAAGGAACATGGAATAAGTAAATATTTGAAATGGGCTAACTACTATGCTTCTAATAATTATGGATGTGTTTATCTTCTTTCAAGAGGACCTAGAAAAGGAAAAGTCACAAAGCAGGTGGCTGAAGAACTCGTAAAACTGGGGGCATATACAAATCTCACACGTAAACCTGACTTCATTATCCAACAAGGTGGTGAAGAAGTTGCTATAACTTGTATAGCATTAAAACCTGACTTGACCTCAATATTACAACGAGCTTGGGAAAAAATTAATGAAGAATTTAAGACTACAAAAGAAGTAAATGTAATTGTCCGAGAGGTTGGTCAAGCCGAGATTATTATTGATGCGCATGGATTAAGAGTACCTATCCCTTTGAATGAACTATCGGATATGCGCATCACAGACGCAACAAGATTCTTTCGGCAAGAGTCCGAGTTAATTGCGAAAATCCTTTCCGTTGATCCACAAAACAATCAAATTTCCCTCTCAATCAGGGGAACAGAATCAGATCCAAAGAAACTTATTGAAAATAACCTTTCGGCTGAAGCCGTCGTGACTGTTGAGATTCAAAGCTACAGAATTAAAGATGGAATAGAGATGGGAATGTATGCTAAGGTTATTGGTAAGTCTTTTGAATGCTTTATTCATAGAACAAAGGCTACATATAGCAGGTTTCTCCCTCTCTCGTATAAATATCCAAAAGGAAGTAAGGCAGAAGCTAGGTTATTATACTTCAGACCGGAGTTTGCGACGTATTCTGGGGAAATCATAGGAGTGGAAGATCCTTGGATCAAGGCAGGTTCCTTTAAAATTGGAGACATTGTAGACAGTGTTGTTTGCGAAGTTGCAGAAAGATACATTAACTGTGAAATTATTGAGGGATTAGAGGGAAGGGTATCTATTGAGGAATTATCATGGTCGGGTATTGATGACAATCTAAAATTAATAAAGGAGTTTAAGCCTGGCGATAAGACAAGATGTTTAATAAAGGAAATAGATAAATCAAGGCATTTAATTCGACTAAGTATCAAAAAGCTAACGAAAAGTCCAACAGAAGAATACTTTCAAAAGAATAAAGACACGCCATGTAATTGCGAAGTTTCACAGATATTTGAAGGATATGGTATAAAAACAAAATTTGGCGATTTGGATTTAGAAGGATTCGTTCCAATTAAAGAAATTCAATGGGGTTATTGTGATTCAATTGTAGATGTGGTACAACCAAGTCAATCTCTGAAGGTGCGCTTATTAGAATTCGATGATTGCCATAATAGGCTGATAGTCAGTATCAAAAGAAGCTTAACAAATGACTTCATCGATTTTCAAAAACAGATTCCTATCGGAGAAAAAGTTAGTGGAATTGTTACTGGTAAAGGTAAAAAACGATATACTATTGAAATATCCTTTGATGGGAAAATTGCGCAGGGATATGTTCACATTTCTCAATTATCATCCTATCGTGTTGATGAAGCCACGTTTGAGCGCATATTAAAAATAGGTGAAAAACTTTCTTTTATAGTTAGGAGAATGGATCCGAAAGGTGATATAGTTGAGGTAAGCAGAAAAGAATTCTTGAAAGAAAATATTAAAAATATCGAGTTGGGTGAAGAGTATACTGTAAGGGTTGTAGGAAGTCAACGTAATGGCTTTCAGGTCTATGGGGACGCGATTGAAGGCATTATCGCTAAAAACGAAATTAAGGTAAAATCAATTGGTGAGCAAATTCAGGTATTGGTCGCACAAATTGATATTGAAGGCTGTTCTGTGGATTTGACATCAGTCTAATATGAAACTTCATTTTGAATCAAATCAGGAATATCAGCTTCAAGCCATCCAATCAATAGTAGATGTATTTGAAGGACAACCGTTAAGTACCGGCGATTATGAATTCTCGCTTGGTGCGTCAAATACGAGTCTGCAATTTAGTGAGTTTGGTGTCGGCAATGCAATCCGATTGACTACAATCGAGATACTGGAAAATGTTCGGAAGATTCAAAAAAGGAATGACATTCCAGAATCTAAAGAATTAGACGGAATGAATTTCTCTATAGAAATGGAAACAGGCACAGGGAAAACGTATGTCTATCTCAGAACAATTTATGAACTCAATAAAACTTATGGTTTCAAGAAATTCATCATCGTTGTTCCGAGCTTAGCCATTCGTGAAGGTGTTTTGAAAAATCTCCAGATTACACACGAACATTTTCAAAATCTTTACAACAAAATTCCGCTTACTTACAACGTCTATGATTCAAAGAATGTCTCGCTGCTGAGAGGTTTTGCATCCAGTAATAACATTCAGGTTTTAGTTATTAACATCGATTCATTTGCGAAGGATGAAAATGTCATCAACAAAGCGAATGATAAACTTACCGGAAGGAGGCCTATTGAGTTTATTCAATATACAAACCCATTTGTGATTGTCGATGAACCACAGAATATGGAAACAGACATACGCAAGAAGGCCATCCAGAATCTAAATCCTGCTTGTACACTCCGCTATTCCGCTACACATACGAATATCTACAATCTTGTTTATAGGCTTAGCCCTGTAAAAGCATATGATTTAGGTCTAGTAAAGCAGATCGAAGTTGACTCGGTGATGAGCGAGCACAGTTTCAATCAAGCGTATATTAAGGTCGAGAGCATCAAGTCACAGAAGACTAAGCTTACCGCAAAGTTGGCCATTGATTATATCGGTGCAGATAGTATAGTAAGGAAAAGCATATCTGTAAAGAATGGTGATAATCTCTATGAATTGTCGAATTACCGTGAGAACTATAGGGACGGTTATATCATTAACGAAATCAATGCGGAAGATAGTTACGTCGAATTGTCTAATGGAACCCGCCTTGATATTGGCGGAGTTCAAGGTGGATTCCGAGACGATATTATGAAAGTCCAGTTACGGAAGACAGTTGAAGAGCATTTCCGCAAAGAAGCGAAATTAAAACCGCTTGGGATAAAAGTTCTATCTTTGTTTTTCATTGATAAGGTCAAGAATTATCGTTCATATGAAAGCGGCTCGGCGATAAAAGGCAAATTTGCTGAATGGTTTGAAGAAATCTACAACGAATTCGCTGGTAAGAAAGAATACAAAAAGCTCATTCCTTTCGAGGTATCGAAAGTCCATGATGGTTATTTTGCTGAGGATAAAAAAGGAATTCTTAAAGATTCCCGTGAAGGAAGAACATCGGAAGACGACGTGTCCGCTTATGAAAAGATAATGAAGAACAAGGAGCAGCTGCTAGATAACAACGAACCTCTCCGCTTTGTTTTTAGTCACTCTGCATTGCGTGAAGGATGGGACAATCCAAATGTATTCCAATTGTGCACATTGAACGAAACAAAATCGGAATTGAAAAAGCGGCAGGAAATTGGCCGCGGCTTACGACTCGCCGTAAATAGTGAAGGCAATCGTGTCTTTGAAAAAGCCGTTAACCGATTGACCGTTGTGGCAAACGAGAGCTATGAAGATTTTGCGCGGCAGTTGCAGAAGGAAATTGAAGACGATACAGGTGAAAAGTTTGAAGGAAGGATAAAGAAGAAAGAAAACAAAGTTCAGATTCGATTGAAAAAAGGATATGACATGGATCAATCCTTCCTTGAGCTATGGGATCGCATTCGCCAGAAAACAACATATCGAGTTCAATATGATACATCGGAATTAGTGAATGAAGCGGCGAAGCGTATTAAAGAAATGGAGGCTATTGCAGCTCCACGGATTATTTCACAAAAAACTCAGGTATTAATGGATCAGGTTGGCATCACGGGAGCGACACTTGCTACGAAAACATACGCAGTTGAATCAGCAAAGATAGATGTTCCGGACCTGATCGGTTATGTCCAGAATAAAACTGAGCTTACACGAGCAACGATTGTCAGGATTTTAGAAGAATCAGGAAGGCTATCCGATTGCCTGAAGAATCCACAAATGTTTTTAGATGGAGTTGTCCGAGAGATTAAGACAGTTCTCGCACAAATGATGGTTGAAGGAATTAAGTATCAGAAGATTGCCGGCGAAATGTATGAGATGCGATTATTTGAAGATGGGGAGATTGAAGCATACATCGACAATCTATATACAGTTCGAAAGCAAGAGAAGACTTTATTCAACTATGTCGAAATAGATTCCCTTTCTGAACCAGAGAAGAAATTTGCAAAGGACTGCGAAGATAATGAAGAGGTTGAGTTCTTCATTAAACTACCAAGGAAATTTGTCATAAAGACTCCGATAGGTGAATATCGTCCGGATTGGGGAATTGTCTTCAAAGGTGAAAGGAAGTTGTATTTCGTGGCTGAAACGAAATCAAGCACATACTATGGTGATCTACGCTCTTCCGAATGGCAAAAGATAAAATGTGGAAAAAAACATTTCAGCCAGCTTGATGGTGTTGGATTTGAAACGGTTATGAGTTTAGAAGAATTACAGAAAAAGATTGCTCATTAATGCTGTTGAGTTTTATGAATTCTTCTAACAATCCTACGAATATTTTAATGTTGAGCAATTAGAAAATATTTTCAAGACTTTATGCACTGATGTAGATTCTATAAGAGGTTAAACTAATGGATGCCAAACTTTCTAAAGAATATTGGAACAGTCAATGGCGTCGTAGATTGTCTCAACTTGTTGTTCGCCATCGCCGTGGTGCTGCACTGCGAATGCTTAATAGACTTATTGAAAACAGTCTCCCTTTATTTAGTAATGACCCAAGAGTGATCGAGGAACGCAGAATTGCATGGCTTTTCAAGATCGATCTCTTGCGCGAAATGAAACAACTATCAGAAGCGCTTGCCTGGGTTTGTCTGGAATGTGAATTGAATCCCAGGAATGTGACTGCACAGGCCTTGAAAGAACAGCTTAAGCAGCAACTTGATCTCGTAAAACATGATGAAGCGTCCACCCCTTCCACTGATAAACCAAAACCTGACAATTCTAATTTATGGGAAGGTGTCGCAGGTATGAGGGAGATTAAATCTCTCCTGGAATCCAGTGTTATGTTACCGCTTCAATTCCCAAATTTATATGAAAAATATAAAGTGCCTATCCCCAACGGTATCCTTTTATATGGTCCTCCAGGATGTGGTAAGACGTTCATTGTTCGAAAACTTGCAACTATCATCAAATATGATTTTATCGAAATTAAACCATCCGACCTTGCAAGCATATATGTTCACGGAACTCAACAAGCTATCGGAAATCTGTTCAAACAAGCAGAAGAAAAATGCCCCTGTATGATTTTTATAGATGAGATCGATGCTTTCGTTCCTAACCGTGGCGAGAAAAGTGTTGGATTTCATTATAGCGCTGAAGTGAATGAGTTCTTGACTCAATTGAATGAATGCGCAAAGCGTCGCATTTTAGTCGTAGGCGCAACAAATCTTCTTAGCAATATTGATCCTGCAATCCTCCGACCGGGACGCATGGATAATAAAATATTCATAGATCCTCCCGATATGGAAGCGCGTATCGAGGCGTTTAAGCTGTATATGAAAGATCGTCCTCAAGGAGACATTGATTGGATTCGAATAGCTGAATATAGTGAGTGCTATACTTTTGCTGAAATTGAACATATTGTCAATGAAGCTGCGAGAATCGCACTTAAAGCTCGACGCAACATTAGTTCAGATGATATTATTAATGCAATAAGTGATAATCCGGCGTCATTGACGCCCCAAAAAATTGATGAGATGCGAAATGTATCTTGATACACTTCTTCACTGGACTCACAAAAGATGATTAATATAAGTGACCAACAATATTCCACCGAGAGAAAGAATAAGATCGAGAAAGCTCGCCTAGGCTGGATAAATAAGCTTATTGATAAGAGTAGGAGAAATAATTTACTTTATTATAAAGATCTCAAGACAGGAACATTAATGCTTGGAGATCTGGATAATGAAGACCTTAGAAAATTCTTTTGCGGTGCTTCATTCAATCTCTCCAGTTTGTATGACGAAGATAATCGTATTCAACAAGCCGCGAAATTACGAGAGATCATTAAACGAAACATCGTCAATGTTGAAGAAAAAGGCCTACAGACTCTTTTTATGGCAATTGGTTTAGCAAGTTGGGATTCGGTAGATGGAGGGATACCAACTCGTGCTCCGATTGCCTTGTTTCCCTTAAAGATTGAAAAGCGAGGGAGGGAACAAAAAGATTTCATTATTTCACAGGATGGTGACCCTCAGTTTAATATTGTACTCATTAAGGTTTTAGAAGATAACTATGGAGTTGAAATAGATGGAGATGTAATTATTGAGGCTGCTTCGGATGAATGTTTTAATCCCACAGCGTTATTTGAAAATGTGATTAAGAGATGTAATAAAATCCCAGGTTTTAAGTTAGAAAAGTGCGCGGTAATTGGAAACTTTTCTTTCCAGAAGATGGCAATGGTTCGCGATTTGCAGGATTGTAGTGAACTGATGATATCTCACGATCTCATCGCAGCAATAGCTGGTGATCAAAAAGCCCAGGAAATATTAAGCAAAGAACGAGAGCATCTGAATCCGACAGAGTTTGACAAGAATGAACCAAAGAATGAATTATTAATTATCGATGCTGATTCAAGCCAGCAAAATGCAATCTTAGCAATTCGTAAGGGTCAAAACGGTGTTGTGCAAGGGCCGCCAGGGACAGGTAAAAGCCAAACTATTGCAAATACAATAGCTGCATTAGTTGCAGATGGAAAGAAAGTACTGTTTGTTGCCGAAAAGCGTGCGGCTCTTGAAGTAGTAAAACAAAGACTTGAAAGATCCGGATTGGAGCATTTAGCATTGGACTTCCATGGTGCTGATTTTTCTCCAAGAAGAATTATTGATCAAATTAACTCATGTTTAGATAAGATCAAACTTTCCTCTGCGATAGACTCGCATCTTGATCATCAAAGGCTAAAGGATCTGAGAGAAACACTCAATAAACATGTCCAAGAACTTCATAAACAAAGAACACCATCGGGTTTGTCCATTTACCAGCTCCAAGGAAAAGTGCTTCTCACACCAGTCGAGGCAAGATTGGAGATTCGCTGGAATACGCAAAAGATCAAGGAATTTGTACCCGAAACATTGCAACGTCTCCATAATTTGCTAGTCGATGCATCAGGATTCGAAGATCTCTTTCTCAGAACCAGTTATTCAAAATGGAACGGAGCCAAGATATCAAGTGGACAAGTAGCTGATGATGTTCTAAATCTTTCTAAAACCATTTTTGAATCAGCAATTCCAAATCTCGAAAAAGCACTAAAAAAATCTTTTAGCGGAACTACGCTTATTATTCCGACAGAAATTATGAGTTTTGAGAAAATGATTACAGTTGTTTGTGGATGTAACACTATTTTAAAAGATTATAAACCGGGATATTTTCGAATTAATTTTGATGAAATAACAATTTCGCTAAAACCTTTGGAACACATATATTCTACCATCTGGCACTATATTACAGACGAAAGATTTAGAAAATCGAGAAAAATAATAAAAGCTCTTCGGACAGAAACGACATTCCTTGGAAAAAACATTTTTAAAGATCTCAAGCAAGCGAAGAAAATGCTCGAGGATTGGCGTAGCATTTCCAAAATAAAAGATTCTTACCCAACGCGGCAAATTGATGTAGATGAAATCTGGCGATGTTTAACACACCTAGCAGGATTAGTAAAAAAACACGATACCTTTTTTGAAGAAAGCCGTGTGGGACTAAATGAGTTAAGTAGCATATATCAAGTCAGCAAAGAGCTCTACAATGATAGTCAAACCGTGAGGACAATGCCTAAGTTGTATCAAATCGAAAATGAAATCAGTTCTATTGGCGCAAATGAATTAGTATTAGCGCTTCGTCGGAAAAAAATTAGTTCTCAGTATTGGATTGAGGCACTTTATTATGTTTGGTATCAATCCTGTTTAGACGATATATTTAAATCAGATGCCGATTTGTCAGGTTTTAAAGGTTTAGCACATTCAAAATATATTGAAGAATTCAAAAATATCGACAAAAAACGTCAGAAAATCGCTGAAGCAATTATTAGACATAACCACGCAAGTAATGCAATAGAAAAAATGAATAATTGCTTTGCTCAAACACAGCTTATACAAAGAGAATCACAGAAAAGAAAAAGGTTGATGCCATTGCGTAAGCTACTCGCTGAAGCAGAAGATGTTGTAACAGCTTTGTTCCCTTGCTGGATGGCAAGTCCGTTATCGATTAGTCAAGTCACTAAAGTAAGCAACCAGTTATTTGATGTTGTCCTTTTTGATGAAGCCAGCCAAGTGTTACCAGAAGATGCGATCCCCGCTATCCTACGTGCAAAGCAGGTCATTGTTGCAGGTGATCGACACCAGTTACCACCTACTACCTTTTTCGCTTCTATTGATGACGATACAGATAAGGACGTTGATTTTGATTCAGTAAGCGAAGGATATGAAAGTATATTAGATTTGATGTCCACATTTCTGGAGCCTTGGTGGTTAGAATGGCATTATCGTAGTAGAGATGAAAGACTGATAGCATTTTCTAATCATCATATTTATTCAAATCGTCTTGTTAGCTTCCCGAGCGCGAGAGAGGATGAAGCGATACGACATGTCTTGGTTGAACAAAAATTCTTGTCCGATATAGATGAAGATAGCTCCTCTGATGAAGTGAAAAAGGTAGTCGAACTTATAATGGATCATGCGGAAAGGCGACCTAATGAGAGTCTCGGTGTTATTACAATGGGATTAAAGCATGCAAGAAGATTAGAGGCTGAATTTGAAAAGCAAGCCGAACTTAGAGCAGATCTCGATTCATTCTTCAGTTCAGAAAAAACGGAACGATTCTTCATAAAGAATTTAGAACGTGTTCAAGGTGATGAACGTGATGCGATCATTATTTCAATTGGTTATGGAAAGGACAGAAGCGGTAAATTGCCACATAGATTCGGCCCACTTCTTTTTGAAGGAGGCGAACGTAGATTAAATGTTGCAGTAACGCGCGCGAGAAACCGATGCACCTTAGTTTCATCTTTTTCGCATCATGATATCGATCTCCAAAGAGTAAAAGGAAAAGGTGTCGAGCTTTTACATCACTATATAGAGTTTATGCAGAGCGATGGTAGACAGCTTAGTGATAAGGGAAACTCTGGAATACCGATGAATGAATTTGAAAAGGATGTATATGATACTTTAGGAAATCACAAAATAACATTGATACCACAATATGGTGCTTCTAAGTATCGAATTGATTTTGCAGTTGTTCATCCTGATAAACCAGGTCAAATGATAATGGCATTAGAATGTGACGGTGCTGCATATCATTCTTCTCCAACCGCCACTGAAAGAGATAGAATAAGACAGAATCATTTAGAAGCTCTAGGTTGGAATTTTTATCGCATATGGTCTACAGATTGGTTCTTAAGAAAACATCAAGAG
>Ga0182021_10005228_pt1 | contig 15333 bp, 17 predicted proteins | sample 612E3MmetaG_FD_120493 | JGI IMG/M metagenome (GOLD analysis project Ga0182021, IMG submission 120493) | Permafrost microbial communities from Stordalen Mire, Sweden - 612E3M metaG (Illumina Assembly) | ecosystem: Environmental > Terrestrial > Soil > Wetlands > Permafrost | place: Sweden... | reverse complement strand
TTTAGGGTTACAAGGTGAAATATTCCCGGTTTTAATTTGTTTTGGGATGGGATGGGTATTTCCCATCAAATCCACCCCCGGTATTCTAGATAAGCCTCCAGGCCTTCATCTTCAAGAGTTTCAAGGAAAGCCTCCAGAGATTCTCTTATAAGCTCTGTCATGGGAATATAAATTTTATAATCTTTTCCTATTTCTTCAGAAAGCTCTTTAAGCTCTTTATATTGGTTTGGTTTAATGTAGGCTTTAACACATTTATAATTCTTTATTTTATCCATTATCCCGCCTCCAAGCGTGTTAAAATATCTAATAATGCCACATATTGGAGTTCTCAAAATACCATTAAATTTAAATAATTAAAAAAATTAGTAAATATTGATTTGCGGTGTTGATAAGATGAGATTTTTGACCGGTGCTTGAACACCGGTCCCCTTACCCTAATAGTGGTCCTAAACCTTAATTTTGAAAAAAAATATATGCTAATACTTTAATAGTTATTCTAACTCTTTAAATCCAGTCGAATTCATCTATTACATTAATTTGGTGTTTCTTTTTTGGGGTGCACTTAATCCACTAATATGCCTTCTAAGGCTAGAAATTCTTTTATTAGGTCCAATGGAACAGGAGCATCCTCCCCTTGTGGTTTGAATGTATAGTATATGTCTTCCAACTTCTCATTTAAACCATCCATTTAAATCCACCTTTCCACGATATCGGCTGCATTAATGACTATTTCTTTTTCTTCTTTGGATATAAACTGGGTATGCTCCAATAACCATTTATTTAATAAGTTTTTAAGTTTTCTTTGATATATTATTTTATTATCCATTTTTCCCGCCTCCATTGTACTTGAAAAAATAGAATAGCTTGATTTATGGAGGATCGGATTACACCCAAAATATTAAATAGTGGAAAAATTAACTATGTATTGGTTTTTATATGAGGGTGTAATCTTTCTTGAGTGGGTGCTGTAAACACCCATTCAAACCCCTATAAATAAGCGTTAAATCTATTTTTAAATCTTATGCTAACTCTTTTAATCCATTTTTATTACTCTAATTTTTTTAAATACCATTTATCCATGTTTATCCACCTCTTATTTTTATTCAAAAATAGTTTTAATGTGGTTTTCTCTGTCGTCGTGGCTTTTTTTGGTTGGGGCATAGTCTCCTTGAACATATAATTACATTCAAAGACCTTTACAGCCATATCCCCCGTCAAGCCTAACTGTAATAGCTGGCTATCTGTTTTAAAATATATTTCCTGTTTTTTTTCACTCCACGCCAACATCTTGAAGTTTCATTCAATTCTTTGGAAATTTTTATAACCTATTTAATTCATTTTTGATTGCCCTTTGAACAAATCCACTAAGAGATTTTTCTTCTCCATTTTCAATTCGATTTTTTACCTCAGTTAAGTCATCTACTGGAATTGATACACTTTTTGAAACGATCATTTTTGTTATTCACCTCAAAATTTAGTTAATATTGAGTATGTAGTACCAATAATAACAACATTTTTATAATATAAGGAACTATAGTCTCTATAATAAATTATTGGAGAATATCACATGGGAAAACCAGCATTATGGAAGCCAAAAATAGAATCAAAACTAAAAAAAGGGCCCAAAACCTTTAAAAACCTATATATTGAAGTACAAAAAGAAGTGAATAGTAAAGAAGACGTTTCGGGGAAAAGAAGTTATAATAAAAACTTTCTCGAAGCCATTATGTATTTTTTAAATGAAGGGGAAATAACTGTAAGTGGTTTTGATCCTAAAATTAACAAAAAACGGATTTCCTCTTTTAAACCGGATAATCTAATTTTAAGTTATGTGAAAAAAGAAAAAGAAGATATTTTATCAGTATTGAATGAGTGGAATCCACCATCTAAAGCAAAGATTCAAACTGCATTCCTAAATAAATTTAGGCAATATGAAACAAGTAAAAATGATGTTTGGGATAAATTAACAAGTAAAGTAGTTACAAAACCTCTTAAAAATGCTATTAAAGAAATGGAAAAAGAATTAGAAGGAATAGAAATTAGAAAAGGTGATGAGATAGGATACGAATTACAAGATGGCATGAGACATCATGAGTTAGAACCCGTTTTGGATATTTATAAGGAGTGGTATAATGAGGATGAAAATGCCAAAATATGGTTTTTAAACATGTCACTAAGAGAACTGGATTCATGTTTGGATAAAACAACTTTTCAAAAAGAAGAAGAAAGATTTAATGCATTAGGTTTTGAGGGTGAAGAAATAATCAGAGAAAGATCCAAATCAATTGTACATGGACCCTCTGTGATGTTTGGGAAAACACAAAAACAATCTTACACCCCTAAAGAGATGTTTGAGAGAGGAGATATTATAAATTTTGAATTGTTAGAAGTTAATGGAAAATGGATAAATAAAAATGCAGACATGGCATTAATTTATGGAAATAGATTAAATCCAACACCTGAAAATTTTTTAAAACTTTCAACCCCATTTGAAAAAGCAAAAGAGAAGACCCCTGAAGAAGTTATGAAGATGTTTCGTATAATATGGTTTAATATAATATGTTCTGAAAATTATGAGGTTATGTTAAATAGTTTTGCATGGGCTTTGAGTGATGAAGAAGATTCTCTGGAATGGTTTGAACTATTTATCGAGAGTATGAGTGATACCACTTCATTAAAAAATAAATTATTCGAAGAAATAAACAATCCAGAACACATAGATCCTTGGATGGTTGGTCTTAACGATAAGTATGCAATGCAAGCCGCTGAAATACGTAAAGCAAATGAGAATAGGGGGAAAATCGTTCGGCAAGATGAATCAAGCGATTTAAAACAGCTAAAAGTACTTTTAAATAGAATAATGTCTCCTTAAACTTAATATTCTTAATATTATTATTTCTATATTTTTTTTATAATTTATTCTTTTTTCCCTTCGCTTAATTGTTTGTAGCTCTCTGGAAGCTTTCCAGTTAAATAATTAAAGAAACTCCTATTACTTAAATCACTAATAACTTTCTGTTGTTGGTTTATTTCCTCCAGTGCCCATCTTATTTTTATTATTTTATTTTAATTACCTTTGGTGATTATAAATAGTTTTCTAAAAGTAGATAGATTAATAGTTAAAAAAAGTAGTGAATAAAAATAATCTTTGGGGAAATGTTAATTATCTGCTATTTTCTTTTCTCCAATTCCTTTAGAAGACTTGGATTATTTAAAATCTCATTTCTCTTCTCAATTTTCTCTTCCATCTCTCGCATCTGTTTTTTCATTGCTGCCATTTCGGCTTCCACTTGTTTAACCCGATCAGTGTCTCTGATAACTATTTTTTCATTTAATTTTAAATACTCAGATTCTAAGGCTTTCTGGTAAGATTTCTTTAATTTGTTATAAGCGTTCACATCCACGTATCTTTCAAGAACGTCGCCTGTCCGTTGTCCCATGAGGAATTTAATGTCTTTCCAATCTAATCCTGCTAAATATAGCTGGTTACTGTACCAGCTTCTTATCTTATGAGTTCTGAAGTAGCAATAGTCATTTTCATCCTTCCTATTATTGAATATCCTTTTATTAAGTCTATTTGTATAAACAGCAGCAGTAACTACATTTATTTCTAATTCATCAGATTTATATATATCCTTTCTCATATCAAGTGGTAATCTATCAGTCTCCTTTAAAAAAATAAAATCATCCTTGCTTAAATTATTATCCCTAGTTTCGAGTAGCTCTCCTATAGCTAATAAGCCTTCATAGCTGATGAATGTATAAAATCTGTTGCTTGTCTTCCTTCTCGTTAAATCAAGACAACTAAAGGTTATATTTTTATCCTTAACTTTCCTTATAGCTTCTTTCAAGGATAAATCCTCATCCTTACGAGCTACAGCTTTAATGAAATCTCCAATCTTCAAATGAAGCGTATCAGTTATTGCCAAACCAGTTTGGGATTGAACTATAAACACCGTCCTATATACTGGTTTAGCGTATTTTATAGCCCTTTTTATATCATCTTTCTTCAAATATTCCGTAGGTTCTCGGTCTTTTTTCTTACTTCCTAATTTTATATGGGGTATCGGAGTAATATGAAAATCTCTTAAAAAGGATTTAAAAATCCCCACATTTAGGGCTATTGTACTAGATTTCAGCCCCTTGTTTTCCATGTCAGATTTAAACATTTTTAAGGCTGTTAATATCCATTGGTCGAACTCAGGGACGTTATTCCTCAAGTCTTCTTTGCATATTTCCACTATTTCAGAAGGTAGCTTTTCGTTGGAGTTACAGAAGCCTTTAACTGCTTTAACGTATCCGTTTATTGTGCCAGATCTTAATTTCGTGTTATTTTCTAGAAATTCTTTAAATGCTTCATCTTTAAATATATCTTCCCTCTCATACATGTTGATCACTATGTAATATTTAAGGGTATACATTATATAAATAGATTTACGTTAAGAACAAAGCTATCTCCAATAACTTTACCTTTCATACATTTTTATAGATTTTAAGAGTTGTTAAATATTATTATATAAATAAAAAATTATATTATAGAAAAATGTAAAAGCATAATTTGTGTTGACTAAAAAATACTGATCAAAATAATTCTGTTTATTTTAATATAATAATCATATTCAAATTAGTTTTAGGAGAATTTTTTGAATGAATAAAGAGTTAAATGAAATCTTATCATCTTATACTGGTATAAAGGCTGATTTAATACCTATCCTTCAGGACATACAATATAATTTTGGATATTTACCAGAAGAAATGATGAAGGAAGTTTCACGTTTTATTGGAGTCCCTGAAAGTGAACTTTATGGAGTGGCAACATTTTATCATCAGTTTAGATTGACTCCCATAGGCCGCAAGCATATCATCGTGTGTAAAGGAACCGCATGTCATGTGAAAGGTGCTAATAAGATAATAGAAGGTATTGAAAGGCATTTAAACATTAAAAAAGGCGAAGTCACTTTTGATCTTGAATATTCTTTAGAGTCTGTGGGATGCTTGGGATGCTGTGCTCTGGCTCCTTGTGCCATGATTAATCAGGAAATTAAATCTAACCTCACCTTGAAGGATATTAAAAAACTCTTCTCTAAAAGAGGAGAAATAATTGAAGATTCATAATATTGAAACAAAAGATAAAAACTATCAATCATCAAATCAAATAATAATCTAAATTTTAATGGTTTAAGGAGAGTAATTTAAGATGGTTAAATTAAACAGACAAAAAATTATTAACATTCTAGAAGGATATGATAAAGAAAATCTAACTATCGCTACTTTAGGCAGCCATACATCACTACATATACTGAAAGGAGCTAAAGAGGAAGGTTTCAATACGGCCATAGTTTGTGAAAAAGGAAGAGAAATCCCTTACCAAAGATTCAAAGTGGCTGATGAGTATATAATCGTTGATAAATTCAAAGACATTGTTAACAGTGAAGTTCAACAAAAACTGCGGGATATGAATAGTATAGTAATCCCTCATGGTTCATTTGTAGCTTATGCTGGGTTGGATAGTATTGAAAATGATTTTCATGTACCCATGTTTGGTAATAGGGACATATTACGTTGGGAGTCAGAGCGGGATCTGGAAAGTAAGTTGATGCATGAATCCGGAATCAGGACCCCAACCAAATATAAAAATCATTGGGATATCGATAAGCCAGTTATGGTGAAATTCCCCGGTGCTAGAGGGGGAAAAGGATATTTTGTAGCCTCCTCCACTAAAGAATTTGATGAAAAAATTGAAGTTATGCTGGAGAGAGGATGGATTGAACGGGATGACATTGAAAAAGCTCATATAGAAGAATATGTTTCTGGTTGCAATTACTGTATACACTTCTTTTATTCCGCTTTAAATGATGAAGTGGAAGTTTTAGGAATGGATAGTAGATATGAATCTAATATTGATGGTTTAGTCAGAATTCCAGCTAAAGATCAACTTGATATTGGATTAAACCCTTCTTATGTTATAACCGGAAATCATCCTGTAGTTATGAGGGAATCTTTGCTTCCTCAGGTGTTTGATGTCGGGGATAAATTAGTTGAATCTGCTAAGAAGTTAGTTCCACCAGGTATGAATGGACCCTTCTGTTTGCAGACTCTATGTACTGATGACCTAGAGATCATAGTATTTGAAATGAGCGCCCGTACGGATGGGGGCAGTAACACCTTTATGCACGCTTCTGCATACAGTTACCTTCTTTTCGGAGAATTCATGAGCATGGGGCGTAGAATAGCCCGCGAAATTAAAAATGGGGTTCTTGAGAATCGTTTGGATTTAATCATTACCTAAAATGAATTTTCTTGATTTAACATTAAAATAGAAGACTGTGAATTAGAAATTAAGTTTCGAATAGTAAATAATTAATATTTGATAAATATAAGAATGAATTATACAAAAACTTGAATAATTCATTTTTTTTACAGCTTGAATTTTGATTTCTGAAAAAAAAGAATATAAAGAAACATTTATAAACATCTTACTTGAAAGTAAGGTTATAAAAAGCTTATGTTTAATGTAAACTCCATTAAAACTTAAACTGTAAATGTTTATATAACATGAATTTTAAAATAAAACTTAGTAGTATATTGAATATTTGAAACTATTTTTTTTTATGTTATATTTTTTTAGAGGTGTAATCTATGAATAATAATCAATTAGAAGGCACTACAACTGTTGGCATAACCTGCAAAGACGGGGTTGTTTTTGCCACAGAAAGAAGAGCTACCATGGGTAACTTAATAGCTCATAAAGTAGCAAAAAAGATTTTCAAGATAGATGATCACATAGGAGCTACCATTGCAGGGTCTGTTGCACACGCTCAAACACTCATGAAGTACATTACCGCCGAAGCAACCCTTTACAGGCTCAGAAATGGTGAAGAGATAGGTGTAGAAGCAATAGCCACATTAACATCTAACATTTTACGCTCATCACCTTTATACGTGCAAACCCTCCTTGGAGGAGTTGACAATAAAGGGCCATCCTTGTATTCTTTAGATCCAGCAGGTGGGGTTATAAAAGATATGATGATCTCTACTGGTTCAGGATCACCAGTATGTTACGGAGTATTGGAAGATCGATATAACGAAGATATATATGTAGAAGAAGGAGTAGATTTAGCAATCAGAGCTATAAAGTCTGCAATGGAAAGAGATGCTTTTTCAGGTAATGGTATCCTAGTGGCTACAATTAACAAAGAGGATGGTTTTAAAATCTTCTCTGAAGAAGAATTAGAAAAGAAAATCAATGAAATATAACTAGAATAATTAACTATTTTATCCTAAAATTTCATATTTTTCATTTATTTAATATTTTTTTTTAATATGCTAAGTGAAAAAGGCAAAATTATTACTTAGCCATTTATTGTTTTCTGTTTTTTAAAGACGTGATGTTAATGGGTTCAGAGATTCAAGAAATTAAACAAATAATAGTACAAAGATTACCCAAAAGAGTACAAGTAGCCAAAGTAGAATTTGAAGGTCCGGAGGTAGTGATCTACACCAAAAACCCGGAGATCATAACTGAAAATGGAGATCTCATCAGGGACTTGGCCAAGGATTTAAGAAAGCGGATAATTATTCGTTCAGACCGTTCAGTGCTTATGGAGCCTGAAAAGGCAATACGTAAAATCCATGAGATAGTTCCAGATGATGCCAAAATTACTAACATCTCCTTTGACGAAGTAACTTGCGAGGTAATAATCGAAGCTCGTAAACCCGGATTAGTTATCGGGAAATACGGTGCCACTTCAAGAGAAATTGTTAAAAAAATTGGATGGGCCCCTAAGATACTTAGAACGCCACCCATTGCATCTGAAATTATACAAAGAATAAGAAGAACCTTAAGAAAAAACAGTAAAGAACGTAAAAAAATATTACAGGATTTAGGAAACCGTATACATCGTGAAATTCCATTAGAAAATGAATGGACCCGCTTAACATCTCTCGGAGGCTTTAGAGAAGTGGGAAGATCATCCTTATTTTTACAAACTACTAATAGTAAAGTATTATTAGATTGCGGAGTAAATGTTGCTGGAACCGACGATAAAAGCTCATACCCCTATTTAAACATCCCAGAATTTTGTTTAGACGATTTAGATGCAGTTATAATATCTCACGCCCACCTAGATCACTCCGGATTCCTCCCTTATTTATATCACTATGGATATGAAGGACCCGTATACTGCACCACACCCACCAGAGACCTCATGACCTTATTACAACTTGATCATATTGATATAGCTCATCGAGAGGATAATCCACTACCATTTAACGTTAAACATGTTAAAAAGAGTATAAAACATACTATAACACTTGACTACGGGGAAGTAACTGACATAGCACCGGACATCAGATTAACATTACATAATGCTGGACATATCCTAGGCTCCGCTATAACTCACGCACACATCGGCGACGGCCAACATAACTTCGTATACACCGGAGACTTCAAATTCGAAAGAAGTAGACTCTTAGAACCTGCAGTAAATAAATTCCCCCGCATAGAATCCCTAGTAATGGAGAGTACCTACGGAGGACATGAAGATGTGCAACCCACCCGCAATGACGCGGAAAAAGAACTAATTAAAACCATTTACCGCACATTGGAACGCGGCGGAAAAATAATGATCCCCGTATTCGCTGTGGGAAGAGCGCAAGAGTTAATGATAGTTCTAGACGAGTACATCCGACATGGAATCATTGACGAAGTACCCATATACATAGACGGCATGATCTGGGAGGCCACAGCTATCCACACCGCCAGACCCGAATATTTAAGCAAGGACTTGCGGGATCAAATATTCCACATGGGAAGAAACCCATTCATCTCTGATGTATTCCATAAGGTGAATGGAATAGAGGAAAGACGTGATATCGTAGAAGGAGAACCATCTATAATTCTCTCTACTTCAGGAATGCTCACTGGAGGAAATTCAGTGGAGTACTTCAAATGGCTCTGTGAAGACCAACGTAGCTCTTTAGTCTTTGTAGGATACCAGGCTGAAGGTTCTTTAGGAAGAAGGCTACAGAAGGGCTGGAAAGAGATACCTCTCAAAGAAGACGGGAAAACTAATGTTTACAATGTGAAAATGGAGATAAAAACCATAGAAGGTTTCAGTGGACACTCTGACAGGAAACAACTCATGGACTATGTGCGACGTATGTCTCCTAAACCAGAAAAAATACTCATATGTCATGGAGACAATTATAAAACACTTGATCTAGCATCCAGTATTTACCGCCAATTCAAGATTGAAACTAAAACTCCCATGAATTTAGAGACTGTGCGAATCCAATGACGAAATATTCCCACTAATTAAAATTAAATATCTAAATTTACTCAATAATTAATCATCGTATTATTTTAATATTAGATTTATTTCAATTGAATTAACTAAGAATAAGAATACTTTAAAATTTGAGCATGATACATGTTTTAGATCTTCTTTATAGGTTTTTTTATAATTTAAGACCCTAATATCTCAAAAAAAATCATTAAACTTATTTTAATCAATTCTTACCAATATCGAACTTCTCTGGAAATATTTGGGTTATAAAATCCAAATATTTAGTGCCTTCAATCGACCAATATAGGTTTTTAGGAATAATTTATACAAATTACATTTTTTTCCCTTCTAAATCTAAATTTAATTTATAAAAAATTTATAAGTCCTAAATCTATATTGATAAATATACTTTTTTCGATTAATAATTATTTGGTGAATTTTTTTATGGTAACTTACAAAGAATCAGGCGTAGACTTTAACTTAGAAGAAGTTACAATCTCTGCTTTAACCTCAAAGTTAAGAAATACTCTAGAATTTAGGGATATTATTACAGAATCAGGACACTTCGCTGGTCTTGTGCGCTTGGGAGATAAAGCCATTGCTATGAGCACTGATGGTGTGGGTAGTAAAATTCTAGTAGCTGAGCTCATGAATAAGTATGATACTGTAGGTATTGACTGTGTAGCTATGGTAGTAAATGATCTTCTTTGCGTGGGAGCTGAACCGGTTGCTATGGTGGATTACCTAGCCGTGGATAAACCAAACCCGGAATTAGCAATTCAAATTGGTAAAGGATTGGCTGAAGGAGCAATTGAAGCCAGAGTAGCTATGATTGGTGGTGAAACTGCTTCACTTCCGGAAATTGTGAAGAATTTTGACTTGGCCGGAACTGGAATCGGAATAGTAAAGCTAGATAGTATAATAACTGGTGAGAATATCAAAGAAGGCGATGTTCTTATTGGAATAGCAAGCAATGGAATTCATAGTAATGGATTAAGTCTAGCTCGGAAAGTTTTTTTTGATAAATCGGATTTAAAAGTAGGTGATTCCTTGCCTGGGTATCCAGAAATTAAAGTGGGGGAGGAATTACTTAAACCTACATTTATATATGTTAAGCCAGTGATGGAACTTTTAAATAGTAAAATAGAGGTGCATGGTCTGGCCCATATTACAGGTGGGGGATTCAACAACCTCAAAAGACTTAAAAAAGACGTGTATTATCATATAGATAATTTACCTCAACCAAATCCTGTATTTCAATCTCTATATTCATTAGGTATTCCTATTGAAGAAATGTACCGAGTGTTTAATATGGGAGTGGGTATGGTGGTAATAGTACCTGAAGAAGATAATGCCACTACCATAAAGATTATAGAAAAATATAATCAAGCTTATCAAATAGGAAAAGTCTATAGAAACTCTCAAAATATAATCAAAATAAAAACTTTCCAAGAAAATTTCATTGAAATTTAATATTTGGAAAAAAATGGTTTTTTGAAAATTTAAAGGTGTATTTAAATGAAAATAACACTTCAAGAGGAAAGATCAATAATCATAGAAATACTGACTAGAATGGAAGTGACGTTGGAAGATGCGGAAATTGTGGCTGACGTGACTTTAGACGCTGATCTTAAAGGTTTTTCATCCCATGGAATAGGTAGATTCCCACAGTACATTAAGGGTTTGAAGTATGGAACCATAAAGCCCAATTCAGTTATAGAAATTGAAAATGAAACTATTTCCACTGCACTTTTAAATGGTAATCATAAATTCGGCCAAGTGGTAACCTATCATGGAATGGAGATGGCTATGGAAAAAGCTAGAGAAACCGGTGTCGGATTAGTGGGAATTCATGACTCCAATCATTTCGGTGTCGCCGGTTACTACTCGGATATGGCTATAATGCAGGATTTAATTGGCCTAGTGATAGCTAACACTGAGCCTGCAATTGCACCTATAGGCGGTAAAGAGGCTATAATAGGTACTAATCCTATAGCTATAGGTATACCCTCAAATAAAAATTATGTGTCAGTAGATATGGCTACCTCTGCTTCTGCTCGTGGAAAACTCTTAGAAGCTCTGCGTAAGGGTGAAATGATACCAGAAAATGTGGCATTAGATGCTGAAGGAAACCCTACCATAGACCCTGAGGCAGCGCTTAAAGGATCAATATTACCATTCGGCGCGCATAAAGGCTATGCACTTGCCTTCATGATTGAAATCCTAGCCGGGCCCTTGGTGAAAGCTGCATTTGGTAAACAAGTCAGAGGAACCGCCAATCCGGAAGAAATAAGCACTAAGGGCGACCTCTTAATAGCTATTAACCCCGAAATGTTTAGCGACCTAGAACATTTCAAAGTAGAGGTGGATGAATTCGTTGGGGAGATAAAGAGTTCTGGAAACGTTTTCATACCTGGCGATATGGAAGTGCGTAACTTTAAAAAATATATGAATGAGGGGATTAATATTGACGATGAACTCTCATCACAGCTTAAGGAAATAGCTAATGATTTATCATTAAATTATGATGAATTAATAAATTAATAATAATTAATTTTAAGGATGGAAAAAATGGCATATTTATTCCTGATTTAGACATTATAATCAAAATTTAAAAATAGTTCAGATAATTGCCAGATTATATGGTGTAGAATGGATAGCAGCCAAACCATTTATCAAGCCTTGAAAAATGCAGGAATAAACTTCGTGGTTAGTTTACCATGTGTAAATCTAGGAAAACTTATGGAGATGGTGGACTGCGATAGAGATATTATACATGTCCCTGTGACTAGGGAAGAAGAAGGATTTGGAATTTGCGCCGGAGCTTACCTAGGGGGGAAAAAAACCACTATTTTAATGCAGAACTCAGGATTAGGCAACTCAGTAAATGTGTTAGCTTCCCTTTATAAACTTTACCAACTACCCATTTTAATGATCATTAGTCACAGAGGCACTGAAGGAGAATTTATGAATGCACAAGTGCCCATGGGAAAAGCTACCACTGGTGTTCTGGATGCCCTAGAAATTGCCTACTTTAACCCTAAAACACCAGAAAATGCATTAAAAATCATACCTGAAGCTTGGACTCTGGCAGAGATGGGTAATGCTCCCGTAGGAATACTATTAGAAATTTCATTTTGGTAAAAAAAAGAGAGGATTTTAATTTATGGAAAGAATAGAAGCCATACAACAAATTACCGAACAACTTAACGATGAATTAATAATCTGCAATATCGGATTCCCTTCGCGGGAATTATATGCTATTAAAGATTCACCTAATAATTTTTACATGTTAGGATCTATGGGTATGGCCTCATCCATTGGTTTAGGATTAGCTCTGGCTCAGGAGAGGAAAGTGGTGGTCCTAGATGGTGATGGGTCTTTGCTGATGAATATGGGGAGTTTAGTAACTATTTTCAACCAGAACCCAGTTAATTTAATCTTAGTAGTTTTGGATAATGAGTGTTATGGTTCTACTGGTTCTCAGTGCAGTTATGCTAGTACGGTGAATCTTTCCAGGGTAGCTGAAGCCGTGGGATTTAAAAATCTTTTTTTATTCCAGAATGAAATAGATTTCAGTGAGATTTTAGATATAAATGAGCCGATTTTTGTGCATGTTAAAGTTGAAGAAGGAAATGCAAATGTTCCTGTTATTGATATGGAACCTGAGGATATCAAAATTAGATTTATGGATGATGTTAAAGGGTAATTTGTAATGTTTTATAATAAAGTTTTGAATATTTAATAAAAATATTTCTGGAATATTCAATAATTTAACTTCTTCTCCTCTTAAATTCCTCGAATAGTTCATCTAATTCTACATCCTTATAAACTAAGAGGAGCATGACGTGAAATATAAGGTCAGCTGCTTCATGAACTACATTTTCATCATTTTTAGATGAGATTATAAGTTCAGTAGTTTCTTCACCGATTTTCTCAAGGATTTTATCCTCAGCCAGTTTGTCATCATCCTTCATAAGATTTGAAGTATAAGAATCAATAGGGTTATCTCTTCTCTCCTCTAAAACATGATATATATCTCTAATGATTTTATCCATCATTTTTGGGCCTCTTTTCTAAGGCTGTCCGTTAGGGCAATTAGAGGGTGCTGTGCGTCATCTATGATTTCAATATCCCAAAAAGTGTATATTCCATCTTTATCCGCTGTTTTCTCCAAGCCTAACTTTATATCCTCATCTAAAACAATAACATAAGAGTCAATTTGATCATAACCTAATTTAAGAGCAGCTACAGTTCTATGATGACCATCGACTAATATAAATCTGTCTCCCACCTTAACCACTATGGTTGGCTCTGCTAAGCCTCTTTTAAGCTCATAAGTCCTGCCTTGAAGTTCATCTGCATATATTTTATTTTGAGTGGGTCTGAGATCATCTATGGGAACCTTCATTCTTACCAACTTAGTTTTAATGCCATATAATTGTTCAAGAGTCTTCTGGAAGTAATTAACTTTTGTGGGAGTGGATCTTTCAATATGTGATCTTACAATATCAGTGTTAGTTATTATGCCCACCAATTTACATTCTTTATTTATTACCGGCAGTCTTGATATGCCCATTCTGAACATCACCCGTGCAGCGTCGTTGATAGACATTTCCTGGTCTGCTACCACTATATCAGTGGTCATTATCTCCCCAACATTAGTGTCCCATGGTTTTAAGAGTAAATCCGAAGCCGTTACCATTCCAACGACTTCCCCATTAGTTCTTACTGGGAAACCATCGTGGCCACTGCCCCTCATTAACTTTATAACTTCCTCGTTAGGTGTATCTGGATTAACACTGATAACTTTTCTAGTCATATAATCCTTTACCAGAGCCGCGCTACTCATCTTAAATCTCCATTTTAATGTAATCATCGAGCAAAAAATTGTTTTATCATTATATTCAATTTTAAATTATTCTATGAAATGGAATCTGAGTTCCATTGTTAGTATCAAAAACCCATTTTCCAATCGATCAACGAAACTTCCTCTGATTGTTTTAAGATTTCCCGGAGTTCCCTGTGAATGTAACTTATTTTAGCTTGATCTATTCTCATTTCAGGATGCCAAAGAATCATATTCAAGATGTTTTTTGCCATCTAATCTCAAAAACCTGAATTTACATATGAATTATAAATAAACAATCTAAAAAAATTTTTTTTTAATACTTTCATTCAATTTTTAAATATAAAAATTATGTATGTTAAAAGTTGGATAAAAATTTTTCCCACCTTTATAAAAAAATTATTCCTTTAATTAACTTATTATTACAACTCCTTCTCTAGAAGTTTGAATATATCACCAGGATCTGCTTTTCCTCGAGTTATCCTCATGACTTGTCCTATAAGGAAGTTTAATGCATTTTTTTTACCTTCATGGTAATCGGAAACTGCTTCTGGATTCTCTTTTATAACTTGTTTAACTGATTGAACTACTACATCTTCATCTATTAATCCAACTAAACCCATTTCCTCAGCAATCTTGCTAGGCATTTTCGTGTTTTGTGGTAATTTCTCAATAATCCTCTGCCCAGCTTTAGTAGTGATCTTTTTATCCTGCAACATTTTGAGCAGATCTATTATTTGCTGGGGTTTTATTCCACTTTCCTTAAAACTTAGTTTGTTATAATAGATCACTCTTTTAAGTTCATCCCTCATCCAAAGGGCTGCAAACTTAGGATCAATTTCACGAACCACTTCTTCAAAAGCATCAGCCAATTCTAATTCAGAAGTAAGTACCCGAGCATGATCCTTTTCTATTCCGTACTGCCTTACAAACCTTTCCGTCTTTAAATGGGCAGGTTCAGGCATTTCATCTCTTATAGTCTCAATTTTATTTTCCTCTGCCAACATAGGAGGTAGATCAGGATCGGGTATGTATCGGTAATCCTCAGCTTCCTCTTTAAGTCGCATTGGAACTGTTATCATCTGAGATTCTAAGAAAGCCCTAGTTTCTTGTTTTATCTCGATTCCCCTCTTCAAAAGATTTTTCTGTCGAACCATCTCAAATTGAAGAGCCTTGTAAGCACCTTTTATAGAATTA
>Ga0182021_10005227_pt1 | contig 15335 bp, 16 predicted proteins | sample 612E3MmetaG_FD_120493 | JGI IMG/M metagenome (GOLD analysis project Ga0182021, IMG submission 120493) | Permafrost microbial communities from Stordalen Mire, Sweden - 612E3M metaG (Illumina Assembly) | ecosystem: Environmental > Terrestrial > Soil > Wetlands > Permafrost | place: Sweden... | reverse complement strand
TGATCGGCGGCGACGAAGTCTCGGTGCCCCCCGCGGCCCCGATCTTCGCCATCCTGCCGATCTCCGGTCTGGTCATCACCAATACCGCCGACGTCATCACCCTCAAGCTCACGACCACCGGCGCACCGCCCGATGGCACGATGCTCTGGGGTGCGAAACCGTGCAGCCAGGGCCGTAGTACCGCGCGCGGCCTGGTGTTCCTCGGCGTCCTCGGCTCGCCCGGCAGCGATGGGGTTGACATCTCGAGCGGCTACAAGGCCAGGTTCGGCTCGCCGAAGGTCGGTTCGAAAGTGTTCGTGCGGGTCAACCAGAACATCCATAGCTGGGAAGACATCCCCAGCCAGTTCTGGGCCATTGTCCCGGCGGCCACGTAGGCCAGGACACAGCCTGCCCTGCTCCTGGGGTTGCTCGGGAGCCGCCCGACATCACGGGCAGTCCCGCTCCGGCGGGACTGCCCCCCTGGCCCCCAAAACACCACCACCCGATAACCCCCTGAGCAATTGCCGCTTGCGCCAGCCTTGTTGAGGATTAACCTGTGCTCGTGGAATGGTTGACTGACCGACATTGCTTTTTGCTGGCCGTAGCCGTTTATGGCGTGAGCATGGTTTATTCGGTGTTCCTCTGGCGCAAGGGGTTCCGCCGGGACGACCACGTGAATTATCTGCTGCTGCTGCTGGCTTTTGGACTCCACACGACGGCCATGCTGCAACGCGGCTTTTCGCTGAATCATTGCCCGGTGACCAACCTTTACGAGGCCACCATCTTTGTGATGTGGACCGTTGTCGCGGTGTATCTGCTGTTGGGCCTGTGGTCGCGGCTGCGGTTTCTGGGGGCGTTTGCCTCGCCGGGCTTGGTCGCCCTCGGCGTGTTCGCGTTAATGCCCAGCCTCGATGCGGCGCGGAATGCCCGGCCGGAACTCCCCGTCGCCTGGACGAGCCTGCACGCGGCGCTGATGTCGCTGTCTTACGGCGCCTTTGGGCTGAGTTCGGCGGCGGCGGTGATGTATCTGACGCAGGAGCGCAACCTGAAGTTCCACAAGCTGCAGGCCATCTTCTCCCTGCTGCCGCCCATCCAGCGCCTCGAAGCCGTCATCGGGCGGTTGCTCTTGAGCGGCTTCCTCCTCCTGACCCTCGGGCTGGCCACCGGCGTGGTGGACCTGACCTATATCAACCATCCCCAAACCTACCGCGGCGACCCGAAGATTGTGTGGTCCATCGTCGTCTGGCTGCTCTACCTGGGGCTGGTGGTCATGCGCTGGAAATTTGCCCAGGGCGGGAGGCGGTTTGCCCTGGGGGCCATCGGCAGCTTTGTCTTCGTGCTGCTGACCTTCTGGGGCACGAACCTGTTGTCCCCGCTGCATAACCCATGATCGGCGATAAGTCCGAAGTCCGAAGTCCGAAGTCCGAAACAGAGCCGAATTCTGCGCCGAATTTCGGGCTTCAGGTTTCCTTCGGACTTCGGACTTCGGACTTCGGAGTTTCCACCGCATGTCTCTTGTCGTCATTGGCCTAAGCCATCACTCCGCGCCGGTCGCGGTCCGCGAGCGCTTTGCATTTGCCGAGGGGCGCGTGCCCGAGACACTCCAATCCCTGCGCAATTCAGGTGTTGCGGACGAAGCGGTGATCCTTTCCACGTGCAACCGCGTGGAGATTTACGCCGTCACGCCGCTGGAGTCAACCCGCGCTTTCATTGCGCTGCGGGAGTTCCTGGTGACCTGCCAGGATTACCACGATCCGCTGACGGATGAGCTTTACACCCTGAGCGAGCCGCAGAGCGTGCAGCATCTGTTCAAAGTCGCTTGCGGCCTTGACTCGATGGTGCTGGGCGAAACCGAAATCCTGGGGCAAATCAAGAAGGCCTACGAGCTGGCGCGGCGCGGCGGGCATACCGGCGGGCGGCTCAACAAGGCCTTTCAGCGGGCGTTTAATGTGGCCAAGCACATCCGCACCGAAACCAACATCCAGCGCGGCAGTGTGTCCGTCGCCTCCGCGGCGGTGGAACTCGCGGAGAAGATCTTCAGCCACCTCGGCGACCGCGCGGTGATGGTTATCGGCGCGGGCGACACCAGCGAGAAGACCGCGCGCGCCCTGCTCTCGCGCGGCGCCCGCAGCATTCTGGTGTCGAACCGCTCGCCGGAAAAGGCCCTCGCGCTGGCGACCGAGCTGGGAGGCCGCGCCGTGCCGTTCGAGGATTGGTCGGGAGCATTTGTGAACATTGACATTGTCATCAGCAGCACCTCCGCGCCGCATTACATCCTCGACCGCGTGAAGCTGGAGCCATTGATGCGCTTGCGCCGGAACCGTCCGTTGCTCTTGATTGATATTGCGGTCCCGCGCGACATCGAGCCGGAGGTGAACTTCCTGGAGAACGTCTATCTCTACAACATAGACGACCTGCAAGCCATCGCCGACGATTATCTCAAGCAGCGGCGGGAAGAGGTCGCGCGGTGCGAGAAGATCATCCGTGAGAAAGCCGAGGCGTTGCTGAGTCATGCCGGTCCGCGGGAGTCAGGCGGGGGTGTGCGTCCGGCCTTTGGGCATGAGTGAGGGCGTGTTGCGTGTTGCGTGTTGCGTGTTCCGTGTGAGGCTTCTATGACATACGAAGAATGGATGAAAACCGTGTCACAGGAGATCAAGGACGACTCGCTGTGGCGCATGGAAGTTTACCGGTTAAGCCTCTTCGCTGAAGATTTGGCTTGGCCTGATACGACCAAGCTGATTCAGGACAAGCGCACCGTCAGCCTGGCCGACCAGCTTTTCCGTGCCGTCGGCTCCGTGGGCGGCAACATTGCGGAAGGTTACAGCCGTCAGTCGGGCAAGGACCAGGCTCGTTATTATGAGTACTCACTTGGCTCCGCTCGCGAAGCGCGAAACTGGTATTGGCCGGCCCGCCACGGCTTGACTGAGCGGGTCGCCCTCCACCGTATTCGCCTGCTAACCCACATCATTCGTCTACTGCTTAAGATAATCCCGAGCGAACGCGGCTATCGCCTGCACGAGGAGGCCCCCGAATACCAAATAGGCTGCGATATAAACGATCTCCTCCAGAACCCCCCGATGCCCCCAGACGAATCCTGACACGCACCACGCACCACGCACCACGCTCCCCATGCCTCCTCCCCTCCTCATCGCCACGCGCGGCAGCGCCCTCGCTCTGGCTCAGGCCAATTCTGTGCTGGCGCAATGCCGCGCCGCTTTCCCCAAGCTCAGTTTCGAGCTAAAGATTATCAAGACCACCGGCGATAAGCTCCAAACCGCCTCCCTCGCCCAGGAAGGCCAGAACCTGCCCAAGGGTCTCTTCACCAAGGAACTCGAGGTCGCGCTGCTCAAACATCGGGCCGACCTTGCCGTGCACAGCCTGAAAGACCTGCCGACTGAATTGCCGGCGGGGCTCAAACTCGGCGCCATCGGCAAGCGCGCCGACGTGCGCGACGTTTTGATCTACCGCGATGCGAATTACCTCCGCGCCGCTGAGACGGACTTGCAGGCAACTGAATGGTCTCCCGGCCAGTCCGCGCGGCGCGGTTTCAAGCCGGGATTGGCGGTGCAGGACTTTCCCGCCGGCGCGACGGTCGCCACGAGCAGCACGCGTCGGAAGGCCCAGTTGCTGACGCTCAATCCCGGGCTCAAAGTCCCGGACATTCGCGGCAACGTGGTGACCCGGTTGCAGAAAGTGGCGGAGAGAGCGGAGCTGGACGCAACGGTCCTGGCGCTGGCGGGCATGACCCGGCTCAACTTCCGCATCACCCCCGAGGGTCGGCTCGAAGGCGACGCGGTGCCGGACAGCCTGCTGGCCACCATCCTCGAGACGGAGGTCATGTTGCCGTGTGTCGGCCAGGGTGCCGTCGGAATCGAGATTCGCGAGGACGACGAGCGCATCGCCGCTCTTTGCGAGCGGCTCGATCATTTTAACACGCGCCAGTGTGTCATTGCGGAACGCGCTTTTCTCGCCGCGATGGGCGGTGGTTGCCAAAGTCCGGTTGCCGCCTATGCCGAGGTCGTGGGCAACCGACTCCACCTGCGGGCCCTCTCCTTCACTGCCGGGCCGGTTCGGCGCGCAGAGGCAAAACGGCCGGTCCGGGAAGCCGTCGAACTGGGGCAGCAACTGGCGGCGGAGTTGAAGGGCCAAGTGCCGGTTTAAGGCAACTGCGCCAGGCGATAAGAACGCTGGTTGGCTACCCGATTGCGGCACGCCCGCTTCCCGCGTACAGTATCCCGCCATGAAACTCAAAGGCATGGTTTATTTGGTCGGCGCGGGACCCGGCGATGTCGGGCTGCTCACGCTGCGCGCAGCCGAACTGCTGGCTCGCGCGGACGTGGTGGTCTGTGACGCGCTGGTCAATCCTGAGGTTCTGGGTCTGGCGCCGAAATCGGCCGAGTTCATCGGCGGCGGCCAACGCGCAACTCAAGCCGCTCTCCCCCCAAACGAGCTGAACCAGTTGCTTATTGCCAGGGCACGCGCGGGAAAAACCACTGTCCGGCTTATCAGCGGCGACCCCTATTTCTTTGGCAGCGGGGGCGAGGAGGCCGAGCTGCTCGCCGACGCAGGCATTCCGTTCGAGGTCGTGCCGGGAGTTTCCTCCCTCGTGGCGGGGCCCAACTACGCCGGGGTTCCGCTCACTCACCGCCAGTTTGCTTCCCAGCTTACGCTGCTTGCAGGCCACGAAGACAAGTCCCGGGCCAGGGACAGCATTGACTGGGCGCAGGTGGCGAAAACTCCTGGGACCAAAGTCATCCTGCTGCCCCGGGCCCGTATCCGACTGATCGCCGAAACCCTGGTCGGCCACGGTCTGCCGCCCGATACCCCGGCGGCGATTGTCCGCAGTGGCACCACCGGTTCCCAGCAATCGTTTCAAGGCACGCTGGCCACGATTGGCGACATCGCCGCGAAGGAGGAATTGGGTCCGTCGGTGGTGGTGGTCGTCGGTGAGGTCGTGAAGCTGCGAGAGCGACTGAACTGGTTTGAGCGGCGGCCGCTCTTCGGGCAACGCGTGGTCGTGACTCGGACCCGCGAGCAGGCCGGGCCCCTTTCGCGGCTATTGCAGGAACGCGGCGCCGAAGTGCTGGAAATTCCCACCATCAAAATCCAGCCCCCCAGCCGAAAGCAGGACCTGGTGGACGCGCTGCTCGAGCTGCATTCCTACGATTGGCTCGTGTTCACCAGCCCCAACGGGGTCTCCAGCTTCTTCGAGTATTTCTTCCGCCATTTCCATGACATGCGCGACCTGGGCGGCGCGCGCTTGGCCGCAGTCGGCCCGGCCACAGCGAACAAGCTTAAGGAACTGCACCTTCAGGTGGACTTAATGCCGGAGGAAGCGAGGGCCGCAAAGATCGCCGAAGCCTTCGCCAAATTCGAGAGTATCGAGAATCTGAAGATTTGCCTGTTGCGCGCGGAAGTGGCCAGCCGGGAATTGCCCGAGGCGCTCGAGGCGATGGGCGCCATTGTGGATGATATTGCCTGTTACCAGACGGTGCCCGAGACCGAAGATGAGACGGGGGCGGCAGGCCGCCTGCTGGAGACGGGCGCGGATTGGGTAGCGTTTACCAGCGGCTCGACGGTGGGACATTTCCATGCGCGCTTCGACTTGCCCGCCTTGCTGAAGAAGTTTCCGCGACTTAGAACCGCGACCATCGGTCCCGAAACTTCCCAAGCGCTGGCAGCGCTGGGGTTGAAACCCGCCGTCGAAGCGACAGAACACACACTCGACGGGCTGGTCGAAGCATTAGCCGCTGCGGCGAAATAAACTGTGGCGATAACAGGCGCTTTTTCCTGAACCGCCGGCCGGTTTTCGCTCGCAAACTTTCGCCCGAACAAAACGCTGCCGGGACTGTCCATATAGCGTTCGCCGAAATATCGCCGGGCGGCACCGAGGCGCGCCGTTCAAGTGAAACTTGCGTCGCGCACTCCCGCCGGGCAAGACTGAGTGGACGTATCCATGCGAAGGTTGCTATCGCGCATCAAACTAAACGTGCGAGGCCCAAGCCGGCGGGGGCTTCGGCCTGCCTTTGCTTTGCTGGCGGTGCTGCTGGGGTTTACGCCGTCCATCCTGGGCGCGGCGAGTTTCACGGCCACGCTGGATCGCGAGACGGTTACGGTGGGAGAGACTGCCACCTTGTCGCTTAAATTTGAAGGCGGCGAACCGAGGCAGATGCCCGGTCTGCCGGCGATCGCCAATCTGCAGATAACCAGCGAAGGGAGCTCGCGAAACATCAGCATTCTCAACGGGCAGGTCTCATCCACCGTCTCCCAGAATCTTTCGCTCACCCCTACTCAACCGGGAGACTTCATCATCCCGGCGCTGAGGGCGGAAATTGACGGACAAGTCCTGACCACCCAGCCTTTACGCTTGAAAGCCGTCAAAGCAAGTGCTTCAGCAGGCAGTGGCAGCGGGGAGCAGTTGGCCTTTTTCAAGGTGTTTGTCCCGAAGAAAGAAGTCTATGTGGGGGAGGTGTTCGCGGTGGAGTTTCAAGTCTATATCCGCGAGGGAGTGGCGAATGCGGAGAACATCCTGCAGAATTTCGATGCCTATGGCGGGTGCCCGTTGAAAGCCGAAGGCGTCAGCGTTTTGAAAACAGCGCATGCGCAACGCCGGCGAACGCGGGCCGGCAACGCGATCTACAACGTCGCCACTTTGGTCACTTCGCTGTCCCCGGTCAAAACGGGAACGCTGACCATTGGCTCGATGGATGTGAATCTCACGCTGCAGCTTCCGGTAGGCACCCGCCGGCGGGATATCTTTGATCCTTTCGGGATGTTCCAGCAGGTGGAAGAACGGCGCGTGACCTTGACCGCGGGACCCGAAACGCTTGCGGCCCTGCCGCTGCCGAAGGAGAACATCCCCACCAACTTCATCGGGGCGGTGGGCAGCTTCTCGATGACCCTGAGCGCCGGCCCGACGAACGTGGCGACCGGCGACCCCATCACCGTTAAGATCCAAATCTCCGGCCGCGGCGCATTCGACTCGCTCGCCTTGCCGGAGCAGAACGCCTGGCGCGATTTTAAGACCTACCCGCCAACGACGAAGGTGGACACTACGGACCCGCTCGGGCTGCAAGGCACCAAGACTTTCGAACAGGTGGTCGTGCCGCAGAGTGCGGACATCAAAGCGCTGCCGCCCGTCTCCTTCAGCTTTTTTGACCCGGACCGGCAACGCTACTGCACGCTGACGCAGCCGGGCGTGCCACTGGTCGTGCGCCCGGGCGGCTCGGCGCCGGCGCCAACGGTCGTGACTGCCAGCCGGGCCGCGCAAGACCTTCCGCCGCCGACTCAGGACATCGTCCACATCAAACCGCGGTTGGGTGCGCTGGCCCAGATCGGGCCGCCGCTGGTGCAGCGGTCCTGGTTCCTGGCGCTCCAAGCCGTTCCCGTGCTGGCTTGGCTGTCCGCGCTGGCCTGGCGCAAGCGCACCGAAATGCTCGCCAACAATCCGCGCCTGCGCCGGCAACGGCAGGTCGCTCACATCATCCGCAAAGGCCTGATCGAACTGCGGCAGTTTGCCGCCGAGAACAAATCGGACGACTTTTTTGCCACCCTGGTCCGGCTGCTGCAAGAGCAATTGGGCGAGCGCCTCGACCTCCCGGCCTCGGCGATCACCGAAGCCGTTATCGAGGAGCACCTCCGTCCGCGTGGCGTCCCGGAGACGACGCTGGCCCCGCTGCGCGACCTTTTCCAGACCTGCAATCTCGTTCGCTACGCTCCCATGAAATCAAGCCAGGAGTTGGCCGCGGTCATTACCAGGTTCGAGGGCGTGCTGCGCGAACTGCAAGGCTTGAAGCTATGAGGCCGCCTCTGACACTCGCATCAACTTCGCTAGCCTTCCTGGTGTTTCTGTGCCCGCTGCTTTTGCGGGCTGAGATTTCCGCCCCGGGCTTCGAATCCGCCAATAAACTCTACGAAGAAGGCAAATACACCGAGGCGGCCACTGCCTATGCCACTTTGCTCCAGACCGGCCAAACCTCCGCCGCGCTCTATTTCAATCTCGGCAATGCGTTTTTCAAGTCCGGCCAGATCGGGCGCGCTATCGCCGCCTACCGCCTGGCGTCGCAAATCACTCCGCGCGACCCGGATGTGCGCGCCAATCTGCAGTTCGCCCGGAATCAGGCGCAAGGCCCGACCTTGCCTCCCAACCGCTGGCAGCGCTGGCTGGGCCGGCTGACGCTGAACGAGTGGACAGTGTTGGCGGCGGTGGCGGTTTGGCTCTGGCTGCTGCTGCTAACGGTTCGGCAATGGCGGCCGGGACTGCGCGCCAGCCTGAGAGGCTATGTGCCCACCCTGGCCATTGCCGCCGGCCTATTGTGCGCCTGTGCGGCGGCAGCGTTCTACGAGACTCGTCTCACGCGCACGGCGATTGTCATCACCAGCGACGCAGTCGTGCGCCATGGTCCGCTGGCGGAATCCCAAACCGCGTTTACGGCGCACGACGGCGCTGAGTTACGGGTGTTGGATCAAAAGGACGAGTGGCTGGAGGTGAGTGCCGGCCCCCGCCGCATGGGCTGGCTGCGCCGCGATCAGGTGCTCCTGCCGCAGTAGCACGTATGGGTGCGGAAACCGTTCTCGTCACTGGTGCATCGTCCGGCATCGGGCTGGAGCTGGCGCGTTGCTTTGCCGCCGAGGGCTGTCGGCTGGTTCTGGTTGCGCGCAAGGGGATCGTGCTTGAGTCCCTGGCGACGGAATTACGCAAAGGCCACAAAATCCAGGCCCAGATTATCACCGCCGACCTGGCCCAACCGGAAACGCCGAATCGCCTGCTCGCGCACCTGCAAGCGGCGGGCCTCAAGGTGGATGTGCTGGTCAACAACGCCGCTTTCGGCGCGCAAGGGAGGTTTGCCGAGTTGCCCCTCGACCGCCAGCTCGACATGTTGCAGGTCAACATCACGGCTGTCACCCATCTCACGCGGCTGCTTCTGCCCGGCATGATCGAGCGCCGCCGCGGCGGCCTCCTCAATGTCGCCTCGACCGCCGCTTTTCAGCCCGGCCCCGGCATGGCGGTCTATTACGCCACCAAAGCGTTCGTGCTCTCGTTCACCGAAGCGCTGGCGGAGGAGTTGGTGGGCACTGGCCTAACCGTCACCGCCTTATGTCCCGGCCCCACCAAGACGAACTTCGGCGCGGCCGCGGGTGGCCGATTCAAGCCGATCGCCGGCAGGATCAGCATGTCGGCCGAAGCCGTTGCCCGCCTGGGCCATCGTGGTTTCCGCCGGGGAAAGGTCGTTGTCGTCACAGGCTTTCGCAATCAACTCCCGGCGTTTGCCGTTCGGCTCGCGCCCCGCTCATTGGTCCGCAAGGTTGCCAAACACCTCAACGCCTTCCCCAACGAGTCATAAGTCCCCGTGCGGTAACCCTCGAAAGACCTTGCGTCGCGCTGCGCCTATTTCTCCGCCCCTTCCCGGCCGCCGTATTTTTTCCCGGCGGTATCCGCGCGGATGGTTTCGCCTTTGGCAATGAAGAGGGGCACCATAATCTGCAGTCCGGTTTCCAGCATCAGCACCATCAGGCGTTTGAACTCGGATGGCAGAATTGTTTGCATTTTGACCTTCGGCGGCCATGCCGCGAGCAACGGGCGGCACCCGACGTTTCTGAACTCACGCTTTTACCGCGAACCCTCCCCGGCGTCAACCTCGACCAAGCCCGGGATGGGGGCCGATCCAACTGTCCAGCCCTTCACCCCGCTTAAGACAGCAGTTGGGCAATCGCGCGGCGCAGGTCGTTAAACGCGAACGGTTTGTTCAGGATGGCATCAACCGGGTTCTCGGCATTGCCCAACCGTTCTGCGTAGGCGGTTATCATGAGGATGGGTCGTGCCGGGCACAGCTTCTTGACCCTGACCGCGAGTTCGCTCCCTTTCATCCGCGGCATCTCATAATCCGTGATCACCAGGTCGAACTTCCCCTGTGCCACCAAATCGAGCGCCTCTGCGCCGTCGCGGGCTTCCGTGACCGTATGTTCGTCAATCTTCAGCAGCATCTTCAGGGCATCACGCACGGCTGGTTCATCGTCTGCAACCAGTATGCGCTTCCGGCAGATTCTACCCGCTCTCATAATAGCTTCCTAAACACTCGAGGTTCTTGTTATTGCTAGAGCAATAATGCTGCCATTATCGGAAACGAGAAAACCAGCCCAGAGGGTGCATCGGGCAAGTCCCCTGGCCCGGCACTAGCTCCTTCCCGTGCCGGGGCGGGAATCCCTTGCAATAATCCGGCACAAGCTCGATTCTTAAGTGGCATGAACGGGATGAATCCGTCAAAGCCTTGGACAGCGTGGCGGCCTCAGGGATGGCTGGGGCTGTTGCTCCTCGCCTTCTGTTGGCCCTTGAATTGGACCCTGCCAGGCATGCGCACCGCCTATTTGTTCTTCCCCCTCTGGCTGGGATACATCCTGGTCGTGGATGCCCTCGTGCAGGGCCGGACCGGCACTTCGCTCTGGACGCGCTCCCGGCGGGATTTCGCTTTGCTCTTCGTCGCTTCCACGCCGGTATGGTGGCTCTTCGAACTGATCAATCAGCGCACCAACAACTGGGAGTATCTGGGCAGCGACACCTTTACGGCAGTCGAATACTACCTGCTTTGCACGGTCTCCTTTTCCACCGTCATGCCGGCGGTCTTTGAAACGGCGGAATTGGCCTGCAGCTTTCGGTGGATGCAACGTTTCGCCGCGGGCCCGCGCCTGCAACCCACGCCCGCCTTGAACGGCGGCTTGTTCCTCGGCGGGGCGGCTATGCTCGCGCTGGCGCTCGCCTGGCCGAGGCTCTTTTACCCATTCGTCTGGACCTCGCTCGTGTTGATCCTCGAACCGCTCAATTGCTGGCTGGGCCGCCGCCACTTCCTGCAGGACCTCCAGCACGGCGACTGGCGGCCGGTGCTATCGTTGTCGCTGGGCGCGCTCATCTGCGGGTTCTTCTGGGAGATGTGGAATTACTATTCCTATCCGAAATGGATCTATCACACGCCGGGCGCGCAGTTCCTCCACCTCTTCGAGATGCCGCTGCTCGGCTACGGAGGTTACATCCCCTTCGCGCTCGAACTGTGCGCACTGAAAAACCTTCTCTGGCCCCGCTCGGCAGGGCTGCGGTTTTGACACCATCCAAAGTCCAGGCCCAGTAATAGAGTCGGAGGCATACCGGTGTAGTGGGCGTCGAGCCAGTGGGGGCTGCGTGCGGAGTCAGGGCCGGCCTGGAGTTGGGGGGTAGTGGAGCGTGAGTTCTGGCAGAATCTTGTTTGCGAGCCCTCGGCTTATGTATTGGGGGATTTCGGCGTGGGCGGGGTTCCAGTCCACGGGCCTTGGCTCGACCGTCAGCGCGACTTGGGGACTGGACGCGGTCATCCATCTCCCGTCCCAGGGCAGCACGTCTGCCGCCGGGTTCGCCTGCTTGGCTTTCCGTATGCGGTCCACCAGGGTTCTAAGGACGGCGGGTTTACACAGTCTGGAATTGGAGTTCGCGCGGATTGAGCGTGGGGGCGCGCTTGGACAGGAACAGAATCTCAACGCCGACCACCTGGTTCTGGTCGTTGAAATCCAGCACCACGCCGGGCGACACCTCTTGGGACTCTACAATGGCGGAGTCGTCCAGACGCAAATAAAGGGCGTCGGTTTCGCGATCCACTTTCAATCTCATAACTTGCCTTTCATCATGCGGTCAAAATATACACTCACCACGCGTTCGGGAACAGCTTGTTTGTTCACTACCACCCGCAGCACTCGGTCGCCATGCTCCGGGATTCTGACAAACCGGCTTTCCAGCGCTGGGTCGGTGGCACTCGGTTCCGTCAAGGCTGGCCTCATCAACGCGCGCTCCATCCATTCCACGGGGATATTCCGCTCGGCCACGACATTCCTCGAATGTTGGGTCAGTTGGTAATTCATTGCCAGGCATCCTCCAGGATTTTGATGTCTTCCGGGGTGAGGCCGTAGAGGCGATAGACGCGGTCGTCGATCTCCCGCTCCTGGGCTGATACGTCCGCCGCCGGGTTCGCCTGGTTGGCTTTCAGGATGCCTGAGTTGCTCGCTGCACCTGCCATAAGTGGAGGGGATTCTGCACGAAATTGCGGGAACTTTCAAATAGTTTGATTGCCTGCGGGCTGGCGGCTCGGTCAGGGCGCCCCTGTTGCTGCGCCGACGCTGCGATCAGGAACGGCTCGAAGTCCAACCGTTGCATGGCCCTCAGCTTCTGCTAGTCTCCGTTTATGGCTTTTGATTCCTTTGGCGGTTTTCTAAGACAGCTCGAGTTAGCGGGCGAACTCAAACGCATCGTGCAGCCTTTAGCCACCGAGCTGGAAATCACTGAAATCGCCGACCGCGAAATGAAAAAGCCTCAGGGCGGTCAGGCCCTGCTGATCGAAAAGCCGACCGTAAACGGGGCAATCTCCCCATTCCCGCTTGCCATCAACACGTTCGGCTCGTACAAGCGCATGGCCATGAGCCTGGGCGCCAACTCGATTGACGAAGTGGCCGCCGAGTTGGGCGCGTTGCTCAAAGCCAAGCCGCCGGCAAGCTTCAAGGAAACCATCCGCCTGCTGGGCACCGCCCTTGACCTGCGCCACACAAAGCCTAAGCTCCTCAACACCGGCCCCTGCAAAGAGGTCGTGCACAAGTTCGACGCCCCCGCCACCCGCACCGAGCCATGGCCGCCCGCGCCCGACATCACCTCGCTTCGGACTTCGGACTTCGGACTTCGGACTTCCGCCCGGCCCCCCACCCTCCTTGACCTCCCCATCCAGAAATGCTGGCCGCTCGACGGCGGACGCTTCATCACCCTCCCGTGCGTCGTGACCAAAGACCCCGACACTGGCGAACGGAATGTCGGCATGTACCGCATGCAGATCTATGACGACCGCACCACCGGCCTGCATTGGCAATTGCAGAAGGTCGGCGCGCGGCATGGCCGGCGTTACTATGAAACCGGCACGCGGATGCCCGTGGCGGTCTTCCTCGGGGGTGATCCCGCATTCACCTTCGCCGCCACCGCGCCGCTGCCGGATGGCCTCGACGAGTTTGTGCTCGCCGGTTACCTCCGCCGGCAGTCGCTCGAACTCGTCAAGTGCGAGACCAGCGACCTGGAGGTGCCGGCCAACGCGGACATCGTCATCGAAGGCTTCGTGGACCCCAAAGAACCGTTGCGCGAGGAAGGCCCTTTTGGCGATCACACGGGCTATTATTCGTTGCCCGACGGCTACCCCGTCTTCCACATCACCGCCATTACTCACCGGAAGAACGCCGTTTATCCGGCGACGATTGTGGGCGTGCCGCCGATGGAAGATTTCTATCTCGGCAGCGCGTCGGTGAAGCTATTCTTGCCGGTTTTCAAGATGACTTTCCCGGAGCTGGTGGACATCGCGCTGCCGGCCGAGGGTGTTTTTCACAACCTCGTCTTCGTGAGCATCCGGAAGACCTACCCCATGCAGGCCTACAAAATCATGCATGGGCTCTGGGGCATGGGCCAGATGATGTTCTCCAAGTTCATCGTGGTCGTGGACGACGACGTGGACGTGCACAACACCAGCGAAGTCCTGTTCCGGCTTTGCGCCAACACCGACCCGCAGCGCGACGCCCTGTTCACTCGCGGCCCTGCGGATGTGCTCGACCACGCCACGACCGAATTCGCCGTCGGCACCAAGCTCGGCATTGACGCCACCCGCAAGCTGCCGGGCGAAGGTTTCAAGCGTCCCTGGCCGCCGCTGATCCGCATGAGCCCGCAGGTCTGCGAGAAGGTTGACTTGCTGGTGGGTGGAACATAGACTCTGGCTGACCGTGTGTATTGGGGCGCACCCCGTTTGGTGCGCCTTTTTTAACCCATCACCGACGAGCACTAGCATGGGCCGGTCTTATTGGTTTGAATGTCCCAAGTGCGCTTACCGCGCCGACGTTTCCGGCCGCGCGGACCGGGGGGTGAGTTTCTGCGTCCAAACCATCCTTTGCCGCGATTGCAAAGAGCTGTTCGACGCCGTCAGCCAAGTAAAAGTTCCCGATCAACCCCTGGCTCAGGGACTTCTTGCAGGGTTGCGGCCGGCCAAATCTTCAAACCTGTTCCGCAGCTTGAAGGTCGCGCCCAGCTTTCAATCCGTTCTGAACCGTCTGCCGCCCTCCGGAGTTAAACGGTTCCGCTGGCTCGCGTTCAAGGTCCAATGTCCGGCATTCCCCTGGCACCGAATCGAAAACTGGAATGCGCCGGACCGATGCCCCAAGTGCGGCACTTGCCTCGAGCAGAGCGTGTTGCCGTTTCGGATTTGGGATTGAGCTCGGCGGTTCAGCCAAGCCGCCCGCGTTTAGCACGAACCAGGCTCGCCTCGCTGGGCATAATAGACGACGGCGGGAGGGAGGTTCAGCAACACCGGAATGGTGCGGAGGCTGGGGAACCTTGCCCGGATCTTCTTCCGGTCCAGCAATGAATACTGGAATTGGATGTACATCCCGTCCTCTGCCAGCGTGCGGCTGATCTTGTCCACCAGCGCGCCCACCCGTTCTCGGTCCAGGTTGCCCAAAGGAATGCCGGAAACCACATAATCCGCCTTGTCCATTCTTCTTCGGGCCCGTTCCGAAAGCAGGTGTTCGGCGGAATCCGACATCACTTTAACTCGGCCGTTGATGCCGGCCGTCCGAAGGTTCTCGCGCGTGGCTTGCGCCAGGACCGGATTGATTTCACAGGCCAGGATTCGGGCGCGCGGGCATTTGGCCGCCAGCCGCAGCGTCAGGGCGCCGTTGCCGGCTCCCAACTCAATAACCTGCCCCTCGTAGGTTTCCGGAACCGGGGCAATCATCTTCTCAATGAGAAACCCCTGAGAGGGCACAATCGCCCCGGTTTGTCTGAACTTCACCAGCCCGGCGCACATGAAGTGCAGGTAACTTGCCAAAGCATTACTCATAGCGATTCGGTCCTGATCCAATCCTGGTTTGGGCATCGTGTCCCGGGGACGCGAAGCTCCCGCATTACTTCCCGCTTCCGGCTTAATCCGGAAGCGGCCATTGGTTGCCTTCTGTGCTTCCGCTCGCCCGTGGGGGCGAGCAGCAACGGGCAGGAATCATAGCACGCCCGCACCTGATACTTCAACAGATAATTTCAGGAATTTCAGCAACCTAAACAAGGGAAAGTCCTTGCTCACGCCAACGGGCTCTTGTTCAATCCCACAACCCGAAAAGGTATGGACAACATGAATACGCTCGCCCAGCCATCTGCCTGCTCTGGTTTTCGCTCCACTGCAAGCCTCCGCAGGCGGCGGCCGGTTGGCGGACTTCTGGCGCTGGTCTGCGTGGCCGCGCTGCTGCAGGCCAGAACGCTCGGGCGAACGGCGGATAGACAGATGTTACAGGGCCATCTGCCGGCGGCGGTGGGGCGCCTGCCGGCC
>Ga0182021_10005226_pt1 | contig 15336 bp, 14 predicted proteins | sample 612E3MmetaG_FD_120493 | JGI IMG/M metagenome (GOLD analysis project Ga0182021, IMG submission 120493) | Permafrost microbial communities from Stordalen Mire, Sweden - 612E3M metaG (Illumina Assembly) | ecosystem: Environmental > Terrestrial > Soil > Wetlands > Permafrost | place: Sweden... | reverse complement strand
CCTGACATATATAAGAGATGAAGGCTTAGCGGCAAATTCCATGAACCGTTCTCTGGCCTCGTTGAGAGGATTCTATAAGTATCTGCTTCGGGAAAAGATAATAACACAGAATCCGCTGGCCAATATTGAAATGGCAAAGGTCTGGATGAAACTACCGGAAACAATTAGTAAAGAGGAAATGAAATCAATTTTGGTTCAGCCGGGCACTCAGTCGGTCGCTGCTATCCGTAACACAGCCATGTTGGAACTTTTATACGCTACAGGAATCCGCGTTTCAGAATTGATTAATCTGACGATGAACAGCATCAACTGGCAGGTCGGCTTTTTAATTGTAATGGGGAAGGGCAGTAAAGAAAGGATTGTTCCAATCGGGAAAATAGCTTACGATTATACCAGACGTTATGTTGATGAGGTCAGGCCTAAATTGATGCAGAAAAAAAGTACGGATGTGTTATTTTTGAGCCGCTTTGGAAAAAAGTTTACCCGGCAAGGTTTCTGGAAGATAGTTGTCGGTTACGCCCGACAAGCAGGCCTGCAAAAGAAGGTTTATCCGCACACGTTTCGCCATTCTTTTGCTTCACATCTTCTGGAAGGCGGCGCCGATTTGCGTTCGGTGCAGGTAATGCTGGGACATTCTGATATTTCAACAACTCAGATTTACACACATGTAACACGCGAAAGACTGAGAGAGGTTCATCAGAAATATCATCCACGGGGATAATTAAAAAGGTTGCTTATGACTTAAGAGCAGTTAGAATTTATTTAAAGAGGTAATTAATGATTAATCGACGCATAAATGACCAGGAACAGAGAGGGAAACTTTTTTCCGTAAAAAATATATCGATTGTAGTTGCTGTCGTTATTTTAATATTTGTAACTTTAGTAATTTTTTATCAGCAATTATTTTCTTCTCTTGTTGTTAAGGCGTCAAGAATAAAAAATACTTTTTCCTATTATGTATTTAAAGAAATGCCCCACTTTTATTATCTGGAAATGGAGAAAAACGGTAAGGATATCCGTGTCGGCAAAAAAGATGCACTGGAAGTGACTTACAGGGATGAATTCGTGGTCAAGTCTGTGGTGAGTGACGATCTATCTGGCAAATACACATATGTGAGGTTTGAAGGATTTAGTAAAAGAGATAACGATATGGGCGTTTTGTTGAAAGGCATTGATTTCGTCAATAAAATGATTAAACAGGGCGCTTTTATCGATAAATCAGGAGTTGTATCCGATTATAAAATAGCGGTGTATTATCAAAACGAAAAAATAGATTCTGTTTTGCTGAAGATCGTAATTACGCCTCAAGACTGGTTTCGGTTTGCTAAAGATTCTTCCAATGTTCAAGAACAGATTGAATATTTGAAAAAAGCCATATCACTAAATAATAACGATTTCAGTGTACGCAAGATTCTTGCCGGTGTTTACTCGCGGCAGAACAGAATGGATGAAGCAATCAAGCTATATAAGGAAGTATTGAACATTAAACCGGATGACACAGTGGCTATGCTGGAATTGGCAAAAAGCTATATAAAGAAAAAGGAGTTCGATGATGCTATTAAAATATCAAAAGAGATTATTAAAATAAATCCCAAAAAAACAGAAGCTTATCTGGGGCTTGGTGTTTCTCTGGAGGAAAAAGGATTATGGTCTCAAGCGGCCCAGAATTATCGAGAAGCAGTGCGACTTGAACCTGATAATTATCAGGCAAGATTCAAACTGGGAGAAGCTTATAAAAATAGTAAAATGATGAATTCTGCCATCGAAGAATATAAATATATCGCCGATCATTCGAAAGAAACGGAGCAGGCACTTTTTGCTCTTGGTGATATTTATTTAAAAATCAAAAAATTTGAAGAAGCTGTCAAATGTTATAAGGAAATCTTAAAGAAGCACCCCAATAACCCAGTTGCTTATGCTAATCTGGCCGCGGCTTATGCCGGAAGCGGCAAATCGCAAGAAGAACTGACTAGTCTGAAGAGAGCAGTTTCGCTAAATCCTAAAGAACCGACCATACGATTTAATCTGGCTGCAGTTTATGAAAGAAAAAAAATGTCTGCCGAGGCCGTAAGAGAATACGAGAACGTTTTGAAAATTAATCCTAATGATGCTGATGCAATAGAGCGCCTTGCCGATCTTGCTCTTAAAAATAAACAATATAGTCAGGCTGTAAAATATTATGAAAAGTTAAAAATAAAATTGACGCGAAAAGCATCAGTTTACGCCGGTCTTGGTTTTGCCTATGGAGAACTTAAAAAATATAACTTATCTGCTGAAAATTATGAGAAGGCTGTCAAATTGGGCGTTAAAGATCCGATTTTGCGTCACAACTTGGCAGATACATACGAGAAACTTGGAATGAGAAAAAAGGCGATTGCTGTGTATGAAAAAATATCTCCACAGACCAAAGAAGTACTGAGTAATCTTGCCGATCTCTATCTAAAGGAAAAGAATTATCAAAAGGCTATCAGTAATTATCAAAAACTGGCTAAGTTAGAACCAAAGAAGGCAGGTTCTTTCGCCAATTTAGGTTACGCTTATGCCGCTTCCGGTAATTTGGATTTGGCCATCAAGAATTACACGATAGCGTTGAAATTCGATAGAGATGATGCTGATATTTATGATAACCTGGGAGAAGCATACGAGAAAAAAGGCCTTTATAAACAAGCGCTGGAAACATACAAAAAAGCATATGCTCTTAATCCGGAATCGGCAAAAGCCGCTAAAAGAATACCCAGATTGAACATTAAATTTTTGCAGGAAAAAAAACAGCAAAAAACAGGGAGTGAAGAAGAATGAAAAAAATCAGAATAGGTGATTTTGTTGTCGGAGATAATAAAAAATTTATCTTGATTGCCGGACCCTGCGTTTTGGAGAATGAGAAAACGGCAATAGACACCGCGCTGTATTTGAAAAAACTAACGGCAAAACTGAAAATACCCTTTATTTTTAAGGCTTCTTATGACAAGGCCAACAGAACTTCGATAAAATCATACCGCGGCCCCGGAGCCAAAAAAGGTCTGGCCATTTTAAAGAGAATAAAAGATAAACTGGATATACCGATACTTTCCGATGTTCACCGGTTCGAGGAAATTGACGAAGCGGCGAAGATATTGGATGTTATTCAAGTGCCGGCATTTCTGTGCCGTCAGACTGATTTTATCACCGAAATCGCAAGAAAAGCCTCTATCATAAATGTAAAAAAAGGGCAGTTTCTAGCTCCCTGGGATGTTGCCAATATAATAGAAAAAGCTAAGTTGGCCGGTAATGATAACTTAATGATTACGGAAAGAGGAGCGACATTTGGCTATAATAATCTTGTCTTTGATGTTCGTTCTTTACCAATTATGAGAGGAATGGGTTATCCGGTAATTTTTGATGCTACTCATTCAGTGCAATTACCCGGGGGTGAGGGAACTTCCTCGGGAGGTCAGAGGGATATGGTAAAGTATCTGACGCGAGCAGCCGTGGCAGCGGGCGTTGACGGAATATTTTTCGAAGTTCATCGTAATCCCGAAAAAGCACTATGCGACGGCGCAAATTCTTTGTATCTGGATTCGCTGGAAGAACTTCTTGTAACGCTTATTAAAATTGACTCTCTGGTAAAAGCACCATCGAGCGAAAGAACAAAGTAAAGTAAACAAATTCGAAAAGGACAGAATTAATAATGAAAAAAAATATCAAAGATAAACTCAAGAAGATAAAATTACTTATTATGGATGTTGATGGTGTCATGACGGACGGACGGATAATCATGGATGATGAAGGACGTGAAATAAAAAATTTTAATGTGCGCGATGGACATGGGTTGAAATTAATTCAGCGATATGGAATGAAGGTTGCAATACTTACAGGTCGTCAATCGAAAGTTGTCGAACATAGGGCGAAAGATCTGGAGATAAAGGATGTCTATCAAAAAGTTTATAACAAAAAAGAGGTTTTTGATAAAATTTTGAAAAAGCACAAATTATCAGCCAATGACGCAGCTTTTATTGGAGATGATATAGTTGATATACCAGTTTTGAGGAGAGTTGGCTTTTCGGTGGCAGTGGCCGATGCAGCTGATGTAGTAAAAAAATCAGTTGATTATGTGACCAAAAATAGAGGTGGACACGGCGCGATAAGAGAGGTTTGTGAAATGATTTTGCAGGCTCAGGACAAATGGAGGGAAATTGCTGCCAAATATGAGCTTGACTAGCATATAACAAGACACAATCAGATTATTTCCTCAAATTTTCCCTATTTGTCATCCTTATTTCTTTACACGTGACATCCTGAGTGATATAATCAAAAGCAAGAATAATGCCAACAGCAGGATGTCCCGACTTGAGATGAAATTAACTAGAAAAACAATCATTATATCTTCAATAGCAATAGTATCTTTGTTGCTCCTTGTTGTAATTCTGGTCATAGTCAGGGTCAGCGCAAATAAGCCAAAAACTTTACTAAAAGCTTTAGAAAATAGTGTTGATCTGCAAATAAAAGGTTTCGTCTATACCGATGTCGGTAAAGCTAAAGCCAAGTGGGAAGTGAAAGCCGAAACAGCCACATATGATAAAAAACAAAACCTCGCTGTTTTAGAACGGGTTAAGATAAAGTTAATAACTTCCGATGGTAAAGTTTTCACAATGAACGCAGATAAAGGCAGTATAATGACTGATAAAAAGACCATTGAAATTAATGGTAACGTTGTTATTACATCGGATGATGGAGATAGATTTTCTACCGATTACATTAAATATGACGATGCTGAGAAAAAATTTTATACGGAAGCGCCGGTTACTATGAAAAACAAACAAATGAAAATAACGGGAAAGGGATTAGTCATCTACATGAATAAAGGGGAATTGAATATTCCCTCCATGGTTAAGGCAATAATAAATTAATTGAGAGATTAAATGATTAATAAAATATATTATGTATTGATCCTGACGTTTTTTTTGCTTTTAAGTTTTAAGGTGCATGCTGACAATAATTTCTTAGGAAAACTATCAGATAAACCAATGGAAATTACTTCCGACAGAATGGAGGTTTTTAAGGATAAAAAACTTGTTGTGTTTTCTGGGAAAGCCAAAGTCATGCAGGGTAATAGCGTGCTGAAATCGGATAAGCTGTTTCTATATTATAAAATTGAATCTGATAATAAGAGTAAAATCGGAATAATAAAGACCGATAAAATCGGTGAACTGGAAAGAATAGAAGCAAAAGGGAATGTTTATTTAAACCAAGAAGATAGAATAGCAACGGGAGATGAAGCAATATATTACCGGGATAGTAATAAAGTCATAATGATCGGTAATGCTACTCTGAAAGATGGTAAAAACTTTATAAAAGGAGACAGGGTGATAGTCTTTCTTAATGAAAATCGAGGAATAGTGGAAGGTAATACCCAAAAGCAGGCCAAAGCAATAATTTACCCTAATGATATAAAAAAAACAGGAACAAAACAAGACAGGAGTTTGACGCCGTAAAACTATGAGTGATTTGTTGGCAAGAGGTTTAACCAAAATTTATAACAAGAGAAAAGTGGTAAATCAGATTGATTTGTCAATTTCGCCGGGCGAAGTTGTCGGTTTGCTTGGTCCCAATGGAGCGGGAAAAACGACAACTTTTTATATGATAGTTGGTCTTGTCAAACCGGACGAAGGAGAAATTTTTCTCGACGGTGAAAATATTACCGGATTTCCTATGTATTTAAGGGCGCGCAAGGGTTTGAATTATTTACCGCAGGAACCTTCAATTTTCCGCAAGCTTACTGTTGAAGAAAATATTCTCGCAATTCTCGAAACTCTTGATTTACAGGAGGAAGAAAAAAAAGAACGGCTGAGAGAACTTCTTTGCGAACTTGATCTTACATCGTTGGCTAAAAATTACGCTTATTCACTTTCCGGCGGAGAAAGAAGAAGAGTTGAAATTACCCGGGCTCTGGTTACTTCTCCCAAATACATTCTCTTGGACGAACCATTTGCCGGCATTGATCCGCTTGCCGTAGCCGATATTCAGAAAATAATCGAAAAGCTAAAGTTCAAAGATATAGGTATAATTATTTCCGATCATAATGTGCGGGAGACTCTTTCCTGCTGTGATCGGGCTTATATTGTCAATGAAGGGACGATACTCGTTGAAGGAGCTCCGGATAAGATCGCTCAAAGCGAGCTGGCTCGAAAATTTTACTTCGGCGATTCTTTTAATTTATAAAAATATTTATGATAGATGATTTATTATTATGGCTTTTGAGTTAAAACAGTACTTAAAACTTTCCCAGCAGTTGATCATGACCCCCCAGCTGCAACAGGCTATAAAGTTGTTGCAGTTATCGCGTCAGGAGCTTGTTGAGGCAATCAATCAGGAGATGGAAGAAAATCCTTTACTGGAAGAAGTTTCCCCGGATGAAGGAAATGATGAAGAAGTTCATGTGGAAATCGAGGAAGATATTCGACCTGTTGAACGTGAAGATATAAAGGAGATCGAACGGGCAGAAGAACTAATTCCTGAAGGAGATAACCGTGAAGAGTTTGATTGGACTAATTATCTGGAGGATTATGGTCCGGTAGGAGTGACTTATGGTAGAAAAGACGGTGAAGAAATTACATGGGACAATGTTCTTACCGAAGGCCAGTCGCTCACGAAGCATTTGACATGGCAGATGACACTGTCATCTTTTTCGGAAGATGAAGAAAGAGTCTGCAATCAGATTATCGGCAATCTAGATCAAAACGGTTATTTATGCGCAACCGTACCGGAAATCGCTCAACTGGAAAATGTCAGCGAAAAATTTGTGGAAGATGTCCTTAATAAAGTTCAGGAATTCGATCCTCCGGGTATTGCAGCCCGTAATTTACAGGAATGTCTTCTGATTCAAGCGAGAATGCTGGGCGTAAAAAATAAGATTATTGAAATTATCATAAAAGAATTTCTTAAAGACCTAGAATTAAAAAATTATGTTCATATCGCTCACAAATTAAAAGTTTCCTTAAGGGAAGTGGAAATAGCGGTTTTACTGATCAACAGAATGAATCCAAAACCAGGAAGTGTTTATTCCGAAGAGAAGATTCAGCCGATTATCCCTGATGTTTATATTGTCAAATCAGGAGACGAATATAAAATAATTCTTAATGATGACGGTTTACCGCGTCTGCGCATAAGTAATTTCTACCGTGAGATTATGGCTGGTCTTTCCGGTCATAGTCATAATGATACAGAAAACGGCAAGAAGTATATCAAGGATAAAGTTCAATCGGCTACCTGGCTTATTAAGAGCATACAACAAAGGCAAAATACAATATATAAAGTAGCTGAAAGTATCGTCAAATTTCAAAAAGACTTTTTTGACAGAGGGATTGATTGCCTCAAGCCGCTGGTTTTGCGCGATATTGCAAATGATATTAATATGCATGAGTCAACAATCAGTAGGGTGGTCAATAATAAATACATGCATTCTCCTCAGGGGATTTTTGAGATGAAATATTTTTTCGGCAGTTCCATTAAAAGAACGTCCGATGGTACAATAGCATCAAAAAGAGTTAAGGAAGAAATTAAGCAGATAATCAGTTCAGAACCACATCGAAAACCTTACAGTGATTGCGAGATTGTTGATATGCTTAAGGCCAAAGGAATAAATATAGCTCGTCGCACTGTCGCCAAGTACAGGGAAATGATGGGAATTCTTCCTTCTTCTAAGAGAAAGAAATATTTTTAATCTGTATTTTCAAGAGATGGCATGGAGGATGTAAAATTTTGGTTGACATTTGTTTTTACATAAATATATGACGAGCCTCTTTAGTATTGCCAGCTCAATAAAAGATTAAAAAGTTAATTTCATGCAGATTAATTTAATTAAGGAGGAACGATTATGAAAATTTCGGTAACTTTTAGAAACGGTGAAGGTGAAAGCTGGCAAAAAAATTACGCCGAAGAAAAAATGCAGAAACTTAAAAAATATCTAGATACCCCTGCCGAAGCTCATATTATTGTTTCAATGGAAAAATTCAGAAATGCCGCAGAAATTAATTTAAGTTCCAATGGATGGAATATAAACGCCAAAGAAGAAGCCAAAGACATGCGGATAGCTTTTGACAGGTGTGTGGATAAAATTGAAAAGCAATTAAAGAAACAGAGAGAAAAAATACGTGAGCATAAACCCAAAAGTATCAGACGTGTCCAGGAAAAATCATCCACAATGGAGGAAGTTGATGAAGCAACCAATAGTAAAGTTACTGAGACACGCAGGATAATATTGAAACCCATGTCATTTGATGAAGCCGTAATGGAATTGGAAGAAAATAACGATCGCTTTATTATTTACCGGGATTCTTCATCTGAAAATGTTAGCCTGATATATCGTCGTGATGATGGTAAGTACACTCTTATAGAAACAAATTAGGTGATAAGATTTTTATTGTCGCGGAGTGGAAGGATAAATTGCTTTTTAGAATTGAAACGCGGTTTAATAAATGCAGTTGAATCAAATTCTTAAGATAGAATTTATTAATGCCAATTTATTGGCTAAAAACAAGGATGAAGCGCTAGAGGAGTTAGTTAATACGATTATCAGAGGCGGTCTGAAACTTAACAGTTCTTCTATTATTGATATTTTAAAACAGAGGGAAAGCTTGGGTTCAACAGGAATTGGAGATGGAGTTGCAATTCCTCACGGGAAAATATCAGATATTAATGATATAGTAGTCGCATTCGGACGCAGCGATGAAGGAATTGTATATGATTCTCTTGATGGCAAACCGGTTCATCTTTTCTTTCTGCTTCTGGCACCGGAAAACTCCGCCGGACAGCATTTAAAAATACTGGCCAAAATATCCAAGATGCTAAAAGATGCCAACTTTCGCAAAAAACTTTTGAAAGCAGGATCGCAAAGTGAATTATATGAAATTATTATAGAGCAGGAAAATATTTGTGTTGTTTGAATTTTAAACAACATAAAAGAGAAAAACATTTTATATCTCAAGCCTCAGCCGCATAATTATAATTAATTACTGCGGCTTTTTATCTATTGAATTATATTAAATATGTGATAAAAGCGACGGACAAGGGTGAGGAGATAATGAAAAATCTGCGAGTGGTAATTATAACCGGACTTTCCGGTTCCGGGAAAAGTACAGCACTCAGGGCGCTGGAAGATATCGGTTTCTTCTGCGTAGATAATCTGCCGGTAATTTTACTTCCAAAGTTTCTTTCCATAATCATTTCTTCTTCACCGGAAATTAAGCAAGTGGCTTTGGTTATGGACTTAAGAGAAAGGAGCTTTTTGGATAAGTACGGTCGGATTTTTGACGGGCTTAAAAAGAAAGGATATAGAATAGAAATTCTTTTTCTTGAATCCAGCGATGAATCTCTTTTGCATCGTTTCAGTGAAACCAGACGCGCTCATCCTCTTTCTGAAAGAGGAATGATCATGGAAGGCATTCTGCTGGAAAGAGAAAAATTGTCATCATTAAAAAAAATGGCAGATAAAATTATTGACACAACTTCAGTTAACGTTCATCAATTAAAAGATCTCATACAACGTCATCTTTCTCCTTCTTCAAGAAATAAAAAAATGGTTATTAATGTAACTTCTTTCGGTTATCGTTATGGATTACCCGTGGAGGCAGATCTTGTTTTCGATGTAAGATTTCTACCCAATCCTTATTTTGTTGAAAATTTAAAAGATTATGATGGCAATAATAACAATGTGAGAAACTACGTCTTAAAGAATAAGGAAAGTAAGGAATTTTTAAAGAAAACCCTTGATTTGATGAATTTATTGATTCCTCTGTATGAAAAAGAAGGAAAAGTGCGTCTGAATATCGCTATGGGCTGCACAGGAGGCAGACATCGTTCCGTTGTTATGGCAAATAAAATAAGCTCTTTTTTTTCCTCGATGAAGTATTTAGTAAATTTAAATCATCGCGACATTGATAAATAAGAATTAACAAAAGATTTTATAATCTTATTTTTGAATTTTTGCTATTTAGTTATATTATCTTTAATCCAATGCGGATCCCACCACTCCTTAGGATCGACGAATTGTCCGCCTACTATGATGCTGAAATGTAAATGATCTCCCCCCGCCAGGCCGGACATCCCGGAAATTCCTATTTTTTCGCCTTTTGCCACATTTTTGCCGACGGTGGTATCGATGGAAGATAAATGTCCATAAAGAGTGAATAGTCCCAAGCCATGGTCAATAATAACAGCATTGCCGTAAATACCCAGAGCGCCGGTAAAGACAACAATGCCTTTGTTAGCCGCTTCAATGGCACTGCGGGCATTTGATGCCAGATCAACGCCGGTGTGAATAGATTCACCGACAATTTTTCCGTTATACACGTAACTCCTTTTGTCCCCGAAAAGAGCCATGGGAGCTGCATCTTTCATTCGAAGAAAAGTTCCTTCCCATAGTTCTTTAGATGAGGATTTCTGACAGATTTTCTGTATAGTCAAAAGACTGTCATTGCGCATTTGAGAATTTACATAAGTAAAAACTTCCAGAGGAGTTTTTCCATGCAGTGATGGAACCATAGCCTGGAATTCCGGCATTTTTTGCTGTAGGAAAATTTCGCTGAGATTCATTTTATCCGAACGAAACTTCTTTTCCTTAATAACACAGGGTATCGTCATGTTTGTTTCATTACCAGCTTCATCGCGGGCAAAGACCATTATTCTGGTTGCTGTTTTGTTTGCATTCATCGGCAAAGCGAAGTAAGTAATGTAAGAGGGTTTATTGTCAATCAATATGGAATGAGCGGGAGACAAGTAATCGTTAATAGAAACCCCCGTGGAAGAAAGAGCTTTGGACGGCTGGTAGGCGACAAAACCGGTTCCGCCCTGATTTATGTAATTTATATTTTTCAGGAGATTAATCTGAGGTGGCACGGTGTCGATTTTTATTGCCTGCGATAATACCGCCTGATTTTTTAAAAGGGAATAATCTGTCGCTGTGACTTTGAGTGTAGCCGGGCCGTCATGAAGTCTCAATTCTCCGGCGTTGATCGTTAGCGGTAGTGTTTCCTGTAACTTTCCTTTTGGGGAGATCTTTTTGTCGGCTAGAATCTGGCCTTTATTGTCCTGAATTATTTCCACAGTTATTCGAGAAAGGCCGCTTTTGGAATCGGAAAAATTAATACCGATTGTTTTTTGTCTGCCGATAGCCTTAACTTCCTGATCAAATTTAATTAAGGGTTTTCCTATTTCAATATAATCGCCGAAAAAAAACCAACTCAAAGCAGCAATGACTAAAAAGGCGATTAAAATCTTGTAATCAAAACGGAACCATTTCATAATAATCTCCTAAGGTTGTAAAATGCTCGGGACTGCGCGGCTTATAATAACTTTTATATACTTTTGCAAGGGAAATTAATGAGACTCGCTGACTATAGGAAGCGTCAGTCGAATTATCCCACGTGCGAAGCTAAGTGGGACTATTTTCTTAAAACATTATCAAAACAGCAATAACAATTATGCCTTGATATTGTTATAAAGCGCTGTTATATTTCCTAATAATAGTTGCTGTTCAAGCGACTATTATCATTAAATTCAGTCAAAAATATTAGTGAAAGTTGAAAAATATGCTTAAAAACAAAAAGATAGTTCTCGGTATTACCGGAGGCATTGCCGCCTATAAAGCGGCTGAGTTGACTCGCGCTCTCATTAAAGAAGGCGCGAATGTAAAAGTAATCATGACCGAAAGCGCCAAGAAATTCATTACTCCTTTGACGATGCAGACTCTTTCACAAAACCAGGTTTATACTGATATGTTTGTGTCTGCTGATGAATATGATATGGCGCACATTACACTTGCTGAATTTGCCGACGCTTTTGTAATAGCACCCGCGACTGCAAATATAATCGGTAAGATTGCTTCCGGTATCGGTGATGATCTTCTTTCAACAACGATTATGGCTCAAGATAAACCCACTCTGATTTGTCCGGCGATGAACGATAAAATGCTTTCCAATTCAATTGTTCAGGAAAATATTAATAAACTGAAAAAAATCGGCTATGTTGTGATGGAAAGCGCGGAGGGCGAACTCGCCTGCAAAACAACTGGGAAAGGGCGCTTACCCGAAATACCGGCAATTATGGAAGAAATAAAATTGCTTCTTGCCCTCAAGGATTTTAAAGGCGTTAAAGTTCTGATTACAGCCGGACCTACCGAGGAACCGTTAGATCCGGTGCGTTTTATTACCAATTTATCGTCAGGTAAAATGGGTTACGCTCTGGCTTCCGAGGCACACAGAAGAGGAGCAAATGTTATTTTGATCAGTGGTCCCACAACACTTCCTTTACCGCCGGCGGAAAAGATTATCAAAGTGCGCACGGCAAGAGAAATGTATAAAGCAGTTTTAAATAATTATAAAAAAACCGACGTCATCATTAAAGCCGCAGCTGTAGCCGATTATCGTCCCAAAGTGTTGGCACAAGAAAAAATTAAAGAAAATGGGAAAAAGATTTCTTTAGAATTGGAAAAAAATCCTGACATAATCTCGGAGGTAGGAAAAAACAAGGGCAGGCGTATATTGGTGGGTTTCGCGATGGAAACGCAGAATTTATTGGCCAATGCCAGAGAAAAACTCAAGAAAAAGAATATGGATTTAATTGTCGCCAACAACTTGCGTGAAGAAGGCGCTGGTTTTCGCACAGACACAAATATAATAACGATAATTGACCGAGCAGGCAAAACGGAGTCATTGGGTAAAATGACAAAAATCGAAGCCGCCGGGGCAATTCTTGATCGCGTAAAAAAAATAGCAGACGGGAAGGGTAGAAGCAAAAGATAATGGATGAAATTACTTCGGACATGTCAAGCAATGAGTTGCAGACAGAATTACTTAAAGTAGTTAAGGCGCTCAAAGGACAAGTGATTAACAGAGACAGTTTATCCGTGGGGATTGATTGGAAGAAATCTGCTGGAAAAACAGTTTCTCAAGTTCAAACTTGTAATAAAACCAAAGATGAAATGTTAAAAACAGTACAACGGGAAATGGCGGATTGCCAGCTATGTCCTCTTGGAAAAACAAGAAAAAATCTTGTCTTCGGCGTTGGCAATCCCGAAGCGCGTATCGTCTTTGTCGGGGAAGCTCCCGGCGCTGATGAAGATGAGCAGGGCCTGCCTTTTGTGGGACGTGCCGGACAGCTTTTAACTGATATTATTGTCAAGGGAATGAAGATTCAGAGAAAAGATGTTTACATCTGTAATATTCTCAAATGCCGTCCACCTGGAAACCGCAATCCCCAGCCGGATGAAATAAGCCATTGCGAACCTTTCTTAAAAAAACAATTGCAAATAATATCTCCGGAAATAATCTGCGCTTTGGGAACTTTTGCCGCGAAAACTCTTTTAAAGACTGATATACCAATATCCGCGTTACGCGGACATTTTCATTTATATGAGGGAATAAAATTGATGCCGACATATCATCCGGCATATCTTTTGCGAAATCCTTCGGCGAAAAAGCAGGTTTGGGAAGATGTACAGATGATAATGAAGGAAGTAAAACTTTAATTTTGTATGATAAAAAACAGAAGAGGTGAACCAATGTTGAAAAAGATTAAATATGCATTGATTACCGTTTTTATATTTGCTGGAGTTTTCGTCGGTGCGCAGGAAAAAAATCCTGTTTTTAATATAATAACTGTTGATGGTGTAATCACCTCACCGACTGCAAAATATGTTACCGAAAGCATTGAACAGGCCCAGAAAGACAAAGCCGAAGGATTGATAATTTTACTCGACACGCCCGGAGGAATGGATACCGCAATGCGCGATATAGCCAAAAGCATTCTCAACGCGCCTCTTCCCGTAATTGTTTTTGTTTCTCCATCCGGTGCCCGTGCCGCTTCCGCGGGAGTGATTATAACGCAAGCCGCTCATATAGCCGCGATGGCTCCCGGCACGAACATCGGCGCGGCTCATCCCGTGTCGATAGGTCTTGGAGGTTCGGCAGGAGACAAGGATAAAACCATGTCCGAAAAAATTGAGAATGACGCCGCCGCTTACGCCCGCAGTATTGCCAAAGTAAGGGGACGCTCTGAAGAGTGGGCGGAAAAAGCTGTGCGCAAAAGCGAATCAATAACGGCTGAAGAAGCGCTTAAATTAAATGTTATTGATTTTGTGGCTCCTAATGTCGAAAAACTTTTAGTTGCCATTGACCAGAAAGAAGTAAATCTGGCCAGCGGAAAAAAGAAACTGTTTACAAAGAACGCCGTAATTAATAATAAAAAAATGGGAACGCGTCAGGGTGTTCTTTCGGCTATTTCCGATCCCAATATTTCTTATATTCTTTTGTTGATTGGATTGGCGGGGCTGTATTTTGAACTTTCCACACCGGGCGCGATTTTGCCCGGAGTAATCGGCGGCATATCACTATTGCTCGCGTTTTTCGGTTTATCCACACTGCCGGTAAATTATACGGGAATTTTAATGATAATTTTCGGTGTAATTTTGTTTATCGCCGAGATAAAAGTCATGAGTCATGGTATGCTTACTATTGGAGGAATAATATCACTAATTATGGGATCATTATTGTTATTCGATACACCAGAACCGGCACTTCGTCTTTCTTTGCAGGTTTTAGTGCCGGCGATAGTTGTCGCTTCCGGTTTCTTTATCGTGGTTATCTGGCTGGCGATTAAAGCGCAATTGCGCAAACATTCTACCGGCGCAGAAGCGATGATTGGCTCGGAAGCGGAAGTAATGAAAGATATCGACAATGAAGGGGAAGTATTTTTAATGGGAGAATACTGGAGGGCGACAAGTAAAGAACCGGTTAAGAAAGGTGCGAAAGTAAGGATTATTAAGGTTGAAGGTTTGAACTTGATTGTGGAAGAAATAAAGAAATAATAATAATCTTAGAAATAAATTAAAGGAGGGAACTTAAAATGATTGGAGCTTTTTCTATACCGCTATTAGTTGTTATTGTGCTGGTAGTCATGTTTTTAGCATCAGCAATTCGTATATTAAATGAATACGAAAGGGCTGTTGTTTTCCGTTTAGGCCGTATCCGGGACGTCAAAGGTCCGGGGTTGATTATCATTATCCCCGGCATTGACAGGGTGGTAAAAGTGGACATGAGGACAATTACGATGGATGTGCCTCCTCAGGATGTCATTACCAAGGACAATGTTTCCATTAAGGTTAATGCCGTTGTGTATTTCCGTGTTGTGAATGCCAATGCCGCGGTGACCAATGTCGAAAATTATTTGTACGCCACATCGCAACTTGCTCAGACCACGCTCCGCAGTGTCTGCGGTCAAGTGGAGTTGGATGAAACTCTCTCGGCGCGGGAAAAGATCAATATGCACTTGCAGGAAATTCTGGATCGCAGTACTGAGCCCTGG